>Ga0181529_10008077_pt1 | contig 10333 bp, 8 predicted proteins | sample PEATcosm2014_Bin_36_FD_119763 | JGI IMG/M metagenome (GOLD analysis project Ga0181529, IMG submission 119763) | Peatland microbial communities from MTU Mesocosm Facility, Houghton, MI, USA - PEATcosm2014_Bin10_30_metaG | ecosystem: Environmental > Terrestrial > Soil > Wetlands > Peat | place... | reverse complement strand
CGCAGCACGACCACGCCGCGCGAGGCCAGGCCGTCGGAAAGATCGCGGAACGGCTTGGTGATGACGGCGTGCGAATCGTCGCGGTCCTTCGGTCCGAAATCCTGCACCAGCAGCACGGCCGGAAACGGGCCGGCGCCTTTGGGCACAGCCAGCGTGCCGGGCAGCTTCCATTCGTCGCCGAAAGTCACGGCGTGCTCGGCGAACGAATCCGGCTTGCTGTAGGCCGGGCGCGTCCACTCGGTTTCGCCGGGCATCAGGTACATCACCGCGACCTGCCCGGAAACGTTGATGGCGAAACGGGCTTTGATGCTCTTGTCGGCGAAAGAAACCGGGATGGTGACCACCTTGGTGGGGCCCATTTCCTCGACCATCGGATCGCCAATCTTGTCGACTGCGCCCCAACCCTTGATCTGTGCGCCCAGTCTGCCGAAAGCCTGCTCGTTCATGTTGGCTTTGAGCTGCGGCGACGCGAGCGCGGAGAACTCGGGATAATTCTGCGCCAGCAGAAGGTCGAGCGCCTTTCGCGCGATCGCGGAGGCGTCCGGGGCCGGTTGCGAAAACAGAACGCCAACTGAGACGAGGCCCAACAGGGCTGTACCCAGGCGCGGGTCGAAGCCCGGCCTGAGGATTCCGGTGAAACGCACCAGCGCGCGCATAAACATGACGATTTCATGGTAGCGCGCGGTTTCGCCGGCAGGCATCTCAAGAATTCCGATATAATTACGGTAGATTTCTTGGAGAGGAGGTTTCCCATGGCCGAGTATGCCAATCCGGAAACGCTGGTGACTACCGACTGGGTCGCCAAACACGCAAAAGACGAGGGCGTTCGCATCGTGGAGGTGGACGTCGATACCAAGGCCTACGACGAAGGACACGTACCGGGCGCGATTGCCTGGGCATGGAACACCGAGCTGTGCGACACCGTGCGGCGCGACATACTTTCCCGGCAGCAGTTTGAGGAGCTGATGGAGCGCTCCGGCGTGACGCCGGACACGGCGCTGATCATTTACGGCGATAACAACAACTGGTTCGCGGCGTGGGCGCTGTGGCAGGCCAAGATCTACGGCCATCGCGACGTGCGGCTGATGAATGGCGGGCGCAAGAAATGGCTCTCCGAGGGCCGCGAGCTATCGACGGAGGCGCCCAAGGTGAAGTCCACCAATTACACGGCGAAGGAGCCGGACGTCTCCTTGCGGGCGTTTCTGCCGCAGGTGCAAGCGGCTTCGGCGCAAGGCGCGGCGGCGCTGGTGGACGTGCGCAGCCCGCAGGAGTTCACGGGCGAGATTCTGGCGCCCCCCGGGCTGCCCGAGACGTGCCAGCGCGGCGGCCACGTGCCGGGCGCGCGCAGCATTCCGTGGGCGAAGGCCGCGAACGACGACGGCACGTTCAAATCGGCCGACGAACTGCGCCAGTTGTACGCGAGCGAGGGCGTGGACGGCTCCAAGCCGGTGATCGCCTACTGCCGCATCGGCGAACGATCGAGCCATACCTGGTTCGTGCTGAAATACCTGCTCGGCTTCCGCGACGTGAAGAACTACGACGGCTCGTGGACCGAGTGGGGCAACCTGGTGGGCGCCGGCGTAGAGCGCGGAGCCACGGCCAAGGCAGCGGGAGCGCGAGGATGAACGCGGAGGGATACGCGGAGCGGCGGCTGGAGCTGGCGGGCTGGCCAGTGAATGTGGCCAGCTACCGGCTGGGAATCCGGTGGCACGCCAAGGCCGACAACGTATCGCCGGGCGCGGCGCTGGCGCGCGCCACCGGAAGCACGCGCGAAGAGGCTGAACGGAGAGCGCTCGAACGGGCAGAGGAGCTGCTCGGCAGGACGCGAAGGCACGCGGTGTAGGAAGTGAGGCGGGGAGTTACCGGTGCACCGCTGTTACAGGCGGTGACCCACCAGGCTCGGGTGCGCCACCGCGGTTTGGGGCGTGCTGTTCACGATTAACATCGCCCAACTGACCCGATCCTGCCGGTTTCGTCGCAACGCCACTACGTCTTCCACATCCGCCAGCTCGGTCTAATGCGGTTGACCCGGGGGCGCTGGCGCCGCCTCAGGAGTGTCCCCAAGCACGCGAAATGGCACGTTACGGGTAATCACGCTTTTGCCTTGGCGGATAGTGACGATGGCGTCATAGCTGCCGGCAGCGAGCTGGCTGCCCTTGATGTCGGCCAGATAGGGAAACTCGCGCGTCTGGGCGCCATAGATCGCGATTGTCTTGCCGGGGGCCTCGCTAGTCTTGGCATCCCGCGACGGATCGAGGATCTGGCTCTTAAACAGCAACGGCATTCGGACCACCACCTGACCATCCCGAGTAATCTCCAGGCTCATTTGTGGCGAAGCGCCATGGATATCCGGGTAGAGCACCAGGTAGAGCTCGAGATTGATCTCCTGCCCACTCTGGAAAACAGGATTGAGGACAGGCGCCAAGGCCTTGCCCTCATAGCTGAAACCCTGGTCGGCCTCGAACCTATCGGCGGAAGGATCGAATGAACGCACGAACAGCGCATCGCTCGCCATCAGACCCGGCGCGCCAGAGCCCCCCTGCAGTAGAGTCTGGATGGAGCCTGAGGTCCCCGTCAGCAAGTCCTCGACTTTGGCGTCGATCATGAAGCGGTCATGGCCGGGCACCATTATGCTCCGCAGAAACAGCAGGCTACCCTGACGCCTCAGGTCCAGGCCGCGAGCCGGGCCGCGAACATCGAGATCCTTCTGGCCGCTCCATACTCGATCACCCTTCGAATTCCGCACCAGCACGACGATTCTGGCGCGGGCCCGATACGTTCCGGCGATGCTGTCCACCTGGAATTTCAGCGCACTCAGCGGAGATTCAGCCATCATCAGGCCTCGCATAGGACCGCTGGCATCGTTGGCCTCGAAAGCGCGCTCGTTGGAGGCGGTGCCCAAGTCGAGGCCCACGCTGTTAGCGCCGGTCGCACCGATCCCGTTGGTACCGGCCGCGCCGGTGGATGAAGTACGAATGAAGCGTGCGTACACGGGAATTTCGTTTTGCGCCGCTGCGGCGGCAAGCTGGGGGGCGGTCTCGGCTGACGCATTAGCACAGCCGGGCAGGAGCGCGATTCCGATGAAACGACAATAGACCCGTGTTTTAGTAACCCTGCTCACGAGATCTCTTTCAATATACCCGGTTGCCCTCCTTCGCGGACGTGGACCGGGAAACCACTGCCGATAACCCGAATTCTCACCGAATTTGCTCACAGCCTCTCAAATAGCATCTGCAATCCGTCGCGGACGGCGCCGGCCGCTGCGCCACTCAGCTTGCCGGTCAATTCCACGAGTTCCGCTTTGTCTACCGTGAGGATCTGGGACACATTCACTACGCTTGCCTTGGGAAGGTTGGCCTCGCCTTTCCTCAGAAGCACGTTGCCCGGCGCGTTCGCCCTGCTCAGATTCGAGGTGATCAGGCACACGACGCTGGTTCGAATCGCACTCCGGTTGAAAATATCGTTCTGGACAACCACGCAAGGATGCCGGTCGGCCGCGGCCGAGCCGGCGGCAGGCCCAAAGTCAAGCCAGTACACTTGACCCTGCCGAATCTCGGTCACCAGCGATCCTTCGCCGACCGGCGCACTTTGGCCTTGATCTCCTTCAGCAATGGTTCTTCCCCCGGTTCCACGCCGCTTGCATAGACCTCGTTCAGCCGAAGCAGCATCTGTTCCCGCCGCCGTTGTCCGAGGAAACTGCCGATTGCCAGCGCGAAAAGCCGGCTGCGGCTCAGCCCCATCAGCCGCGCGGTCTCGTCCGCTTCCCGCAACAGGCGATCATCTATCGAAATCGCTGTCTTCATTTTACTACTTTCTATCATACCAGATGTCCTACCAGCGGGAATACCACGAGTCAGGGGAGGCGTAGAAGGGAAGGCATGGTTCACTCTGGTGACTCGCCAGCAACAGTTCGCAGGCCCGGGGGCCTGCGCCACTTTACTTCTGCGGCAGGTTTTTTTGCAGGAAATCCAGCACCTTGGGGATGGCGTCGAGGGAAGATTCGGCGTTGCCTCTTGGTGTGCCTCCGGGGTTCATTTCGGCGCCGGAAATGGGTTGCTTGCCCGTTCCCAGCCAGGCGGGAACGATTTCGGGCCGGCCCGCGGCGTGGCCGGCATGCGGATACCTCAGATGCTCGACGCTGAACGCGAAGCTATGGCGGTGGAGTCGGCTGACCACGGAATCCGCCATCGATGATGACGGCCAAACTCCGTCCGCCTCGCCGGAAATCAACAGCAGCGGTCCCTGCGTATGCTCCACGGCGATGACGGCCTCCGGCTGCGGCGATTCGCGGATCCGTTGAAAGGCCAGCGGCTTCGCCTCCCAGGTCCATGCGTAAGGAACCGGAGGGATGCCGCAACACGCGGGATACCGGACGTTGGACGGCGCATACGCCACCACGGCTCCGATGCGCGGGTACATGGAGCCGAGTTGCAGCGCCAGCTCGCCGCCCCGTGAGGTGCCCATCACGGCCACGCGGTCGGCCATGATCTCCGGCCGCCGGGCCATCCAGCTCAGCGCGCGGCCGAAGTATTCGAGCGGAATGCCGGCCAGCATTTCCGGCAGATCCTCATAGTGAAAGTAGGCCAGCGCCAGCGCGGCATACCCGTGCGAGGCGAGCCACGCGGCGCGGTGGCCCGGATAGCCTCCCTCCGATCCGCCCACAACCAGCACGCCGGGATGGCGCGCGTTGCCCGGCGGCAGGAAAAGCACGCCGCGCAGATCGCCATCGTGCACCGGAATGCGCTGCACGCCTTCGGCGAAAGTCACCTGCTCCAGGCGCGCGGTGGCAAGCTGCTCGCCTTTGCGGACCAGTTGGAATTCGATGGTCTGCGGCGCGTAGTCCTTCGGCGGCCGATAGCGGCTCTCTTTCCCCGCACGCGGCATCATGGACCAGACCAAACCCATGGCGGAAACTTCTTTGTAGGAGCCGGCGATGGGCGCCTGCCGGGAAGAATCGATGCTGCCTTGTGCGTCGGTGGCGAAGTCTGCCTGAGCAGTCCAACGCTCGTCGGCCCCATCCACCAACTCAGCGCGGATGGTTACGCGCTCGTTCGGCTGAAGCCCGCTGGCGCGAACGGTGGCCGGTTGATCCACCATCACGCGATTCGGGTCGACCTGGAGCGCCTGGCCGTCAAGATGGAATGCGGCGCCGAAACAGAAGCAAGCGGTGACGGGCAATATCAGCTTCATGGCCTTGCAAACGGTGGCCTGCGGAAAAGGCGCCGGTCACACCTTGGGCTTGGGGGGCGGCAATTCGCGCGCTACCACAGCGTCGGTGAAGCCGGAGGTTTTGTGCGCGCCGTCGCAAAACGGCTTGTTGGCCGAATGGCCGCAGCGGCACAGCCCGATGGTGGTGCGGCCGGCGAGCCCGAAGCTGTTGCCGTCGGGGTCCACGATCTCGAATTCACCTTCGATGCGAATCGGGCCATTGCTGAACACGGTGACTTTGGATGGCATGCGGTATCCAGGATATCAAAGACCGGCGCGCCGGGGCCCTGAGGGCGCGTCGGGCCCCGAAGGCGCGCCGTCTACTTGGCGGCTTCCGACTCGAAGTGCGCAACCATATCGGTCAGCTCCTGGACCAGATCGCGGTTGTTCTGCCGCTGCGCCTCGGCCAAGGCACGGCGGGCGACCTCGGCAGCCTCGCGAAACTGGCGCACTTCGCCGTACGCCGCGGCGAGCGTATCGAGAATAACCGGCTCCCGCCCGCCCGTCAATTCCGAGGCGGCTTTCAAGTGCGGAATCGCATCGCCGAATCGGCGCGCCGCGGCCAGAACGCGGCCGAGATTGAACTGATAGTCCACCGAGCTGGGCGCGATGGCAACGGCGGCTTCGAGGTGGATGAGGGCGTGTTCGAGATCGCCTTGGCGAGCCAGCACGATGCCGAGGGCGTTGCGGGCGTCGCCGTCCTGCGGGTCGTCAGCCAGCGCCGCCTGGCACAGTTCAATGCCTTCCTCGGTGCGGCCGTCTTCGAGGAGCGCGACAGCCAGGTTACTGCGCACTTTGGCGTTATGCGGCTCCAGTTCAATGGACTTGCGATAGGCCTCGATCGCCTCGCCGAGTTTTCCCTGGCCCTGCAAGGCGATAGCGAGATTGGTATAGGTGAGGGCGGAATTGGGATCCATCCGGAGGGCCTGGCGATACTCGGCGATCTCGTCATTGACCTGGCCCAGTTCGCCCAGGGCGAGGCCGAGCTGGAAGTGCGGACGCGCCTCCTCGGGGTTCAGTTCAATGGCCTTGCGCCATTCGGGCACAGCTTGGGCATAGAGCTTCTTGTCGGCCAGATCCCAGGCGCGGTCGAAGACGCGGTAATAGTCGGTCGCGGGGTGGTCGATTCTCTCGAGGCCGTCCAATGGGATGTTGACAAACTCGGGGATGTTGACGGCGCGATTGGCAGCGGTTGCATTCTCGATCAGGACCGGCGGAGTGTCGTTGCCGTCCTTGTCGATGTGCGTCAGGTACATCTGGGTGTACGGCGAGCGGGCCTTCGAGGAAAACACCATCCAGCGGCCGTTGGGTGAGAAGCTGTGCCAGGAGTTCATCAGCGGCGTGTTGCACTTCATCAGGCGCGCCTTGCCGCCGTTGAATGGCACGATAAAGAGCCGGCTGTCGGGGCGCATCAGCAGGCCGTTGCGGCACCGGACGAAAACGATCCAGCGGCCATCCGGCGAGACCTTGGGAAAACTGTTGCTGAAGCCGTTTTGCGAGGCGCCGGCGATGGGCTCGGCCACGCCGCCCCGCCCTTCGTTGAAGGGGATGCGATAGAGGTCGTACTGAATCTGCGTCTCGTTCGGATCGTTGGCGAATTGCGCCACCGTCGAGCCCTCGGGGAAAGGCTCTTTCGCCTCGGCGCGCGAGAAGACCAGATACTTGCCGTCGGGACTCCAGAAGGCGCCGCACTGGACGTAGCGCGGATCGTTGGCTCCCGGCAGGGTATGGAACTCGCGGGTTTCACGGTCGTACCAGGCGAGCACGCCGCGCGTCGGATAGAACACCTGCCCGAACCGGAAATCCTTGAAGTTGGCGACGTAGATTCGTTCCTGCGGCCGCATACCCGGCCCGGTCTGCTTGTTGGCGCCGGGGTCGTTGATCATGTTCACCACATAACGGCCGTTGGGCGAGACCTGCGACATGAAGGAGACGCGGATGTTCGTGCTCTTCTGGAAGGGGAGGTAAGAGCTCCACTTGATCACGTTCTCGTTGCGGATGGACGTTACCTTGGCGAGCGGGGTCAGCGAGTAGAGCCCCTTGTCGTTCTGCGGGCCATCGACGTCCAGGCCCAGCTCCTTTCCATCGCGCGAGAACGAATGGCAGTTGGCGCAGGTGGGGAGATCGCCCATCAGAACTTTGCTCTTGGTCTCTCCGACGTTGCGCAGCTCCCACTTGACGTAGCCGAGGGCGCCTCTGGGCAGCGGGCTGATCACGCCCTTTTCCCCGACGCTAGGGATCAGCGGCACGTCGCGAAAAAAGATCGGCGCGCCCACGGGATCCCTCGATGTTTCGAAGGTGGACTGGCCCTGCGAGACCGGCTGGGTCGAGTTCTCGTCGGCGAGACCGACGACCGTCAACGTGGCCGAGCGCTGCACCGATTGCCTCTTGATCGCCGCCCATGTTTCGGCATCCGGCTTCCACGAATGTGCCGCGGCCTCCTGCGGCGTGAGCGTCGGGAGTTCGTTGTTCGGCGCGACGCACTGCTGGTCAATCTCTCCGATGGGCAGGCGCTCGCCTTTCACGTTGAGGCGGAGCGGTGGGACGCCGCGGCCGAAGGAGACTTCGACGCGCCAGAGCTTGGCTCGCTCGCTTTCGTCGCGCCAGAGGAAGGTGGGCGCGGCCAAGTCGGGGGGGTAGATCGTCCCAGCCACTGGAACATCCACGGTGATGCGGGCCAGATTGAGTGCGTCTTTGGCGCCAGCCGCTGCGGAGCCGGCGGCGAGAGGAATGCGTTTCGCGGCGACATCCTGGATCAGCAATCCCGAGGAAAGAGAGATCGCAACAGCGAGCAGCCAGCATGCCCGCCGAACAGGCAGGCCACCAGCCGCAGTTCTCCAACGGGAAATCCTGAAAGAACCAATTTCTTGCATGCCCACCCTAGCCTTCATTTTGGCACACGGCTTAGGGACAATATGAAACCAGTCGCCCATGCCTGAACCTCCGGGTGCAGTTTTTCCCCTTCGTGGTATCCAGGATAACAAAGAGCGGTGCGCCGGAGCCGCGAGGGGCCGGTTCGCCGGCGTTCTCCCAGAAGGTTAGGCGCTGCGTACCGGGGTACGCGCTATTTCACCCTCCAGCGTTGGATGCCGGCGGAGTAGTAACTCGGCTGCATGGTCACTTCCACGCGGAGAGCGGTCGTCGTGACTTGGCGAAACGCGATTTTGTTGTAGCGGTCCTTCTCGACTCCGTACCCGCCGGTGGACTCCACGGGTTTCCAGGCGGTGCCATCGCGATAGAGGATGCGCCACGAGGCGGGGACGCGGACGGCGCCGTGGCCGGTGTCATCGAACCAATAGAGGGCGGCCTCGGAGACGGTGACCGGCTCCGCGAACGCGTACTCGATCCAACCGGTGCGGGCGGCGAGGTCTTCGGTCCACCAGTCGAAGTGAAGAGCGGGGTCGGCGGATGAGGATGGATCATCCTCGGCTTTGACCGGGTTCGGGTTATTGGCGCCGCTGGTGGTGACCGTGGCGCCGGTGGTGACGCTGGGCGGCGGCGCGGGGCGCGCAGTGGATTCGGAATCAGGAATCCACACCATCATCTGGCCGGCGCCGCGATTCGCCCAGGCATAGTAAGGGATGAAAGTGACCTCCTCGGGCGTGCGGATGAGATTGCCCTTTTCGTCGCGGGAGAGCGCCACGGCGCGGGCCTGGACCACCTCGACGCCCTTGAGCAGAGCGGGGCGGAACTCGGCGCGCAGCGGCTCTCGATCGGGCAGCATGAGGTTGCGCACGCGCCCGCCGGGATTATCGGCCCATTCGGCGGCGAAGACGATGGGGCCGCGCTGGAGGGCCACGCGTCCGCGGTCGGCGGCGATTTGCTGGTTGGCCACCACGCGGCGCACCGGCATGGGCAGGTTCAGCTCGATGGTATCGCCGGCGGCGAAAGTGCGCGTGATTGCGGCGTAGCCTTTGTCGAGGACGATGGGAACCGTGGCGCCATTCACTTTGAGCGTGGGCTGCTCGCGCGACTCAGCGGCGAAGTGGTAGAGGTCGCTCGGGATGGGTTCGTTGCGCGCCCAACCGGGGATGCGCACGCGGATGGTCATTGGTGCGGCCTGGTCCGGCGCGACGGCAATCTTCACAGCGCCGTCCCATGGGTAGCGGGTCTGCTGCGTCACGCGCACGGTGCGTCCGTTATCCATCTTGATCGCGGCGGTGCTGGCGGCGAACAGATTCACCCAGAGCGTGTCGCCGCGCTGGGCGTACAGGTAGCCGGGTACCGAAGCCATGAAGCGGGTGATATTGCCGGGACAGCAGGGGCAGCCGAACCACGGGCTGCGCTGGTCTTTAGCGGCCAAGCCGGTGGCCTCCAGCGGGTTCTCGTAGAAGAAAGTGACGCCATCGAGGGCGACGCCGGAAATCAAGCCGTTATAAAGTGTCCGCTCCATCACGTCGATATACTTGGCATCGGCGTGAAGTAAGAAAAGGCGGTGATTCCAGAAATCGTTGCCAATGGCGGCGCAGGTTTCGTTATAAGCGGTGAGATTCGGCAGCTCATAATCTTCGCCGAAGGATTCGCCTTCGGCGCGCGCGCCCACGCCGCCGGTGACGTGCAGCTTGCGGCCGGCGACGTCGTCCCAGATGCGGTCGAGCGCGCCGGTGTAGGCGCTGTCGCCGGTGAGCGCGGCCACGTCCGCCATGCCGGAGTACATATACATGGCGCGCACGGCATGGCCGCCGGCGGGCGCGTCGCTTTGCTCGATGACGCGCTTGTTGGCTTCGACGTACGGATTGCCGGCGCCTTTTTCGCTGCTCTCGGGGCCGCGCGAGTCCAGCATGAATTTGGCCAGATCGAGATAGCGGCGGTCGCCGGTGATGCGGCAGAGCTTGACGAGTCCCATTTCGACCACCTGGTGGCCGGGCCAGATCTCGCGTTTGCCGGGGCCAAAGGTCTGCACGAGCATGTTGGCGCTGCGCAGCGCGACATCGAGGAGGGTGCGGTTGCCGGTGGCCTGGTAGTAGGCCACGGCGGCTTCGTAGAGATGGCCAAGATCGTAGAGCTCGTGGCTGCCAACGCCCTCGAGAATCCAGCGCTCGGCGCCCGACCACGGATGAGGGTGCAGCGGATCGATGGTGCGCGCGGTGTATAGGTAGCCGTCGGGCTCTTGGGCGGCGGCGAT
>Ga0181529_10008076_pt1 | contig 10334 bp, 11 predicted proteins | sample PEATcosm2014_Bin_36_FD_119763 | JGI IMG/M metagenome (GOLD analysis project Ga0181529, IMG submission 119763) | Peatland microbial communities from MTU Mesocosm Facility, Houghton, MI, USA - PEATcosm2014_Bin10_30_metaG | ecosystem: Environmental > Terrestrial > Soil > Wetlands > Peat | place... | reverse complement strand
GGGGAACACCACGGTGCCGATGTCGCGCCCGTCCAGCACCGCGCCGCGGGCGCGGCCGAAGGCGCGCTGGAATTCCAGCAACGCGGCGCGCACGCCCGCGACGGCGGCAACCGCACTGGCGGCGCGGTCGGCCTCGGGTCCGCGCAGGTCGGCGCGCTCGAGGTCGGACGCCTGCAGGGCGCGGGCGGCCGCTTCGGCGGCGATGGGGTCGGCGGGGTCGGCGCCGGCGTCCAGCACGCGGCGGCCGACGGCGCGATAGAGCAGGCCGGTGTCCAGATAGGGCAGGCCGAAATGGGCGGCGAGCCGGCGCGCCAGCGTGCCCTTGCCGGCCGCGGCGGGGCCGTCGATGGCGATGATCAGGGTCATGGCGCGGCGATCGGGGCTGGGCCTTGGCTCAGCCCGTTGAGCAGCGCGACGAAACCGGGAAAGCTGGTGTCGATGAAGGCGGCGTCGTCCACCGCCACCGGCGCCGGCGTGGCCAGACCCAGCACCAGGGCGCTCATCGCCAGACGATGGTCCATGTGGGTTTTCACCGTCGCCCCCCCAGCCGGCGGGGCGCCGCCGGTCACGATCAGGTCGTCGCCCTCGATGGCGACCCGCACCCCGTTGGCGGCGAGCAAGGCGGCGGTGGCGGTCAGGCGATCGCTTTCCTTGACCCGCAATTCCTTCAGCCCGGCCATGCGGGTGGTGCCTTCCGCACAGGCGGCGGCGACGGCGAGGATCGGAAATTCGTCGATCATGCTTGGCGCCCGCTCCGCCGGCACGTCCACGGCGCGCAGCGGCGAATGGGTCACGACCAGATCGCCCACCGCCTCCCCGCCTTCCACACGAGCGTTCTCGACGACCAGATCGGCGCCCATCTCGCGCAGCGTCGTGAACAGGCCGCAGCGCAGCGGATTGAGCCCGACCCCTTCGATGCGCACGCGCGATCCCTCCACCAGCAGCGCCGCGACGATCAGGAAAGCGGCCGAGGAAGGGTCGCCCGGCACCACCACGTCGGCGGCGCTGAGATGCGGCTGGCCGGCAAGCGTGATGATCCGCCCGGTCCCCTCCACCTGCACCGTCACCTCGGCGCCGAAATGGCGCAGCATGTTTTCGCTGTGGTCGCGGGTGGCCTCGGGCTCCTCGATGCGGGTCAGGCCGGGGGCATTCAGGCCGCACAGCAGCAGCGCCGATTTCACCTGCGCCGAGGGCACGGGCAGGCGGTAGTCCAAGGGAAGCGGGTCGCGCGCGCCCTCGATGGCGAGCGGCAGCCGCCCGCCCGCGCGCGAGGCGAACCGCGCGCCACAGGCGCCCAGCGGATCGGTCACGCGGCGCATCGGCCGGCGGCGCAGGCTGGCATCGCCGGTCAGCACGGAAAAGAACGGATGGCTGGCCAGGATGCCGGTGAGCAGCCGGGCGGCGGTGCCGGAATTGCCCATGTCCAGCACGTCCGCCGGCTCGACCAGGCCGCCGACTCCGCGTCCGGCGACGCGCCACCGGCCCGGCCCGTCCTGCACCACCTCGGCGCCCAGCGCGCGCATGGCGGCGGCGGTGCGCAGCACGTCCTCGCCTTCCAGCAGGCCGGAAATCCGGCTCTCGCCGACCGCCAGCGCCGCGAACATGAGGGCGCGATGGCTGATCGACTTGTCGCCGGGAACGCGGATTGTGCCGGCCAGCGGGGCGGCGGGACGGCGGGCGGCGAGCGGGCGGGTCACGGCGATATGCATGCGCGCGCTTAGCACGGGAAATGCCTGTTTGACAGGCGCGCGCGAGGATGGCATTCGGCGCGCCCTCCGGCGAAACCCTGGCGAGGCGACCCGATGGCGAAGCCTGAACTTGGTAGCAAGCGTGTCTGCGTGGCCTGCGGCACCCGCTTCTACGACATCAACAAGCAACCGGTGATCTGCCCCAAGTGCAGCACCGAACAGCCCGTCGAGCAGCCGCGGCTGCGGCGCGCCGGCGGCAACGTGGCGCTGGAGGAAAAGCGCCGCCCCAAGGTGGTGCCCGCTCCCGGCCTGGAGGACGCCGACGTCGAGGTCGAGCCCGCCGATGAAGAAGCGGGCGAAGACGTGCTGGAAGACACCTCCGATCTCGAGGGCGGCGACGAGACCGTGGTCGAAGTCGAGATCGAGCCGGAAGCCGGCGAGGAAGAGCGCTAACGCAAGTTGCGTCTTGCTACTATTTTCGGAAGGGAGCACGCCCCGACCAGCGTTTTAACATATGCTCGGCCGGGAATTGCGCTGACTAGAAAGAAGACAGCAAGTCGCCGTGCACACAATTCCGGAACAGCCTGGCATGACGCCTCCGGGGATTGCGGCAATGGTCGGTGTTTGCAGCACGTTGCGTTGGTGGGTTACGCTTCGCTTACCCACCCTACGAAGTATTACGTACGAAGTCGCGAATAAAGTTTTTTGGTTCTTTTTTTCAAAAAAGAACACCTTTCTTTCTTTGCCGTTACGGCGGCGGGGCGAGCACGATGCGGTTCAGCCCCGACAGTTTGTCCCAGGTTTCGCGCCAGGCGCGATCGAAGGCGGCGCGGGGAGTTCCGCGCGCGGCCAGGGCGGCGGCGATCTCGCCCAGGCTGCGGGTGCCGTCGATCTGGCCCAGGATGGCGGTGGCCAGCGGCGGCAGCGCCACCGGCACGCGCAGCCCGTCGAACAGGAATGACAGCGTGCCGTCCGGGCGGATGGCGCGCGCCAGCTCCCCGGCCGGCATTTCGCGCGCCACCGGCACGGCGGCATCGTCCATCGCATCGGCGGGCGCGACCCGTTCGGCGGCGCGCACGCAATAGACCACGTGGGTGCTCATGTTGCCCGTCAGCGCCTCGGCCAGCGCGGCGCGGCCGACCGCATCCAGCGCCGCCGCGCGGGCGCGCAGCTTCGGGTCCGGCAGGTAGGTCGCCGGATCGTAGCGCATCGGCTCCATCAGCGCGGTCACCGCCAGCGCGGCGCCGTGCAGCAGGGCATGCAGCGCCGGGATGTCGAAGGCGCGGTCGCGCGGGTTCAGCACGAGATCGTACAGCCCGGCGTCGCCCCCGGTCAGGTGATCGGCGAAATTGCGGTTGATGCGCAGCCAGTTGCTCTCGGGCAGATGCCGCATGACCCGTTTGGCCGCATCCAGCCGGCCGGCCGGCGGCTCGTCGGGCGGGGCGAGCAGGCGCAGGGCCTCCTGCACCATGTAGACACCGGTGCGCCCGTGCGGCGCGTAGACCATCAGCCCCAGCCCGCCGTCCGGCGCCAGCACCGACAGCAGGGCGGCCAGACCCTGCGCCGGGTCGGGCAAATGATGCAGCACGCCGCAGCAGTCGATGTAATCGAATTTCTCCCCCCCAACGTCGGGAAGATCGAGCAGCGAGCCGCGCTGCCAGACGATGTTGGTCAACCCGCGCGCCTCGGCGCGGGCCTGGGCGATGCGCAGCGCCGCCTCCGACCGGTCCAGATAGGTCACCGTGCCGGGCTGACCCCAGCGCACCATGTGGGCCGCCAGCATGATGGTGGCATCGCCGGTGCCGCCGCCGGCGATCAGCGCGCGCAACGGGCGCGAGCGCGGCCGGCGCGCGCCGAACACCCACCAGTCGATCTCGCGCAGATGGCTTGGGCTGCCGACGATCAGCCGTTTCTTCTCGTCCCTCGGATCCCGTTGGGGGTAGGGGTAGGATTCGTACTGGGCGGCCAGGCGGGCATCGGTTGCATCGCTCATGGGCGCGGCATAGAGCAGACCCATGCACTCCGCCAGAACCCGTGGCTATTTCGGCATCGGCGCCGAGGGCGTCTCCAAGTCGGCCAACGTCGGCGCCTTGCTGCGCACCGCGCACGCCTTCGACGCGGCGTTCTGCTTCCTGGTGGGCACCGGCTTCGACGCCCGCGCCGGGCGCTCGGCCGACACCGCCGACACGCCGGCGCATGTGCCGCTGTGGCGCTTCTCCGCCCCCGGCGACATCAGCCTGCCCGAGCGCTGCGTGCTGGTGGGGGTCGAATTGCTCGATGACGCCGACGAACTGCCGAGCTTTCGCCATCCGCTGAATGCCGCCTACGTCCTTGGACCGGAACGGTCGGGCCTGTCGCCGGCGTTGTTGGCGCGCTGCCGGCATGTGGTGCGCATCCCGACCCGGTTCGCGCTGAACCTGGCGGTGGCCGGCGCCCTGGTGCTCTACGACCGGCTGCTGCAGCATGGCCGCTTCGCCGAGCGGCCGGTGGGCAGCGGCGGGGCCGAGACCAGCCTGCCGCCGGCGCCCGGCCATGGCGAACCGATCTTCCGCCGCCACCCGCCAACCTGGCGGGCGCGGCAGGATGGGTAGGAGACATGAAATCGCCATGCTTGTTCGCCGCCGGCGCCGACCGTATGTGTGTGCCATGCGCGCAGTCCTGATTTTCCTGGCCCTTCCGCTGCTTGCCGCCGCCCCGGCGACGGTCCAGCCGCACAAGCCGGCCACCACGGCGCCGGCGAAAGCCGAGGGGCCGAAGTCGATCGGCACATTCGAGGACTGGACCGCGGCAACCAATACCGAGGCTGGCCAAACCATCTGCTACGCCTTCGTCCGGGCCGGCCATTCCACCCCTGCCACCCTGAAGCGCGGCGAGGCGTTGCTTACCGTCACCCAGCGGCCCGGCGGGCGCGACGCGGTGGCGATCACCGCCGGCTTCACCCTGCCGGCCAACGCCGTGGTCGCGGTGACGGTGGGCACGACGGCGCTGGAATTTGCCGCTCCCAGCCTGACCGCCCGCAGCAGCGCCTATGCCCGCGATGGCCATGCCGCGGCCGTCGCCTTCGGCCACGGCACCCAGGTGACGGCGCGCCTGCCCGCGTCGAAAAACGCCGCCGTGGTCGACACCTTCAGCCTGAAGGGCTTCACCCGCGCCTACGAGGCGATCAACAAGGCCTGCCCGCCGAAATGAGCGACCCGCTCGACCTCGATGAGGCCGAACGGGCCCGTATCCTGGCCAAGACCGCCCGCTTCGCCCCGCCGCCCGCGCAAGAGGCCGACGGGCGGCGCGACCTGGTGGGGCTCACGCGCGACGAACTGCGCGACGCGCTCGCCGAGGCCGGCGAGGCACCGTTCCGCGCCAAACAGGTCTGGCACTGGATCTACTACCAGGGCGCGACCGACTTCGCCCGCATGTCCTCGATCGCCAAACCGACCCAGGCCAAGTTGGCCGAGCGCTTCGTCATCGGCCGCCCCGCCGTCGCCACCATGCAGACCAGCAGCGACGAAACCCGCAAATGGCTGTTCCGCTTCCGCGACGGGCAGGAAGCCGAGACCGTCTACATCCCGGACAAATACGCCGATCGCGGCGCCGTCTGCATCTCCTCGCAGGTCGGCTGCACGCTGTCCTGCCGGTTCTGCCACACCGGCACGCAGCCGCTGGCGCGCAACCTCGGGGTTGGCGAAATCGTCGGCCAGTTCATGGCGGCGCGCGACGCCTATGGCGAATGGCCGAGCCCGAAAGGCGAAACGCCGCGCCTGCTTTCCACCATCGTGCTGATGGGCATGGGCGAGCCGCTCTACAACTACGAGAACGTCGCCGGCGCCATGACCATCGCGATGGACCCCGAGGGCATCGGCCTGTCGCGGCGGCGCATTACATTGTCCACCTCCGGCGTGGTGCCGATGATGGACCGCTGCGGGGCGGAACTCGGGGTGAACCTGGCGGTGTCGCTGCACGCGGTGCGCGACGACCTGCGCGACGAGATCGTACCGCTGAACCGCAAATACCCGCTGCGCGAACTGATCGCGGCCTGCCGGCGCTATCCGTCGGCAAGCAACGCCCGGCGCATCACCTTCGAATACGTCATGCTGAAAGGAATCAACGACAGCGAGGCCGAGGCCCGCGAACTGATCCGCCTGATCGCCGGCATTCCCGCCAAGGTGAACCTGATCCCGTTCAACCCCTGGCCGGGCAGCCCCTACGAAACCAGCACCGCCAAGGCAATCGACCGGTTCGCGAAAATCGTCAACGACGCTGGATTCTCCTCGCCGGTTCGCACCCCGCGCGGACGCGACATCCTGGCGGCCTGCGGACAACTGCGCACGGCGAGCCGGAGAGGAAGGCAAGACCAGGGCTCCGCCCTGGACCCGCCAAGGGCCGTGAGGCCCTTGGATCCCATTACTTAAGCGAGGTTGTTGACAGAGGGGGGTAAAGGAATGCTTCGGCATCTCCTTACCCCCCTCTGTCAACAACCTTACCTAGTATCGGGGTCCAGGGGCCTCACGGCCCCTGGCGGAGTCGAGGGGCGGCGCCCCTCGCCTTCCTTCTCTTCGCTCACCGCACCAGGTTGCCCGGTGTGCGGCCGGCCAGGACGGCGTCGATGCCGTCCAGCACGATGTGGCCCATGGCGTCGCGGGTTTCGGTGGTGGCGCTGCCCATATGCGGCAGCAGGACGATGTGTTCCAGGGCACGGTAGCCCGGGTGGATCGCCGGTTCGCCGTCGTAGACGTCCAGTCCCGCGTATCCCACCTGGCCGGTGCGCAGGGCGTCGATCAGGGCGTCGTCGTCGACCAGTGTGCCGCGTGCCGCATTCACCACCACCGCGCCGCGTGGCAGCATGGCGATGCGTTCCGCGTTCAGCCATTTGCGCGTGATGCCGCCGCCCGGCGCATGCAGCGACAGCACGTCGCTGGCCGCCAGGAACGAGGCGTCGTCCGCGTGCCAGATCGCGCCGCCTTCCATCTCCGGCGGCAGGCGCGCGACGTCGCGGTAGTGGACCTGCATGGTGAAGGCCGCGGCCATGCGGGCGAGTTCGCGGCCGATCCGGCCCATGCCGAAGATGCCGAGCCGTTTGCCGCTGATTTGGGTGCCCATGAGCTGGGTCGGCGCCCAGCCGGTCCAGCGGCCGGATCGCGCCAGGCGCTCGCCCTCGCCGGCCCGGCGGGCGGCGGCGAGGATGAGCATGAAGGCCAGTTCGGCGGTCGCCACCGACAGCACGTCGGGGGTGTTCAACACCGCGATGCCGCGCGCCTGGGCGGCGACATCGTCGACGTGGTCGTGGCCGACGCTGTACGTGCCGATCACCCGCACGCTCGCCGGCAAGGCCTGGATCGTCGCCGCGTCCAGCCGGTCGGTCGGGGTGCACAGCACGGCATCGGCGCCGTCGGCCAGGCGCAGCAGGTCGGCGCCGCTGTACGGCGTGTCCTGGGGGTTCAGGCGGGCATCGTAATCGCGGACGGCGCGCGCCGTGATGGCGTCGGGCACGCGGCGGGTAATGAGCAGGACGGGTTTATGCATCGCGGCAACTCCGGATCGGATCGATAGGGGGCTCGGCGGCAACAGCCGAGGTTTTGCGGCTGACGGTCAGTCGCGGCTTCACAGGCGGCACCTTTTTCGGTTCTTCCCCTTGTATGGTGGCGGGGAGAGGGTTGCGAAAGGAGCGGGCGCGCACAGCGGGGGGATGGCTGGCTTGCGCGGGTAAATGTTATATTATAACATTCCTCATCTGCCCGGAGGATGTCATGCGCCGACGCGACCTGCTGCTCGCGCTGCCCGCCCTGCTCGCCGCGCCGGCTTACGCCAGCGCAGGGCTGCCGGTGGTGGCGACCTTTTCCATTCTCGCCGACATGACCCGCGAGGTCGCCGGCCCGGCGGCGGCGGTGCGCGCGCTGGTGCCGCCGGATGGCGATGTGCATGTCTATGAGCCCCGCCCGTCCGACCTGCTGGCCATCCGGGGAGCGGCGCTGGTGGTGACCAACGGGCTCGGGCTGGAGGGCTGGCTCACGCGCTTGTTGCCGGCCTCCGGCAGCAAGGCGCTGGTGGTGGTCGCCGCCGCAGCGGTGACGCCGCGGCACATGGACGAGGGCCTCGATCCGCACGCCTGGCAGGACCCGCGCAACGGCATTCTGTATGTGCGCGCCATCGCCGACGGCCTCGCCACTGTGGCGCCGGACCAGGCGGCGGCGATTCGGGCGCGCGCCGACGCCTACGCGCGCCGCATCGCCGAGGTGGACGACTGGATCGGCCAGCAGATCGCGACGGTGCCGCCAGCGCAGCGGCGCATCCTGACCAGCCACGACGCGTTTTTCTATTTCGGCGCGCGCTACGGCATCGAGTTCATCGGCGTGCAGGGGATCGACACCGAGTCCGAGCCTTCCGCCGCCGACATCGCCGCCCTGGTGCGCCAGGTCCGGGCCGAACGCGTGAAGGCGGTGTTCGTCGAGAACATGGCCAATCCGGCCCTCATCCGCACGGTGGCGCGCGAGAGCGGGGTGGTGCTGGGGCCGGCGGTCTATTCCGACGCGCTGTCGCCGCCGGGCGGGCCGGCCGACACGTATCTGAAGATGTTCCGCCACAACGTGACGCAGTTCGTCAAGGCGATGCGCGGATAACGGACGCCGGCCGCTCTTTTCCCATGCGGGTGACGATGCGCTATCCGTTCCGCAATTCCTGCTCCACCGCTGCGATCAGCAACGGCATACCGTCATGCACGGTACGTCACACGAGATCCTGTGCGACGTTGTCGTACTCATGGCGATAGACGTTCCCGGCGCCCATGATCGCCCGCCATGGAAGCTGCTGGTGACGGGCACGTACCGACTCGTCGAGACGCCGGCTTGCTTCGGAGATGATCTCCAGGCAACGGGTCACCGCATAGAAGGTCCGCAGGTCGGCCGCGAAGGCAGCCGGTTCAACATCACCCAGGAAATCGAGCGCAAGCCGCGCGTTCTCCGAGATGTCCAGCAAGGCCTGCCGCACCCGCTCAGAATGCATAGACCGCGTCGCGCTCGGCCGCCGGTCGCACATGCGCTTTGAGCCGTGCCCGGTTCGCCACGTCCACGCGCACCGGGAACAAGTCGCCGAGAAATTGGGTGATCCCCACGTATTCCCACACCCCGACCGGCGCTTCCGGATGCAGCTCGATCAGGATATCCAGGTCACTCGCTGGCGACGCCTCGCCGCGCGCGACCGAACCGAACAGCGCCGCGTGCCGCACGCCGCGTGCGCGCAACTCCGCCTCATGCGCCCTCAACGTGGCAATGACCTGGTCGCGTTGCATGGCGCCATGATAACGCAACTTGAACTCGCCGGCACCGCTTCCTTTCGCCCCCAGGAATCCGGTGCTAGCATTGGCCACGCATGACCGATGACCTTCCCCCCAACCTCGCCCTTTTGCCGGCGGGGCTGCGCGACCTGTTGCCGCCCGAGGCCGAGACCGAGGCGGCCTCGGTCGAGGCGATCATGGACGCCTTCGCCGCCCACGGGTACCAGCGGGTCAAACCCCCGTTGCTGGAGTTCGAGGACGGGCTGCTGGCCGGCACCGGCGCCGCCATGACCGACCAGACCTTCCGCCTCATGGACCCCGACAGCCACCGCATGATGGGGCTGCGCGCCGACATGACGCCGCAGGTCGCGCGCATCGCCACCACCCGGCTCGCCCACCTGCCGCGCCCGCTGCGCCTGTCCTACGCCGGCCAGTCGCTGCGCGTGCGCAGCGCCGGCCTGGCCGCCGAGCGCCAGGTCGCGCAGGCCGGCATCGAGCTGATCGGCCACGACAGCCCGGAGGCGGACGCCGAGATCGTCCAGGTCGGCGCCGAGGCGCTGGCCGCCCTCGGCCTCACCCGGGTTTCCTTCGATCTCACCCTGCCGCCGCTGGTGCCCACCCTGCTGGAGGAAGCCGGCCTGCCGCCGCCGGTCCGCGCCAGCCTGAGCCGGGCACTGGACCGCAAGGACGCCGCCGCGGTCGCCGAACGCGGCGGCAAGCTCGCCGGCACGCTGACCGACCTGCTGCTGGCCGCCGGCCCCGCCGACCGGGCACTCGCGGCCCTGCTGGCAGCCCCGCTCACCGAGGGCGCCCGCGCGCTCGCCGAGCGCCTGGCCGCCACCGTCGCCGCCATCCGCGCCCGCGTCCCGGCCCTGCGCCTGACCGTGGACCCGGTGGAGTTCCGCGGCCTGCGCTACCACACCGGCGTCACGCTGACCGTGTTCGCCCCCGGCCGCCACGAGGAACTGGCACGCGGTGGGCGCTACATCTGCGGCAGCGGCGACCACGCCGAGCCGGCCACCGGCCTCACCCTCTATCCGGACGCGGTGCTGCGCGCCGCCCCGCCGCGGGCGCCGAAAGCCCGCGTGTTCGTGCCCGCCGGCACCGGGGCGGAACGCGCCGCCGCGCTGCGCGCCGAGGGCTACGCCACCGTCGCCGGGCTCGATCCCGCCGCCGACCCGCAGGCCGAGGCGCGCCGCCTGGCCTGCGGCTTTTTCCTGACGGAGGCCGGACCGGCCGCCGTCGTTGCGGAGTAACATCAGGATGGCCAACGTCGCCGTGATCGGCGCCCAATGGGGCGACGAGGGCAAAGGCAAGGTGGTGGACTGGCTGGCCAGCCGGGCCGACATCGTGGTGCGCTTCCAGGGCGGCCACAACGCCGG
>Ga0181529_10008075_pt1 | contig 10335 bp, 7 predicted proteins | sample PEATcosm2014_Bin_36_FD_119763 | JGI IMG/M metagenome (GOLD analysis project Ga0181529, IMG submission 119763) | Peatland microbial communities from MTU Mesocosm Facility, Houghton, MI, USA - PEATcosm2014_Bin10_30_metaG | ecosystem: Environmental > Terrestrial > Soil > Wetlands > Peat | place... | reverse complement strand
TGGTCGATTTTTATGGTTTTAAACTTATTGCAAAATATTCTCTGCGTGATGATTATCTCCCTCTAAGCGGTATCATGCTGAAGCAGTCGACATCCACGGGCGAATATTTTGAGGTGGCGTACAATGGTTCAAAACAGGTAAGTTCTACTTTAGGTTTAACCGTTCTTAATAAAGATTATGAAGATGCATTTAAGAAGGAAGGTTACATAAATACACAAACTATTCTTGTCAGGTCTCAAAGCCGGTTCAATTTCTGGAATCCTGTTTCCGGTGATTTTTATTATGAAGTTTCAACTCAAAAATCTGCAAGACTCCAGCAGGTATTTGTAAAAGTCGCCCAGGGCGCAGGTAATTATATTTACCTCGGCGATTTAAATCATAACGGCATTATGGATGCTGATGAATTTCAGCAGACTCTTTATGATGGTGATTATGTCATGGTTACTGTGCCTACTACCCAGCTTTATCCCGTAATTGACCTTAAAACAAGTACGCATTGGAGGCTGAACTACAGGGATATGGCTGACAGGAATTCTTTACTGGGAAAAATATTAAAACCCTTTACATCCGAGATTCAATGGCGCGTTGAGGAAAATACTCAGGAACAGGATTATGCAAAAATATATTTGCTGCATTTCTCTGATTTTCAGAATCCGGACAAGACAATAAACGGCTCTAATTATTTTCAGCATGACTTGTTCCTGTTTGAAAATGATCCGGAATTTTCAACCCGTATCCGGTTTAATCAGTCTAAAAGCTTAAATCAATACAGCAGTGAACTTGAGAACGCGTACGGCAGGGAAAGAAGCATACGCCTGAATTTTAAATTAATTAAGGAAATCAGCAATCAGACCGACCTTGTAAATGAAACGGATAATTTAGGAGCCCCCGTTACGTCAACAAACAAAAGAGAAATAGCCGGAAACAGCATTACTTCGGATTTTTCTTACCGCCCGGAGCAGGCGATTGAGTTCGGTTTCAAATTAAGTTCTGGGCAGAAGCAGGATAACCTGCCCGCCATTCCTACAATCATTAATTTGAATTCTCAAACATTGAGCTTTACTTATTCTTTTGCTGGGACGGGAAGGTTAAAGATTGAATTTGAAAGAGACGAGCTTGATCTTAATACCTCAGAGAACTATATCCCTTTCCAGATGACGGAAGGTAATTTAATAGGTAAAAATTTTTACTGGCGGCTTAATTTTGATTACAAACTCTCTTCTAATTTACAGTCAACTGTAAGTTATACCGGGAGGCTGCAGGCAGATTCTCAGGCAGTGCATACGGCAAAGGCTGAAGTAAGGGCATATTTTTAAGTTCAAATGAAAAGTTCAAAGAACATTCTGAATACAAATGGGTAAAGACGGCTGAAGCCAAAAATATGCTTGCATGGCAGGGGCAGAGGAATTCGGTTGATATAATTACGGAATATTTTACTAAAGAAATGAGTTTCCTGAATTTTGTAGAAATTCAAATCAAGAAAATAATCTCATTATTCATTATGGTTTAAGAAGTGATTTGTATATTTTTAAACACGGATTTTCTATAATATATCAGGAGTAAGCCTTGGGATTTTTAGTAGTGGGTTCACTCGCCTTGGACAGCGTTGCAACGCCGTTTGATAAGGTTGAAAATGCTTTGGGAGGTTCCGCAACATATATCTCTCTTGCTGCAAGTTATTTCAGCGGACCGCTTTATCTGGTTGGTGTTGTCGGTGAAGACTTTCCGCAAAAATATATCTCTCTTTTGGAAAATCATAATATTGATCTTGAAGGTTTGCAGGTCGTTAAGGATGGTAAAACCTTCCGCTGGGCGGGTAAATACCATTACGACCTGAATGTTCGCGATACGCTTTTAACCGAGCTTAATGTGTTTGAAAATTTTGACCCGGTTGTCCCTGATAAATTTAAAAAAGCTAAGTTTGTATGCCTCGGTAATATTGATCCTTCTTTGCAGTTAAAAGTTCTAGATCAGATGGAGAACCCGCAGTTTGTCGTCGGTGATACTATGAACTATTGGATCGAAGGTATGAAAGATACGCTTATGGAACTGCTTAAGCGTGTTAATGTCCTGATAATCAATGATTCTGAAGCGCGCCTGCTCGCAAAAGAACCGAACTTGATTAAAGCTTGGAAAATTATCCGGTCAATGGGTCCTGAAATATTGATTATTAAAAAAGGCGAGCATGGCGCTCTTCTTTTTACCGATGAGATTATCTTTTCCGCACCCGCTTACCCTATGGAAATGATAAATGATCCTACCGGCGCAGGCGATACTTTTGCCGGCGGATTCATCGGCTACCTGCATAAAACACAGGATCTAAGCGCCGAAAATATTAAACGGGCTGTTATTTACGGTAGCGCTATGGCTTCATTTTGCGTTGAAAAATTTAGTACTCAGGGATTGGAGAATTTACAGTATTTGAGAGTCCATGATAGGTACATGGAGTTCCGCAATCTATCCCGGTTCGATGAAAAAGATTAATTGCTTTGAAGCAAAAGGCTGGTAGTATATAATGACAGGCGGATATTTCTCAATTAAGTTTCAGGATGATAATGTCATTTTTTTAGATCAGACTAAACTTCCGTTTGAGGAAATATATGTGCAGACGGATAACGTTGATAGGTTAGCCGTAGCTATTGAAAGATTGGAAGTTCGCGGGGCGCCTTTAATCGGGATAACTGCCGCTTATGCATTAGCCCTTTCACAAAAGAGTATAAATCCTCGGGATACACGGTTAAAATTTGATGAGGCTTATCTAAGAATTAAAAGAACACGCCCCACCGCAGTTAATTTATTCATTGCTTTGGACCGGGTTAGAAAAACCTACGAAGAAAATAAAACTTCAATAGATATTTATCAGATCCTCCTCTCGGAGGCAAAAAAAATACATCAGGAAGATATTGATAAATGCAGAAAAATAGGCGAAAACGGTTTATTGATTTTTAAGAAAAAATCGACGGTCTTAACCCACTGCAATACAGGTAAACTTGCTACAGGCGGCGATGGAACTGCTTTTAGCGTAATTAAAAACGGGTTTGAAAAAGGTCTGGTTGAGTTTGTCTGTGCCGGTGAAACAAGACCTTTACTTCAAGGCTCCCGGCTTACTGCATTTGAATTGGAAAGAAATGGAATACCTTTTGCCCTTCATACCGATTCTATGGCGGCTGTCCTTATGCAGCAGTGCAAAATTGATTTTGTTATAACCGGGGCTGACCGCATTGCGCTCAACGGGGATTCTGCTAATAAAGTCGGCACTTATAACCTGGCAGTCCTCTGCAACTATCATAATATCCCTTTCTATATTGCCGCTCCAACTACTACTATCGACAGGAATATTGCAGCTGGTGCGGATATAGAAATTGAGTTCAGAAATAAAAACGAAATTCTGTCTGTTAACGGAATTCCTGTAACCCCTGAAAATTATCAGGCTTTTTGTCCTTCATTCGATGTTACGCCCTCTCACCTTATTTCCGGTATTATTACGGAAGAAAAAGTTCATTTTTTCCCTTATAATTTTATTCAATGAGCGCGATCATTAAGACTGAGGCTATGGTCTTAACAAAAATGGACTATGGCGATACAAGTAAGATTGTTTCACTGTATTCAAAAGATTTTGGGAAGTTTTCTGCTATTATTAAGGGGGGGAGAAGTTCTAAATCAAAAATCGGTATGACTGTAGATCCGCTTAATCATATCTCGGTTGTCTTTTATAGAAAGGAGACGCGTGAGCTTCAATTAATCTCAAGCGCCGATTTAATTACTCATTTCACTGCAATCAAGGAAGATCTGGAAAAATTAAAATACTCGCACGCTGTTTTGGAACTGTTGAAAAATCTTACCGTCGAGAATGAGGTAAATGAAAAATTATTTAATGGTGTTGTCAGGATATTGACTATGATAAATTCTAATAGTGAACAGCCTGTAATTCTGTTCGGCAGGTTTTTCATTTTCTTTTTATCCGAGCTCGGCTACGAACTTCAATTGGAAAAATGCTCGGTATGCGGCAGAACAAACCTCCAAAATATGGAATTGTCGCATAATTTTGAATTAGGTATCTTGTGTAGTGATTGCCGGCAAACCCGGGTGGATTTTTTCCCTGTAAATCCGGAACTTTTTAGCTGTTTATATTGTCTAAAAAATAGCAAAAAAATAGAATTAACCAATTTGGCTGCTGCGGATAGAGCCATAGCATTTTTAGAAAGATATTTGAAATTTCATATCCCGGGTTTCAAGGGAATTCAATCATTCAAGATCTTTAAATGAGAGTTTAATTTTTATGAATAATATTATAAAAAAACGGAATTAACCGGAGGATTTAAAATGAAATCGAAAAATTTTTGGGGCGCTGTAACTTTAGTTGTAGCTGGAATAATTTTCGGCGCCGTTCTTGTGTCGGGATTCGGGTTGGTAAGACCTGGTTTTGCCGATATTAAACTCGGAGCTTCCATGCCGCCCGTTGATTTAAATGCCGATGCAACTTCTTTCAGCAAAGCATTTATTGAAGTGGCGAAAGATGTTACGCCGGAAGTAGTTCAGGTAACGGTTGTCGCTAAAACCGAAAACCCTCACGGCAGCTTCTTTTTCAACCCGTTCCAGGAAATGCCTAAGGAAGAGGAAGGATCGGGAAGCGGTATTATTATTTCTGCTGACGGCTATATTGTTACCAATAATCACGTCGTAAATAAAGCGACTTCTGTAAAAGTTGGATTGCTTGACAATAGAACATTTACGGCTAAGGTTATTGGAACAGATCCTTTAACTGATATTGCCGTTATAAAAATAAATGCGCATGATCTCCCTGTTGCTTATCTGGGCGATTCAGATAACTTAAAAGTCGGTCAATGGGTAATGGCTATCGGTAATCCGCTTGCTCTTACTTCTACTGTAACTGCCGGTATCGTAAGCGCGCTCGGTAGGGGTATGTTAAATCTTATAAATAATGCAAATAACAGGTACGGCGTTGAAGATTTTATTCAGACCGATGCGGTGATAAATCCCGGCAACAGCGGCGGCGCTTTGGTTGATTTATCAGGCGCGGTTATTGGCGTCAATGCTGCTATTGCAACAAGCACCGGCAGCTATATAGGTTATGGATTTGCTATCCCTATAAACCTTGTTAAGTCCGTTACTAAAGAATTGATTGCTTACGGTAAAGTAACCAGGGGATATATCGGGGTCCAGATACAGCCTGTTGATGATGCAACCGCTAAAGCTATTGGTCTGGATAAACCGCATGGAGTTATAATTCAGGATTTAGTCCCGGACGGCGCTGCTTCTAAGGAAGATATTAAGCCCGGCGATGTTATTTTAAAAATCGACGGCAGACCTGTTAATCAGGCTAATGAATTGCAGAGCTATGTAGCCACTAAATCTGCCGGCGCAGTTGTTGACCTTACAATTTTCAGGAATGGTAAGGAATTTGACAGGAAGGTTACTCTGAAAGAACGAGCCGAAGATAGTAATACCGAAGCTGTTTCGGATAATGGAGAATCGGGTAGTGATAATGAATCTGCATCAAGTTCTGTTAAACTTGATAATATCGGTATGAGTGTGAAAAACCTGAGCAAACAGGACAAAACCGATTTCAAAATATCAGAAGGTATTATGATTGACGATGTAACCCAATATGGCGAAGCAGGTAATCAAGGGCTTGGTAAAGGATTGGTTATAACGGAAGCCGACAGGCAGCCTGTAAAAAATGTCGACCAGTTCAAGAAGATTATTGCTGCTAAAAAGGGTTCAGCCGTGCTGTTAAAAGTTAACGACAAACAAGGAAACAGCAGGTTTCTTGGGTTGGAAATTCCGTAATGATATTAAGGCTTTGAGAGTTTAACCATTACAACCCCCGGGTAAATGTACTACCCCGCCGCAAGCGGGCGGGGAATTCAACCCCGGAAAGATTAAAATAATTATATATAAACGCCCGAACATTCGGGCGTTTTTTTTATATTTGCCTTAATAATTCATTGGAGATTAAATGATTAGGTTCCTTACCGCGGGTGAATCCCACGGAAAAGCGCTTACTGCAATTATTGAAGGTTTTCCGTCCAATTTAAAAATTGAAATTGAGTATATCAATTTTCACTTAAAACGCAGACAGGCGGGATACGGCAGGGGATTAAGAATGAAAATTGAAACGGATACTGCCGAATTCCTTTCCGGTATCCGGTTCCGGAAAACTCTCGGCTCGCCTGTCTCGTTATTGATTAAAAACAATGACTGGGATAATTGGGTTGAAAAGATGTCTTCAGGTAAAAAAGGGGCGAAAGTGGAAAAAATAACAATCCCGCGTCCCGGGCATGCAGACCTTGTGGGAATTTCCAAATATAATTTTGATGATATCCGTAATTCAATAGAGCGGTCAAGTGCAAGGGAAACTGCTGCAAGAGTTGCCGCCTGCTCTATAGCAAGAAGATTTTTAGAAGAGTTTGGTATTTCTGTCGGAAGCTTTGTGGAAAGCATTGGAGGAGTATATCCTAAATCCAATTTTGCGTCGGACCTGTTTAATAATAATCTGCCTGAAAATTTTACGGGATGGAGTTTATCGGCACAGTCGGATAAAAGTGAAGTGAAAGCTTTGGATAAAGAGCATGAAGAAAAAATAATTAATAGGATTAAACTTGCCAAGAAAAGAGGAGATACGCTTGGCGGTACATTTTACGTCGTTGCTTCAGGTGTGCCTGCGGGATTAGGTAGTTTTGTTCATTATGATACCAAACTTGATGCGGAGATAGCTCAGTCGGTTATGTCTATAAATGCGGTGAAGGCTGTTTCAATAGGCGCCGGCTTTGAAACGGCGGAAAAATTTGGGTCGGAATCCCACGATGAAATTATACTAAAAAGAAATGTCTTGACGAGGAAGACCAACAGGGCTGGCGGCATTGAAGGAGGTATTTCTACAGGGCTGCCTGTAATTGTACGCGCTGCAATGAAACCCATTGCAACGCTTATGAGTCCTGTTGAAAGCATTGATTTACACACTATGAAGTGTGTGGATGCCCGCAGGGAAAGAAGCGATTTTGTAGCTGTGCCTGCTTGTGCGGTAATTGCAGAGTCGATGCTGGTATGGAGCATTGCAAAATATTTCATGGAAAAATTCGGCGGTGACTCTATCGAAGAAACCAAAGATAATTATAAAAACTATACGCAAAAGTTGAATAATAGAATTTATAAAAATTTTAAAAATATATAGAACGGACAAACAGGTTCTGCCTGCATTAAAAAAAAGAAAGTACATCCGATGCTTGTTGTAAAAAAATTCATATTTAACATGTTCACTGAAAATACATATATAGTATGGGATGAAGAATCCAAAGAGGGGGCTGTAATTGATGCCGGCTGTTCAAACAATTCGGAAGAAGAAAAACTTGCGCGGTACATTACTGCTAACGGTATTACCGTAAAATACTTAATCACCACACATGGGCATATCGATCATGTTCTGGGCAGTAAATTTATTAAGGAGAAATATAACCCGGAATATTATGCGCCGGAAAATGATTTACCATTAATGAAACAAATAGGAGTTCAGGCTGCTGCATTCGGAATTGAATTAAATAACATACCTCTGCCGGAAAATTATTTAGCTGAAGATTTTACATTGAACCTGGGGCAGTCGATCATGTTTTTCCTTTATACGCCCGGGCATACCCCCGGCGAATTTTGTATCTATTTTAAAAAAGAAGCCATTTGTTTCACCGCCGATGTTTTATTTAAAAACAGCATCGGCAGAACGGATTTATGGGGCGGGGATATGAAGACTCTTATTAACTCTATCGGGCAAAAATTATTTTCACTGCCTGATAATGTAATTGTTTATTCCGGGCATGGTGAAAGCACCAAAATAGGGCAGGAAAAAAGCGACAACCCCTTTCTTAATGAATTGAACAAAAAAAACTATTAAAATCCCCCCAAATCAATACATCCGTTCTCCTTGCCTTTTAACTGCTTAAAAACTAACTTACACTATCTATCTGAAAGAATTTTAGTGATATGGGGCAGCATTCATTATCCAAATCTTCTTTTCTAAAAGGCATCCAATGCAATAAGCACCTCTATCTTTATAAATACCACTACGACTGGATGGATAAAGTCAGCGATAGCCAGCAGGCGGTATTTGACCGCGGAACTAACGTAGGAACCATTGCGCAAAATCTTTTTCCCGGCGGAGTACTAGCCGCAGAGGATCCTAAAAAATCCGGTGCGGCAATAAAAAGAACAGCGGAATTAATTAAGCAGGGCGTTAAGGTTATATACGAAGCCGCTTTTCTTTATGATGATATCCTGGTTATAAACGATATAATTGTTCGGAAAGGGAATAAGTGGAATATTTATGAAGTAAAAAGCTCTACCTCAATTTCTGAAACTTACCTCCTTGATGCTTCGGTGCAGTATTACGTTATATCAAACAGCGGACTTAAAATAGACGACATATCCATTGTTTACATCAATAACCAATATACAAGGCATGGAGAGATTGATATACATTCTTTGTTTAATATAGAAAGCGTTAAACAGCATGTGACAGCCAGGCAGGATTACATAGCAGGTGAAACCGCCAGGCTGAAAGAAGTATTAAAGGGAAAAGGCATTCCCGCCATACCGATAGGAACACAATGCAGCGACCCTTACCGCTGCAGCTTTTGGGGTTACTGCTGGAATAAAATACCGCCGTATTCGGTTTTTGATATTGCCGGCTTAAAAACAGATAAAAAATTTGAGCTTTATAATCAGGGTTTCATAAAGCTCGAAGATATTCCCGCTGATTACAAATTAAACGATAATCAGAAAATGCAGGTAGAATGTCACGTAAATAATAAAACCGTAATTGACAAAGATGCGGTTAAAGAATTTCTTGCCGGAATAAAATATCCAATATATTTTATGGACTTTGAAACATTTATGCCTGCAGTTCCTAAATTTGACTTCAATAGACCTTACCAGCAGATTCCATTTCAATATTCGCTTCATTATAAAAAAGACAAAGACAGTCGGTTAGAACATTATGAATTCCTTGCGGATGCGAACGGCGATCCGCGTACGCCTTTTATTACAAAACTTCTGAATGATACAAAAGGCAAAGGGACAATCTTAGTTTATAACAAAGCCTTTGAGATTACACGCTTAAATGAAATAGCAAAAGACTTCCCTGAATTCTCCGGTGAAATAGAAGAAAGGATTAGCCGGATTGTTGATCTGATGATTCCATTCCAAAAGAGATACTATTACACGCCGGAAATGAAAGGCTCGTATTCAATTAAATCTGTTCTGCCCGCGCTTGTGCCGGGGTTAAGCTATGATGAATTGGAAATTCAGGAAGGCGGATCGGCATCAACAGCATTTGAGAACCTGTTTTATGAAAGTGATTTTATTAAGGCAGAACAAATAAGAAAGAATTTGCTTGAGTACTGCAAGATGGATACCTTGGCGATGGTAGAAGTGATGAATACATTATATAACAAACTATAAAATTGACTTCCACATACCTTGATTTTTATTACTTACTTATCGAATCCGTACTTTACATTTATGATACTTATTGATACTTTTGTCAAAACAAAATAATATGACTCCTAAAAAAGAAAAAGCAGAACTAACTGAAGAACTTTTAACAATCAAGGAAGCCGCAAACCTGTTAAAGGTTTCAGAGATTTCGGTTAAGCGCTATATTTCGAAAGAAGTAATTCCCTCGGTGAAAATTGGCGGTGCAAGAAGAATAATCAAGAATGATATTTGGGACAACTTCTATGAAAAAATCCGGCAAGAACACGAAGGGAAGAGTAATGTTGTTTCTGAATCTGAATCTCAATATTTAGTAACAAGGGAAATTGAAAAGGAAGAGAAGAAAACAAAACTTGGTTTTAACAACCTGACACCAAGTGAATGGGCTTTGCTTTCCAAAAATGTGATTAACGAAAACGAAATTCTAAATCCTGTTTGGAATGACCTTTCATCACCAAGGAACAAATATCAGCTTGAACATGGAGCAGTTTATCCAATTAAACTTGCTGAACGACTTATCAAAATGTATTCGGCAGAAGGCGACACAGTGTTTGATCCTTTTCTAGGAATTGGATCAACAATTATTGCCGCCCAAGGATTGAAAAGACACGGAGCAGGAATAGAATTAAATCCCAGATTTGCAAATATTGCGCAGCAATGGTTAGATGAAGTGCAGGGTCTCTTCACAAACGACATGCTTTACAAAATTATTAATGACGACTGCCGGAATTTGCTGAAGCATATCCGTAGAGATAAAATTCAGCTTACAGTGACTTCACCGCCTTATGCTGACTTTATTCAAAAATCATTGAAGGACAGAGCGACTGTTCA
>Ga0181529_10008074_pt1 | contig 10337 bp, 9 predicted proteins | sample PEATcosm2014_Bin_36_FD_119763 | JGI IMG/M metagenome (GOLD analysis project Ga0181529, IMG submission 119763) | Peatland microbial communities from MTU Mesocosm Facility, Houghton, MI, USA - PEATcosm2014_Bin10_30_metaG | ecosystem: Environmental > Terrestrial > Soil > Wetlands > Peat | place... | reverse complement strand
GCCGGTTTTTTCGAGCTGGAGTGGCCGCCGCATCCGTGGGATCCGGCGAACGAACGTCGCGGCTACCTCCTGAATTTCTGGGTCGGGCCGGAATATCGGCGCAAGGGACTGGCCCGCTCTTTGGTGGAGAAGGCACTGGCCAAAGCCGGCGCAGAAAACTACGCATAGTGGCGTTGCATGCTTCCAAGGCGGGAGGGCCAGTTTACGAAGCGATGGGATTTCTAGAGTCGAACGAGATGATTTATGTGGAGGAAGCTGCGAAATAGAATGCTCGACCGGATTGCGGCCGGGACGCAATGACCATTGTCCGGGACACGCTGCACCGTTGTATACTCCACCAGTTATGCAGGTATTCGTTTTACTTCCCGCAGCGGGACTGGGCACGCGCATGGCGGCTTCGCAGCCCAAACACCCCAACAACCCCGACTCTGCGAGTCCCCCGTCGTTGGGGACCCCGCCTAAGCAATTTCTGGCCCTGGATGGAATTCCGATCCTCATTCATTCGTTGCGAGCCTTCGCCGCCGTGGAACGTGTGACTGGGATTTACGTGGCCGTACGCAAACCCGAGATGGAGAGAGTCGAGACGCAGGTGGCCGAGTACGGCTTTGCCACAAAGGTACACGTCGTGGAAGGTGGCGACAATCGGCAGGAGTCGGTGGCGCATGCGCTGGCGGCGGTGCCGGCGGGCCCGGAAGACATCGTGCTCGTGCACGATGCGGTGCGTCCGCTGATTGACGCGGCGACAATTGAGCGCACCATCGATGCGGTCAGCGAGTACGGAGCTGCGATTGTGGGGCTCCCCGCTGTCGACACCATTAAGCAGGTGGAGCGCACGGCGCACGGCGCGTTGATTACCGCGACCCTTCCGCGAGAATCGATTGTGCAGGCGCAAACGCCTCAGGGTTTTCGCTTCGAGCTGCTGCGAAAGGCGTTTGCCGAGGCGACGGCAGACGGGTTTGTGGGCACGGATGAGGCTTCGGTGGTGGAGCGGGCCGGACTTTCTGTAGCCGTGGTGCCCGGTTCTCAGGTTAATCTGAAGATCACGCAGCCGGGTGATCTGGAACTGGCCGAGTTCTACCTCCGGCAGCGAGCCCACTGAGTCCGGCTGACTGGGAAACTGCTTCCCGCTGCCGAATCGAAGCACGGGCACGGAGACCATGGACACACGGATTGGATTTGGCTGGGACTCGCACGCATTCAAGGCGGGCATACCGTTGCGCATCGGCGGCATGACACTGGAACATCCCGAAGGCCTGGCTGGACACTCCGATGGCGACGTACTGCTGCATGCGATTACAGACGCATTGCTGGGAGCCATTGCTGCGGGCGATATCGGCAGCTTTTTCCCCCCAGGCGATCCGCGCTGGAAGGATGCTGATTCTTCGATTTTTCTCAAGCTGGCACTGGAAGAACTGCAACATGCCGGCTATCGCATTGTGAACGTCGACACAACGCTGGTGCTGATTGCTCCCAAGATTGGACCTGTCGCCGGAGAGATGCGGTCGCGCGTAGCCGACCTTCTGGGCGTGGAGGTAGATCAGGTGAGCATCAAGGCCAAAACTCCAGAGGGAATGAACCTCGATCACGTGGCGCAGTGCCATGCCGTGGCGCTGGTGGAGCAGGTAACCGATCCCGATGAGCTGAAAAGCATGAGCGCGGTGATTGAGTCGCAAAAGCAGCTGGAAGACGTGGTCGACGATCTGCTGGCGTCAGTGCATGGCGTTCCCAAGAAGCGCGGTGAGCCGCCGGTTTACGACACCGAGGACATCACGTAGAAGCAGTTCGTAGCTCCGAGTTCGTAGCCTCGCGCTTTGGCGCGCATCTCGTCCTAGGCGCCGCACTCGCTTTAATCGAATCCTCGTTCATTTAGTGATTCATTCATGGAGGTCATTTCCCGATGAACCTGCGCGGTCGTGCCGTTTCTTCTCTCGCTCTGTTGTGCGCTGTCTTATCCGGCAACGTTGTCCGAGCGCAGGACTGGCGCACACCCACCGAGATCAGCGGCTACCGCACCACGCCGGATTATGCGGAGACTGTGGCATATCTGGAGCGCGTGGCCGCGGCTGCGCCAAGCCAGGTGAAGATTGAGAACTTCGGAAAAACGGGCGAAGGGCGCGATTTGAAAATCGTGATTGCGTCGAAGGATGGGGTGTTCGATCCGGCGTCGATTCATGCCTCGGGCCGTGCGATTCTGCTGGTGCAGAACTCGATTCACGCGGGCGAGATGGATGGGAAGGACGCGTGTCTCGCATTGTTGCGCGACATCGCGATTACGAAGACCAAGGCGGCGCTTTTGGATCATGTCGTCTTCGTGTTCATCCCCGTTTACAACATCGATGGGCATGAGCGGAGGTCGGCTTACAACCGCATCAACCAGAATGGGCCTGAAGTGATTGGCTGGCGCGGCAACGGAAGCAACATCAATTTGAACCGCGACTACATGAAGGCTGACGCGCCGGAGACGCGCGCGTTTCTGATGATGTTCCACCGCTGGATGCCGGACTTTTTTGTGGACGATCACGTGACGGACGGCGCGGACTTTCAGTACGACGTGACGTTCACGATTGACGCCACGCTGGATGTTGCGCCGGCCACTGCTACGTGGATTCGCGACACGGTGAACCCGGAGTTGGTGCGGGAGGTGGATGCCTCGGGGCATCTTGCGTTTCCGATGTACATCTCGCTGAACGACGACACTGATCCGGCGAAGGGGCTGGGGTACAGTCAGGATCCGCCGCGGTTTTCGACGGGGCAGATGATTCTGGAGAACCGCCCTGGCATGCTAGTGGAACTGCACATGCTCAAGGACTACAAGACGCGCGTGACGGGCAACTACGAGCTCTTGCAGGCGTTGCTCGAGGTGATGAATCGCGACGCGGCGAAGCTAATTGCGCTGAATCGCGAGGCCGACGAGGACGCGGAAAAACTGGGCGCGCATGCACTGGGCAACGAAAAATTTCCACTTGCGATTGACGGAAATGGGGAGACGACGCCGGTGGTGTTTCGCGGATACCAGTACACACGGGCGCTGAGCGAGGTTTCAGGCACGATGTGGATCAAGTATTCTCACGAGCCGTGGGACGTGACCCTGCCGCTGGCGACGGGAGTCAAAGTGACTGCCTCAACCACGCCGCCGGCAGCGTACATTATTCCTCCGCAGTGGACGCATGTGATCGATGTGCTGGCGGCGCACGATGTGGCAATGCGGCGCACGGCGACTGCGTGGATGGGCAAGGTGGAGCACTATCGTTGCTCGGGAATGGAGTGGCAGGGGCCTCCGTTTGAAGGGCGGCATCCGATTTTTCGAGGCGAGGGAGCGGGCGCAGAGCCGGGGAAGTTTGGCGCGTGCACGCTTACGACGGAGAGCCTGACGTTTCCCGCAGGTTCGGTGGTGGTGACGCTCGACCAGCGGCTGTCGAAGGTCGCGATTCAATGGCTCGAGCCGGAGGCGCCGGACTCGGCGGTGCGATGGGGCTTCTTTGATCCGATTTTCGAACAACGAGAGTATGGTGAGGCCTATGTGCTGGAGAAGCTCGCGCGGTAAAACATGGAGAAAGACCCGGCTCTGAAGGCAGAGTTTGAGCGCCGCGTGCAGACGGATGTGCATTTTGCGGCGAGCCCGGAAGCGCGTCTGGAATTCATCTACGACCGGTCGCCATGGGGTCTGGCGAATCAAGTCGGCGAGTATCCGGTCGGAAGGCTGTTGTCGCTGGATGGGGTGCCGTTGCAGTAGCGGGGCGGACTTGCGGCGTGAGGTTCGCGGAAATATCAACGGATCAAAAATCGATTGCAGTTTCCAGCGATTCCCCTTAGTGTGGCGAGGAGCTTCCATCCCACATCGGAGGATGTCAATGCACCTCGCACTCATGCTGTTTCAAAGTCAAATCGATCCGGAACAGGCGAAGCATATCGCGATGATGTTTCTCGCCATTCTGCCCGTCATCATCCTGGTGGGCTACATCATTGTCATTGTGCCCTTCTGGTTCATCTGCAAAAAGGCAGGATTTTCGCCGTGGCTTTCACTGATCAACGTGATCCCGCTTGGTGGCATCATCCTGGTCTATGTGCTGGCATTCGCTGAGTGGAAGGTAACGCCGGTTCCTCCGCCTCAAATGGGCTATCCGTATCCTCCGGCGCCGCCGCGTGTGTGAGAGACGCCGACAACGACACACATCTGCGAAATGCTTTAGCATCGAAGAGGAACACCTTCATCGATGGCTCAAGAAATCCTCTCCCGTGCGTCACATCCTCGCGTTCGCTTTGCACCATCGCCCACCGGCTTTCTCCACGTCGGCAGTGCGCGCACCTTCATCTTCAACTGGCTCTATGCGCGCCACAATCACGGAACCATAGTGCTGCGGCTGGACGACACCGATGTCGAGCGCAACACCGATGCCAGCGTCCAGTCGATCTTTGAAGGACTGCACTGGCTGGGCCTGACCTGGGACGAACAATACAAGCAATCCGAACGGCTGGGACTGCACCGCAAGCAGGCCGAAGCGATCTTCGAAAAGGGCCTTGCCTATCGCGATTTCACGCCCGCCCACTCCTCAGAGGACGGGCCATTCTCTGCACAAGGCGCGTGGTTGTGCAACTCGGGCATGCGCGATCTTTCGCGGGGAGAGAGCGATCGCCGCGCCGCCACGGGCGAACCGTTCGCCCTCCGCTATCGGGTACCGCGCGGCGAGGATCGAATCCTTCGCTTCACCGATGGCGTGTATGGTGAGCAATCGAAGCTCGCCGACGAGGTCGAAGACTTCGCGCTGTTGCGCTCCGACGGGTTCCCCACCTACCACCTCGCTTCGTGTGTAGACGATGCCGATTTGCGCATCAGCCACATCATCCGAGGGCAGGATCACCTGACAAATACCTACAAGCATCTGCTCATCTTCGAGGCCCTGGGCCCCGAACCGTCAAGCATTGCCCCGCCGCAGTTCGCGCATCTTCCGCTGCTGGTTGCGCCCGATGGCGCGAAGCTCTCGAAGCGCAAGCACGGCCCCGTGGTCAGCGTAACCACCTATCGCGATGCCGGCTTCCTGCCCCAGGCTTTTATCAACTTCCTGTGCCTGCTGGGCTGGTCGCCTAAGCACGACCGTGATTTTCTGGCTTTGGATGAGATTCGTGCCATGTTTACTCTTGAGGGCGTCAATCGCGCCAACGCGGTCGTCAACTTTACCGAGAATGATCCCTTTGATCCAAAGGCTGTCTGGCTCAACGCCGAGCATATTCGCGCGTTGCCCGTGGAGCAGCTTAGCCGCGAACTCGAGCCCTTCTTCGAAGAGGCGGGCCTGCATCCCTCACCCGAAAAGCTTCTCGCCGTCACACCACTGATCCGTGAAAGGATCAAACTGCTGCGTGAAGGCGCGACTGCCGCCGACTTCTTCTTTCTCGACAAACTTGCGCCATACGATCCGGCCGAGTTGATTCCCCAGAAGGGCGATGCGGCGACGGCACGGCGCGTCCTTGAGACAGCGCAAAAGGTTTTGGCCGAGACGCCTTTCGATCACGACTCGCTGGACAAGGCACTGCGCGAGGCCGCCGCGTCCCTGGGACTCAAGGCCGGGCCAATGTTCCAGCCTATTCGGGTCGCCGTGTGCGGACGTAAAAACGCGCCGCCGCTGTTTGAGACCATGGTTGTCCTCGGACCCGAAGTCTGTCTGGCTCGCATTCGGCAGGCCGAAGCGCTCCTTCGAAACACTCAATTGAATTGATGAGCACAACTTTTGTCCTGAAGTAAGGAATCGAAGCAATGACGAATACAAATCTGGAAAGCCCAGAACCTCGGAGTCAGGAAGCCCACGCCCCCTCCAACTTTCTCCGCGAACAAATCGCCGAGGATGTGCGGACCAAAAAGTACGGCGACGCCGTCATTCAGACGCGCTTTCCACCCGAGCCTAATGGCTATCTCCACATCGGCCACGCCAAGGCCATCTGCATCAGCTTCGGCCTCGCCGACGAGTTTGGCGGCAAGACGAACCTGCGCTTCGACGACACCAACCCCGAAAAAGAAGAGCAGGAGTACGTCGACAACATTCAGAAAGACATCCACTGGCTCGGCTTCGACTGGGAGCGCCTCTGCTTCGCCTCCGACTATTTTCCACAGCTCTATGACTGGGCCGTCCAGCTCATCGAAGCTGGAAAAGCGTACGTGGACGATCTTTCCGCCGATCAGATCCGCCAGTATCGCGGAACCCTCACCGAGCCCGGCGAGAACTCGCCCTTCCGCGACCGGTCCATCGAAGAAAATCTCGATCTCTTTCAGCGCATGAAGAACGGCGAGTTTCCCGATGGATCACGAGTGCTGCGGGCCAAGATCGACATGGCCTCTCCCAATCTCAACATGCGCGACCCGGTGATGTACCGCATCCTCCACGCCACGCACCACCGCACCGGCGACAAGTGGTGCATCTACCCGATGTATGACTACGCGCACGGCCAATCGGATTCGATTGAGCACGTCACGCACTCCATGTGCTCGCTGGAGTTCGCCGACCATCAGCCGCTCTACCGCTGGTTCATCGAGCAACTCGGCATCTTTCCCTCGCAGCAAATTGAATTCGACCGTCTCAACTTCACTTACATCGTGCTTTCGAAGCGGAAATTGCTGCAGCTCGTGCAGGAGCGCCGCGTTTCCGGATGGGACGACCCGCGCATGCCCACGCTTTCCGGTCTCCGCCGACGCGGCTTTACTGCAGAGGCCATCCGCGCCGTCGTCACCTCCTTGGGCGCATCCCGCACCAACGTCGTGCAAGACATTGAGATGCTCGAGCACTTCCAGCGCGACGATCTGAACCGCCGCTCTCGCCGCGCCATGGCTGTGCTCAATCCGCTGAAGCTGGTCATCGACAACTACCCGGCAGGACAGGAGGAGTTTGTCGAGGTTGCGAACAATCCCGAGGATTCCTCTGCAGGCACGCGCCAGGTGCCGTTTTCGCGCGAGATTTATATCGAGCAGGACGACTTCCGCGAGGTGCCTCCTCCCAAGTACTATCGGCTTTCGCCTGGCAAAGAGGTTCGCTTGCGCAACGCCTACTTTGTGACCGCGCAGAGCGTAGTAAAGGATGCGGCAGGGAACGTGATCGAGGTGCGCTGCACCTATGATCCCGCGAGCCGTGGCGGCAACTCTCCCGACGGGCGCAAGGTCAAGTCGACGATTCACTGGGTGTCGAGTGCTCATGCGATCTCCGCGGAGATTCGCCTCTACGACAAGCTGTTCACAAAGCGCGATCCCTACGACGTTGCAGAAGGCGAGGACGTCCTCAGCAACCTCAACCCCAACTCGCTGGAGATCCTGACGGGCGCAAAGCTTGAGCCTTCTCTTGCCAGTGCCAAGCCCGAGGACCGATTCCAGTTTGAGCGCGTGGGGTATTTTTGCGTCGATCGGGACTCTTCCCAGGGAAAGCTGGTGTTCAACCGGACGTTGTCGCTGAAGGATTCGTGGGCCAAGATCGAAAAAAAATCAGGGGCGTAAAGCTCGGGCATCCAGCACGTCAGTTTCCGATCACATCGATGGGGACGGGGATGGTCTTTGGCGGCATGCAAGCGTTTTTGTCGCAGGCCTGGTAGTGCAGGCTGGCTTGGACGAGATGGTTGCCGCGCTGGGCCACAAGGAGCGTCTGGACGGTGAACTCCCCGGTGTAGACGCTAAGTCTGGTGCTCGGGTCGAGCGGCAGCGTGAAATCGGTTCCGTCGGGATAGGTCGCGTCCTTGAGGGCCACGCCGGGGGTTTCAGGAATCGAAAACGAAGTGGGGATAAGATAGTCCTCTTTGGGCTTGTGCGAGTTGATGTGGAAGCCTTCGGCAATGCGGAAGTGAAACGCGACGGGGCTCGGCTTGCCTGCGGGTACAGTAACCTGCTCTGGGAAAAGATATTCCACCGCGGCGCCATGGAGGATCGAGCGATTCGACGAATCGGCGAGCGGAGACTGGCTCTGCGCCAATACCCCGAGGCCGAGCAGGCCCAGGCACGCCGCCCCCGCTACAAGGCCCAGAGCACTCATTCTCCGAGCGCCTTGTGAATATTGCCTTCGATATCGTCCTTGGAAGTGAGGCCGAGCTGCGTGGCGACCACCTTGCCACTGCGATCGACGAAGTACGACGTGGGCAGCGCGTCGAGTCCGCCGTAGGGCTTATCGATGGATGCGCCATCGATAAGGACCGGATACTGCATGTGCTCCTGCGCGGCGAACTTGGCGATGTCGCGTTTTTCGTTTGCGAGCATCTTCTTGTCGTCGGTGTCGAGGTCGTCGAGGGATACGCCGAGGACTTCGAACCCTTTCGACGCATATTGATTGCGTAGTTCGACGAGCCATGGGGTCTCGATTTTGCAGGGGCCGCACCAAGTGGCCCAGAAGTTGATGAGTACAGCCTTGCCCCGGTAACTGGCCAACGAAACTTTTTTGCCGCTGAGATCTTCGAGAGTGAAGCCAGGCGCTGGATGACTCATGAGCGGCGAAACAAAATGCGGAAGGTCACCGGTGCCGGCGCCGTCCGCGACGAGTTCCGCCTTTGCGGCCGAGGCGAGACGCTTCTCGGCAGCCTGCTTGCGGTATTCCCAATTGGCCCAGCCCGCCCATGCAAAAGCGGCCAGCAGCAGAAGAACGATCGATAGGACGATGGAATTGCGCTTCACTGGGATGCGACCTCTTGCATTTATTGTACGAAAAGTGCGCTGCGACCGGTGGGCTCACGCGACATGGAGATATTGGAATGACACGGAGCGATTCCGGCAACCTGTTCCGAAGTTGGCCTGGGACGCTTGCCGGGATCGCTTGGACGTCTTTGTCGCTCGCGTGATTTACCATCAGATAGCCGATGACCTCCAGAAAAAAAGAAGAGGATCGCTTGAAACCGGCAGAGCTGGTGCGGACCGAAGCGGCGGCGCTGGAGGCTCTAGCAGCGCGGCTCGAAGGCACAATGGCCGAGCCCTTTGAACACGCCGTAGATCTGATCGTGCGGTGCGGCGAAAGCAACGGGCGCGTGGTGGTCACGGGGATGGGCAAGAGCGGTATCATCGCGCAAAAGATTGCGGCGACGCTGAGTTCGACGGGATCACCTGCACTGTTTCTGCATCCGGCCGAGGCGGTGCACGGTGACCTGGGCGTGCTCATGCCGGGTGACGTGGTGATTGCGCTCTCGGCGAGTGGCGAGACCGAGGAGATTTTGCGACTGCTGGCGACGCTGAAGCGCAAAGGCGATGCGCTGGTGAGCTTCTGCTGCAATTTGCAATCCACGCTGGCGCAGGCGAGCGATGTGACACTGGATTGCGGCGTAAAGCGTGAAGCGTGCGGGCTCAACCTCGCTCCGACTGCAAGTACAACAGCGATGCTGGCGCTGGGCGATGCACTGGCGATTGCGGTGAGTTTGCGCAAGGGTTTCAAGGCGGAGGATTTTGCAGAGCTGCACCCCGGCGGCAAGCTGGGCAAGCGGCTGGCCAAGGTGCGCGATCTGATGCACTCCGGGGACGAATTGCCGGTGGTGACGCCGACGACACCGATGACGGATGTGATCTTCGAGATGTCGTCGAAAAAACTGGGCATGACTACAGTGCAGGAAACGGGAAGGCTGCAGGGCGTGATTTCGGACGGCGATTTGCGGCGGTTGCTCGAGCGCGAAGGTGGCGCGGCGCTAAGCCGCACGGCGGGCGAGGCGATGAACGCGACGCCGCGGACGATCTCGGCGAACGAATTGGCGGCGAAGGCATTGGCGATTCTGGAGGAGCGGAAAATTACTTCGCTGGTGGTCATCGATCCAGAAGGCAGAGTTGAAGGCGTGGTCCACCTGCACGATTTGTGGGGAGTGGAGCTGATCTAGGGGCAGTTCATAGTTCGCAGTTGATCGCTGAACCGAACACGCACTTTATTTCAAAAGTCTCCGCCGAAAGTTCAACCGCAGCCACTCCCTGAATGTGTCAGCAAATCCACTTGCGTGTCGCTGCTGACACGACTTTCCTTTCGGCACAATCTATAAAGGTGTTTGTTTTCAATGCCGCGAAAATGGCCTGCCTCTTGCTTCGTCTCGTGCAGGAAAGACGAGGAGGGATCGGTGGCGGCAACTTCAGTGGCAACGTGGCAGGCTTTGGGAGGCACGGCGGCAGATACGGTACTGGGGCCACCCCGGCACCCGGAAGACTTCGAACAATTAGAATGGGTTCTGGTTCATCCGAACGCCCTGCGTCCGTGTTCCACCCAGCGGCACGAAGCTGCAATGCGCCGCACGCAAACGGACGGGAAAGCAAGTAAGTTTCTATCTATGCATCGTTGGTCGAAGCTGTTTATTCCTACACTGCGGGAGGCCCCGGCGGACGCCGAAGTGGCCAGCCACAAATTCCTTCTCCG
>Ga0181529_10008073_pt1 | contig 10337 bp, 11 predicted proteins | sample PEATcosm2014_Bin_36_FD_119763 | JGI IMG/M metagenome (GOLD analysis project Ga0181529, IMG submission 119763) | Peatland microbial communities from MTU Mesocosm Facility, Houghton, MI, USA - PEATcosm2014_Bin10_30_metaG | ecosystem: Environmental > Terrestrial > Soil > Wetlands > Peat | place... | reverse complement strand
CCAGTAGCAGCAGCAGTCCGCCGGCAACCCATTTCACCCACCGTCGCCTGCGCCCAAACGATTTCCGACCCTCTGCCACTCCTGCCTCCTGATTGGTTTCCATTCTCGCAGAACGGGTTGCTTGAGCCGCAAACGCGCTGTCACACTGAATCGCGATTAGTCACCCTCGTTTACTGAATGCATGCCCAATGCCGTAGACTTCATAACACGGATGCAAGAGCAAATTGAAAACCTCGTAAAACTGCAAGCGGTAGAGTTGGAGCGAACCCGCGTCACTCTGGCCGCTCGCGCCCTGCCCGCGGAGATCGCCCAAGCCAAAGCTACCTTGGCTGCCGCCGAGAGCCTGGCCGCAGAAGCCTCAGCCGCCCTCAGCAGCGAAGAAACGCTGCGCGCCAGCCTCGATCGCGAGATCTCCGCTCTTCGCAAAAAAGCCGCTCGCTATCGCGCACAGCAGGACTCTCTCACCACTCCCGAGCAGGCCACCGCTGTCGAGCATGAACTCCACTTTGCCGAAGCCGAGGCCGAGCGCCTTGAGAATGAGGATTTTGCCAGCCTGGAACGCACCGAGGCTCTAGAGACCGCGCTAGCCGCCGCCCGCGCCCACGTCGAGTCGCTCGCCGTCGCCCTCGATAACACGCGAGCCCGCATCGCCCTTCGCCAGGCCGAGTTCGATCGCGAACAGGCCGAGCTTACCTTGCAGCGCGATGCCCTCCGTCCGCTCATCGAGCCCGACGTGCTCACTCGCTTCGACCGCCTCTGCGGCTCCCGCGGCACCGGACTGGCGCGCGTCGACAATCAGCAGTGCACCGGCTGCCGCATGGGCGTTCGTCCGCAGATGTGGAACCAGCTCCGCGAGGGCGAACTTCTCACCTGCGACAGTTGTTCACGATACCTATACTGGGATCCGTCCATGGCGCCCGTTCCGCCTATTGAAGACATCAAACCCAAGCCCAAACGCAAAGCCCCCAAGCCACCAACCGAAGAATAGAATCCCTTCTCGTCCGCTACGCCTGGGTGGCCCATATCCGGCACATCTACATCGCGCCAGATGCGGGATACCACAAACGCCCGCTATCGGGAGCGTCGCGCGCCACGGCTGCTACCCTTGTCTTGGGCCTTCCCAGCCCGAGCTTTTCAAAGTCAAGGAGCAAGCCTTGCCGCGGATCTGTGTGGATATGGATGAGGTCATGGCGGACACTCTCGCCGAGCATCTCCTCCGCTATAACCAGGCCTTCGATGAAGAGGTTACGGCCAGCGACCTGGCCGGCAAAGGCCTTTGGGAGGTCACCCCTCTCGACCGCCGGCAACAGCTTCGCGACTTGCTCGACGCAGAGGACTTCTTCGAAGACCTGGCCCTCATGCCCGGCGCGCAAGAGGTGCTCGAGCAACTTTCCGGCCGTTTTGAAATCTTCATCGCCACCCAGGCCATGACTGTCCCCAACTCGTTCGGCCCCAAGTACCGCTGGCTCCAGCGCCACTTCCCCTTCATTCCGGTCAGCCATTACGTCTTTTGCGGCAACAAATCCATCCTCCGCGCCGACTATCTGATCGACGATCAGCCCAAAAACCTTCTCCGATTTGAAGGGCAGGGCCTGCTCTACTCGGCGCCGCATAATTTGGACGCCACCGGCTTTCTGCGCGTCAACAACTGGCAAGAAGTGGCCGAATACTTCGCCGCTATTCCTTCTTGAATGTCGCAGCTCGACCCGGAAGGAAGCGGGGAGTCAGCCCTCCGCCAACCCGCCTCGAAACATCTTCCAGAATTCCAGAAGCCCCTTCAGACGCACCACCTGAAAGTAGTCGCTTGCCACGAGGTAAAAGACTGTCGCCACCGCCCACACACTGTACATCGCGTCTGGTCCCAGTTGGTCACTGAAAGGCAACGGCGCGGCCGACAGCACCATGGCCACCACAATCAACGCAAGATTGACGATGCCCATCACGAGATTGATCTCGATGAGCTTGCCGCTGAAGACCTTTCCCAACTGGAAACTTTGACCCAGCGCGGACAACGCGGTATCTTCGTCTTCAAGCGAAGCGATCAGCGGAGCGATGGTGAAGGGCCAGCTCAGCAGCGCCCACGCTGTGAAGAAGCCCAGCGACAGGAAGATCGCCCACATCGAGTAGCCCACCAGATCGGGCTCCGCTCCGGTGGTGATATGCGTGGATGCCACCCATTGCATAGCGCAGAGCCAGCCCCACCATGTTGCACAGAATAGAGCCAGCCACGCGGCTTGCAGGACCATCATCCGCAGGGGACGGAAAGGCAACATTGGATCGAGGCGCTTGAAGACAAGGCTGCGACCGAGTCCGGAGATGACCACCCAGGCGAGCGCCGCTGATGGCATGAGCCACGCGAATGCCTCAACCAGAACCGGGCGGTAAAGCGAGCATGCATGGGCCAGTTGCACCGAAGCAACCCAGGGGTTCTGGAAATCGATGCTGGGAAGTCCGGATACGTACAGTTCGTGTTTGTCGAACATCACCTGCACACGGAACCAGCACACGGCGAGAAAGGGAATGCCGAAGAGCCAGCGCCAGCCCAATTCAAGCGCAGTGAGCGAGGGTCGTTCAAAGACCCAGCCCATCTGGCCGACGAGAGACTGGGTTCCGCGCAATGGCGCGGCGGCTTTCATTTGACCACCAGGTTCACCAGTTTGCCCGGCACGACGATCACCTTGACCACGTTCTTGCCCGCAGTCCGCGCTTGAATCTTCTCGCCGGCCAGCGCCGCAGCCTCGATGGTCTTGGCGTCGGCATCGGCGGCTACGCGGACCACCTCGACCAGCTTCCCGTTGATCTGCACTGGAACTTCGAGTTCGTCCTCCTTGGCCAGTTCGGGATCGCTCGTGGGCCAGGGAGCGCGCAGAATGGAACTCTCTTCGCCCAACTCCTCCCACAATTCGGCAGCAAGATGCGGAGCAAACGGCGCGAGCAGCAACACCAGTGTCCGCAAAAGTTCCAGCATCTCCGGCGCAGGAACCTCGCCCGAAGCCAATTGCGCATCCGCTGCCTGAATCTCGTTGACCAGCTCCATGATCGCCGCCACGCAGGTGTTGAAGTGCCAGCGCCCCTCAAAGTCCTGTGTGATCTTTGCGGTCGTCTGGTGCAGTTTGCGCAGCAGCTTGAGCGAAATGCCCGACGGCGCCTCAACCGGCCGACCGCGGCCTTCACGGGCCACCGGCGCATACTTTGTGGCCAGCCGCCAGACGCGGGCAAGGAAGCGGCTCACTCCGGCCACTCCGTCTTCCTGCCAATCCAGATCGCGGTCCGGTGGAGCAGCAAACAGGGAGTACGTCCTCGCAGCATCTGCGCCGTAGCGGCCCACCATCTCATCGGGTGAGACGATGTTGCCCTTCGACTTGGACATCTTGGAGCCGTCTTTGAGTACCATGCCCTGGGTGAAGAGCCGCCGCGCCGGCTCGTCGTTCTCGATCAGCCCCAGATCGCGCATCACCTTGGTCCAGAAGCGCGAATAGATCAGATGCAGAATCGCGTGTTCCACCCCGCCGATGTACTGGTCGATGGGGAACCAGTACTTCGCGATTTTGGAGTCAAAAGGCGCATTCGCATTCTTCGCGTCCGGATAGCGATAGAAATACCAGCTCGAATCGACGAACGTGTCCATCGTGTCGGTCTCGCGCTTTGCCGGACCGCCGCACTTCGGGCAGGTGACGTTTACAAACTCCGGCACGCGGCTCAGCGGCGATCCGCCCTGCTGCGTAATCTCAATCTGGTCGGGCAGGAGCACCGGCAACTGACTGTCCGGCACCTGCACCAGCCCATCCTTTTCACAATGGATCATGGGAATCGGAGTGCCCCAGTAGCGCTGCCGGCTCACGCCCCAATCCTTCAGCCGGAACGTAACCTTCGCCTCGCCAAAACCCCTCGCTACTGCAATCTCCTGGAGGCGCTTCTCTGCTTCCGCGCAACTCAGGCCGTCGTACTCGCCGGAGTTGATCAGCAATCCCTCTTCAGAACAGAAGGGCAGTTTCTCATCGGCGCCCTGCTGTGCGGGCTTGATCACCTGCACAATCGGCAGGTTGTATTTAGTCGCAAATTCAAAGTCGCGCTCATCGTGCGCCGGAACGCTCATGATGGCGCCGGTGCCATAGTCGGCAAGGATGTAATTGGCCACCCATATCGGCACGCGGCGTCCGTTATACGGATTCACGGCAAAGCGCCCGGTCTGGATGCCATGCTTTTCGATTGCACCCAGATCGCCCGCCTCGCGCGCCCTTTTTTGCTGCTCGAGTAGTTCGTCGACTTGTGTCTTGAGCGCAGGATCGGCCGCCGTAAAGGTTGCCACCAACGCGTGCTGGGGCGCAAGTTGCACACTGGTTGCGCCAAAGATCGTGTCGACACGCGTCGTGAAGACGCGAATCCTCACACGATTGTCATCCTGAGCTGAGCGCAAAGGAGTCGAAGGGCCTGCGTCTGATCCCTGTTCCCTGATCCCTGTTCCCTCGTTGATTTCTTCAAGGAAGAAATCAACGTTCGTTCCTTCGCTGCGGCCGATCCAGTTGCGCTGCATGGTGCGCACCTTTTCCGGCCAGCCGTCGAGCTGGTCGAGGCCGTCGAGCAACTCTTGCGCGTATGCTGTGATGCGAAAGAACCACTGCACCAGGTCGCGCTGGTCCACTTTAGTCGCTTCGTGCCGCCAGCAGCAGCCATCGACGACCTGCTCGTTGGCCAGCACAGTGGCGCACTCCGGGCACCAGTTCACCTTGCTCTTTTTGCGGTAGGCCAGACCTCTCTCGTACATGCGCAGAAAGAACCACTGGTTCCAGCGGTAGTACTCGGGCAGGCAAGTGGTAACCTCTGTTGCCCAGTCAAAGCCCATGCCCAGGCGCTCAAACTGCCGCTTCATTCCTGCAATGTTCGAGAGGGTCCATTCGCGCGGAGGTGTGTTGTTCTTGAGCGCGGCATTCTCGGCCGGCAGTCCGAAGGCGTCCCAGCCCATGGGATGCAGCACGTTGTAACCGCGCATCCACATGTGACGAGCCAGCGCATCGCCGATTGAGTAGTTGCGCACATGGCCCATGTGCAACTGACCGCTGGGATAGGGAAGCATCTCCAGCACGTAGTACTTGGGTTTGCCGCAGGAGACTGGCTCTGCCGCATACAAGGTGGGATCGGCCGCCCACCGCTGCTGCCATTTAGGTTCAATTGCCGCCGGGTCGTAACGCAGTTCGTTTTCTTCCGCCATAACCCTATTAGTGTAAACGGGAGGGCGTCTACTGTTCGGGTGCTGGAGGCGGCGCGATGGGTGCCATCGGGATATCCGTTCCTTCATTGCCCGCGCATGTAGCTACTAGCGCCTCCCGATTCACAATCTCGTACTCCGCGGGCGGCTGGAAGAGGGATGAATCCGGTTCACTCTGATTGAGGCTCACCAATTCCTTGGTGTTCTGGCCCATTTGAGGGTCATCGGTCAGCTGGCGCACGATGAGAGCCGACAAGCCTGGAGCGACCGCCATCCACGTCTCATTGGTGCGCACGAGAGGTTCATTGTTCCCGATTGCGCCTGCTGGAGTCGTGGTAGTGGTTCGGCGGCCGTGCGCTTCAACCCCGTTGATCGTCTCCGTTCCCAGCTCTTCAACAACAGGTCTCTCTCGTGGGACGCCTGCCGTGGGAGCAACATGTGCCGGAGCGGCCGCCGTTGCGGTGGTCGCACAGGACGGACGCGCCGATCCCGGAGCGGGCATTGATGTCACTGTGGCCTTCTGGCCAGGCACACTCCAACTGCTATTGGTGCGACCGAGAGGGTCAAAGACCATGATATGCGTCCGCGGCGTCTGGTCTTCGGAACTTGGAATGGTCGTCGTTGCAGTCATCCGCCGGCCCTGCGAGTCCAACGCAACCACCTCTCGAAATTCGTGGGTAATGGTGGTTCCATCGGCGAGTGTCTTCACCTGCGTGGACTTGTACTCCGCCGTATACGGCAGCCGTGCGGTGTGCGCATGGGTCATTTCAACGTTTGAGGTCCGGCCCCTTGCAACCTGTCCCACGACCGGCAGCGCCATTCCAACGGTGGCAACCAACAAAAAAACCATATTGTTGCGTGCGCGCATAACTCACCTCTTACACAACATCTTGACGGCACACACAGTTTGACGCCGCCCAATGGAGAATACAAGCGGAATTGCGCCAGAAAGAGTTGTCAATGTCTCGCGAAAAATCCCGGTATAGGGCTACGCGACCGCCTGCAACGCCTTGGCCTGCTCGATCCGTTGCCGCCGCTTGGGTGTATGCAATGCCTCCCACAGGTCCATTCGGCGCTGCACATTCAGCCAGAACTCCGGCGAATTGCCGAAGACTTTCGCAAGCATTAGCGCCGTATCAGCGGTGACGGCGCGGCGATCGTTGCATAGCTCATTGACCAGCTTGCGTTGCACGCCCATGGCCGCGGCCAAAGCGCCTTGTGTCAGGCCCATGGGAGTCAGAAACTCCTCTACGAGCATCTCGCCCACGCTTACAGGTTTTCTTTCCGTGGTCAGCATGAACTCACCTCACCGGTAACTGTGAATGTCAAGATAAACATCAACGGCTTCTCCTCTAGCTCCGTCCCACTGGAAGATCAGTCGCCACTGTTCGTTCACCCGGATTGAATGCCATCCTTTGAGGTTTCCTCACAGCTTCTCAAAATGATTGCTCGGTGGAACGCGCAGGTCGGCATCTGAAGTCGCGTCGTCAAGCAACTGCAACTTTCTAAACAGGCGCGACTCCAGATCCGCCGGAACGCTTTTGCCGGTCTGATCGTGAAGGAAAAACTCCCGCAGCCAGCGGTCCCGGGATCCGAGAATCATGCGGCAGCCTTTCTTTCTTGAACCACTGTACCGCTCGATGGTACAGTGGTCAACGGGCCAGCAAATCGGACTGATAGGAGCCGGCTCGGAAAGCCATCGCCCAGAATCACTTCTTCTGCCGCGACTCCGGCGGCACGAGCCCTGCCACACGGTAGTAGACGACAAGCTGTCCATAATGCTCGCCTGAATGCTCAACGAACTCCCAGGCGAGGTCAGAGAAGCGGACCTGCTGGTTGGCAAAGGGATCCATGAGGAGGTCGTTCATTCCGCCATCTCCCTTGGTCTTGATCAGCGCCGCGCCATCCGCAAAGGACTTTTTCACAAATTCGACCACGGCAGCTTTGGTCTTGAAGTCGGAGCGCTTCGGGTCTCCGGTTGGCATCTTCGCACCGGTCACCGCGTTCAAGAAGAAGTAGTTTGCACCCGAGGCATGCAAAAGCTGTTCGGCAAACGACCGCTGGACGGGATTGGGCTTGAAGTCATACTTGTCCTCGGGAAAGTCCTCGGCCATTGCGATCAGTTTGCGGCCAATGTCGTTCCATGAATCAAGCAGAACTTGAGATGGGCTTGATGGGGGCTTGGGGGCCGTGTCCTTGGTTGGTGCGGTCTGGGCATTCGCAATCTGCACGAAGAGCGCCGCCGCCAGGATCAGGGGAAAGTTCTTGGTTAGGCTTTTCATTCAATCATCTCCTTTGAATTCGATTCAGACAATAGCGCCACTCGACGACGCGTTGCTATTGGATTTGCTTCGTGCGAAAGTCTGCTTCCTTCACGACCATCGCACCGATTGGCCCAGCGAATTTACACGTTTCCCACAAGACTCTTCAGCACCCGCACATTCCGCTCCTCGTCGCCGGGCTCGTCGACCGGGGTCTCTGCGATGAAAGCGCTATGGGCGAAGTGCTCGTCATTCAAGAGGCGCCGGAAGGGTTCGAGCCCGATCGTGCCCTTGCCAATCTGTTCGTGACGATCCAGCTTTGACCCGCGCGCGGCCTTGGCGTCGTTCATGTGCCAGACGCGCACCGGGTCGAATCCCACGGTCGCCGCCACCTGTTTCATGGTCTCGGCATAACCTTCGGCAGTCACGATGTCGTAGCCGGCGACATGGGTGTGGCAGGTGTCCAGGCAGACGCCCACTGGGGCGGAGACCTTGAGCCGCTCGACCAGTTCGGCCACCTGCTCAAAGCTGCCGCCAAGGGAGAACTCCGCGCCGGCCGTGTTCTCAATCAGGATATGAAAAGGAGTTCCCTGCCACGGAAGGCTGTCGATGGCTCTCGAGATCGAGTCGGCCGCCAGCTTGAGGCCCTCGTCGCGCGTCAACCCCTTCCATGAGCCGGGATGCAGCACCAGATATTCGGCGCCCAGAGCCAGCGCGCGCTCGATCTCGCCGCGAAAGGCCACGATGCTCTTTTCGCGCACCTCATCCGACTGGCTGCACACGTTGACCAGGTAGCTTGTATGGATGACTAGAGGCCCCACATCGAGAGCGGCGCGCAGATCTTTCATTCGGGCGGCCTGTTTAGGGTCGACCTTGGGAGCGCGCCACATACGCGGGCTCGATGAAAAGATCTGAAGGGTGTTGGCGCCAATCTCACGTGCCATTTCGATGGCATTGGATGCCCCGCCGGTTGTGCCAAGATGTACGCCGATCCGCTTTGTCATGGCAACAGTGTAATCCGGTCAGCAGCGTAACCAGCCCCCATTACCAACGATCATTGCTCGTAATCAAGCGTTTTTTTCGATTTGTGGTTAGAATTTACTCATGGATGACCCATTTGTTTCCCTCACACGGGTTCTCACCGACGTTATCCTGCCCAATCTGCAGAGCGTACAGGTAAGCCAGGCGGAGCAGATTGCAGCCAATGACAGGCTGGAAAACGCCATCGAGGAACTGCGCCTGCATCTCGAGTCGCAATTCGCCCACCTTTCGGCGCAGCTTACGGCCTGCCGTGCGGAGTTGGCTGCGACCCAGGCGGCCTTCCAGGCGGTGCAGTTGCAGAACGGATCCCTTACGCCGGACCGCGCCCCGCTGGTTCACTGATTCCTTAGTTGACCCCTCAGAGCGCGTCGCGCCTCACCAGGTGAGCGCTGCGCCTGCAATAATTCTTCGGTATGCGAACCGTGCTCACCGCCGAGCGGCTTTGGGATGGAGCCCGGCTGCTCGACCTGCCCGTGGTCGTCGTCGAAGACGGACTGATTGCCTCCATCCGCACACGTGCCGAAGGCGAAGTGCCCAGCGAGGCGCGCGTTCTCGACTTTCCCGGCGCGACTCTTGCTCCCGCGTTCTTTGACGTGCACCTTCACGGAGCCAAAGGCTACGACGTGATGGAAGCCACGCCTGCGGCGCTTGCCGCGATCGGCGACTTTCTGGCCGAGCACGGCACAGGCAGCTATCTGGCGACCACAGTCACCGCGCCGCTGGATGCGACACTGCGGTCGCTCGCAGACATCGCCAAGCTAGCCGCGCAGCCGCCGGTTGAAGGCCAGGCGCGGCTGATTGGGATTCATCTGGAAGGGCCGTTTCTTTCTCACGCCAAGCGCGGCGTGCAGCCTGCGGAGCATCTGCTCGCACCCGACATTGCTACCTTTGATCGATTGTTTGAGGCAGCCGAAGGCCAGATTCGGCTGATGACGCTGGCACCGGAGCTACCTGGAGCTGTTGAGTTGACCGCTCACGCTACTTCTCGCGGAGTGCGCGTTTCATTGGGACATTCAAACGCCACGGCAGTCGAGACTCGCGCTGCGATTGCTGCCGGAGCCGTGAGCGCTACGCATACCTTCAATGCCATGCGTCCGTTGGACCACCGCGAGCCGGGAGTTTTGGGAACCGTGCTCAGTGACGATTCGCTCTTTGCCGAGCTGATCTCGGACGGCATCCACGTTGCGCCGGAGATGGTGAAGCTTTGGTGGCGCTCTAAAGGATTGGAGCGCGCGATTCTGGTGACGGATGCGATGAGCGCTGCCGGAATGCCCGATGGCACATACCAGTTAGGCGGATTCGCGGTCGAGGTTGCGCAAGGACGAGCGATGGCTCGCGGCGTTCTGGCTGGAAGCGTTCTGATGCTGGATCGCGCGCTCGAGAACTTTGTGGAGTTTACAGACGCGCCGTTGGAATCGGCCTTGCGGCTGCTGACCGTCAATCCGGCTTCGATGAGTGGAGTTGGCGATCTGGCTGGTTCTCTCGCGGTTGGTCAAGCTGCCAGTTTGGTTGCTGTCGATCAAGCGGGAAAACTTGCTGCTTCGTTTGTGAATGGAAAGGCTGCATTCTTGCGGCAATAAGCGGGGAAAAAGATAAGAATTCGAGGGTTTTTCGGCCTGAAAACGAGGTGCTTTTGAACCAGATTCGTTGCTTTTTATGAACAGCGGTCTGTGATAAGTCGCCGAAAAACCATGATTTTAAGTTGGTAGGGGTATTTACTTGACGCCACCAGATACAACAGATTGTGGTTTGACCAATGTTGCAAATGGGACGGGGCCTACCTGCACTGCTTGTTGAGCCAACCGATAGAAAAGTTGGCCGCGTGATTT
>Ga0181529_10008071_pt1 | contig 10339 bp, 6 predicted proteins | sample PEATcosm2014_Bin_36_FD_119763 | JGI IMG/M metagenome (GOLD analysis project Ga0181529, IMG submission 119763) | Peatland microbial communities from MTU Mesocosm Facility, Houghton, MI, USA - PEATcosm2014_Bin10_30_metaG | ecosystem: Environmental > Terrestrial > Soil > Wetlands > Peat | place... | reverse complement strand
TCTACGAGAGCGACCGCCGCATCTCCGTCGAGTGGGCTCGCGTTGGCGACCAATCGGCCGGCCGGCCGCAGCGCTACCCTGTCAAGATCACCGTCTCCTGCGACGACCGCGCCGGCATGTTGCGGGAATTGACCGCCGTCATCTCCGACGACGACACCAATATCAGCGCCGTCGACATCCGCAAGGACGACAACGGCGACGCCATCATCGAGTTTGTCGTCGAAGCCCAGGATCTGCACCACCTGAACCGCATGGTCCTCGGCCTCCGCCGCGTCGGCGGCGTCCGCGCCGTGCAGCGGACACAGAAGCTGTAATACCACCGCCCCGTGCCACGGGCGTTCCATATCTGGATTCTCGGATCACCCTGCCCCCATCCCCGTTGCAGATTCCGCGACTGGTCTAAATCGCACAGACTAATGCCGGGCGGGATGCCACGCTCGATCCAGGCGCGATTCGCCGCGCACTCGGGTGCGGCGAACAATCCGTTCCCGCCGCTCTGCACGGATGGAAACGATCGGTAGCCGGACGGCTGCCGCGAGGGGGAGATCTTATGTCGTTCGGTATTTATGCCGCGGGATTCGCAATTCTGATAGCCGGGCTGGCTTACGCGGCGCACCTGGTGCATATGCCTTTGCATTGGATTGTCGCGGGCGCCGTTGTGCTCATAGGCATAGGAATCCTGTCGGCTGTAAAGGCCACACGCCAGAAGGATTCTGCTAACTGACGGCATTGGAATCGGCAATTTGCCAAGTACGCCACCCTCGGCGCGCCTTTATTCTTGCGCATAGGATGCGATAGCCAAGCACTTGATCGGCACACACGAAATCACGCGGTCAGAGACCTGATTCTCGGCGCAAACGAGGGTAGCGGTTCTGGCAGCCTTTGACTCCGAGGCCGCAGAGAACACCTATGCCGAAAGGTTCTTGCAGGCAGGCTTCGCCTGGTTTATGGGACCGCCGGAGTGCTGCTCCGGCGGTCCCAAGCAAACGACCGCGCTCTATGGGAAGCGGTACACGGTCGCGCGCATGACTGTGTATGGGCGGAGGATGAGGATCTCGCCCTGCGCGTCGTCGTCGCCGGCGATCTGGCGTGTAACTACCCATTTTCCGTCAACAAAGTTACCCAGTTGCACGTCGCCGAGGCCGACGTTCTGGGGGCCGGGAGTGTTGGGAGTGAAGTCGATCCTCATGCCGCCGCCGGCGAAGTAATACTCGTCGGGGCCGGTGGCTATGAGGATAGCGGCGGCTTCAAGCGGCGGCTCGGGGTTGGCCGCCGGCGACGGGTCAGGCGAGCCTGCGACCTGCCCCTTTGGCTGCGGAGCAATGTGCGCACTGCGGCCCGTGTAAGTCAAAGTCAGCGTGTAGTTACCCAGCTTGACCTGCTTGGGCGGGTCTCCCTGTTTGAGGCGCACGGCGGCGATGGAGTCAGTACCCTGGTGAGCCAGAATCATGGGCGAAAACTGGTTGAGAATGCCATAAGCGGCGGCAAGGTCCGGCGGAATGGGCCGGTTTCCGTCGATGCCGAAAGGAGAGAAGCCGATGGTATTGTACTTACCGGCGGCCATGATGACGTTGGCGGGATTGGTGCTGGTTTCGGGAATGAAGAGCGGGTTGCCATTGCGGCTGAAGCGCGCGCAGACATCGTCGAAGAATTCGAGGTAGAGATCGGGGGCAAGGATATCGATGTCTGGAGCGCCGGCGCGCCAGATGTCATGGACCTGCGGCAGCGGTCCTCCGCTGGGATAGGTTCCCGGCCAGGCATGGTTGGGCTGCTGGAGCCATGCGTTCACATACATCGGGATGTTATATTCGGCCTTGCCCGCTTTGACCACCTTCTCAAGAAAGTGGGCATAGTTCCAGGCCATGAATATCTCGTCCGAAGGCCAATGAAGATGCTGCCAGCTATTCTCATGTTCCAGAGGGCCGAGCAGCGAATCGAAGGTCTGAATGGGTATCTCCAGAGTTGCCGGCTTGCCGGGGCCGAAGACCTCTTCCCAGGTCCCAGAAGTCTTGTAACCATTCTCGGCCCAGACCTCGCGAAACTCGGGAATGAGATTGTCCTTGTGCGCTTGAAGATAGCTCATAAGCTCCGAGGGCACCGGGCCGGCAAAGGCTTTGTTGGCGGCCGGAGAGCGGTCGCGCGAATCGCGCAGGACGCCGACTTCGTTCTCCACCTGCATCATCAGCACGGTGTGCTGAGTGCCGTCCACTTCCTTGATATGTCGCATGAGCGCGGCAAATGCGGCCGCATCGGCGTCACGGGTGGCGTCGCTCAAGGTGCTGAGCAGCTCGACGGGACCGGAGATGGAGACCGTCTTGCCTTCGCCGATCTGAATGCGGGGAAAGCGGACGTAGTCTTTCTTGACCCAGTAGGGCGGATAACTGGAAGTCCCGTTCTTCCAGCAGCCGAACCAGAGAAAGACCAAGTGCATGCGATTCTCGCGGGCCTTGGCGATCACTCCATCGACCAGGGTGTAATTGAATTTGCCTTCCTCGGGCTCGAACTGCGCCCAGGAAACGCCGACGAGCACGGTATTCAGGTTCCCTGCGACAAGCTTGGGCCAGATAGGTTCCATGGGCGCCAGAGCGGTGGCCGCGTTGTTGGTAAGTTCCCCAGAGAGAATCAGGAACGGCTTGCCGTCCACCACCAGTTGTGTGGCGTCGCCCTGCTTCTGCAGATGTGGAACGCCGGCAGCGGTCTGCGCCTGGCTCAAACCCGCCGCGCAAGCGGCAGACAGCAAGCAAGCGAAAATCATTCGACTCATTCGCATCGATAACTCCATTTGGCTGGCTCGATTGAATTCGACGGCAAGGCGCTCCCAGTTCGCCCCGGAGGCGCTTTTGGAAGCGATTCTCCGGTTGCCTTTCCGTTCGTGAGCGATTGTACGCCCTCGGGCGGGCTGTGAGCTTCAAATGAGCCTCTGAACGATGCTTGCCGGGGAGCCAGCGACCCCTGAGGGGATCGATGGAGGCGTTGAAACCCACCGCTGCCGGACCGCGCTCAATCTGCTGGACTATTATGGGTGTGCGGACTGAGAGAGCCTTGGCGCGCGGTCTGCGAGAATCGATTCAACTGCCCAACAAATCAATCTGGAGTCGCCGGAATGAATGCTCGTTCTCCCTTCAAGCTGGTGCTTGCGCTTCTCATTTGCGCTGTCTTCACCTTACAGAGCCAGGCGCAGCCGGCGCAGACGGGTAGTTCGAACGTCAGAGAGCGAATCCCGATGGACGCCGGGTGGCATTTCGCTCTTGGCAATGCCAGTGACCAGCACAGGGACTTCGACTTCGCGACGATTCCATTCTTCTTTGCAAAGGCCGGCTACGGCGACGGCCCGGCCTCGCCCCGCTTCGACGACCGGACCTGGCGCACCGTCAACCTGCCGCACGATTGGGCCATCGAGCTGCCCTTCGACCGGCGCGGCGACGGCAATCACGGATCGAAGGCCATCGGCCGCAACTTTCCTGAGAACAGCGTCGGCTGGTATCGCAAGAGCTTCACGATTCCCGCCGATGACATTGGCCGCCGCATCGGCATCGACTTCGACGGCGTTTACCGCGACTCGCAGGTCTGGGTGAACGGATTCTATCTCGGGACCGAGCCCAGCGGCTACACAAGCTTCCATTACGACATGACCGACTACCTCAACTATGGCGGCGCGAATGTGATCGTGGTGCGGGTGAATGCCACTCTCGAAGAGGGGTGGTTCTACGAGGGCGCCGGAATCTACCGTCATGTGTGGCTCACCAAGACCGGCCCGGTGCACGTAGCGCAGGACGGAACCTTCGTCTCCACCACAGTGGCCGATCCCACCGCCGCGCATCCCGAAGCCCTGGTCACAGCGCAGGTGACGGTGCGGAACGACGGAGACGCCAGCGCACGCTTCAAGATCGTCGATGAGATTGTGGACGCAGCCGGAAAGCCGGCAGGGCTATCCATCACCTACGATGCGGCCGCTCCAGCCGCGGGCAGCAGCGACTTCTCCGCGACGATGCCCGTCCACGACGCCCACCTCTGGTCGCTCGAAGACTCCTATCTCTACAAGCTGATTACGACCGTCAGCGTCCGCGACAAGGTAGTAGACCGCTACGAGACGAAATTCGGCATCCGCACCATTCGCTTCGATGCGGACCATGGCTTCTTTCTTAACGGCAAGCGCGTTGAGATCGAAGGCACTGACGATCATCAGGACCACGCCGGCGTGGGCGTCGCCGTGCCCGATACCCTCAACGCCTTCCGCGTTGAACGGCTCAAGGCCATGGGTTCGAACGCCATCCGCACCTCGCACAATTCGCCCACGCCCGAGTTGCTGGATGCCTGCGACCGGCTCGGCATGATGGTGCTCGACGAGAACCGAGCGATGGGCGTTACGCCCGAGAGCTTCGATCAGTTCCGGCGCATGATCCTCCGCGACCGCAACCACCCCAGCGTCGTTCTGTGGTCAATCGGCAACGAGGAGTGGTCGCTGGAATGGTCGGCCTTCGGCGAGCGCATCACCCGCGATATGCAGGCATACGGCAAGCGGCTCGATCCCACGCGGCCCTTCACAGTTGCCCTCAGCGGCTCCAGTGCGGGCAACTCGCTCTCCGCCGATGTGCTCGGATTCAATTACTACGTGCAGCACCATATCGACGAGATGCACGCCCGCTTTCCCTCGAAGCCTATCGTCGGCACCGAGGAGTCTTCGTCGGAACACACGCGCGGAATCTATGCCGACGACCTCGCGCATCAGCATCTGGTGGCCTATGACTTCGAGGCCGACGGCCACCACGTCTCGGTTGAAGATGGCTGGCGCTATTACCTTGCGCGTCCTTATGCGGCGGGCCTCTTTTACTGGACGGGCTTCGATTATCGCGGAGAGACCACCCCGTTCGATTGGCCGGCCATCAGCTCGCAATTCGGCATGTTAGATACCTGCGGCTTTTTCAAAGACAACGCCTATCTGCTGCAGTCCTGGTGGACTGACAAGCCGATGGTCCACTTGCTGCCCCACTGGAACTGGCCCGGCAAGGAGGGCCAGCCCATCGATGTGCGGGTTTACAGCAACGCCGAGGCGATCGAGCTCTTCGTCAACGGCAAGAGCCTGGGCCGCAAGCAGATGCCGCGCAACTCGCATCTGGAATGGAAGGTGCCTTACGAGCCGGGGACTCTTTTGGCGCGCGGATACAACGCCGCCGGTGGCGAGGTCGCGAGCGATACCGTCGAAACCGCCGGCCCGGCAGCTGCCATCCAGCTCATTCCCAATAGGTCCAAAGTCGCCGCCGACGGCGAATCGGTCTCGGTGGTCGCGGTGCGAATCAACGACGCAGCCGGGCGCGTCGTACCGACTGCCGGGAATCTCGTCTCCTTCAGCCTGACCGGCCCTGGAAGAATCCTCGGCGTCGGCAATGGCGATCCCGCCTCACACGAACCGGACAAGTACATCGAGACAGTGCGCACGGTTCCGGTTGCGGAATGGCGCACGCGGGCGATCGATGCGCGCACAGACGGCCCGGAGACGGGACCTGGATTCGACGATTCCTCCTGGGAGAAGGCGCGCGATCCCCGCTGGGATGAGCATCGCGTCGATCCGCCGGCCAGTGTCTTCCGTGGCGCGTTCGCTCTGCCCGCGGACTCTGACGGCGCGGCCATCGCGCTGGTGCTGCGTAGCGTGGGAGAGACTCAGTCCATTTATGTGAACGGCCACGCGCTGGGGCTGAACCTGCCCCGCGATCCCGTCGGCTACACTTACGCGCTCGACCGCGGCCTGCTGCAACCGGGGCGCAATGTGGTCACAATCTTCGCTACCCGATTCACCGATAAGGGCATGCAACTCTTCCATTGGTACGGCCCAGGCCCGGCGGCCGTGCAGGTTGTGACACCGGCCCCGCAATGGCAGCGCAGCGCCTTCAACGGGCTGGCGCAGGTCATCGTCCAGTCCACTTCGCAGGCAGGAGAAATCAAGTTGAAGGCTGAGTCGCCCGGGCTTGCCCCGGCAGAGATCGAAATCGCATCGCAATGATCGCCGCGGATGCGTCTCCCACTCGTTTTGGCCTGTTCAAGACCCGCGCTAAAGGCGGGAGAAATGAGGATCGAAAAATGAAGAAGCCCGTAATCGCAGTCGCCCTTGCCGCAATTTGCGCCGGATTCGTATTGCAGGCGCAGGTTAAGGAGCGCCCGGTGCCGCGCCTGGTGCAAGGCGATGGCCGCTATGCCCTGCTGGTGGATGGCGCGCCCTATCTGATGCTGGGCGTGCAGTCGAATAACTCAAGCGACTGGCCGGCCTTGCTTCCCAAGGTGTGGGCCGCGGTCGAATATCTTCATGCCAACACGCTCGAGACACCGATCTACTGGGAGCAGTTCGAGCCAAAGCCGGGACAGTTCGATTACTCGGAGGTGGACACGGTTCTTGCTCAGGCCCGCGCGCACCATGTTCGCCTGGTGCTGCTCTGGTTCGGTACCTGGAAGAACGGCAGCCAGCACTACATGCCTGAATGGATGAAGCTCGATCCCGAGCGCTACTCCCATGTGACCAACAAGAACAGCGAGTTTGTCGACTCGCCCTCGCCGTTTGCCACTGCGTCTCTCGATGCGGACGTCCGCGCATTCACGGCTTTCATGAGCCACTTGAAGGTCGCTGATCCGGATCGAACCGTGATCATGGTGCAGGTTGAGAACGAGACCGGCACCTGGGGAACCCTGCGCGATTACTCGACGGAGGCGCAAAAACTCTTTGAAGCTCCGATCCCGCCCGAAGTTATGAAAGCAATGAACAAGACGCCATCCACGCCCGCTCCAAACTGGCGGGAGGCCTTCGGCGACGAGGCCGACGTGAACTTCCATGCCTGGGCCATCGCCAAATACGTTGAGAAGATTGCGGAGGCGGGCAAGGCAGTTTATCCGCTGCCGCTCTATGTCAACGCCGCGCTGCGCGATCCGCTCAAGCCGGGCGCGCCCGGGAGTTACGAAAGCGGTGGACCAACCGACAACGTGATTCCCATCTGGAAGGCGGAGGCGCCCGCCATCGATATTGAAGCGCCGGATATCTACCTGCTGGACAGCCCATCGTATCTGAAAGTGGTGGAACTCTATCACCGGCCGGACAATGCCTTGTTCGTTCCCGAGACCAGCGGTTCCGGCAATGCTGCCCGCTATCTTTTCTCCGTCCTCGGCCATCAGGGCATAGGTTACTCGCCCTTCGGCCTGGACTACACGCGAACTCATATGCCGCAAAAAGGCGAACCGGAGACGCCGGACGGCTTTCTGGAATCGACGGCGCGCAACTACCGGCTGATCGCTCCCATGATGCGCGAGATTGCCCGCCTTAACTTCCAGGGCAAGCTTCAGGCGGTAGCGGAAGAAGAAGGCAAGCTAACACAGACGCTCCATTTTGGCGAATGGGACGCGGTTGTTTCCTACGGTGTCGGCCGCGGCAGCTCGCCCAAAGGAAACGCTGAGCCAGTGGGGCGAGCATTGATAGCTCAACTCAAGAACAACGAGTTCCTGGTAACTGGAATGCAGGCGCGCGTGGACTTCCGGCCGGCCGGCACGGAACAGCAACGCAAGTCCCAGCAGATCGTGAACGGGACCGGGCAGACGCCTTCGGCGCTGATCGACGGCAAATGGCAGCACCGGCAGTTTCTGCGCGTGGAAGAAGGCGCATACGAGAACGGCGCATTCAAGCCCATCCGCATTCTGAATGGCGATCAAACGGACTGGGGACTAGACTTCTCTATGGACCCCGAGGTGCTGCGAGTTACACTCGCAACGTATTGATGGCGGCAGCCCGGGAGGAAGAAGCTGTTATCCCGTACTTGAAGGAGAACCGCGCTTATGAGCCGCGAACTGACAAGAAGAGCTTTCCTTGGCGATGCCGCTCTGGTTGGAGTTGCATCCGCGATGGGGCTTGGAAATGCCCTGGCCGGCGAGGCGACAGCGCCGGGCGCGCCGTTAACCGCGCGCAAAGTTAGCTTCGACGACGGCTGGAGCTTTTCGAAGGGAGACATCGGCAATGGGCAGTCGCCCGTGGCCGCCGGCGGAGAGTGGACGCCGGTGGATTTGCCGCACGACTGGAGCATTGCCGGACCTTTCAGCGAGAGTGAGCCTTCCGGCGGCGAGGGCGCCTACCTGCCAACCGGCATTGGCTGGTACCGCAAGAGCTTCCGGCTTCCCGCGAGCTATGCGGGGCGGCGCATCCTGCTGCAATTCGACGGCGTATACCAATGCAGCGACGTGTGGATCAACGGAGTGCACCTGGGCTCGCGCCCCTATGGGTTTATAACTTTCTACTACGATCTCACTCCGCATCTTCATTTTGGCGGCGAGCCAAACGTCGTGGCCGTGCGCGTGGATAACTCACATCAGCCGAACCTGCGCTGGTACTCGGGCTCCGGCATCTATCGCCATACCTGGCTGATCAGCACCGGACCGGTTTACATCGAGCAGTGGGGCACGAGCATCGTTACGCCGGAGATCACGCAGCAGAATGCTGTGGTCGAAGTTTCAACGCGGGTGCGGAATGAGCTGGCGCGGTCCGCGCCCTGCAAGCTGACCACTACGGTTCTCGACCGGGATGGAGTTACAGTGCAATCGGCGGAAACTGAGACGGAGATAGCCGCCGGCGGAGAGCATCTCTTTGTGCAGCGCATCACTGTGCCCCAGCCAAAGCTCTGGTCCACGACTACACCGTACATGTATACCGCTCGCCAGGTGTTGCATCACGAGGACCGGGAAGCCGATTCCACAAATACACCTTTCGGCATCCGCTCCATCGAGTTCGATGCGGACAAAGGGTTTCTGCTGAATGGCGAACGAGTCAAGCTGAATGGAGTTTGCCTGCACGACGATGGAGGCGCGGTGGGCGCCGCAGTCCCCAAGCGAATATGGGAGCGGCGCTTCGCACTGCTGAAAGAGATGGGCTGCAACGCCATTCGCACCAGCCACAATCCGCACACAGAGGAGTTTCTCGATCTTTGCGACACCATGGGCTTTCTGGTGATGGCCGAGGCCTTCGACGAATGGCGCGAGAGGAAGCAGCCGGAGTATGGCTACCACCGGTACTTCGACGATTGGGGAGCGCGCGACCTCAAGGATATGATCGCCCGCGACCGCAATCACCCGTCCATTGTCATCTGGAGCGCGGGCAACGAAGTTCAGGATCAGGATGTGCCCAGAGGCGTGGAAACTCTGCGCGAGTTAATGCGTATATTGCACACCGAAGATCCGACGCGGCTCGTGACCGTGGCCTGCGACCAGATCGTCGCCGAACCCCGCGGCGCGCTGCCGGAGTTCCTGGCCGAACTTGACGTGGTGGGATATAACTACGCCGGCCGCTGGCGCGACCGGCGAGAGAAGCTCTACAGCATCGATCGCCACGACTTCCCCCGGCGGCGCTTCATCGGAACCGAGAACGGGGCGATGCCCAGCTTTTATTCCGGCGCGAGCACCTCTTTTTACAGCGCCAGGCCCACGTCCAACGAGCGCATCGAGATCGAGCAGTTGCAGCGATTCACGCAGGTCTACGACTACGTCGCCGGCGACTTCATGTGGACCGGCATCGACTATCTCGGCGAAGCAAGATGGCCGTCTAAGTCGTCGCACTCCGGTGTTATCGATACCTGCGGCTTTCCTAAGGATGGCTATTACTTCTACAAGAGCATCTGGACGAAGGCTCCCGTGCTGCACCTGTCGCCGCATTGGAACTGGGCCGGAATGGAAGGCGAGATAATTCCTGTTATCTGCTTCACCAACTGCGACACAGTCGAATTGTTCCTGAACGGCAAGAGCCTCGGCGCGCAGGGATTCATGTTTCCCGAGACAGGCATGGAGAATGAGTGGGCGCACTTTCCGCCCCGGGATAATGTGCTGCAAACTACAGGCGACCTTCATCTCGCATGGTACGTGCCTTATCAACCCGGCACGCTCAAAGCCGTGGGCACAAAGGATGGCCAGGTTGCGCTGACCGTGGACCAAAGCACGACCGGCAATCCGGTGGCCATTCGCTTTGCAGCGGACAGAGCGCGCATCGGCGCCGGATGGGACGACCTGTGTCATGTCGCCGTCGAGATTGTAGACCAGGACGGGCGCGTTGTCCCGACCGCGAACAACGAAGTAGTCTTTGAACTCAGCGGCCCAGGGCGCATCCTCGGGCTGGACAACGGCCAGTCCGAAAGCCACGAAAGCTACCAGGGTGACCGCCGCAAGGCCTTCGCTGGCCGGGCGCTGGCGCTGGTGCAATCCACCGGCCGACCCGGTGAGATGCGGCTGGCGGCGTCAGCATCCGGCTTGACGAACGCGTCGGTGATCATCGTCGCGGAAGAGGCATGACGCCCCTTGGAGCATCTTGGTGGATAGTTGGGTGCCC
>Ga0181529_10008067_pt1 | contig 10341 bp, 8 predicted proteins | sample PEATcosm2014_Bin_36_FD_119763 | JGI IMG/M metagenome (GOLD analysis project Ga0181529, IMG submission 119763) | Peatland microbial communities from MTU Mesocosm Facility, Houghton, MI, USA - PEATcosm2014_Bin10_30_metaG | ecosystem: Environmental > Terrestrial > Soil > Wetlands > Peat | place... | reverse complement strand
GCAAAGCGGGAGCCGCTCTGTTTTACAGGAGTGTTGCAGTCATGCGGAATCGCCGGGAGGGATTGGGCCGGCAAGAGAATCAGGTGTGCATTACCAAAGGTTCGGCAGCCGTAATCAGGCGCTTTTTAGGGATTAAACCTAGAATCTTTTCATGGACGAGACCTTTGCACCGCTTACACGAATTCTTACTGACGTGATTCTTCCGAATTTGAAGGCCGTGCAGGCGAGTCAGGCAGAACAGATTGCCGCCAATGATCGTTTGGAGAACGCAATTGAGGAATTGCGGCTGCATCTGGCGTCGCAGTTTGCTCATCTATCGGCACAATTGACGGCCTGCCGCGCGGAACTGGCGGCTGCGCAGGCGACCTTCAAAGCCGTTCAACAGGAGAAGGGCGGGGCCGTGCCGGACCGGACAACAATAATTCACTAGCGATGCTATGGATTAGTCGCATTGCGGAGGTTGAGATTCCCTCCGGGGCTGAAGCCCACGGTGATTCGGCTGGCATTTTGCAGGGGGTTGAAACCCCCGCCTCCCTCCGAAATCGATTTTCCCGCAGGCTGTAGGGTTGTACCCTTTCAAGACATCTGCTGATTCATGGATTCTCAAGGCCGTGGTGTCTACAGTAATCTAGATTTATGCGAACAGTACTGACAGCAGAGCGGCTTTGGGATGGAACCAAGCTGCTCGATTTGCCCGTGGTCGTGGTCGAAGACGGCCGGATTGCCTCCATTTCAACGCGCGCGGCCAATGAAGCGCCCGGCGAGGCGCAGGTTCTCGACTTTCCCGGAGCGACACTGGGGCCGGCGCTTTTTGACGTGCACATCCATGGAGCCAAAGGCCACGACGTGATGGAAGCCACGCCCGCTGCGCTCGACGCGATGGGCGGTTTTCTGGCCTCGCGCGGCACGGGAAGCTTTCTGGCTACTACGATGACCGCGCCGCTGAACGATATCTTGTGGTCTCTCTCAGGGCTGTCAAAATTGCTGGAGAGGCCGGCGGTTGCGGGGCAGGCGCGGCCTATTGGCATTCACCTGGAAGGCCCGTTTCTTTCGCACCCGAAGCGCGGCGCGCAGCCTGCGGAACATCTGCTAGCGCCGGACATTGCCACCTTCGACCGGTTCTTCGAGGCCGCCGATGGCCGCATCCGACTGATGACGCTGGCACCCGAGCTGCCCGGCGCAGTGGAACTGGCCGCTCATGCCACGGCGCGCGGGGTACGCGTTTCGCTGGGTCACTCGAATGCCACTGCCGCCGAGACCCGCGCCGCCATTGCCGCCGGAGCCGCCAGCGCGACGCATACGTTCAACGCCATGCGCCCGCTGGACCATCGCGAGGCGGGCATTCTGGGCACGGTTCTCACCTGCGATACGCTCTTTGCCGAGTTGATTTGCGACGGCATCCACTCTGTCAGTGAGATGGCGCAGCTATGGTGGAAAGCCAAAGGGCCGGAGCGGGCGATTCTGGTGACTGATGCGATGAGCGCAACGGGAATGCCGGACGGCGAGTACATGTTGGGCGGAACTCCGGTGCAAGTGGCCAACGGCAGAGCCATGACCGGTGACGTGCTGGCCGGCAGCGTGTTGACGCTCGACCGCGCTCTCGCCAATTTTGTGGAGTTCACCGGCGCGCCAGTGGAGCAGGCTTTGCGCCTGGCAACGGCGAACCCGGCGGCCATGACCGGCCTTAGCGATCAAGCGGGATCGGTTGCGGTGGGCCAGCCGGCCAGTCTTGTGGCCGTGGACCGGGCGGGGAAACTGGTTGGCTCGGTCGTGAACGGGATGCGGGTCAGCTAACAGGCGGCTTCGGCCAACCGCTGTGCTCGCCAGAGCGCCCCTTCGAGCGAGACCACCGGCTCCTGCGCCACAGGCATCAGGGGCGCGGCGGCATGGAGGCCGGCAAAAAAGGCTTCGCGAACCAGGGTCATTTGCTCAATAACGCCGCCGGTCCAGGCCACGGGAACCTCGCCGTCAATGGCGTGCTTGCGGCGCAGTTTGGAGCGGACAAGAAGCACAAACTCGACCAGATCGGCCGCTGCCTGCGCAAGAACCGCCTGCGCAACGGGGTCGCCGGCCAGGGCCAGCTCGCTGATGGCCGGCGCCAGCGCGGCAAAATCCGGTCCTGGCGTGCTATCGCCCAGGTTGATCAGGGCCTTCAGGTTTGGCGTGCCCCAGATTTCGCCGACTTTATCAAGGATTTGCGTGGGCTGCTCGCGGTCATAGGCATGGAGCGCGCGGCGAATGCTGTTGACACCAATCCAGTAACCGGAACCCTCGTCGCCCAGCCGCGAACTCCAACCACCCGCGCTCTCCCGGCTGCCGTCGGGTGCGCGGCCGATGGTGTTCGAGCCTGTGCCGGCAATCTGCAGTATTCCGGGGCCGCCGTGGAAGGCCGCATCGAGGGCGATTACCTCATCGCCGACGACCTCTGTCCGTTCAGCCTCAAAAGCCAGTAAAACCTCCGCAATCCACTCTTTGACGCCGGGCATGGAGGCAGAGGCCACGCCTACCGAGGCGGCGCGTACGCCGCTCACGCCGGCCTGGGCGTAAACCTCTTTGAGCAGCGCCCGCAGGTTGTCCTCGGATGCTTTTGCGCCTACACGCAGCCGCTTGATGGATCCGCTCTCCGCATGGGCCAGAACTCGTTCTCCCTCCACGATGGAGGCGCGGGTTCGCGTACCTCCGCCGTCGATTCCCAAAACCACGTTCATCGTTCGTTTGCTCCTTGCTGGTTGGCATTACCAGCTTATCGTATGGGACGAAGAGGGAGCTAACCATGAGAATGGAGTGGCCGAGAGGACAACGGCCGGTGACAAATACATGCTGCTGGCCGATTGCCAGGATTGGGTCAGCGCGGCCAGCAAAGACCAGGAAGCGTGGAAGCGCATGTCCATCCTGTAAAGTCGAGCACATTGAAATGCTTTCCTCTGACCATGCGATACGCGACTACTGCGCGAAGATATGGAAAGCCTGAAGCGTGGAAGTTCAGTTGTAGGTGCTGGTGAGCGATAGAGAGACGCGGGCAGGACGGTACATGAACTCCGACAGAATCCGAGGTCCCTCTGCTTGCATGTCCATGGTTTTCAGTCGGGTACATTGGCACAAGCTCCGCGCTATGGAATTTTTGCGAAGTGCAGTCCGCCATGCGGTCAACCCGTCACAGCCCCGACCCATTTTCGTGTGCGACACTAGTTGGTTCGGAAATTGGCCGGAAAGTCATGGTCTGTTCCGGGAGGATTGTACCAATGCCTGTACTTCGTTCATTTTTTATCGCGCTCTCAAAGAATCGCCCTCTGCGCCGCTTCAGCGAACGCTCGTGGGTAGGAATCCGGCTCAGTTCACGGTTTATAGCCGGCATGGAAATCGACGACGCCTTGCGCGTGGCCGAAGAGGTCAACAAGCAGGGCATGACGGTTTCGCTGGACTCGCTGGGCGAGAGCGTGACCTCAGAGGCTGAAGCAAGAGCCGCGGCGGAGGTTTATCACAAACTGCTGGACGCCATTGCCGCACGCAAGCTGAACGCCAACATCAGCATGAAGCTGACGCAGATGGGGCTGAACCTGTCTCCCGCGCTGGCCGAGAGCATTGCCGAGAGCGTGGCCCAGCACGCCGCCAAGACGGGCAGCTTTGTCCGCATCGACATGGAAGATTCGTCACTTACGCAGGTGACGATGGAGATTGTCGAGCGGCTTCATGCAAAGCCTGAGCTGCGCGAGGCGATTGGAATCGTAATCCAGGCCTACCTGTTCCGCTCGCAGAGAGACATTGAGGATCTGATCGCCAACGGGATTCGTGTGCGGCTGTGCAAGGGCGCATACCAGGAGCCGGCGGAGATTGCGTTTCCGCGCAAGGCCGACGTGGACACGAACTTTATCAAGCTCGGCGGAATGCTGCTGGCAAGCTCGGAGTACCACGGGCTGGCGACTCACGACGATGCTATGGTGGCCGCGGTGAAGAGCTACGCCAAGGAGCACGGAATTGACCCCGGCCATTTTGAGTTCCAAATGCTCTATGGGATTCGCCGCGATCTGCAAAGCAGGCTCATTAAGGAGGGGTACAAGGTGCGCGTTTATGTTCCCTTCGGCAACGACTGGTATCCCTACTTCATGCGCAGGTTGGCCGAGCGGCCGGCGAACGTGCTGTTCCTGGTGAAGAACTTTTTCCGTTCATAGGTTGGGCCGATTAAGCTCGAGGTTTCCCACCCATGCCGCAAAAAAACGCGGCATGGATGGGGCACCCGGCACCCGGTCTTTTTCAATCTCGGAGTCAGACCGCTTCGACGGAATTAATTTTTCTGGCGATTTCGGAGGCTAGAGTTTCGACCGAGGAATGGAAGAGTCTACGCTCCCGCGCGGGCAGTTCTTCCAGCAGGTCGGGATACGGCGTGATCTCGCAGCCGGGAAACGCGGGGCAGCCGGCGGTGTCGGCCATGCGGCAGGCCACGCTGATTAGATCGGTCATGCCCCAGGAGCCCTCGTTCTGTCTCGGCGCATGATGATCCGAAACAACGGGTTCAAATTCCGCGGGCATCTTCCAGTCCGTAATTAGTTGCCGGCCGGCCTCGCAATGATCCCATCCGAATAGTTCCCGCTCGGGCTTGAGGATGCTGGCGGGAGAGCCAGTGTGAACGCCCAGCAAAACGCCGAACTCTTTGGGGCGGATCACGGCCAGCGCCAATCGTCCGATGTCGTGCATGACGCCTGAGGTAAACGCAACATCCCGGTTGAGGAAGCCCACGGAAGCCAGTTGATCGGCAATCAGGGCACAGGCCAGGTTGTGCCGCCAGATAGCTCTCATGCAAGGTTGGTTCAGCGATTTGCCCATGTACGCGCGCACGCCTACGGTGAGGCAAAGCCCCTGCAAATTATTAGCGCCCAGCACCGCGATGGCTTGCAGAACGCTGCTGGCGGGGAACCGCGGAGCATAGAGCAGCGAATTGGCGATGGTAAGAACCTCGCTGGCAAAGGCGGGGTCAGAGGAGATAAGTTCGCTCAGTTCTTGCAACGGCACGTTCTCTTTGTTGGCCAGTTGCAGAACCCGGAGTGCGACCTGAGGAAAAGGCGGAAGGCGGAGATGGGCCCAGGACGGAACAATCCCCTCGCCTTTTTGCCGCTCGTTCTGCAACATCAGAGTCTCCCTTCGATCGAACAATTTGCGCGAGTTGCGAGGCATTCAGCCCAGGCCGCAAGCCGATGAACAACGCATAGCGCGCGGAAAAGGCAATGCCTTGTAATAGTCCTTTCGGCACGGAGAGATATTCCTTCAGCGCGTCTGTATCTATAAGTACAATCTAATGACTGCTCGGTCAACAGGCACAAAAACATTGCCGAAACGGAGCTTGCGCCATAAGGTTGGCGTAAGGGATGGAATGTTGTTTATTTGCAGGAACAGAATTCGGCGTGCGAGGAAGTTTTACTGCACAGTCCAGGTCCTTCCATCCACGCTCGTCCAGGAAAAACCGCTGATATTAGTCAACTGAAATACTGCGCCGCCTGCGCCCGCTTGAACGCGCACTTTGACAGCGCGTCCCGTCCATTGTTGCGCGACCAGCTCCCAGTGTTTGCCAGCGTCTTCACTAAGAAAAAGCGCGCCGGCCAGATCGATTGCCAGTATGCGCTGCTGCTCTGTGACCGTGGAGATGGCCGCCAGGCCGCTGGGCAGAACATGCGGATCTGCATTGTGGGAAGCAGCCAATCCGGCCACCGTTTCTTGTGTGCGAATGGTGAAGCTGGCGGTCGGCGCGGCCTGCTTCGCCGTGTGCGACACTGCGGCAAAGGCTGGCACGCTCTGGCCGGCTGGGGCGCGATCCATCGCCGTATTCATGGTCTCTTGGGAAACTTGAGTTGTGTTTGCGCTGGCCGAGAGCGCGCCGGTCATCCGTTGTCGCTGCTGCCATGCATCCACTGCCGGCTCCGGATTGAATTGCGCCGGAGATTGCCGCTGCGTCTGTATTTGCTCGGACTGCACTGAGGTTGTCGGTGCAGCGTTGTTTTCTCCGAGGGAGTACGCCCCTGAGCCCGGCGCAGCCGGAAGCGCGGCTGAAGAAGCAGTCTCCAACGCAAGCTCCTCTGGCAGCCGGCGAAGCGTCGTAAATTTTGCGTTTCCGGCAGCGGAGTTCGTTGCGACCGGGGATGCGGGCTTGAGCGCAGCTCCTGCGCTTGCCTGCTCCAGTGGGACGGGCGCGGATGCGGCCTGCTGACTCTGCTGTACGACCTTTGCCATCTCAAGCGCAGGCGCGTTGTGCCTCAGATGCAATGTGACCACGAGCGCAAGCGCTGCCGCCAATGCCGCGGCTGGTACCCACGCAAAGCGCCAGCCCCAGCGCCATCCTCTTGAAGGCAGAGCGGGTTGGGTTGCCGGAGTCTCCGCTTCCGCCGCCTTCTGCGCCAGGTAGATCACCTGACGGCAGCGGCTGCACCTTGTCATGTGAGCTAGAATCTGCTCCCGCTCCGCCTTGCCTACCGCCTGTTCGGCAAAGGCGTTGAGACTGTCGGCGTCGGGATGAAGATCGAGTTGGGGATTTGAATTCACAGTGCAGCCTTCTCTTCGAACGCGTCAGTTAGCGAAACTTGCAATATTTTCTTCAAATTCAGATCCAGATCGCGCGGATCGGCACCCAGCATCTCTTGAACAGCTTGCTTGTTCAACCCATACTCCAGCAGGTTTTTGACGATCTGCTTTCTGATACCGTCGACCAACCGGTGCAGCTTGCGGCTGACCGTTGCCTCGTGGACGTGCAGCACGGGTGCAATCTCCAACAAGGTTCGCCCATCGATATAGTAGGCGGCGAGCAAGAACCGCTCCACGGTTTCTATTTTCTCTAAAGCCTCTAGGACAGCTTTGGCGAGCAGGAGCAATTCGGCAGGAAGTTTTCCCGGCTTGGAGTTAGCAGCTGGAGGTTCATGGCCTTCGGCTAAATTGTCGAGCGGAAGCTCGCGGCGAGTGCGCCTGTGATGGTCCACATGGCGCTGGGCAAGGGTGGTGCGGAGCCAGCCCATCAGCGAGCCTTTTCCTCGATAAGAGTCCAGCGGGCTGCGCCGGACGCCTTCGCGAGCCTTGAGGCCGTAAAGCTCCGCATAGAGTTGATCGGCCAGTTCGCGGCCCAGAGTTTCGCTGCCTGTGATGGCAGTGGCTGCGCGAAACAGCGGCTGGCGGTAGACGGCAATGAAATGTTCCCATGCGCCTTCGTGGCCGCCTGCGCAGGCTTTCGCAAGCACCAGGTCGGCGAGCCGCAGGCCGCGAAGAAAGCCGGCTTGCTGACGTTGTGAAACGGTAGCTTCCGCCGCAAGGCCGTAATTCTGCGCCGCTCCAACGCGAAGCAAAATCCGGATGAATTCCTCCTGCTTGAGGCCGTAAGCGGCCGCGCCGGATTCACGCCAGAGTTCGTTGAGCAGCTGGTTCAGTTGCACGGGAAGCTGGGCCGCCTTCGGCACTGCGTCGATGCCGGTGACGGCGCTTTCTTCGACGGGTTGGGAGGTCGTAATCCCCACGCAACCAAGATACGCCCAAAGAGCCGCTCAAAACTGCCCGTGAAAAAAATTTGCAAGAAACAGAGTTACCTTCGTTCTCAGCTCACAGGCCGGCGATCTTTCCCGGCGGAGGAGAGCGATGAAGAATCTGGGTAGATTAGGGCTGGCGAGCGTGTTGCTTTTGGCGCTTACGGCGTTTGTCGAGCGGAGCGGAGTGAAGGCGGCAGGCGAACCGCTGGATACGGCGAATGGTTCTTACCGGGTGCTGGCCCCAATTGAGAGCGGCAATTTGCTCCTGTTTCCGGTGGTCAAGGCGAAGACAAAATCAACCGGCGCAACGCCGTTTATCACTCTCGATGAAGGCATCAAGAGCGGCCAGGTGGAAGTGACCGAGGCCGGCCGTGTGCGAGGGCTGGTGCGACAGAGGGGAACCATCGGCGTTCCACCTTATCGCGGCAACGGCGATCTGGGCGCTCCGCCTCCGGAAGTGGATCGCTATCGCGGAGACGAAGTGAACACGCTGGTGCTGGTGAACAACTCCGACAAGCCTCTGCTGCTGCTGGCCGGCGAGATTGTCACCGGGGGCAAACAGGACCGTGTTATCGGTAAGGACCGCATTGTTCCGCCGGGCGGCGAGCCAATCGACCTGGGAGTTTTTTGCATTGAGCCGGGCCGATGGACTGCGAGTTCAGAGACCTTCGGCGCGGCAGGCAAGATACCCGCCCATAGCTTCATGGTGCAGCCCAGAGTGCGCGAGAAAGCCATGGTCGCCCAGGACCAGCAGCAGGTGTGGGATTCAGTGAGGGGAAGCATCTCGCAAATGGAAGTTGCTGCTGCGCCTTCCGCGAATATGGCGATGAGCGGAGGGCCGTCGTACGCACGCTCGATGGGAACCACCAGCTACGCCAAAGTGATGGAAGACTCGACGGTCAGCGCCAAGGTGGATGAGGCTGCGGCTCAGGTGATGAAATCGCGGGACCAGGTGCTCGCGCAGCTTCGCAAGGAGGGCGCTGTCGGCGTGGTGGTGGCCGTGCGCGGCGAGATTGTGTGGGCCGATCTGTTTGCGGATACGGATCTGCTCAGCCGCTATTGGACCAAGCTGGTGCGCTCTTATGCGGCCGAGAGCCTCACGGAGGGCGAAACGCACGCCGCGCCCACCGAGGCCGATGCGCAGCGCTTTCTAGACGCGCCGTCAGGCGGCACGGAAACCAGCGAGGGCGATGTGGGCGTGTACCGCTATCGCGAACTTCGCTCCGGTGGCACGGAAACCTTTGTGCTGGAATCGCTGCTGCCCGGGACCGGCTACGACGTACACATCAGCAAGCTGCGGTTGAGGTATGTGGAAGCATCGATGAAGCCGCCGCGTCGCTATCACCCGGAAATATATCGCTGATTCGCAGTGTGAATTGTTCCGCTTGGGTTGCCCCAGGTCTTGATTTTGAGATCTGGGGTTACTCGTTTCAGGAGCTGCCTATGCCTTTTGTCCTGTGCGCGCCAGCCACGGAACCGCGATAAGGGTAAGCGCGAAGAGAAAGATGGAAGCGGCGATGAAGTCCAAACGGCCGTGGCGCAAGTCTTCAAAGAGTAGCTTGAGCGCAACCAGCGCCAGCGTGGCATAGGCGATGCGCGTCAGTTCGACGCGACGCCAGCGAGAGCCGCTGAAGGCCAGCGCAAAAGCCATCGCGCAAAGAATCAGCGTGCGAATGAAAGCTATGTGAGGAGCATCGGGAGTGGCGCCCGGGGAGACGAGGTGCAACAGGCCCTCGACCAGCAACGCCGTGAGTACGAAAAGTGCCAAAGCCGTCGTTCCCAGTTGAAGAAGGTGTTGTTTCCAGCTCTCTTGAGGACCACGCTCGCCGAGCGCAAAACAAATTAGAGCGCAAGCTGAAACCAAACCAGCGCCGGCGCCGAGAGTCGCAGGAGGGGGCCCGGCCAGAGCATTGAAGGCATACTCCAGCAGCCCCGATGCAATTGCAGCCGCGACAAGAAACGCCAGGCTATGGAACCTGAGCGTCAACCCACCGATTCGCGCGCTCAGCATGGCAGCCGCAATCGCAGCCAGGCCCAGGCAGGCGGCGAGCCAGAACGGAGGCAGGCACAGCAGACTTCCGGCAAGGAACAGTCCTGCGGCCCATGTGGCAAAGACGCGGAAATTGCTGCCTTCTGCTTTCAGAACAAAGGCCGCCGCGTAACATGCTGCTGAGAACACTAGGCAAACCAAGCCAAGAACCGCAGCTCCGCTGGCCGGCTCGAAATAGAGCACGCTCGATGCGGCGAGCAAAAACGCGACCATTGCCTGGCCGGTTTCAAAAATGGAAATCTTCTGCCCTAGCTGCATAGTCCGGACGGCGACAGTCGCGCCATAGATCAGGAACAGAAGGCAGCCGGGCAAAATCAATCCGCTCGCGCTGAGAGCTGGGTAATCCATGCGTGCGCTCTGCGGGCTGGCGTAGATGAAGATCAGCGCCCAGATGCCGGCATCCGCGGCCAGTGCCGTCACGGAACGCACGCTCCGCTGATGGTTGCGTATGGCTGCGTATTCACTAACGAGCGCCATCAAAAGCAGCGCGGCGATGAAGGGAATCAGCTCGTGCGTAGAGACCGCCAGGGCAAGAGCGGCGACTGTTGCGGTTGAGTTGGCCACCCAGAAGACCGGCGTCTGATCTTTCTTCCATGCCAATGCGGTGGCTGCAATTACGAATGTGCCCAGGATGGCCGCGGTGGCCGGAGCAGGCATTACCTTGAAGCGCAGGGTTAGTTCCCAGAGCATGGGAGCGAGAATCAGGGCTGAGGTGCCGGCGTAGACGGTGCTCGAAAACCACTCTTCTTCACGGACACGCGCCGCGGCTACCAGCCACAGAAGCGCGTAGACAAT
>Ga0181529_10008062_pt1 | contig 10346 bp, 9 predicted proteins | sample PEATcosm2014_Bin_36_FD_119763 | JGI IMG/M metagenome (GOLD analysis project Ga0181529, IMG submission 119763) | Peatland microbial communities from MTU Mesocosm Facility, Houghton, MI, USA - PEATcosm2014_Bin10_30_metaG | ecosystem: Environmental > Terrestrial > Soil > Wetlands > Peat | place... | reverse complement strand
GGCCGCGGCGACTGGGTGGACGAGCTTCCCTCGGGATTGGACACCGAGACGGGACACCGGGGCTCCTCACTCTCCATGGGCCAGCGCCAGCTCGTCGCCCTCGCGCGCGTGCTCCTGCGCGATCCCCGCATCTTCATCCTCGACGAGGCGACCTCGAGCGTCGACCCCTTCACGGAGGCGCAAATCCAGGAAGGCCTGGATGCGGTCATGCGCGGACGCACGTCTATCGTCATAGCGCACCGCCTGTCCACCGTGAAGTCGGCGGACAGGATCATCGTCCTGGAAAAGGGAAGCATCCTCGAGGAAGGGAGCCACGGGGGCCTGCTCGCGCAAGGGGGCGTATACTCGGCCCTGTACGATGCCTTTTTCAAGCATCAGAGCGCGGAATACATCGAGTCCCAGCCCAGGGCCGAATAGCCCCCGGACCGCGAGTCGGACCGATCGTCCTGGAAAACGCATAGAATAATTATTTACTTTTCGAGGGAACGGGTTTATACGTAGCGTATCCGGAAAGCATCATTCCTAATTGCTTAGTAAATTATTATTGTTTGCGCAAGGCCGAAGGGCCGCACCCATCTGGTACCGGATAACAAAAGGAGCCTAGCATGAAAAAAGACCTGACTGCCGCCTTCGAGCTCAGAGCTTTCTTGGCTATCGCGATCGCTCTCTCCGCCGTACAGGCCTTGGCCGCGCAAGCGCCTGCCGGGGCCACCACGCTCATGGTCTCCATGCGGACCCTCTCGCGGCTGCCCTCGGGGGCCACGCTGCTCGACTATCCGACCGACCTTGAGACGACGGGCTCGCAAAGCTCCGAGGGCGCTCCCCTCGACCTCACCGCGACCTCCGCCTCCTCCGGGGGATGCGTGGCCTCGCGGACGGAATACCTCGAGCTTTTCATCCAGGACCAGAGCTACCATGACGTGGCGCCAAAGGAATTCCACCCCAGTGATTTGATAGCGGTGGCCTTCAAGATGACCGGGACGCCTTCTACGCCCTATTCCACGCGAGGAGCGCTCTCGGGCCCCTTGTCCTTAAAAGTGCTCCAATATAAGAACTGCGAGAACTACGTCCTCGGGGTGAGCGATATCGCGGACAGCCTGGGAGCGGTCAGGAAGGACGTCATAGGGGTGCAATTGCAATCGCCCAGCAGCACAAGCATCAATCCCCAGAACTCTTGCTATTTCGCCTACGTCAACAAGATCGAGTTCTACAGCAATAGCGCCGTCCCCATACCGGGCCTGTACGCCTCGCTATTGAACACGTACAGCATCACTCCCACGCCGACCGACATGGAGATAGACGCCAATCCGGCCATGCTGGCCTGGGGCGTGAAATGCTTCCCCTTCCCCCACGGCATCCCAACCTTCTATCTAGGCGCCTCGGTGGCCGGCTTCGCGGCGATCACGGCCAATCCATCGAACGGGAACAGCTCCAACTTCGAAAAGCTGGCTGCCGGCCTTTTGATCGACATCGACAACTACGCCTCCATCGGTCCGGGCTGGATCTTCCATTTCGACGGGAGCCATCCGACCTTCATCGTAATGGCGAGCGTCGACGCAAGCGTCATCACCCTGCTCAATAAGTGACCAGGGCGAGGCCGCGACCGGCCTCGCCGCTTTTCATGCGCGCGTCAGGACGCGGGCCCATGTCGGCGGCACCTCGAGGCGCAGGACCCCGCCGCTCGAGGGGTAGGCGGCCCCTTCGTTCAGGGCATCCCTCCAAATGCAGTCCGGCCCTCCCACGCGGGCCTCCACGCGCGACGAAGCCGAGGAACCATTGACCGCCACGATCGCGCGCTCGCCCTCGGCCTCTCGCTCGAAGACGAGGCTCTCGCTCGCCAGCGCCAATTCCCTGTACCCGCCTCTTCGCAAGGGCCGCAGCCTCTTGCGGAGCCTGGCGAGGCGCGTAATGGCCGGCTCGAGGTCCGGCTGAGAGCACGAGGCGAGGGCCTCCTCGATGCTCGGCCTGAGCGGCCAATCCGAATCCGGGGCCTTCCTCGCCTTCGCTCCGCGCTCCGAGCCGTAATAGACCGAGGGCGGGCCCGGCATCGTGAAAAGAAGGCAATAGAGCGGGTAGAGCTGCTCGTCCCTCGAGAGCTTGCTCGCGACCCTGTCGACATCGTGGTTGTCGGCGAAGGCGTAGAGGGAGAGGCCCCGATAGATGCCCGCCTCCCCAAACTGCCGCTCGAGGGAGTAGGCGATCTCGAAGTAGTTCGCGTCGACATGGCTGGACCAGAGTCCCTTGTAGCATTCATAGTTCGTCACCGAGTCGAGGGGCCCCGCCTGCCCTAAGCTCCCCTCGCCTCCGGCCAGGCGCCGGTAATCGCCGCCCACTGCCTCGCCGAGCAGCCAAAATTCGCCTTTGCGCGCTCGGCATGCCGAGGCGAGTTCCGAGAGGAAGCCCAGGTCGAGGCAGTCGGCCGCGTCGATCCGAATGCCGTCTATGCCGAAATCGTCGATCCAGGAGAGGGCGGCGCCGATGAGCTCGGCCCTCGTCGGCCCGTGGCCCAGATTCAGCTTGACCAGGTCGTAATGGCCTGCCCAGCCCTCGTACTCGAAGCTTTCGCCATAGGGGCTGCGGCCCGGGCGGACCCGGGCGAAGCGAGCCGCCTCGGGCGAGTCGAGGCCAGCCTCGCGCAGGGCGCGGAACCAAGGATGCTCCCGACCGACGTGGTTGAACACGGCGTCGAACACGATCCTCATGCCGAAGCCCTTGGCCTTGGCGCAGAGCCTGGCCAAGGCTTCCCGATCGCCAAGGCGCCTGTCCACCCTCCTCCAGTCCACGGGATCGTAGCCATGGGCCACCGACTCGAAGAGTGGCCCGAGGTAGAGAGCGTCGAAGCCGAGGCCCGCGATTCGAGCGAGGTCGGCGGTGAGCCTGTCGAGCCTGGGCGAGGGCGCCGAGACGAGGTCGTTGCGCCTCGGCGCTCCGCAGAAGCCGAGCGGATACACATGATAGAAAATCGCATCCCTAGCCCAGTCGGCCATTGTTTCCTCCTGCAAGTTGTATACGTACCGGTAGGTATATTCGCAGTTATGCGCTACCCTTTTTCGTGGCTGCGGACAGCATCAGGAGAAGATTCCGTACATGAACTGCCGCACCGCTCCTTTCACGACGGCCTCGGTGAGCTTGCTCCTGCCCGCGAGATAGAGACCGATATAGGTGTCCACCGTGCCGATGAAGGCCGCGGCATAGGGCTTCGAGCGTCCCTTCATATTGCCGTGATCCCGGGCCGCCTCGCGGAAGAAGGCCTCGACCTCGGTGAAGACAGCCTCGTTGAGGGAGGCGACGGCCTGTCCGCCCTCGCTCCCTGGCGGGGCGAAGGAAAGGCTCAAGCGAAGGCGGGCGAAGGCCCCATCCTCCTCGGCAAAGCGGGCGAAGGCGAAGGCCATGCCCTCGAGGCCCCGCGGCACGTCGTGCGCGTAGGGGGCGGCGGCCTGGACCCGTGCGAGCAGGGTCCCGCCTCTCTCCTTGACGATGGCGTCGAGAAGGCCCCTCTTGGAGCCGAAGTAGTGATAGAGCGTAGGCTTGGTCACCTCGGAGGACTCGCAGAGCTCCGCCACGCCGACCGCCTCGTAGCCTCGATCCGAAAACAGGCGGAGCGCGGTTTCGAGGATCTTCGCCCTGTTGCCGCCTCCATCTTCCATGCGGCTACTATACCGAACGGTATAGCTACTGTCAAGCGAGAGGCCGCGCTCGATCGCGGTCAGCCCAAGCCCATACGCTTCTTGGATTCCGGCGACGATCTTCGAGTCTTGGGTACCCGACAGGGAAGCTCGGGCAAGGAGAGGGCCGAATGCTCTGCGGCACGACGGGCTCGGCTAGCCACTGCCAGAGGGCAGCGAGACCTCGATCTTCCAAAGCGCGGAACTCGCGATAGATCTGACTCAGCCTCAGGAACCCATAGGATGCTCTCGAAGCCTTGAAGCGGATATAAGGCGTATGCTCCGTCGACGCTATCGAAAGAGAAGGATCTGGTCCACCGCTTTTTAAGCTTGGGCTCACGCTTTTCTTGACATTAGCTGTTTGTAGTGCTATCCCTAAGCTCTGAAATACCAGTGATATTTCAGAATACGGCAAGACGACTCGAGCAGAGCTTCCTACGAGCCCTGGGTATATGCTGTTTCGAAAGAGGGATCAACGACTATGCGGAGAGTGAGCAGCCATCCCATCCTCGGCCCTCTCGAAGAAAAAAGGGAGCTCCGTTTCAGGTTCGACGGCCGCGAAATGGCCGGATACGAGGGCGAGATGCTCGCCTCCGCCCTCTTCGCCAACGGGATCACGACCTTCTCGTTGCACACAAAGGGCCGTGCTCCCCAAGGCATTTTCTGCGCCAACGGCCAGTGCAGCCAGTGCCAGGTCCTCGTCGACGGCCGCCCCATCAAGTCCTGCGAGACCCCCCTCGCCGAAGCCATGGACGTCAGGACCCTGGACGGACTTCCGGAGCTCCCCCCAAGGGCCCAGAGCCCAAACCCCGAGCGAGAGAGCCGGCCGGGGCGCGTCTCGGCCGATGTCCTCGTCGTGGGAGCCGGCCCCTCGGGCCTGGGGGCGGCCAAGGAGCTCGCCGCCCTCGGCTTTTCGGTGCTGCTGGCCGATGACAAGGCGAGCCTGGGCGGGAAACTCGTCCTGCAGACCCATAAATTCTTCGGCTCCGAGGAAGACTGCTACGCCGGCGAGCGCGGCTTCGAGATCGCCCGCAAGCTCGAGGCCGAGCTGCGAGCCGACCCCAGGGTCCGGATCCTGGCGAACTCGCCCGTCGTCGGCCTATTCAAGGACGGCAGGGCCGGGATCTACGCGGACCGGTGTTCGTATGTCCTCGCTGACTTCAAGGCCCTGGTCGTCGCGGCCGGCGCGAGGGAGAAGTCCCTGGTCTTCCCCGGCAACGACCTGCCCGGAGTCTATGGAGCGGGCGCCTTCCAGACCCTCGTCAATCGCGACCGGATCAAGGCGGCCGACCGGTTGCTGGTCGCGGGCTCGGGCAACGTCGGCCTCATCGCCGCGTACCACGCCATCCAGGCTGGGATCGAGGTGGCGGGCATAGTCGAGATCGCGGACAAGATCGGCGGCTACAAAGTCCATGCCGACAAGGTCCTTCGCCTGGGAGTGCCCCTCCACCTCTCGACGACCCTGCTGTCCGCGGAAGGGGCCGGGAAGGTGGAGCGGGCGACGATCGCCCGCGTGGACGAGGGCTACCGCCCTCTCCTCGACACGGCCCGCAGCTACGAGGTGGATACCGTCCTCGTCGCCGCAGGCCTGGCCCCTTGCGACGAGCTCTATCGCCAGGCCCTGGCCTTCGGCATCTCCGCGGTCAAGGCGGGCGACGCCGAAGAGATAGCCGAGGCTTCGAGCGCCCTCTTCGGCGGGCGCCTCGCCGCTCTGGAGGTCGCTAGGCGCCTAGGCCTCGATATCGAGGCCGACCCGGCCTGGGCGGCCAAGCGCGAAGTGCTCAAGTCCAAGCCCGGCGAACGATTCGCTAGGGAGAGATGCGAGCCTTCGCCGCTCTGGCGACCCCTGTTTTTCTGCGACGAGGAGATCCCCTGCGACCCGTGCACGACCGTGTGCCCGACCGGCTCGATCGTCCTGAGCGGGCGCCGGGGCAGCATGCTCGACCTTCCCTACTATCGAGAATCCGATTGCAAAGGCTGCGGGGCCTGCGTCGCCGCCTGCCCAGGGCTCGCGATCTCCTTGGTAAGGTCCCTCGAGCCGGGCTTCTGCGAGGTGGTCATACCATTCGAGCTCGAGAGTGCCATCGAGCCCGGCGAGCGGCGCCTCTTGGTCGGCAAGGAGGGCGAGGAGCTCGAGGAGGCCGAGCTCCTCGCGAAGACCTACAACCGGCGCTACAGGACCTGGGCCCTCCATTTCAAGGTGAGTTCGGGCCACGCGACTCGCGCGATCGGCGTGAGAGTCCAGGGCCCCGAGGCGACCGCGCCCCTCAGCGTGCCCCGCTTCCGATACGCCCCGGACGAGGCCGTCGTCTGCCGCTGCGAGCGCGTCACCCGCGGAGAGATTAGGCGATTCATCGAGGAGAGCGGGACCCTCGACGTCAACCAGCTCAAGGCCATTCGGGCGGGCATGGGCTCCTGCGGCTCCAAGACCTGCGGCCCCCTGTACGCCGGCCTCTTCCGCGCGGCCGGGATCGATCCCGCCAACGTGGCCGAGGGTACGCTGAGGCCCCTGGGCGTGGAGGTGCCGCTCGGCTTGCTGGCTGGGAGCCCGCCTCCCGCCGGAGCGCGATCGTGAGCGCGTACGACGTCGTGATCGCGGGGGCCGGCTCGGTCGGGCTGCCCCTGTCCTATTACTGCGCGAAGAGGGGCCTCAGGGTCCTCGTTTTGGATCGGGAGGCCTCCTGGGGCCGGGGCCAAAACCGGGCGGCCATCGGGGGTATCCGCGCGACCTTTTCCGACCCGGCCAAGATCCGCATCTGCACGGAATCCCTGGCCATCGCCTCGCGCTTCGAGGAGGAGCACGGGATCGACATCGAATGGCGCCAAGGCGGCTACCTTTTCGTCGCATACGACGAGGGGCGCGAGCGCTCCTTCCGCGAGCTCCTCGGCGTCCAGCGCGCCGCCGGCCTCGACATAGGCTGGCTCGACGCACAGGAGGTCCGCGAGCTGGCGCCGGGGATCGAGGCCGAGTCCCTGCGCGGAGGGACCTTCAGCCCGGGTGACGGCTACGCCTCGCCCCTCAAGACGGCCGCGGCCTTCCACGCCCTCGCCGCCGCGGCCGGCGCCGAGTTCCGCTTCGGTGAGGAGATCGCCGGCCTCGAGGTCGAGCGTGGACGCGTTAGGCGGCTTATCTCCTCCAAGGGAAGCTACGAGGCGGGCCTCTATGTCGACGCCGCCGGGGCACATGCCGCTTCAATCGCGGCCATGGCCGGCGCTGACATCCCGGTGCGGCCGGATTGCCACGAGGCCGGCGTGACCGAGCCCGCGGCCCGCTTCATGGAGCCGATGATCGTGGACATGCGGGGCGACTCGGAGTCCGGCAGCTATTACTTCTACCAGTGCGCCACCGGCCAGGTGGTGTTCTGCATCACTCCCGAGCCCCAGGCCTGGGGCGTCGACACTGACAGCACCTCGGGCTTCCTCCCACTCTGCGCGAGGAGGATGGTCGCGCTGTATCCCAGGCTCGCCGGGCTACGGGTCCGACGGACCTGGCGCGGCGCCTATCCCATGACCCCCGACGGCCAGCCCGTGGTGGGCTACGCTCGCGAGGCCGAGAACTTGCTCCTGGCGGCCGGGATGTGCGGTCAAGGCTTCATGATCGGCCCGGGCTTGGGGAAGATCCTGGCCGAGATCATCGTCGAAGGGGGCAGGAAGTATTCCGGGCCCTGCGGCTTCATCCTCGAGCAGCTATCGCCTTACAGGAGCTTCGAGGCCGTGGAAATGCTAAAGTGATCTACGCAGATCGAGGAGCGATCTGCGTAGAGTCGACGAGGCCCTCAGGCCTTGTCGACGATGGGGATGATCTGATCGAGGTGGATCTCCTTGAATTGCTTGGAGAGCTGGGGCGAGAGCGCGGTGATCTTCATGCCCCCCCCGGCCTGGTCGAAGTGCTTGTAGAAGGCCAGGAGCTTCCCGATGCCGGCGCTCGTGATCGATGGCACCTCCGCCAGGTCGAAGTCGGCATGCCTCAGCGCCGGGTCCTTGGCGAGCTCCGCGAATTTCGTGCTGAGCTCCGCGCCTCCAGCCGTGTCGATCGGCCCCATGATGGTGACGCGCACCCTGTCCTGCTCGATATTGATGTCGAGGTCCATGCTTCATCTCCTCCTTGAATTACGAGCGGTACTCGAACCTGGTCTCGTCCAGCCAGGCCAGTATCGCGGCTACGACCTGCTCCCCGTGCTTTCCGCCGATCGGATCATGCCGCTCGCGAGGGAAGCCGGAGACGCGGGTGGCCGCGAGCGGGAGGGCGCCGACCGTCGCCTTGAGCCGATCGAAGGGCACGAGCGGATCGTCCTCGCCCACGAAGAAGGCCGCTTTCCTGCCCTCGAGGAAGGAGGGGTCCGCGAGGAGCTCCTTGGCCGTCCGGTCGAGGTCGGCCGCGAGCGCATTCGGCATGGAGGAGGCGTAGCGCGGGTCCTCGACGATATGCGCCCTGTGCGCCTCGTCCGCGGCGAGGGCCTCGGGCGCCGCGTCCACGGGTATGCCGAAAAGGAGGGGAGCGACGACGGCGAGGCGGATGCGCCGCGCGGGGTAGCGCTTGAGGAAGAGAAGAGCTGCGATCGCGCCCATGGAATGGGCTACGATCTCGATCTCCCTCGCCCCCTCGGCGGACTCGATGCGGCGGCAGAGGGCCTCGATCGAGTCCGCCATGGCGAGGGTCCCGCCCGCCCCCCGCTCGCCGGGGCTCGCGCCGAAGCCGGCGAAGTCCGGCGCCACCACCTTGTAGCGCGCCGCTACGAATGCCGGCACGAGCGCTGGATAGGAGCCAGAATGGTAGCCCAGCCCGTGGAGGACCAGGCCGATCCTGTCGTATCCCTTGGACGAGTCCTCCCAGTACTGGTAATGCAGGCGGACTCCCTTGGGATCCGGGAAGAAGGCGCTTAGGTGGTTCACGTCGCTCGGCCCCTCACTTGCTGATCGGGAAGATGCGGTCCAGGTGGATCTCCATGAACTGCTTGTACAGCTGGTCGGAGATACCCTTGATCGACATCGAGCCCTTCTTGCCGTCGATGAATTTGAAGAAATTCATGATCTTGCCGATCCCCGACGAGGTGATGGTTCGCACGGTGCTGAGGTCGAACACGACCGACTTGACTCCGTCCATCTCCATCGCCTCCTGGAGGGAGACTGCCAGCTTGTGCCCTCCGTCTGTGTCGATGTTCCCGTCGATCACGATTTTAAGGGAGTCGCCCTTCTTGTCAAGCTCGATATCCATAACTCCTCCGATTCACTCCAGAATGATGAACTTCTCTACCCCGCCGAGCGCGCGCTCGACGGCGGCGATGATCTCGGCCTGGACGTTGATAGCTATCTGCTTCCTCAGACGCTCCTTGCCGCCCTCGATCCTCTTGGCGTTGAAGTACGAGGGAAATTCCTCGGCTTCCGGCCTTATGGTGAGGGACGCGGTGACCTGGTCCCCGTCGACGCCCGCCTTGAATAGGGCGAGGACGACCTCCCTGCCCAGGGTCTGGACGGCTTGCGCCGGGAGGGCCTCGAGCAGCCTCGCCGCCTTGTCGTCAGGGGCCAGCCCCTTGAGCTCGGCGCGGACGTAGGCGTAGTAACGGCCAAGGGCCTCGTCGCTGTCGGATGGGTATTCCCCGTCCGTGCGCACCTCGAAGTCGTAGAGCCGATCGGCGCCCCCGTCGAGGAAGGAGGCCCAGATGACGCGGTAGGGATCCGCCTTGCCCAAGCCCCCGGGCGAGAGGAGGTAGAGGTCGCCGCAGATCTCGGCGACCTCGCCCCCCCTGTCCTCGACTCGGAGCGTCGTCCAGCCGAACCCATCGAGCAGTCGCTCCTGCTCCGCGCGGACCCCGGCGAGGACGGCCTTGGGCAGCTCGTCGAGGGCCATCTTCTCGGCGTAGGACATGCGGGCCTTGGAGTAGTACGCGGGGAAATCCTCGCTCTCCGGCCTGAGCACGAGGCCCTCGGTAACCTGCCGGCCCGCGATCCTCGCCGGGACCTTGGAGAGCACCGCGTCCTTCCCGTAGTGGGACACGAGGTCCTCGAGGGCCGCCGCGAGCCTCGACTCCCGCTCCTCGGGCGTTGCGCCCTTGAGCTCGAAGAGGAGGTAGGCGTAGTAGCGGCCCGAGCCGCCGATATCCTCGTCAAAGACTCCGTCGTGGGCGACGCTCTTGTCGTACAGGGCGAACAGATCGCGCGAGGCCAGGCCCGTGGCGATGCCCTCGAGGTCGCGCAGCCGCGCGATCGCGTCCGAGGGGCCCACGAAGCTGCGCCCCTCGACCGCCACGCCCGCGCCGAGGTCGAGCGAGCGCAATGCCTCCGCGATGCGCTCAATCCTGTCCACTTATTTCCCCTTTTCCTTCTCTTTCTCTTTCTTTTCGATTTCCTTGAGGGGGACCCGCTTGCGCGGGGCGACTTCCTTCTCGTGATAGCTCGCCTTGACGAGGAGCACCGGCGGAATCACGTCCTCCATGCGCTTGCGGTCGTCGAAGAAGGCGTTGCGCACGGCCGAGGCGTGGATGGCCGTCTCCTCCATGTCGGCGTCGGTGCCGACTCCCTCGAGCTGGCCCACGCGGTCGAGGATGTTGAGGATGGTCCGGTTGAGGGGGTCCTCCTGGCCCTTCTCCTTGTCCAGGTGCTTGGCGAGGCCATTGATGTCCGCGATGGACAGTGGATAGATGCGGTAGCCGTCGCGCGGCGAGGAATAGTTGGACTGCAAGC
>Ga0181529_10008061_pt1 | contig 10346 bp, 8 predicted proteins | sample PEATcosm2014_Bin_36_FD_119763 | JGI IMG/M metagenome (GOLD analysis project Ga0181529, IMG submission 119763) | Peatland microbial communities from MTU Mesocosm Facility, Houghton, MI, USA - PEATcosm2014_Bin10_30_metaG | ecosystem: Environmental > Terrestrial > Soil > Wetlands > Peat | place... | reverse complement strand
TCGCCTCGGTGAGGAGAGTTCGCTGGTGCTCGGAAGCCTGATCGTCTCGACGCTTGGCCTAGCAGCGTTCAGCCGCGCGGAAGCAGCACCGGAAACGCGCCGTCCGTTCATCGTCTATCTCGATGAGTTCCATAACTTTACGACGCTCATGCTCGCTAACATGATGAGCGAACTGAGAAAGTACGGCGTGGGTCTGGTGCTCGCGCACCAATATCTCCACCAGCTAGAGCCGGACATCCGGCACGCCGTCCTAGGCAACGCGGGAACGATCATCTCGTTCCGTGTCGGCCCGGAAGACGCCACGATACTGGCTGACGAATTCCAGCCTAAATTCGACGTGCTCGACCTCCTCAATCTTCCGAACCGGTCGATCTATTTGAAGCTGATGATCGACGGGACGCCGAGCAAGCCGTTCAGTGCGGAAGGTCTCCCGCCCCGCACCGTTAGGGCCTGTCCTCAATTGAGCCAGATGATAGCAGCCGCGAGGTGGATTGCGGCGAGAAAATTTCTGGCGGTTTTGTCGTATCTGGTGGCGATGGCGCGATATTGCTTAAGCTTGCAGAAGAAGTTCTCGATGAGGTGGCGCGCTTTGTAGGCCTCCTTGTCGTAGTCGCGCTGGACTTTGCGGTTGCTCTTGGGCGGGATCACGACCGACTTACCCCGTGCCAGCAACGGCTCGATCACCCGCTCGTCGGCATCGAAGGCCTTGTCTGCCAGCAGGGCCTCGGCCGCCATGTCCGGCAGCAGCGCGTCGGCGCCGTCCAGGTCATGGGCTTGGCCCGGCGTCAGAAGGAAGTCCAGCGGATTGCCCAACGCATCAACAAGCGCATGGATCTTGGTGCTCAGCCCGCCTTTGCTGCGCCCGATCGCCTGGTCTTGGCCGTCTTTTTTTGTGCGCCGGCACTGTGCTGATGCGCCCGCACAATCGTGCTGTCGATCATGGCGTACTCATTGTCCGCATCGCTCGCCAGCATCTCGAACAACGTCTTCCACACTCCGCTCTTGGCCCAGCGCGAGAAGCGCGTGTGAACCTTGATCGGGTCACCAAAACGCTCGGGAAGATCGCGCCAGGGAATTCCCGCGCGATAACGATAGAGCACCGCTTCCACAAACAGCCGATTGTCTTTGGCCGTCACCCCCACATGCCCCTCACGGCCGGGCAATATATCCTTGATCCTGTCCCATTGATCGTCCCGAAGGGCGTAGCGGCGCATCCGTCAGCTCCGAATCAGCTGACTGCCTATGAATCACGCGATAATCCGCTTGGGAATCCTTTAATTGAGGACAGGCCTTAGATATGAGATGAAAAAACTTTGAGTGTGCTTTTTGAGCCTATGGCGAGCCTGGAAATTTTCGAGGGTCGCACAATGCGCTCTAAGTTCTTGAAATCCTTGGTGGGTGATGCAGGACTCGAACCTGCGACCCGCTGATTAAGAGTCAGCTGCTCTACCACCTGAGCTAATCACCCGGTCAGGGAGGCGGGCCTATAGCAGAGGGTTTCCGGCATGTCCATGCGCCACGAATCCCAAACCGCCCTCGCCCGATCCGCCGGTGAAGCGGACGGCTTAGTCTAGATGATTCCGGCGGAGTGGCGCGGGATTTCGACCTGGCGGTGCACATGCACGCTGAGCAGAAGGCCGAAGGCGAACATCACCGTCAGCATTGCCGTGCCGCCGTAGGAGATCAACGGCATGGGGATGCCGACCACCGGGATCAGGCCCATCACCATCGCCGAGTTGATCATGATGTAGAAGAAAAAGTTGAGGATAATTCCCATCGCCAGCAGGCGGGCGAACTGGCTGCGCGCGCTCATCGCGATCTGCACGCCATAGCCGATCACCACCCCAAAGAGTATCAGCAGCGCGATGCAGCCGACGAAGCCGAACTCTTCGCCGAAATTCGTGATGATGAAGTCGGTCTGCTTCTCGGGCAGGAAGTTGAGCCGGCTTTGCGTGCCTTGCAGGAAGCCCTTGCCGGCGGCGCCACCCGAACCGATGGCGATCTTGGCCTGGGTGATGTTCCAGCCCGCGCCCAGCGCGTCGGATTCCGGGTTCAGGAACGTCAGCACGCGGGCCTTCTGGTAATCGTGCAGCACGAACTTCCAGGCCAGGGGAATGGCGGCGGCGACCGCCGAGAGCGTCGGCGCGATCCACCACCAGGAAAGGCCCGCCAGGAACAGCAACGCCGCGCCGTCCGCTACCAGGATCATCGTGGTTCCGAGATTGGGCTGCATCGCCACCAGCACGGCCGGCATCGCGATCATGACAAGGGGAATCGCCAAACGCAGCGGCCTGGAAATATCTTCCACGCTCAAGCCGTGCAGATAGCGCGCCAGCGCCAGCACCAGGGCAATCTTCATCGGTTCGGACGGCTGCAGCTCCAGCGGGCCGAGCGTGATCCAGCGCTGCGCGCCCAATCCGGCATGCCCGGCCACCTCCACGGCGATCAGCAGCAGAAGCGAAACCGCATAGGCGGGGTAAGCGAAACTCATCCAGAAACGAATGTCGACGCACGCCACGGCGATCATCAGCGCGAAGCCGATGACGAAGCGGATCATCTGCTTGTCCGCCCAGGGCGACAACGAACCGCCCGCCACCGAATAGAGCATCGCGAACCCGATGCAGGCGATGATCGTGACGAGCAGCACCAGCCCCCAATTGATCTCGTAGAGCTTGTCCACGAAGGAGAGCGTGCGCCGCGCCGCGGCGTAGGGGCGCAACGTCATGTTCCCATCCCCTTGGCCGCGGGCCGCGCATCGGCGGCATGAACCGGATAGGCCACTGGCATCTTCGCCGGATCGCGTTGCTGCGCGAACAGCAGGATATCGCGCGCCGCCTGCACCTGCGGATGGCCGTCGGTGCCATGTTCGACGATGACTGCGCAGGCGTATCGCGGATTGCCGACCGGAGCGAAAGCGATAAAAAGACCGTGATCTCGCAGATTCCACGGCAGACTTGCGTTTGTCTTCACGCCGCTCTCGCGTTCGGCGCGGGTGATGACGCGCACCTGCGCCGAGCCCGTCTTGCCGGCCATCTCGAAACCCGGTTGGGTGATGCGGAAGGCATAAGCCGTGCCGCCCGGATCGTTCATGACGGCGTTCATGCCCGAACGCACGGCGGCGAAGGCGTCTGGCGAGAACGGCAGCGCGGCGGGAAACGGCCGGGGCTCCAGCGTGCCGCCGACCTCGTGGGTAATGCGCGGAATGAGCGCCTTGCCGCTCGCCAGCCGCGCAGCAAGCGTGCAGAGCTGGATCGGCGTCGTCGTCACATAGCCCTGGCCGATGCCGGCACTGAGCGTATCGCCTTGCTGCCAGGGAATGCCGATCTTCGCGAGTTTCCAGGCGCGGCTTGGAATGAAACCACCGAGTTCGCCGGGCAGTTCGATGCCGGTGGGCGCGCCCATCCCGAGCGCGCGCGCCGCCTGTTCCATCTTATCGATGCCAAGCCTGCGGGCGACTTCGTAGAAAAAGATGTCGCACGACACCTGGATGCCGCGATGCAGATCGACGTGGCCATGGCCGCCCGTCTTCCAACTCCAACAATGGAAATCATGATCGCCGAGCGTCATCGTGCCGGTGCAGTTGACCTGCAGATCCGCGAGCCCATTGTCCATCGCCGCCAGCGCCATCGCCGGCTTGAAGGTCGAACCCGGCGGATAGGAGCCCCCCACCGCCTTGTTGAGCAGGGGTTTGTGATCGTCGCTGATCAGCCCATGCCATTGCTCGTTGGTGATGCCGACATTGAAGAGGTTGGGGTCGTAACCGGGGGTCGAGGTTAGCGCCAACACGTCGCCGTTGGCGATATCCATTACCACGCAGGCCGCGCTTTCGCCCCCCAGCTTCTGCTCCACGAAATTCTGCAACTCGCGGTCGATAGTGAGATAGACGTCGTTTCCCGGCACGCCGGCTTCGCTGCTCAATTCGCGGATGATCCGGCCGTAGGCGTTCACTTCGACGCGGCTGGCGCCCGCGCTGCCGCGCATCTGCACGTCGTATTCTTTCTCGATGCCGCGCTTGCCGACGCGGAACCCGGGCAAGCCGAGAAGCGGATCGTCGTCGTCCTTCTCGTCCTCCGGGCTCACCGAAGCGACATAGCCCAGTACATGCGAGAGTTCCTCGCCGAAGGGATAGGATCGCGTTTCGCCGACATCCGGCTGCACGCCGGGCAGATAGGGAAGATGGAGATTGATCCGTGCGAACTCGTCCCAGCTGAGATTTTCGGCGACGGGCACCGGCACGAATTTCTTGTTCTGCGCAATATCGTGCAGCACCTTTTCTTTCTGGTGCGGCGGCAGCTCGATGACCTTGCCGATCGCATCCAACGCGGCTTCGACGCCGTCGCTGGCCTGCTCGGCAACGAGCACAACGCGATAATTCCGGCGATTGGTCGCAAGTTCGACGCCAAAACGGTCGATGATGCGGCCCCGGGGCGGCGCGATCAGACGTTGATTGACGCGGTTATCCTCGGCCTCGGTCATGTACTGACCGCCGTTGGTGATCTGCAGCTGGTACAGCCGTCCGGCGAGCAGCGCGAAAACTCCGGTCATACCGCCGCTCAGCATCAGCGTACGCCGCGTAAAACTCGCGTAACGGCTCTTGTCCTTGCGGTCGAACAGCGGCATCAGAAATCGCTCCGCAAAGGTCCGACCAGATGGCGGTGAATCGCACCGAGCACGACGGCGACCGGCGCATAGAACAGCGCCGTCACCGCGAATTCCATGGCGTAAGGCGTCAACGGCAGCACGCGCCAGTGGTAGATGTCGAAAATGGCATAGTCGGTGGCGCAGGCGATCAGCGCCGCCGTGGCGAAGCCCAGCAAGGCGCCCCAGCCCGACAGGCCGGCGAAGGCGTCGCGCTGCTTATCGATGACGGCGTAGGTGGCAACGAAGGACGCGGCCCAAACGCCGGGCGGACCGCCCGACAAGATGTCGTGCAGCACGCCGATCAGGAACGCCAAGGCCGGCGACATCAGGTCGGGCCGTACCAGACACCAGAAATAGACCGGCATCAGCGCGTACAAAGGCGACGGCACCCACGCGCCCAGAAACGAAATCGGCAGATTGGCGGCGAACACCCCGATCACGCCGCACAATACGGGGATGATGCTTGCGAGGAACTTTCCGCCCATCATGCTACTCGCGCGATCCATCGCCGGCCTCACTCATTGCCGACGTCGGGGACGTCATTGTCCTGTTCGCCATCCTGCGCGGCTGGGGCAGCTCCCTGTGTCTTTGGAATTTGTACCGGTTTGACAATTTTCTTAGCCGGCGCCGGCGCGGCGGTCGCAGAAACAACGGCCGGCTGTTGCGGCGGCGGAGCGGCCGGCGGAAGTCCCGCCGCGGTCACCGGCAGATCGTTCGGCGACGGCGCCGGCGCGGCGGTCGCAGAAACAACGGCCGGCTGTTGCGGCGGCGGAGCGGCCGGCGGAAGTCCCGCCGCGGTCACCGGCAGATCGTTCGGCGACGGCGCCGGCGGCTGTTCCGGAGGCAGTTTGAAATCGAGGATTTCCACATCCTGAGTCGCGGACTGGTCGGCAAACAGCACCACCCGATAACCGCTTCCATCCGCGACGATAACCCCGATCGGCAGGCCCTCCGGCAAGATATCGCCGTCGCCCGAACTGACCACCTGGTCGCCGGCCTTGAGCTGAGTGCCTTGCGACAAGGTTCCGATCGTCGGAGCGGGCGAATTGTCTCCCGCCATGATCGCCTGCGCATTGCCTGGCTCGATGGTGACGGGGATGCGGCTGTTCAAATCGGTGAGCAGGATGACCCAGGAGGTACGCTCGCCCGTGAGAAAGATGCGGCCGATCATGCCGCGCGAGTCGACCACTGCTTGACCAGGCTTGACGCCGTTTGTCTTTCCAGCGTCGAGGATCAGGGTCTGCAGGAAGGGATGGTTGGCGCGGCCGATCACGCGCGCCACTACCGAAGACAGCGCAGGATCCGGCACAGCGTGCAACAGAAGCTGATAACGCTTCAGCCGCTCGTTCAGGGAAATCGCCGTATTGTGCCACTGGCGCAAGCGCGCGTTTTCTTCCTTGAGCTTCAGGTTTTCCTGATAGACGGCGAAGATCTCGCCGATCGAGCCCACCCAGCGGTCGAATCCGACCATGGGCTCGCGGGTGGCCGTCAGCACCGGCTTCATCCAGTCCATGACATGAGCGCGAGCCCGGTCGAACAGCGAAGACTGCGCCTTGCCGATCAGGATGAGCGCCACCGCGAGCGCGGCGACGATGATCAGCGGGAGGTGCGCGCCACCGCGCTGTCGCGCGATTCTCCAGGTCCCGTTTCCCATACTCTACCCAGCCCGCGTCGCTCGGACCCCCGTTCAGACCTAGAAAGCGGTCGTCAACACGTGCCGCATGCCTTTCGTATTCTCCAGCACCCGCCCGGTGCCGAGCGCTACGCACGACAAAGGATCGTCGGCGATGGATACCGGCAGCCCCGTTTCCTCGCGCAATACCTGATCGAGGTTGGCGAGCAGCGAACCGCCGCCCGTCAGCACGATGCCCTTGTCCACGATATCCGCGGCTAGTTCCGGCGGCGTTGCTTCGAGCGCGACCTTCACCGCCTCGACGATCGCGCCCACCGGCTCGGCCAAAGCCTCGGCGATGTGGCGCTGCGTGATGGTGATTTCCTTCGGCACGCCGTTGAGTAGATCGCGGCCCTTGATTTCCAGTGTCACGCCGTTGCCGTCGACCGGCGGCGCCGCGGAGCCGATTTCTTTCTTGATGCGCTCCGAACTCGCCTCGCCGATCAGCAGATTCTGATGGCGGCGGATATAAGCGATGATCGCCTCGTCCATCTTATCGCCGCCGACGCGCACCGAGCGCGAATAGACGATGCCGCCGAGCGACAGCACGGCCACTTCGGTGGTGCCGCCGCCGATATCGACGACCATCGAGCCGGTCGGCTCGCTGACCGGCAACCCCGCGCCGATCGCCGCCGCCATCGGCTCCTCGATCAGGAACACGCGCCGCGCGCCGGCGGAGAGCGCCGATTCCTGAATGGCGCGCCGCTCCACCGCCGTCGAACCGGACGGCACGCAGACGATGATCATCGGATTGGCGAAGGAACGGCGGTTGTGCACCTTGCGGATGAAATGCTTGATCATTTCCTCCGCCACCTCGAAATCCGCGATGACGCCGTCGCGCATCGGCCTGATCGCCTCGATGTTGCCGGGCGTCCTGCCCAGCATCATTTTGGCGTCGTTGCCGACCGCGCGAACCTGTTTCTTACCCCCTCGATTGATCGTGGCGACGACCGATGGTTCATTCAGGACGATCCCGCGGCCCTTGACGTAAACGAGGGTATTCGCGGTCCCAAGATCAATCGCCATATCGCTCGACAGCGCGCCGAGAAGACTGCCGAACATGCTTAACCTACCATTCCTTTTCTAGCCTAGCGCCATGCCGTGCAATTGCCGTTCCCGCAAAAGCGGCCCCGAAGGGTGTCTCCGGGGGCCGTTTTGTTTCATCGTGCAACGTTTAGAGCTTCGGGCGCCTGCTTATTGCGTTTCACCAAGAGCTTGTTGAGTGCGTTAACATAAGCAAAGGCGGAGGCCACCAGCGTATCGGTGTCCGCCCCCCTGCCGGTAACCGTCCGTCCGTTTTCCTCGAGTCTGACGCTCACCGTCGCCTGCGCATCCGTTCCTTCGGTCACCGCGTGGACCTGGTAAAGCTGCAGACTGGCGGTATGCGGATAAAGTTCGTTGATGGCGTTGAAGATCGCATCGACGGAGCCATCGCCCGTGGTCTTGATGCGTTTCTCCTCGCCGTTGATGCCAAGCGTCAGATCGGCGCTTGGCGCGATGCCCATTCCCGCCTCGACGCGAAGCGCCTTGACGGTGATCGGGTCCTGGCCGCGGACGATCTCGTCGTCCACCAGCGCAACGATGTCTTCGTCGAACATGGTCTTCTTCTTGTCGGCGAGCGCCTTGAAACGCCTAAAAGCGTCCTCGAAGGCGGCATCGGCGAGTTCGTAGCCCAAGTTCGTCAGCTTGTCGCGGAAGGCGTGACGGCCGGAGAGCTTGCCCAGCACCAGCGAGGTCTCCTTCACGCCCACGTCCTCCGGGCGCATGATCTCGTAGGTCTCCACGTTCTTCAGCATGCCGTCCTGATGGATGCCCGATTCGTGGCTGAAGGCGTTCTTGCCGACGATCGCCTTGTTGTACTGCACCGGGAAATTGGTGACGTTGGAGACCAGTTTGGAGGCCCGCGCCAGCATTTGCGTGTTGACGCCGGTGGCGAAGGGCATGCGGTCCTGGCGCACCTTCAGCGCCATCACGATCTCTTCCAGCGCCGCATTGCCCGCCCGCTCGCCGATGCCGTTGATCGTGCACTCGATCTGGCGCGCGCCGGCGAGCACGCCCGCCAGCGAATTGGCGACCGCTAGGCCCAGATCGTTGTGACAATGGGTGGAGAAGATCACCTTGTCGGCATTGGGCACGCTGTCGCGCAGCATCTTGACCAGCTCGAAATATTCCTGCGGCGTCGCATAGCCGACCGTATCGGGAATGTTGACCGTGGTGGCGCCGGAACGGATCGCCAACTCCACGCAACGGCACAGGAAGTCTCGCTCGGTGCGCGTGGCGTCCTCCGCGCTCCACTCCACATCGTCGGTCAGGTTGCGCGCGCGCGCCACCGAGGCGCCCACCGCGTCGAGCACAGCATTCGGGCCCATCTGGAGCTTGTGCTTCATATGGACCGGACTGGTCGAGATGAAGGTGTGAATGCGCGGACGCTTGGCGGTCTTCACCGCTTCGCCGGCGCGGTCGATGTCCTTGAAGCCGGCGCGCGCCAGACCGCAGATGGACGCGTTCTTCGCCCGTTTGGAGATTTCCGTCACCGCTTCGAAATCGCCGGGCGAGGAAATGGGAAATCCCGCCTCGATGACATCGACGCCCATGGCATCGAGAAATTCCGCGACTTCGATTTTTTCCTCAAGCGTCATCGCGGCGCCGGGCGATTGCTCGCCGTCGCGCAACGTCGTGTCGAAGATGATAACTCGTTCCGATTTCACTTTATTCGTGCTCATGGCCACACGTTCCTTCCGTTCGCCGCGCTTCGCGGCTTCGATCTCTCCTTTCGCCTGCGATCCCCTAAACACCCGGCGCGAGAACGTTTCGCGCGCCAGCCGGCGCCTAGGGGCTGCTAAGGAGGAGAAGCCCGTCTTGCGACAAACCGAGGGAAGGACGGGGCGTGAGCGCGATGCGCGTGCAGCTACGAGCGGAGAATCCGCTCATCGCGTCATGCTGCATCGCGCCTTTCGTCATCGCCGGATCGCCGTTCCGCCCGCCGAGTTTTCAGCTCGCCAAATCTACTCGAATCGCCCTTAAACGCCCGTAAAGGCGTTATTTTCCGATCCATGCACGGCGTTTTACGCTGAATGCGCTATAGCGTGCAATAGCGCCCAACCCTTTCCCCAACGCAGTGGATGACGCGCGGCGCCCATCGAATCCGGCAAGGTTTCAAAGCGGTACAGGAACGCCCCAGCGGCAGCAAAGCTCGGCCTCACCGGCGCCGCCGTTAGACAGGCCGGACGCGCGCGCCGCTCCGCCATATCGGTTATGTATTTCAAGAGATTGAACTTTTCCCCATATAACCGAAAAGGTAGATTGCGACCCTCTCGCATTCAGAGGGCTGGAAGGCCTGCCGGGGAAAATCAATCGCGGCTCAAACCGGTCGCGGCCAACCCGGCCCAAGGTCGAGGATCGGTCGCGCCGCGAGCGCAGCGTTCCTCGTCGCCGTGCCTTGCGTGCGAACGCAATGGCGATGGTGAAGAAAAAAACATGACGGCGCCATTTTTCGCTTTGCCTGCGGCGGCGAGGCGTGGTTGTGTGCAGCCGAACCGTGCCGTCCGCGCGGATCGCCCGCACATACCAGATCACTAGCTTCGAGGCATGCCGGATATGAGGATCCTGCCGCCCGTCTCGGTCGAGGCTCGTCGCCTGCTACCCAGCCCCTGGGACCTGCTAGCGGCCATGCTGGTGCTCGGCTTCATCGTGCTGTTCGCGGACGCCAGCCGCGCCATGATTCAACCGCTTTCGAACCTGCACCAGCAGCCGATCTCGCTCGATCCCTCGGCCCTGCCGGGATACGCATTGCGGACGGGCCTGCGCATGCTGATCGCGTTGGGTTTTTCGCTGCTTTTCACCTTCAGCTATGCAACCTGGGCGGCCAAAAGCGCGCGCGCCGCCACGCTGCTGATACCGCTCCTGGACTTCCTACAGTCGGTGCCCATCCTGGCTTTCCTGTCGGTGACCTTGGTGTTCTTCCTATCGCTGGCGCCCGGGCGGATTCTGGGCGCGGAATTCGCGGCGATTTTCCTCATTTTCACCAGCCAGG
>Ga0181529_10008060_pt1 | contig 10346 bp, 6 predicted proteins | sample PEATcosm2014_Bin_36_FD_119763 | JGI IMG/M metagenome (GOLD analysis project Ga0181529, IMG submission 119763) | Peatland microbial communities from MTU Mesocosm Facility, Houghton, MI, USA - PEATcosm2014_Bin10_30_metaG | ecosystem: Environmental > Terrestrial > Soil > Wetlands > Peat | place... | reverse complement strand
GCGAGCCTTCTCGATGACGGCCCTGGTTCCCATGTGGCCCCCCGGTATGCCGCACTGGCTGCGTCTGATTCTGGTGAACGGATCGCTGCTGCCGCTGAATTACGCGCTGGAGTTCGGCTTCTTCTTCTTTGTGGCGGGGGTCAAGTGGCGTGAATATCGGGCCAGCGGCAAACCGCCCTCCCGGCAGGACGTGGCGTGCCTGACCATGCTGCTGACCAGTGCGCTCATCTGCACCTTCCTGATCTCCGACGTGAACGGCAACAATGACCTGGGTTGGCGCGGGTTCTTGCCTGCGCAGTTCGTACTGCTCCTCTGGGCGGCGGATATTTGGCCGCGGCGCAATGAGCTAAACTTCCTTTCCATGCGCCGGAAGCGGTTGCTGGCGATTTGCATTGTGCTAGGCGCCGCCGGCACGGCGTATGAAATCGCCCTCGTTCGCCTCTACCCGATTCTGGCCGACCGGGGGATTCTCCCGCCGCTCCAATGGATGGCCCCAGACCGGCAGTTCGGCAAGCGGAACTACGCCGCGCGCTCCGCATACGAGTGGGTGCGCGCCACCACGCCAGAGACGGCCGCGCTGCAATACAACCCCGACGTCGAACAGCAGGAGACTGACGCCATGTTGTACGCCGATCGCCGCATCGTAGCCGCGGGCCGGGAGTGTGACATACCGTACGGCGGCGATTCCAGACTCTGCGGCCCGATCATGGCCCGTTTGAAGCGCCTTTATCCCGCCGCGGGTCAACCGGCCGGAATCAGCTTGGCGGAAGTCTGCCACGATCTGCCCATCGACATAATCGTCGCCAAGGACATCGACCCCGTCTGGAGGGATCCCAAGAGTTGGGTGTGGACGGAAAAGCCCGCGTTTTCTAATGCTTACATGCGGCTGTTCAGTTGCCACAACACTGCGGACGTGCCCGTGACACGCCCTTAAATCTGGACACCTCCACCTTCAGTCGATCATTACGACTGCGGGCGTGATTTGCCCCACCTACGGCACAACGTTGCGCAGTGTAGCCCAATCATGGCTTCTCTTCGCACTGCACTTATGTTGAGTTTCTCAACAAATCTGGGTTAAATGGCCGATTTTTCGATCACCAGATCTGTTGGTGATGATATTGCCAGAGCGCCATGGGAGCATCCTGCGCAGAGATATGGTTTGCGCGGAAAGAGGGAGCAGTGCGCCGTTTGGTGCGGGACGCAGGTCATTTGATTCGCCCGGCCCTGGTTTTGCTGGCCGGTCTTGCCGTTTTTCTGGTGGTGCGCAGCGCGATTGTCCCCAAAGCGTTTGGACAATATGGTCACTATCGCCCCGGTGCGCTCGCCTTGGTCCGGCAGCGGCCCATCGCTTACGCGGGGCAGGACACCTGCGTGCTCTGCCATGATGACCAGGCCAAAGCGCGCGCAGCCGGCAAGCACGCTCACGTAGCGTGCGAAGCCTGTCATGGCGCTTTGGCGCAGCATGCCGACGATCCCGCGGCGCACGTTCCGCAACTGCCCGACGTCGCCAGCCTCTGCCGGCGCTGCCACGAAAAAGACGCGGCCAAGCCACGAACCTTTCCCCAGGTGGCCACCGCCGAGCATTCCGGCGGCATGGTCTGCAATCAATGCCATCAACCCCACAGCCCGCATATCTGAGGCGAGGAACGAACATGGATATCAGCCGGCGCGATTTATTCAAGGTAGGCGGAAAGCTGCTGGTGCTGGCCTCCGTCGGCGCGACGCTGGAGCAGATCATCGGCGCCGAGCCCGCGAGCGATGCGTACAGAATGGCCGATCACTGGTGGGGAATGGTCATCGACATCGACCAGTGCATCGGCTGCGGCAACTGCGTGCGCGCCTGCTCCAGGGAAAACGGCGTGCCACACGGCTACTTCCGTACCTGGGTGGAACGGTACCAGATTGAGGAGGGTCATCAGCCGCGGGTGGATTCGCCCGACGGGGCCATGGAGGGCTTCCCTCCTAACACGCGCGAGGACCTCAAGAGCTTCTTCGTACCCAAACTGTGCAACCAATGCGCCGATTCGCCCTGCGTACAGGTTTGCCCGGTGGGCGCCACCTTCGTCAGTCCGGACGGCGTGGTGCTGGTGGATGAAACCTATTGCCTGGGCTGCCGCTATTGCGTGCAAGCCTGCCCGTACGGGTGCCGCTACCTGCATCCGCAGAAACAGACGGTGGACAAATGCACGCTCTGTTATCACCGCATCACGCAGGGTCTCACCACGGCTTGCTGTGAGAACTGCCCCACCGGGGCGCGCTTGTTAGTGGATTTCAAGAATCCCAAGGACCCGGTACACGAGATTCTGCGCAACAACAAGGTCGAAGTGCTGAAGCCGTATATGGCCACGCAGGCCAAGGTCTACTACAAGAACCTGGACGGCGCGGTGCGTTAGAGGAAGCGATCGATGATACCTGGCGTGAACGGTTTCATGTACCCGAACGAGGTCGAGTTGCAATGGAGCGTTCTCATTGTCCTCTACCCGTACATCACCGGCCTGGTGGCTGGTGCTTTCATTCTGGCTTCGCTTGAGCGCGTTTTCAAAGTGGAAGCGGTACGGCCCACCTACCGGCTGGCCCTGCTGACGGCGCTGGCCTTCCTGCTGGTTGCCCCGTTGCCCTTGCAGCTTCACCTGGGACACCCCGAGCGGTCGTTTGAAATGTACCTGACGCCGCACACCTCCTCCGCCATGGCCATGTTCGGCTTCGTCTACCTGTGGTACCTCACGGTGGTGCTGCTGGTCGAAATCTGGCTCGAGTATCGCGCCGAAATCGTGGGGCTGGCGCAGACCACCACCGGCATTCGCCGCCTGATTTACCGGTTGTTGACGCTGGGTTCCTACAACGTCAGCCCGGAGGCCCGCCGCATCGACGACAAGGTCGGTTATGCCATCACCGTCATCGGAATTCCGTCGGCTTTTCTGCTGCACGGGTACGTGGGGTTCATTTTCGGTTCGGTAAAGGCGAATCCGTGGTGGTCCACGCCGTTGATGCCCATCGTGTTTCTGTTCTCGGCCATGGTCTCCGGTATTGCAGCCGTGATGGTGCTCTACGTGGTTTGTTCAAAGCTGCGGAAAGTCGCCATCGATATGCGCTGCCTGGACACCATCGCGCGCTATCTCTTCTACACCTTCGTGATCGACTTCACTTTGGAAATGCTGGACCTGGTGCACCGCACCTATGAATCGGACGAAAGCTTCCGCAGCCTGGATTTCATGGTGCACACGCGCCTCTGGTTTTCGCAGGTGATTCTGCAAATCATGCTGGGCACGTTGGTGCCGCTGGCGATTCTCGCCGCCAACCAACTATGGAAATTCTCCGAGGGAGCGCGCAAGGCGATGTACGTGAGTGCCGGCGGTTTGACGCTGATCGGCATTCTCGCCATGCGCTGGAATGTGGTGATCGGCGGGCAACTGTTCTCCAAGAGCTTTCTTGGCTACACCAGCTACAAAATGGAACTGGTGACGAGAGAAGGGTTACTGCCGGCGATCGCTCTGATGATTCTGCCGTTTATCATTTTTCTGGTGCTGATCAAGCTGCTGCCGCCCTGGCAGGAAGAAAAGGCTCACTAAGCCTGAAAGGATCTGGCTGTTTTCTCACTTTGCCGTCTTCAGCGCTCTAGCACCGCGCCGACACTCGGCAGAATGGGGAACATTTTGTCGATCGTCAAGTACGCCTGGCGTGTGCCGCTGTTATATCCGTTGAAGCTGCCGAAAAGAAAGTTCGCGTGATTGGTCAGGTTGACCACTTCCCCATAGAGCGTGGTCTTCCATCGATTGTGCGTCCAGGCCTTGTTGATGCGGAGGTCGGTGCGCTGGTAGGACGGCAATCGAACCTGGTTGCGGACGGTGCTGAGATAGTACGTCGACGCCACCTGCGTCAGGTAACCCGGAATCGGAAAGTTACTGCCGTAGCAGGATCGCAGGCTCAGATTGACGGTAGGGCGCAAGCGGAAGCCGCCGTACACATTGACGGTGTGCCGCTGATCGAAATCCGAAGGAAAGCGCTCTCCGGTCACCCCGTCGCGCATCCCGGTGCGGCCATACGCATAAGATACCCAGCCCGTGAATCGGTTGGCGCTGCTGCGCTGCAAGAAGAACTCGGCCCCACGCGCATAGCCGCGCAAGGAATTGAGATACTGCGGATTGCCGGGAGGAGCAAATATCACGTACCCGGGGAGGAGCAGCCGCGGATCGTAGGTCGGTTGAAAAATCTGGTCGCGATCGGCACGGTTATAATACTCCGCGCGCAGCCGTGTGCGTTCGCTCAAACGCTTTTCCACCCCCGCCACCACCTGGTTCGATCGCGACGGCAACAGGTTGCGCGATCCCAGGATGGACGTCAGCACGGACAGCTCCGGAAACTGCACATACTGGCCCCAACCCAGATCGAAGTGCATTCCCCCGGCAGCCCGGAGCGACAGCGATGCCGTGGGGGAGGTGGCCGCCACCTGGTCCACCGAGTTGCGGTCCCACCGGCCCCCGGCATTCAGCCGCAGGCGTCCCGACCACGCCAGCCAGGACTGCTGCAAGTAGCCGCCCGTGCGCATCGCCGTGCCATCGAAACGATCCACGATGCCCGGCGCGGCCATGTTCGTCAGATACTCATTCGTGAAGCCTTCGTCGCGCATTTGCCGCACGCTGAAACCCGCCTCCAAAGGCGCGTGCGAACTCCACAGCCAGGAAACATCCGTGTTCCAGACCCACTCGCCGTAATAGCCGCCGCTGATCGGCAGACCGGTCGGATTGGAATCGTCGAATTTCTCGCGCATCCAGGCAAAGTGGCTCGTTACCAGCAGCCGGTCGCCCGGTGAATACCGCCATCCCAGGTTGCCCAGGGTGTAGTGGTAGCCGCCTTCCATCAGCGAGTTGATGCCCAGCGTGCTGCGCGCGTCAGAACGGTCCAGGCTGGAATAGCTCTCCAGCACGAACAGCGTCAGGTTGTTCCGCGGCGTCAAATCGTAGGTGAGGCGGCCTTGCAGGTCTTCCATGCCGAATACCAGAGTGTTATCGGAAACCGTGCGATCCAGAATGTATTGCAGGTAGCTTTTGCGGGCAGATACCAGCCACGAGCCTCGCTTGTGCTTCCTGCCGAACGGCCCCTCCGCCAGGAAACCGGCGTTGGACATGCTGGCTTCGGCGCGGAAGGTGTAATCGGAGCGGTTACCATCGCGCGTCGTAACGTCCAGGACGCCGCCGTCGCGGTCTCCGTAGCGGGACGGAAATGCTCCCTCGTATAACTCCATCTCTTCCACAATGTCGGCATTGAAAGCGGTGCCCGATGCGCTGAGCGAAGTCCCCTCCACCATGTGGAACGGCTGATGCAGCAGGACGCCGTCAATGAACAGGCCGATCCGGCTATAATCGGCGCCGCGCAGGGAGAATCGCGCGTCGAAGTCGTCGTTGGAACTCACGCCCGGAAGCCCTTGCACGGCGCGCAGAGGGTCGTCCGCCAGCACGCTGCCCAGATTCTTGGCATCGTTGCCCGCCAGCACCAGCGTGGACGGGCTGTCCTGGCGCATGGTCTCGAACGGGTCGGGCCGCGCCACCACGGTTTCGGTCTGGTGAAAGGTGTCCGGGCTGAGGACCACCTCGAAATCCTTGGTCTCGCCGGCATCCAGGTGGAAATCCTTTTTCGCCAAGTGATAGCCGACCGTAGAAATGTCGACAGTGTAGTCGCCTGGAGCGATCCCCGCAATCCGGAAATGGCCGCCGGAATCGGTAGTGGCGCGTAATGCCGCGCCGGCCAACTGTACCTGGACGTTGGCCAGGGCTTCCCCGCCCCGCGCGTCGACCACCGAGCCCTGTATCTGGCCTACCGCGCCCGTAACCGGAGCCTGCGGGCGCGCCGGCAAGACAGCGAATGCCAGAGCGCAGAAGAGTCGGAGCCTCACGGGAACCAGATCAGATGATAACGCGCGTACGCGTTGAGCTGGTCCCTGCCGGCGCCTGACTCACCCATCCCGCCAGGCGCGCCCACCGGTCCCCGCCTCCATCCGCGCCGGGCGCCAGGGACCCGTGTTACTATTCCGTTTTGCCAACAGGGAGCCAAGCGTGAAGGTTTACGAAAGCAAGGATATCCGGAACGTCGGTTTGGTGGGCCACGGCGATTCCGGCAAGACGTCGCTCACCGCCGGCTTGTTGTTCGCCGCGGGCGCCGCGAGCCGGCTGCTGCGCGTCGACGAGGGCAACACCATCACCGATTTTGACGAGGAGGAAATCTCCCGCAAAATCACCATCTCCACCGCTATCGCCGTGGCGGAGTGGAGGAAAACCAAGATCAATATCCTGGATACTCCCGGTTACAACATCTTTATCAACGACACGCGCGCCTCCCTGGTAGCGGCGGATTCGGCGCTGGTGTTGGTCGATGGCGTAGCCGGCGTCGAAGTGCAGACCGAAAAGGTCTGGGACTTCGCCAACCATTTCAAGCTCCCGCGCGCCATCGTCATCAACAAGCTGGACCGCGAACGCGCCGACTTTGGACGCACACTGGAAAGCGTGCAGGCAGCCTTCGGCCGCTCCGCCGTGCCCATCCAGATCCCCATCGGCGCCGAACGCGATTTCAACGGCGTGGTCGATCTCGTAAGGATGAAAGCGTACACCTACGCCGCCGACGGCGATGGCAAAGGCAAAGAGGGCGAGATTCCCGCCGACCTGGCCGACTCGGCCAAGGCCGCTCACGACGCGCTGATCGAAATGGTGGCCGAGGGCAATGACGCTCTCATGGAAGAATTCTTCGACAAGGGGACGCTGGCGCCCGATCAAATCGACGCCGGCCTGAAGCAGGCGATCCGCGAGATGCGCATCTTTCCGGTGCTCTGCGCCGGCGCCCTGCACAATACCGGCAGCGACCTGATCCTCAACTTCCTCGTCGAAAACCTGCCCGCTCCCACCGAGCGCGATGGCTTCGCGAGCGTGGCCGGCGGCGAGGAATCCACGCAGAAGATTATCGAGACCGGCCCCTGCTCCCTGTTCGTATTCAAGACCACGGCCGACCCCTTCGCCGGCCGCATCACCTATTTCAAGGTCATTACCGGCGTGGTGAAAAACGACGCCGCCTTACAGAACCTCACCCGCAGCTCGGCTGAGCGGCTGGCGCATCTCAGCAGCCCGCAGGGCAAGACTCTGCAGCCGGTCACCGAACTGCACGCCGGCGATTTGGGCGCGGTGGCTAAGTTGAAAGACACGCTCACCGGCGACACGCTGGCGGACAAGGGCTTCACCGTCACCTACCCGCCGGTGAAGCTGCCCGAACCTTCCATCGCCTTCGCCATCGAAGCCAAGTCGCGTAACGACGAAGACCGCATGGGCAACGCCGTGCACCGCATCCTCGAAGAGGACCAATCGCTGCGCTTCTATCGGGACCCGCAAACCCGCGAATTCCTTCTCGCCGGCGCCGGCCAGCAGCACGTCGAGATCGTGGTCAGCCGGCTGAAAAAGCGTTACAGCGTGGACGTCACCCTCAAGGCACCCAAGATTCCCTACCGCGAGACCATTCGCGGCCATGCCGACGTGCAGGGGCGCCATAAGAAGCAGACCGGCGGGCACGGCCAGTTCGGCGATTGCTGGATCAAGATGGATCCGCTACCGCGCGGCGCCAAGTTCGAGTTCGCCAACGAGATCTTCGGCGGCGCCATCCCGCGCAACTTCATCCCCGCCGTGGAAAAGGGGATTGTGGAAACCGCCGAAAAAGGATTCCTGGCCGGTTATCCCATGGTCGACTTCAAGGTCACCGTCTATGATGGCTCCTATCACGACGTCGATTCCTCGGAACTGGCCTTCAAACTGGCTGCCCGCAAAGCCTTTAAGGCCGCCATGCAGGAAGCCAAGCCCTCGCTGCTGGAACCGATCATGAACGTGGAAATCCAGGCGCCCGGGGAATATGCGGGCGATTTGATGGGCGATCTGAACAGCCGCCGCGGCCGTATCTCGGGCAACGAAACCAAGGGCAGCACGCAAATCATCCGCGCCCAGGTGCCGATGGCCGAAATGCTGAGCTATCAAAGCGATCTGACCGCCATGACGCAGGGCCGGGCATCCTTCTCGATGGAGTTCGATCACTACGATTACGTGCCCCAGTTGCAGGCCGATAAGATCATTGCGGCGGCCAAAGCCGCCAAGACGGGTGAGGAGGAAGAAGAGGAATAGCGACACAGTGCAGGTGTTGCCGGTACACAACAGCAAGTGTTGCCGATACACAGTAGTCCGGGACTTACCTTACGCCAGTTGCATTGCACACTCATAGTGTTGTAATGTTTGAGCGTCCCCCTTTGGGCACAGCTAGGGTAAGTGCTTTAGAATCTTTCGCTGAGTGTGTGAATGAACGCGCGAACTCAGAAGCTCGCTACCATCATCGTGCTCGCCGGGGCCTCCGCCATCGCCGGATGCGCAATTAACCAGCACTCCGGCTTCCAAAACGCCTTTCTACCCCCGCACGCCCACTCCGGGCCGGTCAACCTTGACCTGGATCACGCGCCACTGGTCGAACCCAACATCTATATCAAGGACGTTCCCGGCTTCCTGCTTGCCGAGCCGCAGATGCCTCGCCGTACGCGAGGCGACGAACTGGTGGAGGAGGCGGAGCATCACCTCGCAGCCGGCAAGCAGGCCTATGCCACCGGGGCCTTCGCCACCGCGCGCAGCGAATTCGATCTGGCGATTGACGCCATGCTGGACGCCTCCGATCTGAGCCCGGCGGACCGACAGGCATACGAACGCCGGATGGACCAGATGGTGGATGCCGTTCACAGCTTCGACCTGGCCGCCCTGGGCGCCTCCGATTCGAGCGAAGAGGGCCGGTTCGACAAAGCGCCCCTCGAAGACATTCTGCAGATGACTTTCCCGGTGGACCCCAAGATCAAGGGGCAAGTCCTCGACCAGGTGGCGGCCACCGTTTCGCAGTTGCCGCTATCGGTCACTGATGCGGTGCTGGGCTACGTCAACTACTTCTCCAACCGCGGGCACGGTACGATAGCCGTGGCCATGCAGCGTTCCGGCCGCTACCGCCCCATGATCCAGCGCATCCTGGACGAAGAGGGCGTGCCGCAGGAGTTGATTCACCTGGCGCAGGCCGAATCGGGCTTCATGCCCCGGGCTCTATCGCGGGCCCGCGCCAGCGGCATGTGGCAGTTCATGGCCTGGCGGGGCGCCGAGTACGGCCTCCAGCGCACCACGTACACCGACGACCGGCTGGACCCGGAGAAAGCAACCCGCGCCGCCGCCCGTCACCTGCACGATCTCTACAACCTGTTCGGCGACTGGTACCTGGCCATCGCCGCCTATGATTGCGGCCCGCAAACCGTGCAATTGGCCGTGGAACGTACCGGCTACGCGGATTTCTGGGAACTGCGCGCACGCGGCGAGCTGCCGATCGAAACCACCAACTACGTGCCCATCATTCTGGCCATGACGATCATGGAAAAGAACGCACAGGCTTACGGCCTGGACCAGGTTCAGATGGACCCGCCGATCGAGTACGACACCGTCGAACTGACCGCGCTCACCTCCCTCCCGCTGATCGCCGATGTCACCGACACCTCGGTTCCCGAGTTGGCCGCGTTGAATCCGGCCTTGCTGGGCAATCTGGCGCCGGCCCAGTACGCGGTACACGTGCCCAAGGGCTCGGGCACGCGGCTGACGGCCGCGCTGGCTCTGGTTCCCGCCGAACATCGTGCGGCGTGGCGCCTGCACCGCGTGGCGCCGGGCGAGACCCTGGCCGCGATCGGCAGCCGCTTTGGCGTCTCTACGGCGAGCCTGCTGGCGGTCAACAGCCTGCCGTCGCACGCTGCCGTCGAGGGCGACCTGCTGGTGGTTCCGGCAGCGGCCACCCGGCCCACGCCCAAACGTGTTGTAACCAGCCGCGCGGGCTCGCATTATTCTTCCCATAGCGCATCCGCCGCAGCCTCACACAGCGCCCCGGCAGGGCACCCGGTGGCAGCCAGATCGCGTTCCGGCGCCGCGCCGGTGGTCAGGAAACCGGTCAGCCCGTCCGCCGCCGCGCACCAGCCCACGCCGAAGCCCGCCACGCTGGTGGCGCACTCCGCCGCGAGATAACCGCGCGCGATTTTTCTCGCGACTTACCGTTTTCACTATTGCCTCTTCTGTAAAAAGGGGTATTCTAGGGTTGATCGTGCCCAGACGCAGGAGGCTTGGTGAATGTCGCATCGCTCACTGATCGTTGCAAAGGACGAAGAAGAGATGGAAGACTTCCACGACTACGAGGACGAAGAGCAGGAGGACTTGGAATCTAAGCTCGACGAATACGACGAGGAAGACGAAGAGGAAGAAGACGAGGTCATCATGGAAATCGATATTGTAGAAGGCGCAGCTCCTCCCGTAGCCCAGCCG
>Ga0181529_10008059_pt1 | contig 10347 bp, 6 predicted proteins | sample PEATcosm2014_Bin_36_FD_119763 | JGI IMG/M metagenome (GOLD analysis project Ga0181529, IMG submission 119763) | Peatland microbial communities from MTU Mesocosm Facility, Houghton, MI, USA - PEATcosm2014_Bin10_30_metaG | ecosystem: Environmental > Terrestrial > Soil > Wetlands > Peat | place... | reverse complement strand
TCCGCTTGCTTCCGCGAGGATTGGAACGGCGGCCAGGGCAAAGCCAAGCGCATCCTGCTCCCTGTGCGCCATCTTCACCAGTGGATTGAGCAGAACATTTTGCTCATTCTGAAAGACGCGCCGTTCTCAAAGACTGACCCCAACGTCAACCCCGCAGCCGGAGCCTGTGTCGATTGCCCCAAGCGCACTGGAGGAAACGCGCTACTATTCGCCGACATCGCCGAGGACGCTTGCACCGACCCGGCGTGCTACCAATCCAAGATGGACGGATTCGTAGCGCAGACCATCGCGGCCAAGCCGAAGCTCGTACAAATCTCATCGGCCTTTGGACCGGCCACAACCGCCACCGATGGAGGCAGCGCGGCCCTGCCCCGCAACAAGTACATCGAAATCAAGCCGCAAGACCCCAACGCAAAGAAGCACAGGGATTGGCCGGAGTACCAGACCTGCAAATCCATGACCGAGGCCATCGTCACCGAAGGCACCGAGAAAGGCGAGATTCGCAAAATCTGCGCTGACCCCGAATGCCCCGTACACCGCCCGAAGAAGCAGCGGCCAGCCGGAGACCAGCGCATCAAAGCCGAGCAGGACAAGCAGCGCCGCGAGGAGGCGATTGCCAACGCCGTAGGCTTGCGCGTCCTTTCCGCCATCGTCGCCGCCGTTCCAGTGCGCCTCACCAAGCGCGACCTCGTTTTCATTGTCGAGCGTTTGCTCCCGCAATTGGAGGAGCGGCGCATCGAGGTACTCGCCCGGAGCCGCAGCATCAAGAAGGCGCAACCCGCCGACAGCATCGGAAAGCTGATGAGCACCTACATTCATAAGGCCGAGGAAGGCGAACTCGGGAGACTTCTAGTCGAGACCGTGATTCTCCACTCAGCCCGGACGCAATCGGAGACTGGCAAGGCGCTCAAAGAGGCCGCTCAGCACTACAAGGTGGACACCGACGCCATCACCCAGAAGGTCAAAGCGGAGTTTGCCGCGAAAGAGAAGGCGCAAGCCGTCAAGAAGACGGCCGCGAAGGCGCAACCGAAGCCAGCAAAACCCACATCAGCCAAGAAGGCCAAAGCCGCTTAACGCTCAACTTCCAAGCCTTTCAAACGGGGTCTGCCGACGCAGGCCCCGTCCTTTTTCGCCCGTCTTCCCACCCTCTGATGCGCTGTCGCTTCGCGCCAGGCTTGGTTTGGCCCACCCGACGGGCTTGAGATGAGAAGCTTCGCTGGATGTCATTGTTCGGCCCTTTTTTCGGTGATACTCCCCCCCCGAAAACCGCCCAATAGACCACTCTGGCAGCTCCGCCGCCACAAGGCCATAGAGGTGGAGCAGCTTCTGTTGGGTAATGGAATGGCGCACGCCGTACCAATTCAGTTTGGCATCTCCGCCGACATGGAACTCCGCAATCACGCGCGTCTGTAAGCGCAGGGATTGGCGACGCCCGGTTAGTTTATTCGCCTGTCCAAACGAAAGCGCCCCTCGCCGACCGGTTCAGCCAACCCACGCCCACATAACGGGTTCCAGTCCAAACTAGAGCCTCTTGCATCGTGCCACCCACTCTTGACAGCAATATCAGACCAAATTAGTCTTTATTTAAATCCGACCGAAAGAGTCGTATATTTCTTTTTCAGTCCTGAGCACTCTCAACTTGGAGGTCTATTCGTGTCGTTTGCTCAACCGCCGGAACCGGCAGTGCCTCGTCTTCTCCGGTCCTTTCTTTTCCTTCTTTCCCTGGGGCTGTCCTTATGGGCTTCGCCGTTTGCCAGGGCGCAACAGGAGCCGCCCTACTTCGTGACCTATTCATCCGTTCTCGAAGAACCGGGCAATCTCGAGATTGAGAACCAGAACATCGCAGCTTCCCCTAAGAATGCGAACGCATTCTTTGCTCCTACGGTCGAGTTCGAGTATGGCGTTACGGCCTGGTGGACTGCTGAAGCGTATCTTCAAGGGCAGTCAACCTGGAACGATTCGACAGTCTTCACAGGATTCCGATTCGAAAATCGTTTTCGTCCGCTACCCCGCGAATATTGGATCAACCCAGTGCTCTATGTCGAGTACGAAGACCTAAATGCTGCCGACAAGAGCTTCCTTGAAATCACTGGCAACACTAGCATCACAACGCAGCAGGTGAGCAACGCCGCCCTGCGCAAGGAGGTCGAGCGCTCGATTGAGGGCAAGCTCATCCTATCGAGCAACGTGAAGGGCTGGAATCTCTCCGAAAATATCATTGCCGAAAAAGCCGTGAACGAAGCAGAGCCTTGGGAATTCGGATACGCGGTAGCTGCAGCCCGCCCGCTCGCCCTCGCCGGAGGTGGCAGGCCTTGCATCTTCTGTCGCCAGAATTTCACCGCTGGTGCGGAACTGTTCGGTGGCCTGGGCACCCGCTATTCCTTCGGCCTCAAACAGACCGAGCAATACGCAGGGCCAACTGTCGCATTCAATGCGCCGCGCGGACTAACCTTCAAGTTCTCACCCGAATTCGGCTTGAACGATAATTCAGCAGGCGTGGTCTGGCGCTTCGGAGCGTCTTACGAAATCCAGCAATTTCGCGACTGGTTCCGGAGGGCGCGATGAAATTCCGAATCTTTTTCCTCGTCGCAATCCTGCTTGCACCCATTGTGTGCCTCGCCACCGCTGATGGTTCCTGGCTCAAGAAAGTTTCGCCCGCCGACCGCGCTCGCACCAACCCCTATGTCGGCGATCCCAACGCAATCGCCGCAGGCCGCAATCTCTTCCTCAACAACTGCGCCAAGTGCCACGGTCAGGACGCACAGGGAAAATCCCACCGCCCTTCCCTGAAAAGCGTACGCATCCAGTCCGCTACGGACGGCGACCTCGCCTGGATACTCAAGAACGGCGAGGCCTTTAAGGGGATGCCCGGCTGGGGAGCTCTGCCTGAACCCGAGCGCTGGCAGATCATCGCCTATCTCCGTAGCCTCAATTCCGCAGCCTCAGGAGCACAGCAATGACCCCTTCGTCCAAGAGACTGGCTGCGTTCTCCGCACTCGTCGCCGTTTCCTTTGCACTTGTATTCCTCATTGAGGGCTGCGGCTCGGGCCTCGCGCCCGCCGCTCCAACAGAGTCGGATTCAACCCCGCCCGCCGACTCCATCGGCGAAGCTCTTTTTCTCGATACACGTTTTGGTCAGTTTTTCGCCGCAAACATGACCGGTGTTAACTCCCCGCTCCTCGTCGGCGATCCCGTCGTCAACCAGGTGCAGACACTCAATGGCCCGCTGCCCGGCCCATTCGCTGGACAGGCGATCAACTGCCGCTCCTGCCATTTCGTCACTGAGTTCCAGGGAGTGGCCAACGCCGGCAACCGAACCTACTCCGACTTCACCACTCACAGCCCGATTCCCCGCAAGCAGGCCAACGGATTCGATCACACGCCACGCAACTCCATGCAGATGGTCGATTCCTTCACGTCCCGTTCCGGGCCGCTCTTCCTGCACTTCGATGGCGAATTCGCCTCAGGTGAAGACCTCGTCCTTGGCACCCTCACCGGCCGCAACTTCGGATGGTTCCCTTCGCAATATAACCAGGCCATTGCGCATATTGCGCAGATCATCCGGGAAGACGACGGCAGCAGCCAACTCGCCGCAGACCGCCTCAACGGCCTCAGCTACGCCGTGCTCTTCAAGGGAACAGATTCACGCATAACGCCTGATCTTCTGCTCCCGCCTTCGCAGCGGCTCGATGTAACTAAAGCAAGCGATGCCCAGGTGGTCCACGAAGTCGCCATTTGTATCGCGCAATATATGAAGGATCTGCTGTTCCAGCGCGACTCGTTTGGCCGCTACATAGGTTCGCCCTACGACAACTTCCTCCGCGTGAACCATCTTCCCCAGCAACCGCTCGCCGGAGAAACCAAGGCGGCTTATAACCAGCGCCTCTACCAACAAGTCCTGGCATTGAACAATCCGATTTTCATCACAAGCAGCGATGGTTCGTTCAAATACCATGCGCAGCCATATCAATTCGGCGCGCTTGAGCTGCAGGGCCTGAAGATATTCCTTGCATCAGCGGCTGCCGGCGCGGTCAATGCCCATGCGGGCAACTGCGCCTCATGCCACCAGGCTCCCGACTTCTCCGATTTCGTCTTCCACAACAACGGCGTCTCGCAGGCCGAGTACGATGCTGCCCACGGCACAGGCGTATTCCTCAATATCTTCGTCCCCACCAACACTCAGCGAATGGCCAACTTCGACGCCTACATGCCCGTCTCCGCCGCGCACCCTAACGCCATCGAGGCCTTCCGCCATCCCGCCGACCCCAACAATCCGTCATACGCGGATCTCGGTCTCTGGAATATCTACCTCAACCCCGATATCCCCAACCCGCAGGCAAATCTCAAGTCGTTCGTCTGCGCGGCAGGGAAAGACTGTTCCGTGGATCAGGGACTCGCCTCCACCATCGCTCAATTCAAAACTCCGGTTTTGCGCGACCTTGTGGATTCGGCGCCCTACTTCCACAATGGAAGCGCGCCCAAGTTTGACGATGTGATCAATCACTACATTCAAATGTCTCAATTGGCACACTCCAGCGCCATGCGGAACGCCCCGCCCGAGTTCGCCAACATGTCCCTCAGTCAGGACGACCTGGCTGCGCTCGTAGCGTTTCTGCAGTCGCTCACTGAGGATTATGATGATGCCTAAGCAGGGGTAGATCGCGTGCAAGTTTCGATTGCCAACCAAAGGGACCGATTGAATCTGCTGAGCCTGCTCAGGCGGGCGCCATTCAATCGATGCTCTATCTTCGTTGTTGAGGGAAGAACCTGAATCTATGCTTCGTGAATACATTTCACGATGGCGAAGCCTCCTGTAGAATCACTTTGAGTAAAGGTGTGGCACATGAAGGGCAATCCAAAAGTAATCGAGCAGCTGAATCACGCTCTACGCGACGAATTGACGGCGATCAACCAGTACTTTCTCCACGCCGAGATGGCAGAGAACTGGGGGTACAAAAAGTACTCGAAGTACATCAAGAAGCAATCCATCGACGAAATGAAGCACGCCGAGATACTGATGGAGCGAATTCTGTTTCTCGATGGCACTCCATCAATGGAACCGATGTCTTTGACCATCGGGAAGTCAGTCAAAGAGATGATCGAGTCTGATCTCGATCTGGAACATGGTGCCGTTGCTTCGTACAACGAGTCGATTCGTATTTGCGTGGAGAATGGGGACAACGGCTCCCGCGATCTCTTTGTAAGGCTGCTCAAAGACGAAGAGGGACACGTCGACTGGCTTGAAGCGCAGGTTCATCAGATCAAGGAAATCGGATACGAGCGATATCTGATCACCCAGACAGATGAGGGCTAACCTCGCTTCGCCCCCTTGGAATGTTCGACTTATATTAAACAACTTTCCTCCGCGCGCCGGCCAATGTGTCGGTCCGCGCTATCTTTGCGCTGGGGCCGGTGTCGCCTTCCGGGGCGCTTCAGGGCTATCAAAGGAACAATTCCGATCAATTCGGTCGCACTTGTGACGGCTATCACGGGAATATTTCTCTCCTCGTTCTAAAGTGAAAATGATTTTCACGTTCATGTTCGAAACGAGGTTTTGCTCTTCTCCTTCGGATAAATAGCGAAAATCGATTGGGGAAGCAGGAATGGCCAGTGTATGTCGCTTGTGGGGCAAGTTTATTCAGCACTCATTCTTAATTGTTGTAATTTTGTCTTCGGAGCCTTTGTTCGCGGGCGACGTTCTGCGTTTTTCCGGCGTCGTAACAGATCCCACCGGGGCATTGGTTCCGCAAGCGAAAATCACCGCTGAAAACACAGGAACCGGCCTTCGGCAAACAATGCAGAGCAATGACGAAGGGTGGTATGAGTTTCTACTGCCTGCTGGAACCTACCGTCTTGAGGTTGAAGCCAATGGATTCCGCAGTTCCATGCGGGACGGCCTGGTGCTAGGGCCGACTGCTCCATTGCGTACCGATATTCTGCTGCAACTGGAGTCGCAACAGGAGACCGTCGAGGTGACGGCGAACGGCCTCCAATTGGACACCGCCAGCTCGCAAGTAGGCGAAGCGATTTCCCAGGACAAAATGACGGGGGTGCCATTGAACGGGCGCAGCTTTACGGATCTCCTTGCACTTCAGGCTGGGGTGATTCCGGCAAGTTCGGCGCAGCCGAACGCCGTGGTCATGTCCGGCGCAACCACCACGCCTCCTTCGGGAGACCTCAATCCCGGAAATATGTCCGTCAGCGGGCAGCGAGAGACGGCAAACGGATTCGTGGTGAACGGTAGTTCGGTCGAAGAGGACTTCAACAACGGAGCCAGCGTGATCCCCAATCTGGATTCGATTGCTGAATTTCGCGTACTGACGAGCGGTTTCGATGCCGAATATGGAAACTTTAGCGGGGGGCAGGTGCTAGTCGTAACCAAGGCAGGAAACAACCAACTGCACGGTAGCGCTTTCGAATTTGCCCGCAACACGAATCTCGACGCGACCAATTATTTGGGCCGCGAGCGCGCTGCTTATGACCGGCATCAGTATGGCGCCACGGTGGGCGGACCGGTGCTCCACGACCGCCTCTTCTTCTTTGGCGATTACCAGGGCACCAATATGATCCAAGGCGTGGAGACAGGACAGATTGCGGTGCCGTCAATGGCAGACCGCTCCGGGAGTCTGATGGATCAGGCGGCGCAACTGAATGGAAAAGTGAGCGGCGACTACCTCGCTACGCTCCTGAGCCAAAAGCTGGGACGCACGGTTCGCACCGGCGAGCCGTATTACTCGTCCGCATGTACGTTCGCAGCAAACGACTGTGTTTTTCCGAATGCCGTCATTCCTGAAGCCGCCTGGTCTGCACCGGCCAAGGCGTTGTTGAGTTTCATTCCCAAGCCAAACGTCGGCCTTAACACATTTTCCGATTCAAGCCAGAACGAGAAGCTTGGAGATAACAAGGCAGCGCTACGCCTGGACTGGGCTGCACGGGTTGGCAGCTTGTCTGCGTACTACTTCCGGGATGGCTACAATCTCGACAATCCATACCCTACCTCCCAGGGAGGCGCGAGCGTACCTGGCTTCAATGCGGTGTCACGCGGCCGCGCGCAACTGGTGAACCTGGGTTGGACCAAGCCGTGGGGCGTCACTCTCGTGAACGAACTTCACTTCAGTTATATGCGCGATGCAAATAAAATCGGCCAACCAGTCGGCGGTGTCGGTCCGACGCTCGCGTCGCAAGGATTTATTGAAGGCGCCGGTACCCTGGGCATCGTCCCATTGAATCCAAGCGTCGAAGGAATCGAAAACGTCTCGTTCAATGACTTCACTTTCGGCGTGGATGTTACTGGTGAGCGCCAGGTGAACAACACCTATCAAGGAACCGAGAGCCTCTCAAAAGTCGTCGGCAAGCACACGCTCAAGTTTGGAACTGACTTCCACCTAGATCAGGTGAATATTAATTCCAACTCGATCAATAACGGCGCATTCGTCTTTCAGGGGACTGAGACCGGGCTGGACATTGCAGACTATCTCATCGGAGTAGCCAGCACCTATGAGCAAGGCGATGCCAGCGGCTTTTACATTCGCAACAAATACACGGGCATCTTCGCGCAAGATAGCTGGCAGGCGCGTAGCAACCTCACAATGAACTACGGCGTGCGCTGGGATATGCTGCCGCCGTGGCGGGAGAAGTACAACCAGTTGCAAACTTTCGTTCTGGGCCAGCAGTCGGAGGTCTATCCCGGCGCTCCTCAGGGAATGGTGTTTCCCGGCGACCGCGGCGTTCCTTCGACACTGACGCCGACCAAATGGTCTAGCTTTTCTCCCCGACTGGGCATTGCTTATTCGCCAAACTGGACAGACGGCTGGGCGAACAAGCTCTTTGGCGGCACAGGCAAGAGCAGTATCCATGCCGGGTTCGGGACCTTTTACACCGCGTTCGAGGGACTTTCGGCTGGCATCATGAGCGCTTGCGCTCCGTACGGATACGACTACGACAGCACGTCAGGCCGTCCTCTCTTTGACCAGCCGTTCGTTTCGGCCAGCACAGGTAACACGAATGGGCAACCTTTTCCGTCACCGATTCCGGCCTTTGGCGCGTCAAGGAGCCATCCCAACACGACGGTGGATTGGTCGAAATATAGCCCCATTACTGGTGACCCCGCCTTCTACTACCGCAACAGCTCCCCTTATACGGAGAGCTACACACTATCGATCGAGCGGGAATTGCGACCGGGGACCATACTAAATCTTGGCTATGTAGGCACGCAGGCCCATCATCTGCTAGTGCTCACGCCGGCTTCGCCAGGCACTGCGGCACGGTGCCTGAGCGTGAGCGATCCCAGCCAAGTAATGCCGGGAACAAACACCTGCGGCCCATTCAACGAAGGCGGACTGTTCACCAAGGTTGATGGAACGAAGGTGGAGGCGCGTGGTCCATTTGGGCCAGCGTTCGATGGCATTACCTACCAGAAGACGATTGGCACCAGCGGCTACAACGCAATGGAGCTTACGCTGAAGCACAGCAGCCGCTATGCCGAATTCCTGGCGGCCTACACTTACAGCAAATCCATCGACAACTCTTCCAGTCTCTCAGAGGAAGTAAACCCGCTGGACCCTGGAATCAGCCGTGCAATTTCTGCCTTCGACGTGCGTCATAACTTCGTTTTCAGCTATAACGCGCCGCTGCCGTTCGCCGACTTGATAGGCCGCCGCAATCGCTGGACGCAAGACTGGGTGCTTTCCGGGATTACGCGCTTCAGCTCCGGCATGCCAGTTACGCTCTACAACAACGACGACACCTCGCTGATCGGTTCCATGCCAAACGGCATCAACAACAATGGAGTAGATACTCCCAACATCGCCCGAGGCGACCTTAAGCTCAACCGCAATCCAAGAAACGGACATGCCGCCTTTAATACGGCCCTGATCACGATTCCCGAAGAAGGGGGTATGGGAACCGCGAGGCGTCGCTTCTTTTGCGGACCAGGAACGGAGAACTTCGATGCGTCACTCGAAAAGAAGGTGGAACTGGGTGAATCACGTTCATTGGTGCTGCGCGTCGAATCCTTCAACGTCTTCAACCATGCTCAGTTCTTCGGGCCGAACGCTGTCAACGGTAATCCGGACAGCACGAACTTCGGCCAGGTCATCAACGCGAACGCACCGCGGCAACTGCAGCTCGCTGCGAAGTTTTCCTTCTGAGGTGCGCGCCGGGCGTTCTGGCTCTCACTGACCTTCGGGCTTCTTAACCCTCTTTTGACAGGCCTCGCAAGTGCCGTAGATCTGAAAGCTGTGCCGCGCAGTAGCATAGTGGAACTTTTTGCCGATGCGGTGCTCAACCTCCTCAACCTCAGGAGAGAAAAATTCGACGGAGTCGCCGCAGACGGTACAGACCATGTGGTGATGGTTGCGCCTGTTCAGGCTGTGCTCATAGCGGGCGACGCCATCGTGAAACTCAACCACCGTGGCCAGGCCGCATTGAGTAAAGAGCTTGAGAGTGCGATAAACAGTGGTGTATCCGATTGTGGCGTCGCTTTTCTTGATCAGGCCATGCAGTTCTTCGGTCGATAAGTGGTCGCGCGTCGCGAGAAAGACGCGGAGGATTGTATCTCGCTGTGAGCTGTGCTTGAGCCCGAGGCGGGCGAGATTCTCGCGAAGGATCTGTTTCGCGTCATCCAACATTTTCTCGGAAACGCTTGAACGATCATCAATTCGCTTCTCTGGCATAGTTCTGAGATCGCCTCGCTCCCCATGGATTATAAAGGGCCGTGGCATGCAAAATGGGAAAGTTCGGGCTTCGGTCTCTCTTTCCCAATACCTACAGGCGCAGTTCCCCTTGGACAACACATACGACAGCTTTTCAGTTGTACTCTTTTCTTGGAGGCCGGCGCCCGCGGTCCCCACGCTGAAACTCGGGAGCCGTTCTGAGATCGTTTCAGCTCGGCATAAATCCGCGGTGAGCACGAATCTCCAGCCGCAATTCTTCCCGGAGCGCCTTGCTTTTCTTGAGGCGCTTGAAGAACTCTTCGAGGATGCTGACCACTATCGCATTCACGCTGACGCCTTCGGCTTCGGCCCAATCCTTGAGCTTGAGCCGGGCTTCGGCGCCGACGTGGAGGAGCTGCGGGTTAGAAAGCTCCATACCGGCCTTGCGGGTCTGCATGACTTCCACTTTTTCGCGCTCAACATGGCTCAAAGCAAAAAGGACGATCCTGGCCAGATCGCCCTTTACCCGAGACTCTTCCGTGACTGCTTCGCGCAGATCAATGGGGAGGCGCAGCGTCATTCCCGGACGGTCGTCCGTCCACCGCTGACCCTCGCGGTTCACTTTCCGCGCCGCCTTCTTCGCTGCCTTCTTGACTGCCACTGGATGCCCTTCCAAGAACGTTTCCAAGTCTCT
>Ga0181529_10008056_pt1 | contig 10350 bp, 11 predicted proteins | sample PEATcosm2014_Bin_36_FD_119763 | JGI IMG/M metagenome (GOLD analysis project Ga0181529, IMG submission 119763) | Peatland microbial communities from MTU Mesocosm Facility, Houghton, MI, USA - PEATcosm2014_Bin10_30_metaG | ecosystem: Environmental > Terrestrial > Soil > Wetlands > Peat | place... | reverse complement strand
GGAAGCCTTGGTGCATTCCGCCCGTTAATCTGCGTCGGCGGATACTGCACGGGACGGGGTCAATCCGTGCGCTTCGCAATCATCGAAAACGAAGGGCTCCGTGGCCTGCGCGAGATTGGATGCTCTGTAGCCGGGGATCTGTGCGGTCATGGCATCGTGCAAAAGGCGAAGTTGTGCTTTGAGATCGCGAGCCAAGTCGCGCCATCGGCATTCGTTCGGATGCAGCCCGAGCGGGTTCGGGTAGTCGAGCAAAGCCAACATATCTGCGTGAGTTTTAGTCATGTGCGATGAGGTTTTGAATGGGATGGACGCTCGTCTGGGAAGATGAATGGTTGCGGGGCCTGGGAAAACGAAGGTCCGGCTCGAATGCCGGACCTTCGTTCAGGCGGTGTAGGACCCATGCGGCTTTTTTGGAGCCGCAATTGCTTTGATTTACCGTCGGGAGAACGGACGATTCGCGATCAGCCCTGGCCGGACGCTGCGCGCAGTGTCGAGTACGGGTCTATGTGGGCGAACCGGGCATTGAGTCGGGCGATATGAAACAGGGCGGCGTCTCTGATGAGGTGGCGTACGTCAGCCGTGTCGGTCGCGTGTGCCTCGAATTCGAGCACGGCTTTCGCGACGCGCCGAAAATGCTGCGAACCCGGGTTCGCAGCATTCTGAAGGCACTCAACGAGCTCGCGGAGTTCCAAATCGTTCGTTTGGGAATAATCGCCGCTCAGATCGAGTTTCGGGATGAAGAGTGCCCCTCCTGGGGTGCCGGTATTGGCCTCGATCCAGCAAAGATATCCGAGGCGTTCGAAGTGGCTCACTACGCGGTGCGAGTCATCGAAGCTTTTCGTGAAGAACGAAAAGAGGTCGACACAGGGTTTTCGGGTCCCTGGGTGTTCCTTCGAGTTATGACGGACTCCGTCAAGCGGGCATCCGATGTACCCGCGCAGCGGCTTTCCCTCCGGGAAGATTGCCTGCTCGGGAGCTTGCGGGATTGGATCTGCGAGTAGATTAGGCATTTCTGGTGTAGGGCCTGGCTTGTTCGAGTCGCTTCACCCATGCGGCGAAGAAAGGATTGTCGAACGTGTATTTTGCGGGATGCTCCGAGATTCGCAGGATGAACGGGGTCCGGTTGTCGAATCCGGTTGATCTCATTCGCATCAGGTCGCGGCATGCCTGGCCGATCGAAGACGACACATGGAGGCCGTAGGGGGCGATGGTGGCCGCGGTGAAATCGGCGGTGCCCCCCTGGTCCGAAATTATCCGGAGAATGGTCTTCTTGAGGGGCGCGAGCGGCGCCCAGAGATCGAAAAACTCAGAATCCGAGTCTTCAATCAGCGATGCGAGGGCGGCTTCGACCGTTGTCGGAGTGGCGGCTGCGGACGGTGCGGCCAGGTCGAAGCAACGGCGTGCGAGTTGGAGGATGTCGCGCGTGCGCTCGCCGACTAGGCGGATGCAGGTTTCCCCGATTCGGTCCGCGGTGATTCCGGCAAGAACGAACTGGGAGTCGATCCAACCGGAAAAGCGGACTGGATCGATGGCTTTGACCTCGAGGCGGCCGAACATCCCGTAAAACGGGCCTTCGGATCCGTGCAGGCGGTCGATTAGATGCCGAGAGCTTGCGGCCAAGATATAGGTGATGTGCTGATGCCGCTGGATTGTGCTTCGCAACTGCCAAGAGGCTTTGTCGGCGCCGAGTCCCATTTCGTCGAGGAAGGTGAATTCGTCGAGGATCACGGCAACCGGCTTCTTCTGTTCGCCAGCGAGGGTATTGAGGGCGTCGAGGACGTCGGTGAATGTGCGAACCTGGACTGCGGCCGGGGCTGCCTTAACTTCGAGAGATAACTCGACTTCGAGGTCAGGTCCTCCGAGCGCTGAGGAGTTGAGGGATCCTTTCGCCGCCGGTTTGAGGAGGATGCCTTTAACGGTGGACGCGAGCCATGTTGAGGCGCGCGCTCCAAGAGAACCCAGGGCGGGAACGGCATTACTGAGGAGCCCTTGAGCAAGGTCAGCGAGGGTTGCGTAGCGGCGTAGATCAGCAAAAAAGGTAACCGCGTTGTGCTCGTTTGCGGCTGTGCGGGCAGCGCGTAGGAGGCATGATGTCTTTCCCATACGGCGCAGGCCGCGAACAAGGAGGTTTTCGCCTTTCGTAATCGATTTGACGATCCGTCCAACTTCCTCTTCCCGATCAAAGAAAGCGGAGTCGTCCGGAAGCCGGTCGTATCGGAAGGGGTTATGGGATAATAAGGTCGGCATGTATCAGAATGGTGTGCGTCAAACTGGTGTGCGTCAAGTTGAAGTCTGATAATTGCGCGTCGTACAGCGCAAGAAATTGCTGGTTAGTGGAAAAGGCATCCCGTGATGCGGGTTTCACGGATCCCAAAAGCGGCACCGGGAAAAATCCGGTGTCGCTTGGAGGAAAATTCTCGGCTGAAGCTCTTTAGTCGGGCTGGCCGGATTCGATTTCGTAGATGACGCGCCAGATGCGGTCGAATTCTCCGCGTTCAATGACCTGGAGGGGTGTCGAGTCTTGAAACTGCGGATTTGGCTTTTGCAACCAGCGGCCGAGTCTTTCGGCTTTGATCATTCGGCCGAGTGCTGTGAACAGTCGGTTGATTTCCGCCAGGCGCCGCTGCGTGGACGAACTTGGGCTCTGCCCTTTTGTCCATTCTCGTACGGCTCGGGCTGAAAACCCGGTGAGGCGAGTGAACGCATCCTGTGTAAGGTTGTGCTTCTTGCAGAATTCACGCACGTTGAACGCATCAGTATCGAGCGCCTGATCCAGACCAAGGGGAGTAATTCTCTTGGGCCGCCGCGCGGGATGCGGAGCGGTCAGGGTGGATGGTGGGATGCTCATGGATTGAAGGTAATCGGAAGCGGCGTTTATTCAAGCCTTTTTATCGGCACTTTTGCCGGTTGGTTTTAGCAGAAGGCGATTCAGTTTCGCCTTCCCGATCACTTCCATGGAACTTCCTTTCCCGAGATTTTCTGGAAATATGATTGTATTGGTCGCTGTGTCGCTATCGGCAGATGGCACAAGGATCGCCTCGGCTCCCAGGGTATATGCGGCCCGGCCAAACGCTTTTGAATTGGACTCGAGACCGTTGTCGTTAATCGTTCTCCAGTCTTCCGAGAGCAGACCCTTTAGGTCGATCTGGGGCGCTTTTGCGGCGAGTTCTGGGATGTCGAGCATGCGCTGGAAAATAAGCTCGATTGCAATCACGACCCGGGGTTCGATGAGCGCGTCGTTAAGGCCATGCCGTTGAGCAATTGGGAGGCTTTCGACGTATGCTGCCGTGCCGGCGTTTGAGAGATAAACACATCGGAAGGACCCGGGAGCGTTCCATCGACCTCCGTGCGACAAAGCTCCGGCTCCACTCAGTAGCTTCTTGGGGCGGGCGAATTCCAAAGCACTGGATCTGAAGCAAAACCCCTTCCAAGGGCCGATTGCGTTCTTAAGACGTTGCAATATGCCCAAGAGCGATGGGAAATTGGGATTTGGAGAGACGTTCATCTCAGGGACGCGGCGGAAACCCGGCCATTTAGGGCCGGGAGGAAGCCGCGCAAGGTTAGAGGTTTGATGGGGGGGAGGGTTAAATGGCAAAGGCGTAGCCGTTGCCGCGCTGAATGAGGGAGCAGAAGCGGTGGGATATGCCCTGTACGGTGCCGGCGCTTGTTTGGATATTGAAGGAACCGGAGGCTCTGACAGCGACTCGGCCGGTGTAAGAACCCTGCCGTTTGCCGCAGGGAACGGAGGCCTTGACGATATCGCCGGTACGGAAGCCGAAGTGAACCTTTGCGGGGGAAAGCATTCCTCTCGGGAACCCGTATTTGGTGAGTCGGCTGCGTTGGCGGGAGCCACGGCCCATGGCCTTGATGGTGATCGGTTGGGCGAGGGCTCCGGTGAGGTGTTCGAGGTTACCGACGCAGGCAGCGTCGATGGCGTGATCTTTCGGGAGCCCGAGCCGGGTTCGGTTGAACTTGGTCTGGGCTCCGGTTCCGGTCGCGACCGGCAAGCCGGTCGCTATTAGGGCTCGGAGGAGGGCAAACCGGGTGGCATTGACCGCGGCGGAGTCAGAAAAGGGAGTCGTGGCCTGGGCCATGATCCGGGCGAGGCGCTTCGGATCGTAAGCGAGGAAGGCGCGGAGGTCCTGAGTCCCCTTCTTGGTGTTGCAGGGTTCGCAGGCAAGTGTGAGGTTCCCGACTCGGTTCGATCCGCCGTTGGCCCGGGCGCAGATGTGCTCAATCTGGAGCGGAACGTCCTTTTTGTCGCAGTAGGCGCAGGTGCGGTTCCATTTTTCGAGGAGGTACTCTCGCACCTCGTATCCAGCGAGGGTGCCCTGTTGGTATTGGATGCCGGAGGTCTCCGGGTTTTGGAGTTTTTGGGTGTCGAAGCGGACGAGTTCCTGCTCGATGCCGGTGATGGGAGCCAGCTGGCGAAGGCGGTTGACCTGGGTGGTCGTCGTTTCGATGCGGTGGCGCAAGGACGGAGCAAGCCAGCCCTTCTTGTCGCCGCCTCGGTTGAGGAACCGGGGAGCGCGGTAGCGCAGGTTGCGGCCGCGGCGGGCCCGGCGGAAGCTCTTGCGCTGCGAGAGCGAGTCTCTGATCGCGGCGCCCCGGTGGACGAGGTTTGCGTTGAACAGGACGTGCTGGTTCTTCGGGTTGGATGTTTCGAGGCGAACGACACAGATGCCGGTCGTCTTGGAGCCCGGGTCGAGTTTGACCAGGGTTGGCTGGACGGCTCCGGTTTTGCGATCCTTGAGGCGGATTGTGAACGGCAGCATTTGGTGGACGATAGCGCGGCCGCTGCGTAGGAGCGCCCGTGCCCTGGCCGGATGGCAGGGCATCAGCGGCTTCCTGGATTTACTCAGGACAAACACCCGGTTCGAAGAACCGGGGCAGGCCGTAAGGCCTGACTGGTCGGCGGACGAACCGACGACCGTGACGGGAGCAGACAAGTCTGCTCCGCTCACCTCGACCATGTTGTCAGCCAGTGAGAGCCCCGCGGCTCTGGCAATACCCGTTTCGTGCCGATCCTGCGGCTTGTCTGCGGTATTGCCTTCCAGGGTCCGGGACTGGTGAAGCATCTCGGAGTGGGTCTTTTGTGGCTTGCTGGCAACGTAGCGGCGGGCCGCCCCGCCGCTCGGTCTGGTAAACGTGGGCTTTGCCGAACGAACATTCCCGCAGACAGGGGCAGTTCGACGGATTGCTCCGGCTCGGGTCTCTGTCTTTTGGTTTGAGTTCATTGTTCGAAAAAGCCCGGCCCTTTAGGGCCGGGATGGTTTACTGCGGTGATAGGAGGTTCGCTAGGTAGCCAAGAAGAGCGGCACCGGGGATAATCCGGTGCCGCTCTTCGGGTTGGTGCGATGTTCGGCGAATTTTACGGGAGCTCGTAGACTTCCAGAAGGGTCGGCCTGGTCGTGCCGGTGGCACTGGATGCCTGGACCGTGTAACCGTCTGGAGGCAGGGTGATAAGGACCGCGGAATCAGCGCTGGCCGGATTAGTGAACGCGAACGCGTAGACGGCCTGTGCCGCGGCTGCGATCTGCGAATTGCCTCCCCAACCCGCGTTGGCTGCAATGAGCTGGTCTGCGGCGTCGAAGACCTTGAGCCGTGGGTCGGGCATAAGGACCGTGCCCGGGGCCACGTAGGGCGTCTGGGCCGGGCCGGAGACGCGGATAAGGACGGTCTTCGAGGTCGCCCCATCGATCCAAAGGCCCGCGGTCAAAGTGCCGTTCTTCGCCACCTGGAACTTGCAGGACAAGTTGATCAGGTGGGGTGTCGTAGGCGTGTAGTTGGCCGTGGCGTCGTAGAGTTCGGCGAGGACGCTGCCGGAGGTGTCGATGATTGAAGGGCGAAGCGGCTTAAGTCTACATTCCCATTCCGATCTCTGGATCGGGGCGAGTTACTTGACGTGATTGAGGTCGGGCAGGCTCTGGTATCTCGATGCCGATAGCGACTTGTTGGCGCGTTAGAAATGTTCTAATTGTCGTGCCAGTTCCGCAAAGCGTGAAGTTCCCAAAACGTTTGAACCAATGTTCGTCTGGGACAGTTGGATTGGTCGCCAGCCACTGTTGCATGGCATGGAGATCCTGGGTCGAGATTTGACGTTCAAGAACACGGGTTACCAGATGGTCAAGGAGTTCTCTGGGGTAGTGTGAACGTTGAATCCTGGGCATCTCGTGTCGGGGGAGTTTCGCCGTAAAAACCAGCGATGTACTGTTGCTTGAGGCGTTCGGCTTCCTGCGGTGTTTTCGCTGTCACCATAGCGTGGGCTATTTCGTTCAGCTCATTTGGAGAGAGTTGACGTTGGGTTTGCATGAGAGCGAGTGTATTCATGGTGATCGTCGGATCAACTAACAAGTTGTTCAGTTAAAAACAAAAGCGGCACCGGGGAAAGTCTGGTGCCGCTTTTGGATTGGTGCGATGCTCAGCCAATTACGGAATCTCGTACACTTCCACGAGCGTGGTACCGGGAGTGCCGGTGACGCTTGAGGCCTGAACCGTGTACCGGCCGGGAGGCAGGGTGATCAAGGTTGCGGAATCCGTGCTCGCGGGGTTCGTGAACGCGAACGCGTAGACAGTTGCCGCTGCGGTCGCGATCTGGGGATTGCCGGCCCAACCGGCGTTCGAACTGATGACCTGGTCGGCTGCGTTGAACACCTTTAGTTGAGGGTCAGGCATCAGGACGGTGCCCGGGGCAACCAAGGGCGCCAGGGCGGGGCCGGAAACGCGGATCAGCATCGTTTTCGATGTCGTTCCGGCGATCCAAAGGCCGGCGGTCAGGGTTCCGTTCTTCGCCACCTGGAACTTGCAGGACAAGTTGATCAGGTGGGGTGTCGTAGGCGTGTAGTTGGCCGTGGCGTCGTAGAGTTCGGCGAGGACGCTGCCGGAGGAACCGGAAACGCTGCCGAACTGGACCGTGTAGCCGTAGCCATTGGGGGTTAGCGCTACGACGGTTGCCGAGTCCTTGGAGGTTGGGTCGGGCAGCGGGAAGGCGCCGGTGAGGGCGTCGGCCGCGGTGACCGCCTGCTGGTTCGACAAGGGCTGGCCCCAACCGGCATTGGAGGCGATGATTTTTGTCGAGGCAGTTCTACATGCCCATCTCTATCTCAGGGTCGGATCGGGTCGGAAAGGATTTAGGCTGGTTCGGACGTGCGGGAGTTGCGGGGTCTTCTCGGGGAATAGAGATGCGCGGCCGTGTGCAGATTAGAAGGCTCCGGATTGCAGATTCGCGATGCTGTTCGTTCGGGAGTGCACGAATAAGGCTAAGCAGTTCCTCGGGGTTCACGATGTTTTCAGCCAGCATTGCGGAGACGAACGCAATGTCTTTTTCGCGGCCGGCAGCGAGCTTCGATGTTGCGAGGTCGGCGGGGTCGAGGCAAAGCCCTGTGTATCCATTCGTATTTTTGTTCTTAAGTGTGACCAGGCGCGATTTCCAACCAGATGGCAACGGGCAGGACTCAGGAGGAAGCCCGTGCGCGTAGTAGCCGTAAGAGTCATGAAATGTGGAAAGCTCGCCTATGGAACCGGAGATAAGGTCGGCTTTCTCAGGAGCGTTTAGCGGGCAAATATCTGCTTCGGTCGATTCGCCCAACGAAGCAGGAATATGCGGGTACCTGCCGAGAATCGACTGGCTACCGACGACAACCAAGGGGTTCTCCTGGGTGATCGCGCCGGCAGCGCGGATCAGGTGTTCGAGTTGGGTGCGTGTCATGGGCTGGCGGAAAACTGCTGAAAGATGCGGTGCCTTTCGCTGTTCGATAGAATGCCTGCGAACGGTACTGTTTGCCTCAAGCGTGCTCCTTGTTGAGAGTTTTCGAGGAGAAGTTGACGGAGCGTGGGCCAAGGGAGAGCGAGCAAATTACGCCAGTCGTCTTGAGGACATTGTTGGGGGTGACGGACGACGTGATCTTTTGCTTTTGTGATCAGGGTGGGATCGTTGTCGATTTTAGCCACACACGCCTTCACCAATTCGTAGAGGCGTTGGTCGATGAGCTCGTGGGTGACGATCATGGCTGGTTGTGACAAAGGTTAGCGTAACTTCGTGAGGCCGTCCACTCTCGTCTGCTAGCGCTTTTTTTGGATCGAGCGATGCAGGAGGGGGCATCGCTTGTGGGTTCGGAAACAAAGCGGCACCGGGAGGAATCCGGTGCCGCTTTGAGGGTGCTGGGATATTCAGCCAATTCTCACGGGACCTCGTAAACCTCCACGAGGGCGGTTCCGGTTGTCCCGCTCATGCTCGATGCCTGGACCGTGTATCCGCCCGGGGGCAGCGTCACGAGGACCGCGGAATCGGTGCTGGCGGGGTTCGTGAACGCAAACGCGTAGACACTCGCCGCCGCGGCCGCGATCTGGGGATTGCCTCCCCAACCGGCGTTCGAGGCGATTTGCTCGGTTGCGTTGAACACCTTCATTTGTGGGTCGGGCATCAGGACGGTGCCCGGTGGAACCAGGGTCGCCAAGTTGGGACCGGAGACGCGGATCAGCATTGTTTTCGATGTCGTTCCGCTGATCCAAAGTCCTGCGGTGAGGGTGCCATTCGCCGCCACCTGGAACTTGCAGGACAGGTTGATCAGGTGAGGGACCGCGGTCGTGTAGTTCGCCGTGGCGTCGTAGAGTTCCGCAAGGACGCTTCCCGCGGTGCCGGAAACGCTGCCGATCTGAACCGTGTAGCCGTAGCTATTGGGAGTCAGGGCGACGACGGTGGCCGAGTCCTTGGAGGTCGGGTCGGGCAGGGCGAAGGCGCCGGTGAGGGCGTCGGCCGCGGTGACCGCCTGCTGGTTCGACAAGGGCTGGCCCCAACCGGCGTTGGAGGCGATGACGGCCTGGGAGGGATTGAAGACCGCAAGCTCGGGGTCCGGCATCGCGGGTATTCCCGGAGGCAGGAATTGCGCGAAGGTGGGGCCGGTCGCGCGGATCAGCAGGTTTTCCGGGCCGGAGGTTCCGGCTCCGCCGATCACGAACCCGAGGGTGAGGGTATTATTCCCGGCGGGGATCGTTGTGTTGACGGACAGGTTGGTCAGCCGTCCCGGGTCCGAACTCGTGACAACGCTGATCGTCGCCGCACTCGAGGTCGCCGAGCCGTAGGCATTCGAGACAAGGCAGGTGTACGTCCCTGCGTTCGAGGCCGACGTGTTCGTGATCAGGAGCGAGGAATTTGTGCCGCCGGAGATTGCCGAGCCGTTCAGCGACCACTGGTAGCTGATCGGGGCGGACGAATACGGAGGCGAGGAAATTCCCGACTGAGCGTTGACCGTGAGGACGAGCGTGGCTCCGGTCTCCATGGTTTGGGACTGGGGTTGTGCCGAGATGATCGGGGAGCCGGTGAGTGCTGCGGCCAGGATCGCGATATTCGGCGAACCCAAGCCCGAGCAGAGGTCGTAGCCGGGGCCCGCGGAGTAGGCTCCGTTGGAGCCGACGGTCATGTCGTTGAGGGCGGTCGTGCCGTGGAGGGGGTAGAGGACCGGGCCGAGGAGGCCGATCGGGCTTTCGCCGGCGTTTGCGCGCGCTTGATTAAGGAGGGCGACGATTCCGGCCCAGACCGGGGCCGATAGGCTGGTTTCGCCGCCAGCTGCGAGGAGGCCATTCATGACGAAAAAACCGCCACTGTTGCCATCGGAAGGACTCGGAGTGGGAAACGGAGGGATGATCGCAGACGCGAATCCGCTGACGTCGGGAACGCAGCGATTGGAATTCTTGAGGATCGTTCCGCCGTCGGTTTGCCACGAGGGCCTTGCGAAGACCGAGGAGACTCCGCCGCCGGATGCGACGTAGGTTTTCCCAGCCACCGGACCGCTCGCCGGGAAGGTGTTCCAGGCGGCCTCTCCGATGTTTGCGTAGGTGTTCGCGGCAAACGTTATTGTGGTTCCGCCGACTCCGGTAACATAGGGGTCGCTTGCTGGGTATTCGACTTCGAGCGGATTCGTAGAATTGTATCCGAGAGTGCCGTTGGTGTTCGGATTCGAGCCTCCGTCGCCCGAACCGGCGACGCAGGTAATGCCTGCGGCCGCCAATTGTGCGAACACCTGGCTGTACGAATGCAGGAGTGCGGAGGAGTAATTCTGCTCGATGCCTGCATAGCTCATCGAGACCACGGTAATGTGATTAGCGGGGGCGTCCGCGAGAATTTGGGAGCAGGCTGCGAGGATCTCCTGGAATGTGCCGTACGGGATTGCGTAAAGTCGGACTTTGGCACCAAAAGCCATACCGCTAGTCCATTCGACATCGAGGGAGGCTTCCACTTGGGCATCTACTTGGTCGGCGGCACTAGGTCCACCGTCGACGAGAATTGTTGTAACATTGGCCGCCGTCTGCGAACTGCCGATCGCTGAGTAGAATGTCGTCAAGTCCGATGTT
>Ga0181529_10008054_pt1 | contig 10351 bp, 10 predicted proteins | sample PEATcosm2014_Bin_36_FD_119763 | JGI IMG/M metagenome (GOLD analysis project Ga0181529, IMG submission 119763) | Peatland microbial communities from MTU Mesocosm Facility, Houghton, MI, USA - PEATcosm2014_Bin10_30_metaG | ecosystem: Environmental > Terrestrial > Soil > Wetlands > Peat | place... | reverse complement strand
GTCATCGACTCCTGGAGTACCTGAGCATCCCGAGACAGATTCCAACAAGAACGGCGCAAGTCGCAAGCAGTGAGATTGCCTGGTGGTACGCGCAAGAGCGGTAGGCAACCCATGCATAGGTGAGCAGGACCGGGGCTATAGCGGTGCTGGTCAGGAGCAATTTGGCGATCCAATTCAGCATTTAACCCTCCACGTTCCAGTTAGGAGTTTCTGCATGAGGCCACGCTTCTGGAGGTTTAGCCTGTCCAACAGGAACTCCGTATCAGCAAGATCGCTCTCGAAGATTGCTAGACCATCCGCGATTACCTGCTGGCGCTTGAGTGAGGGCAGAAAGAACTCTATGCTCTCAAATTCTCCGCGTTGCAAGAGTCGCCGCTTGCCTTCCTTGTTGCCTTGACTGGAGCGGGTTTCGAAGAGAAAACGCATGTGGTGCGACCGGAGTAGGTGCTCCATGAACTCCGGCAATATGCCTTTATCAAGTCGTAACACGCGATATGCCGGGCTTACCAACCCATCCGCATCACCGGAGTATCGGCCGATGGCTCCGTAATAGACTGACATCGGGTCGTACACGAAATCCCCAGGAGAAATGGTCCAATAGTTGGAAAGATCTTTACTCGCCACGGAACGATTGAAGTGCTCCGACTGGTTTCGAATGGCATACTTGCCAACGGTTACAACATCTTCAGCGTCAAGGTGACCGTTCCGATCCTGCCGTTCAATGAAGGCTTCGCCTAACGTGAAGGGTGTCCATGCTGTAGGCAGCAAGTCCTTTCCAATGGCTCGCGATGGGGCCAGGAGTCGCTGCGCGACTCCTTGGAATCGCTGTTCCTTCGCTGACCGGAGTTCCTCTAGACTCTCAATCGCCAAGTCCCATGTCCGCAGGATTTCGGCGATCTTGCGCTGTTCGGGCAGAGGCGGCAAATTGATCATCTGCCGCGTGATGTCTTCCTTATGGACATGAACCAGAGAGGACTTGAAGCCGTGTGCCTTGGTTTCAATTCTGCTGGTAACCAGTCTGAGTGCGGCGTAGAGCCAATATGAGTCAACGCCCTTGTTAGGAACAACTCGGTAGATGTGCTGGTTGAGAACGCCTTTTGGCCCTGGCCAGATTGTCGGACCAAAGGACACACCCTTGACACCCGCCCATGCGAAGAGAAGGTCTCCGGGCTCAACGATCCATTCATCTCGCGCTGCGCCATTGAAGTAGTTAAACGACTTTGAGCCGTTCAGGTTTTGGATTCGGATAATTGGAAGCCCCGAGGGCTTCCAATCACTCGGGCGAAATCCATTTCCATTCATGAAGCGGCAGAGTTCAGAGAGGGGCACGCGTCGATGGCCGTTACGCATGTTTACCCCTTTTCTTCAGCGCCTTCGAAGCTTCCGCTACGCGCTCCAGTTCGACAATGTCGCTAGTCTGTTCCGCGAGAAGCCTTTCTGCCTCTTTGCGCTTCGCGTCGAACGCCTCGTACCGCTCGAAGGCGATCTGCTCTGCCTGTGCCGCCGAGACACTGCCGGCATTGTGCAGAATGGGCAGCTCGTTGCTGCGGAGAAATCCATCTAGCACGCCCTCCCACTCGGCAAGCTTCATTGTCTGCCGACGCCGGGTGCGCAGTTCTGCGGTATCCAGGAACATGGTGACGATCAGGTTGAGTTCCCCGATCTCTGGTTCTCCCAGATAGTTCTTGGCCGTGGTCACATCGCTCTTGCGAACGCGATTGCCCTTCCACGACGTGAGTCCCATGTTGGGCAGGCTGGGATTGGCGCGCATCCTGATCAGTTCGGCCGCTGTGCCGCCCGCGACGGCGTGGAGCATCTTGTTCTGGATGGTGGCGTAGAAATCCTGCGCGGCGCGGGATTTGGGGTCGTAATCCTCGCTAAGCGCGAGGATTTCCCGAACCTTCTGGTAGAACCGCGCCTCCGAGGCCCGGATGTCGCGAATGCGCTCCAGGAGTTCGTCGAAGTAGTCCCAGGCCGGGTCCTTCAAGCGCGCATCGTCCATGACGAAGCCCTTGATTAGGTACTCCTTGAGCGCAGTGGTTGCCCAGCGGCGGAACTGCACGCCCCGCTCGGAGCGTACACGGTAGCCAACGGCGAGGATCGCATCGAGATTGTAATGTTTAAGTTGGCGCTGTACCTGCCTTGAACCCTCATTTCGAACTTGTAAGAATTCGTTACAAGTTGCCGCTTCGGAGAGTTCGTCCTCTGCGTAAATGGTTGTAAGCAGTTGTGTAATGGCCTGGGGCGTGGTTTGAAAAAGGTCAGCCATCTGCGCCTGCGTCAGCCAGACAGTGCCATCGACTGCGCGAAGCTGGATCTTCGCACTCCCATCTTCGGTTGTGTAGAGAATCAGCTCGCCGCTAGACATGGACGCCAAGCTCCTTCAGGTAAGCCGCCATCCGGCCCCTTACCTCGGCCAGTTCCGCCTCGATCTGATTGATCTCCCTTTGGAGAGCGGCAACATCGATCTCCTCTTCCGGCTCGAAGGTATCCACGTAACGGGGAATGTTGAGGTTGTACTCGTTGGCCTGGATCTCTTCCGGGGTGGCGAGATGGGAGTACTTGTCGATCTCCGCACGGGTGCGATACGTCTCCAGGACTTTGGCGATGTGGCCGTCGTCCATGATGTTCTGGGTCTTTTCCGACGTGAACTCTTTGCTGGCGTCGATGAACAGCACATCCTTGCGCGCTTCATTGACGCCGCCCTCCTCGCGCGAGCGGTCGAATACCAGGATCGCGACCGGGATGCCGGTGGTGGTGAAGAGGTTGGCCGGCAGCCCGACCACGGCATCGAGCAGGTTCTCGTCAATCAGTTTGGTGCGGATGGCGCCTTCGGTGCCGCCGCGGAAGAGCACGCCGTGGGGCACGATGACCGCCACGCGCCCGGACTGGCGGCGGGCAATTTCGATCATGTGGGTGATGAAGGCGTAGTCGCCCTTGGACTTGGGAGGAATTCCGCGCCAGAACCGCTTGAAGTGGTCCTTCGTCGCGCCTTCGGCCCCCCACTTGTCGAGCGAGAAGGGCGGATTGGCGACCACGACATCGAAGGTCATCAAATGGTCGTCCTCAACCAGGGTGGGGCTGTTGAGCGTGTCGCACCATTCGATGCGGGCTGCATCCTTGGCGTGGAGGAACATATTCATGCGCGCCAGCGCCCAGGTGGACCCGTTGACTTCCTGCCCATAGAGAGCGAAGTTGTCGGAACCGACCTCTTCCGCCGCGCGGATCAGCAGGGAACCGGACCCACAGGCAGGATCGCAGATGGTGTTGCCGGGCTTGGGCGCGGCCAGCTTTGCCAACAGACGGGAGACGGCGGCCGGAGTGTAGAACTCGCCGGCCTTCTTGCCCGCGTCCGAAGCAAAGCGGGAGATCAGATAGATGTAGCACTCGCCGATGATGTCCCCGGTGACCCGCGAGGGCCGCAGATCGAGGGTCGGCTTTGCGAAGTCCTCCAGCATATTGTTGAGCCGGCGATTGCGGTCCTTGACGCGGCCTAGATTGGACTCGGAGTTGAAATCGATGTTGCGGAAGACGCCCTCGAGTTTGGTGCGGTTTGCGTCTTCGATCTTCTCCAGAGCGATGTTGATCAGCTCGCCGATATTGGCTTCCAAACGCTGGTCGTAGAGGTCGTAGAAGCTGGCGCCCTTGGGCAGGACAAAGCGTTCGCGCTCCAGACGGCGACGGATGCGGGCTTCGTCACCGCCATATTGCTTGCGATAGCCCTCAGCGTGGTCGTTCCAGAGGTCGGAGATGTACTTCAGGAACAGCATCACCAGGATGTAGTCCTTATACTGGCCGGCATCCACGACGCCGCGAAACGTATCGCATGCGGCCCAGGCCGTATTGTTCACCTGCTGCTGCGTCAAATTATCCGTCAATTTGTATTCCTTTCCTGCCCGGCGCCGGCGCCAGTGAGACTGGCCAGGTTTCCGAGGATAAGACTAGCAAGGGTTCTGCGCTTTTCAGCGGCGAGGATGGCAAGAGTGCGTTCCCGCTGGGCCAAGGCGTCAATTGCAAGAATCTGGCGCTGGGTCTCCAGATCCGGAACGTCAATTTGGAGTTGTTCGAGGGCCGTCCGCGACACCATCCGCATCTTTGTGCCGTAAGCGGTGGAATCAAAATGCCGCTGGGCGATTGGCTGGTTGATTGCCCAGGCCAGATAGCGCGGTGTCACAACATCCAGGTGGGAGCGGAGAATCATAAGCGGGAGCACGGCCAAAGCAGGCTCCTCGAAGTTCTCGTCCAAAGCGACTGCGGTATTCCTGTCTCCGCGAGAGCGGAATACCACATCTCCAGTGCGCACTAGGTGCCGATCGAGCATGTCGTCGCCGTGGATGCGTGTCAGCCGACGGAAATCGACCCGCCCATCTGACGAAATGTCACCAAGCTGGATCATCGGCATACCTCCGCTTTGCGCCGGCTCCAGTCGGCCGCGCGTCGTGAATCCGGTTTGGATTGAACAAGTTGCCGTGAGCGGCATGCGCTGTACTCTCTGTAGCATCGACTACAGATTACACCCGATTCCGGATTTGTCAACATGAATTATCTGTAGGATCGTCTACTGCGAAAAATGCCTTGATTTGTTCGAGTCATTTGCATCGAAACTATCCCAAAAAGATTTGTTCACCACTATAAGGTGCGCAGAAGAACCCGTGGGCTAAACGGGTTCTACTTCGCCTGAAACGAATCGTCGGTGCTCATTTCACTCGTGAGATCGACGGCCACAGTTGAATATTGAGGTCGGCCGGGAAATTGGCGCGATTGGTGCCGCTTGTATCCCGCTTTCCATTCGGCATCCGCTCCAGGATCGGAAACGGCGTTCCGTCCTGGACAGGGGCCGAGCCTAGTTGTTTAAAGAAGAACTTCGCCGAAGAATGCGCGCAGCGTGCTTTGATTGCTCGGGCCCATTCGAGATCGAATTTCCGAGCTTCCGCGCCAGACTCGCCGCCCACAATCGCCCAATCAATGCCGGCCAAATCGATGTCACGTAAATCCTCCAAAAGCGGTTCGCAACTCAGAAAGCGGATTCGCGCCGGCGTCTGGCGAAGCGCGTCTACCCGCGGGAAGCCATGCTTGCGGTCTTCGACCGTGACCCAAGCCAAACGTTGGCGTACCCATTCCCCCAGTCGCGGGGAAGATAGTCCGAAAACTTCTTCGGCCTTTTTGTGAGCACAAGCCAAGTGAGATGCGGGGTACTGCGAAACAACCCCCACATTCTGTTTCGCTCATTGGACGGACCATGGGGATCGAAGATGTCGCACAGATCCCCTGCGAAGACGATCCAGTGCTTACCGTCTTTTCCCCGCAGCCCCACGCTTGCTTCTCTCTCCCAACGAATCGGCGCTTTCCAGTAACCTTCGGACATGAGATGTCGGGGAGCCCCGCGGCCCCAGGCTCCGCCGTTCCACTTGTACCGCCTGTTCATCACTTCTGCGTAGCAGTGGGCGCATGCCGGACTGTTGTGCGTGCAACCGATCCATGGATTCCACGTAGCGTCAGCCCATGCGATCTTTGTTGTTCTTGCCATGAGTGCTCCATTCTGGTGTCTTTCAGTGATGATTACAGCCGGATACTTTCGGACAAGTAAATTAGATGACTTGTGGATCAATTCCCCTGCCGTAAGGGGCGCAAGAGGATTATGTATATTTCCCTTGAACCCCGCCTGCACTCCGGATTCTCCGGGCGCGTTCAAAATGGAAAATCGTCAGGGAGAGACGACATTCCTTCAGCGTCTCCCTTGATTGTCTTGATTAGGTCGCACACACGCAAAAGCGCGATCCTCAGCTGGATTTTGAGCCAGTAAAGACGGCCGAAGCGGCCGCACACAGGGCGGTCATATATAGATGACCGCCAATCGAAGCAGTTTTCTTCTGGGAGTTCGTCGTCACAAGATTGCTGTGGTTCATCGTAGTCCCAATCGATCCAATCGCCGCAGTCGTCCCTGAAATCCATCGACTCAGCGGGATACTGATCGTCGTCGTGGAGGTCCTGCTCGTGGTCCTCGGAACACGAGGCATGGGTTTGCGAGGTTGTAAGCGAAGTGAACGTGAGCTTGTCAATTCTTCCTTCCATTGAGTTCTTCATATCATCCTTTCACGGGTTAGCAGCGTGAGACGCCATTAATGTTATGCAGGTAGGGGATAGTTATATGAGTAGCTTGAAGATCACAGAATTCCTCCCGATTACCTGCAAGACAGATGTGGTAAATGGGCACAGCCAGGGGCCCGAACCGGATGGGTCAGTTGGCTCGTAATGTTTAGCACCTGATTGCCAGATGGGAAGCTAGCCGTCCTCATCGCATCGATGACAGCAGCCGCTGCAATCGCCGCCGCAGCCAATAGTAAGCAAGAGGTATAGCAGGACGAATGGCAAGAAGAGCACGGCAAGAATCCGCCTTATCGGATGCCAGCTGTAAAAGCCCATTTCTTCCTGCGGAAAAAGAACGAAGGCGTATACCAGAGCCCCCTCGACGATCAGCCTGACGGAGGAACAGGCTATCGCGACAAAATTAGAGTGAGTGAAGAAGTAAGTTACGTCCAACATTTCAGACTCTTTCTGTGGGTTACCGAGTTGTCTCATGGGAAGTCGGAGCGCCAGCTGCCGTCGAAGAGTACTCAAGCGAGCCTGGCGCCATGTCATTGAAGTGATGAGCAGATTCCAAACGGAGGTGGGGCTGAACGAATTGGCCGCACCGCCCAGACTCTTACGGCGGGTTTGCCGATCTCCAGTTCAAGACGAGTAGGCGTCGTAGAGACCGAGGTGCTCCCTTTCTCTTGCTCAACGCGATTTCTCAAGAGGAAAGTCCGCCATTTGATTGGGTAGATAATCCACGTTAGAAGCTGTCGACGACACGGTCGCTTCCCCGGCAAATGTCGGGTAGTCAGCTAACAGTGGATTGAACGGTTGGAGGCGGCGCGCACGCCCAGGGCCGATCTGTTCGGTGGAAATGATTGCAATATCCGCGAAGAATCGTTTGTCGTAGAAGACCCAATCGGCTACTCGGAGAAGGCGATACTCGCGACTAGTCGTGGCAACCCGGACCTCGTCCCGAAGAAGGCGCACAGCGACAAACGGTCCAACTGTCGGGCCCAGATCGCCTGGGATGTGCGATTCCTGGTCGAAGGATGAATGTCCGTCGCGGAGTTCTAGAAACAAAGGCATAAAACGCTCCAAATTGAAGAAATGGGTGGAAAGCGGTTTGGGTATTGCAGTGGAATAGATTTGGGAAGGGTCTCTAAACGACTACTGTCTGTAAGGCGGCAGGTTTGGTTGCGGCTGTTCGACTTGCTGTTGTCTACGGCTTCGAGGAACTGGATGGGGCCTCACTGGCTCACGCGGTGACGATTCCCACGGCGCGGTGCCCACAGTTTCCAGCGGTCGTTATCTCGGTAGCGATGCGGCACTAAATGCTGTTCCGGCGCAACCTGATTTGAACCGGCATCAGCTGCGCCAAGCGGTTGCTTTTTGTCGTCGGTTAGAAAGGCCCTGGGCCTCGCGGTTAGGAATGACTCGCCGAGGAAGAGGCACTCGGGGCTTCTGAGGAGCTTGAAGGAGGCGCAGCCTACCCGTGCCCCTTCCCTGACAACCTCATGCCTGCGGTCGTAGAGTGGATGCGACCCACAATCACTGGCGCTGTGGAGGCAAGGCCCCCCGCACTTCCTCCGAGCCGCCGTTACGAGGACCTCATGAAGGACTGCACAGCCAGCCAGGACACTCACATCGCCGCGGTTGACGATATTCCCATGTCGCACCACCAGCATTCGAGCGACCTCAATCGCCGGCATTTTCTGCGTCTGGCGGTCCTCGGCTCTACTGCCCTGTTCGTCCCCTGCGATCTGCTCGAAGCCCTTGAATCTCCGACCACCTCGCTTCCTGGCACACGGGCGCAGCCGGCTTTTGCCGCCTTCCGTCCCCTCGCGCCCGGCGCCGTCCGCGCCGACGGCTGGCTCGCTGGCTGGCTCGGGAAACAGGCAGAGGGGCTTGGGTACCACCTGCCTGACACGTCATGGCCGTTCTCTTCTCCCTATTGGCAAGGACTGGAACTCAACGGGGAATCGGAAGAATGGTGGCCATGGGAACAGAAAGCTTACTGGATCGACGGCGCCACGCGCCTCGCACTGGTCACCGGCGATGAGCGCCTGCTGCGCCGGGTCCACGAACCCATCGACTTCACGCTGGCTCATCAGCGGCCCGAGGGCTATCTGGGTCCTGAAGTAACCAGGAACCCCGAGGGCAACTTCCATCGCTGGCCACACATGCTCTTCTTTCGCGGCCTTGCCGCCGATGCCGACGCCGGAACTGCTGCGCATCGCGACGCCGTTGTCGAGGCCATGCACAAGCACTACCTGGCAGACATGGCCGGGTACGGAGTGCCCGTGCGCAACATCACCAACGTCGAAGACATGCTGTGGTGCTATGAGCGCACCGGCGACCCGCGCCTTCTCACCATGGCCGAGATGGCATGGGCCGACTACAGCGCCCTCGACGGCAAATCGGACGGCGCAGACCTCAAAGCCGACCGCGTCTTCGCCAACACACCCATCGACGCCCACGGCGTCAGCTATGCCGAAATCTCCAAGCAGCCCGCGATTCTGTACATGTACACCGGCAAGCCCGAGTACCTGAAGTTCGCTCTGGCCGCGCAGAAGCGCATCTTCGATCACCACATGCTCATCGACGGCATCCCCTCCACATCGGAGTTCTACAAGACCACCACCGCGCTCGACTCGCATGAGACCTGCGACATCTCCGATCACACCTGGTCGTGGGGATACATGATGATGGCCACCGGAGATGGCTTGTGGGGCGATCGGGTGGAACGCGCCTGCTTCAATGCCGGAATGGGCGCCGTCAAGAAGGACTGGAAGGGCGTGCAGTATTTCTCTTGCCCCAATCAGTTCCTCGCCACCCAGACCTCTGACCACAACGCCATGAACCAGGGCCACCAAATGATGTCGTACCAGCCCAACCCCGGCCACGCTACCGCCTGCTGCGGCGGAGACGTGCATCGCCTCTTCCCCAACTACGTGATCCGCATGTGGATGCGCGATCAGAAGGGCGGCCTGGCCGCCACGCTCTACGGCCCCTGCCACGTGAACGCGACCGTTGGCCCGGACAACCATCCCATCGAGATCGTCGAGACCACCGATTACCCCTTTGATGAGCAGATTCACTTCACGGTGCATACGAAGAAGCCGGTCGAATTCCCGCTGAGCCTGCGCATCCCGCAGTGGTGCGTCGCGCCGAGTCTGCTGGTGAACGGCATCGCAACTCCGCTGACCGCCGTGCAGAACGGCTTCGTCACGATCACGCGCAAGTTCCGCCAGGGCGACACGATAACTCTGACCCTGCCCATGTCCACAGCACTGTCTCACTGGCCCGATAACGCCGTTGCTTTGGAACACGGGCCTCTGGTCTACGCGCTCCCGATCAAGGAGCAGTGGACGCCGGTGATCGAGCCGAAGTGGTCCACCGCAGAGTTCCCGAGCTGGGACGCGCAGCCCGCCAGCGCATGGAACTACGGACTGGCTGTCGACTCCGCCAAGGTTGCCGACCAGGTAAGATTCCAACGCAAAGCCATGACGCCAGCCCCCTGGGTCGATCCACCGGTCACGCTCATTGCCCCTGCGCAGCTCATCGAGTCGTGGAAGCTGGCGTTAGTACCCGCTGCGCCCGATGCCACCGCAGAGAAGTCTGCACAACAGTTCACGCCGCAGTTGCCGGAAGCCGACGCCCGGCTGGCTATAGGACCAGTGGAGCAAGTGACGCTCGTTCCTTATGGCTCTACGCACCTCCGCCTGACCATCTTCCCCAAGCTGGGCGGTGACTCGACGAGTTGATGGAATGCGACGAAGCTGGAATCGAAACCAACCACAATCACCATCAAGGGAATCCGGGGGAACCTCCCTTCGCGGAAAGACCCTCGGAATTCGAGAGTCATTCGTACTATGCGGCAGGGGCAACCGATTCGCAGTGGAGGCAAAGTACGACGCAAAGGACCTCCTCAGCCTTACGTTTCTCGACCCACAATCAACTCAGCCGGCCCAGGCGGCTGCGCCCGGTGTACCTCGGAAATCCCAGCGGCCTTCATCCCGGCGATATATTGTGGTTCACTGTAGGTGACGCCAGCTTCGGTGCTCAAACAGACTGACAAGGGAGTTCGTCCAAAAAAACAAAAAGGCCCTGAGCTTGATAGCCCAAGAGCCTTTATTCATGTGGATGAGAGCGGAGCACTTTGCTGCCCAGCGATATCGTAGTCGGCTGGCAAAATATCGGGGTTAGAGCGTTTTCCCTAAATCTGTAGACTGTCGATGCAGTGTTTGAACCATGCCGCTGCGTTCTCTGGTGTGAT
>Ga0181529_10008053_pt1 | contig 10356 bp, 3 predicted proteins | sample PEATcosm2014_Bin_36_FD_119763 | JGI IMG/M metagenome (GOLD analysis project Ga0181529, IMG submission 119763) | Peatland microbial communities from MTU Mesocosm Facility, Houghton, MI, USA - PEATcosm2014_Bin10_30_metaG | ecosystem: Environmental > Terrestrial > Soil > Wetlands > Peat | place... | reverse complement strand
CAGCCTTCGATCGCCACCGACATGGCGTTCGGATCCACCGGTGTGTTGCGAACCGTAATTGCGCCGCGCTCCAGTCCCGCGGCGTGGACCTCGTCCATCATGCCGTCAAACGCCACCTCATCGCCACGACGCCATAGCTCGCGATTGACCCACGCCATTCGGCGATGCCCAGCCGCCAGCGCCTGTCGGACCATGATCCGCCCCACGCTGTCTTGATCGGATTCCACGCAGGGCAACGAAATGCCGGCATACACGCTTCCGTGTACCACGGTCGGCAAACCGCTTTGGGCCAAGTATTGTTGCACTTGGCGAGTTCCCAAGGAGAGTACGAAACCGCCGAACGAAGGGTTGCTTCGTGCAGCCTCTACCTCGCGTCGCACACATGCCAGTGCGCCTTGCAACGGCACGCAATGACTCTGCAAACTGACCTGCGGAATGGCGCTCTGCAACCCGGCCAGCATGGCGCCAACCCGCAAATACAACTCCGAAGCGTCGTCGACGAACGTAATGAAGTGAACGGTTTTCATATTCACAGCGGGCAGCAAGTTGGCTGCCGGCCCGATGAACGTGCCGCGACTTCGATAGCGGACCAGCACCTTACGCCGAGCCAACACGTTCATCGCACGATTGGCGGTCATGCGGCTGACGTCCAGCATTTGGCCGGCGGCTTCCGCGGTGATGTACTTATCCCCAACCCGAAAACCGCGTCGCTGGATGTCTTGTTCCAAGCGATGGGCCAGGTGGTGGACACGGGACATATCTTTCACATTCACGGCCATGCCCGCAGCCTAAACAAAGGTGAAACAACCGTCAATAACTTTTGCCAACTTTGACCAATCATGATCAATATAACTCTGCGGTGGTATAAGTACCAGCAAGGGTTGCTCACCTGTCCCTAAGGCTTCCTATCCCAGTTGCGCGGAAGCGGCCGACGGCACGCTGGTGACCGTTTGGCAGCAGGAGACCCCGACCGGCTGGGACGTCCGCGGTGCGCGGTTTCGGCGCGATTGGCTGTTGAAGGAGTAATCGCCAACTATGGCGACGCGGCGGCATCAACGAGCCGTAGGCCGTCCGTCAGCTTGATGTACCGAGCCGCCTTGGCTTTCGCGCCCAAGGGGGCCAGGTCCAGTTTCGTCTTTGCTTCGGCGGCGACCGAAAGGAGCGGTTTGCCTTCGACGTCGCAAAGGCGAACCTGCCAGGTTGGGCGGGGATCGCGAACCGTCGCCTCGATCGTGAGCTCGGCTCGCTTTATGGTCAAACGGGTGGGCATTTTCGCCATGCAAGTCACGTCGTCGCGTACGAGAAACGTGCGGACCTGCGAAGCTTGGCGGCCGCGGTGCAGCTCGGCTTCCCGGCCGCGCAACAGGTCGAAGACGTGCTCGCCGGGGCCGACGTCGAGCGAGAGAACCGGCCCGGCATAGCTGTGCCCCGTGGCGTTCAGTAGCGTGTAGAACGTCTTTTCGCCGCTGCGGAAGCGGTTGGCATAGACCCACCGGGCGAGCGTGGGCACCAGCGGCTCGCAGTCGCGGCTGGCAAAGACGTCTTCGTTCTCGCGGAGCACGTTGTACATCGGCGTGGCATAGTGGAAGCCGAACGCGCCGACGCCGTTCCAGAAACTGCGGCGATAAATGCTGTGCAAGCGTTGATGATCGAGGGCCAGTTCATAGGCTTTGCACTCGGGGAAGTAGAACCGCTGCGTGTTGCATTCCGCCGGCCGCAACTCGCTGGCTTGCACGCTCTGGTCATAGGTAATGCAGCCTTCGAGGAAGGGGAAGAGGAAATCGTAGCCGGGATGCTCAGTCATGAGCACCGAACGCGGGTTGACTTCGTCCATCGCCTGGCGGACCACCTTGGCCGATTCGGCCGTGGCCCGCTGCCATTCGCTGGTGCCCCATTCGGCGAAGGTGTGCCGGTGTACTTTGCTGAAACAGGCGTAGCCCCCATGGCCGTGCTCGTCCAAGCGGAGGCCGTCCGCCCCGGTTTCGCGGAGAACGCGACGCACCATGTCGGCCATCCACTGCCGGTATTCGGCCACGTCGAGGCACATCCGCCAGGACTCGTAACCTTCATTGTATTTGCCGTGCTCGTTGATCACGCCCCACCGCTTGCCGTATTTCTGGCCGCAGCGGGTGGCGCGGTCGACGCGCATCGGATCGGTGTAAAGCGTCACCAGCGTGCCGGTCTGCTGGTAGGAGCGGACGGCGTCGCGGAAGGCCGGCAAACCGCCCCAGCGCTGGTTGTAGCCGTCGTAGTCACCCGGATTGTTGTTGAACATCATCTGACCAGTGACGGGATCCTTGACCACGTAGGGCTGCCAGCCTTTCCACGGAGGCTCGTTCCGGTGTTTCTGGAACTCATCCATCGACAGGTTCCCCGGGCCGCGCATCGACCAATCCCACCACGACATCAGCTCGACGCAGTCGGTCTGCGGCTGAAGGAAATCGGTGCGGTATTTACCGTCGCGGAAGAGGAAATCCTGTGCCCAGCCGGGCCCCATGATGCAGACGACGGGCGTGAGCCGCGACGGGTACGGCCGGAACTTCCACACGCGATGGCACCAGTCGGCATAGGCCCGCAGGGCCGCGTGCCAGTCGCCGGCGTGCGCCCGCAGCGCGGCATCCTTGGCGGCGAAGCTCTCGCCCGGCCCGCGGGTGCGCCGCAGATATTCATAAGCCACGCTCAGGCCCGGCACGGGAGCCAGCGGGTTAGTCCACTTGAACTCCTCGCCGGTGGGCGTTTGGGCCGCGTCGCCATTGCGTTCCGCCTCGCCGGGAATGTACTTGCGCAGGGCGAGCACCTTGTGGCGGCCGTCTTCGTCGGTCGAACGGATCGTGAGCCCCGCGCCGCGAGAAGGACTGAACAAGTCCATCACCGGATACAACGCCGCGTAGTCGCCGTAGCCGCGGCGGATCACCGCCGGGGCGTCGGAAATGATGCCGCCGCCCCAGGGGAAATAGTAGTAGTCGGCCGACGGTTTCTCCGACAGCGCCAAGCCGGCCAAATGCGGGAAGGCGAGCTTGAAGCTGAGCGGCTTCGCCCGGCGGTTGGTCACGTTCAGGCTCATCCGCAGCTCATCGTCGATCCAGGCCGAGAAGGTCGCTTCCAACCCGATGGGCGAGCACGCGAGCGCTGCGCGGAAGCCGGGCTTTCCTTCCAGGGGCGTAATGGATCGGCAGACGAAATCACGCGAGCCGGCGTAACGTTTTCCCGCCACTTCGACCAGCCACAAAGCGCAGTCGTCCGAGCGGCGGTCCATTTCCGCGGCCGCGATCTCGTTCCAAAGCGAGACGAGCCTGAGATTGCCGCCGGCGCGGCTGAACCGGCACCGCAGATTTGCGTTGGCCAGCCGGACGGTCTCGCCCTCGATCGTGCACCTTGGGCCGCGCACGGCCGCTCGGCCCTTGGGCGGCTGGATCGCCGGGCACATGTCCACCGGCCTGACAACGGGATGAAAACTTTCAGTGGCCATCAAGCGGATCGACCTGACGGCCACGCCGACGGGCAACTGTACGCCGCCGGGCACCGTGGCCAACGGCGGCCGCAGCACCGACTCATAGCGCGGTCCGCGGGCCTTCTCCGCGACGGTGGCCTCTCCGCTTTCAGCGTCGAGCCAGCGCAACTCGAACGGCCGGGCGTCGGTCGTCTCCACCACGATCGTCAGCGGCGACAACCGGTCAAATCGTTGCGGGTCCCATTCCACGCGGAGCGGGCCGCCGTGCGAACCGGCGTAATCGAACAGTTTTTGGGGATCGTCGCTCGCGCCCCCGGGACGCCAGGTTGCCGCAAGCTCTTGTTGGCGGCTGAACAAGTAGAGCCGCACCATGTATTCGCCCGTGCCCCCGTCGGGCATCGTAATGCGGTCTTGCCGCCAGGGCTGGCCGCGGCCGAAGCGGACCCAACTGTTGCGTCCCGGCACGCTGTTGTCGATGCCGAGGTAGAGGTAATCGTCCGGGTTCTTTCCCGAAGGCATGACGCGGCGAAAAATAATCTCGTTCCGGCCGCGGACCAGTTCGCCCTTGGGGATCTCGAAGTCATGCCAGCGAAAGCAGCGGTCCGAGTTCCCACGTTCCCTATAGACGGGCACCCCGGAGTTGTCGGCCACCAGGTGCGGCTTGCCGTTGATGACGATCTCGAACGATTCATCCAGGCCATTGGTCGCCTTAGTGTCGTGCCAGGAGTAGTCGCGAACGGTGAAGAAGGCGGAAAGCCGCGCCCGGCTGCTCGATTGCCAAACCTCCTCGGGCACGGCCGAGAGGTCGAGCACCTTTTTGGCCCAGTAGTCGGCGCCGCGCTGGTGCGTGATGCCGTGGATTCCTCCGCCCCAAGCGCCCAGATCGTCGCGGACGACGTAGACCGTCGGCGAAACCCGCTCGGCGATCGACGGGGCGGCCATAGCTGCTGAACCGATCGCGGTCAAAACACCGCATGCGACGGCTATTCGAAAGACGTGGCGTTTCATGACGATATCCTGTGCTGAGAACGGTGTTTGCCCTGTGAACGTTTACGGTTTGACCGACGGCATGGCGGCGGCGTCGACCAGCCGTGGGCCGTCCATGAGCTTGACGTATGCCGCGCGGCCGGCCTTTCCCGCCAGCGCGGCCGGGGCGAACGTGGCTTTCCCGGCCACCGTAGACGCCAACGGTTTCCCCTCCGCATCGCACACCCAGACCTGCCAGTCGCGGCCGGCGTCGCGGACCGCCACTTCCAGTGCCGCTGCGGCCCATTTCGGCGTCAATCGCCCGGGCATCTTCGCCAGACAGACGATGCCCTCGCGCGGGAGAAAGACGTCGACTTCGGCGTCCCGCCCGCTGCGATGGATTTCAGCTTCCCGTCCCGCCAGCAGATCGAAGACATGCTCCTCGGGGGCCAGTTCCGATCGGAGCACCGGCCCGGCAAAGCTATGGCCGGTAGCGTTGAACAAGGTGTAGAGCGTCTTCTCCCCGGCGCGGAAACGGTTGGCATAGATCCGCCGCGCCAGCGTCGGCACGAGCGGCTCGCAGTCGCGGCCGGCCAACACGTCCTCGTTTTCATGCAGCACGTTGTACATCGGCCGGGGATAGGGGGAAGTAGCGACGCCCACTGCGTTCCAGAAGCGGCGATGGTGGTTGGTGTCGAAGCCTCGCGAGTCGTAGACCAGCTCGAAGGCTTTGCATTCCGGAAAGTAAAACCGCTGCGTATTGCACTCCAGCGGCCGCAACTCGCTGGCCTGCACGGCGATGTCGTAGGTGAGGCAGCCGTCGATGAACGGCAGGAGAAAATCGTAGCCGGGGTGCTCGGTCATGAGCACGGCGCGGGGAGCCACCTCATCCATGGCTTGGCGGACGAGCTTGGCCGATTCGGCCGTGGCCCGCTGCCATTCGGTGTTGCCCCATTCGGCGAACGTGTGCCGGTGCGACTTGCTGAAACAAGCCGAGCCGCAATGGCCGTGCTCGTCCAGGCGGACGCCATCGGCGCCCGTCTCACGGATGACGCGGCGGATGGTCTCGGCGGTCCACCGGCGATACGCGTCCACGTCGAGGCACATCCGCCACGCATCGTAGGGCTGGAGGTGCTCCCCGTGGGAATCGACGACACCCCAAAGCTTGCCCCACCGTTGCCCGCAGCGGGTTCCGCCGTCGACTCGCATCGGATCGGTATAGAGAGTGACCAGCGTGCCGCTCCGCTGGTAGGAGTGGATCGCCGCGCGGAGGGCCGGCAGCCCGCCCCAGCGCTGGTTGTAGCCGTCGTAATCGCCCGGGTTTTCTTTGAACATCATCCGTCCGGTGACCGGGTCATTGACGAAGTAGGGCTTCCAGTCCCTGTACTTTGCCGGGCCCCATTTTTTCTCGATCTGGTCGAACGGCGTACCCCACGGCCCGAGCGGCGACCACTCCCACCACGCCATCAACTCGACACAGTCGATCCCAGGGCCAAGGAAATCGGTGCGATACTTGCCATCGCGGAAGAGGCTCTCCTGCTCCATGCCGGCGCCCGTTAAGTAAACGACCGACTTCAACCGCGACGGATACGGCCGAAACTTCCACACCCGATGGCACCACTCGGCGTAGGCCCGCATCGCCGCGTGCCAATCGCCGGCGTGGGCCTCCAGGGCGGCGTCCTTCGCCGCGAAACTTTCGCCCGGGCCGCGCGTGCGGCGGAGATATTCGTAGGCCACGCTTAGCCCGGGCACTTTTTCCAGCGGGTTGGTCCATTTGAACTCGTCGTCGGTCGGCGTATCGGCGGCGTCGCCGCTGATTTGCGGTGCCCCCGGTATGTATTTCCGCAGCGCAAGCACCTTGTAACGGCCGTCTTCGTCGGTCGAACGCAAGGACAAACCCGCGCCTAGCGAAGGACTGAAGAGGTCCATGAACTGGTACAACGCAGCATGATCGCCGTAGCCGCGGCGGATCACGGCCGGCGAGTCGGCAATGATCCCGCCGCCCCACGGGAAGTAGTAGTAATCGTCGGCCGGATTCGGCGACAGGGCCAAACCGGCCAGGTGCGGAAAGGCCAGCTTGAAGTCGATCGGCTTGGCCGTTCGGTTGGTCACGCGCAGTCCCATCCGCAAGGCGTCGTCAATCCATACCGAGAGCGCCGCCTCCAGGCCGGCCGCATCGCAAGCAAGCACCGCTTGAAAACCCTGCTTGCCCGCCAGCGGCACCACCGACCGACAGACGAAGTCCCGCGACCCGGCGTAACGTTTCCCGCCAACCTCGGCTAGCCACAACGGGCACTCGTCGGAACGCCGGGCCATTTCGGCGCCCGCGAGCTCATTCCACAGCGACGTCAACCGCAGCTTGCCGCCGGCGCGCTCGAACCGGCACCGCAGTCCGCCATTGACCATCGCGATCGCCCGGCCTTCGATCGTGCAGCTTGCCGCCCGCGGGCTCATTTGCCCCTTGGGCGGCTGGATGATCGGGCACATGTCGACCGCGCGCGGCAGGGGATGATAGCTTTCGGTGGCCGAAAGACGAATGGATTTGACGGCCGCATCCTTGGAGAATTGCACGCCGCTCGGCACTTCGGTCAACGGCGGGCGACACGCCGCCGCGTAGCGCGGTCCCTTGGCGCTTTCCACCCTCTGTGCGACGCTCTCCTCCGCGTCGAGCCATTGGAAACCGAACGGTTTCGCGTCGGCCGTCTCCACGATCACCGTGAGCCGCGAGAGCCGATCGAACCGCCGCGGGTCCCACTCGATCCGCAGCGGGCCGGCGTGCGAGCCGCAATAGTCGAAGAGCCGATGGCGATCGTCGCTGCTGCCATCAGCCCGCCACGTGGCTACGACCGGTTCCTGATCCTGCAACAAATAGAGGCGGACCATGTACTCTCCCCGACCGGCCTCGGGTTCGGTGAGGCGGTCCTGTCGCCAGGGCGCCCCGTCATTGAAACGAACCCAACTGTTCCGCGGAGGCACGCTGTTGTCGATCCCCAGGTAGAGATAATCGTCGGGCCGTTTCCCCGGCGGCGGCGTCATCCGGAAGATAATCTCATTCGGGCCGCGGCGGAACTCGCTCTTGGGAATCTCGAAATCGTGCCAGCGGAACGAGGCCCCTTCGAGCCCTTGCTCCCGGAAGACAGGCACGCCCGAATTGGTGGCCACCCGATGCGGCTTGCCGTTGATGACGATCTCGAACGATTCATCCAGGCCATTGGCCGTCTTGGTGTCGTGCCAGGAGTAGTCCCTAACGGTGAAGAAGGCGGAGAGCCGCGCCCGGCTGCTCGACTGCCAAACCTTCTTGGACATGGCCGAGAGGTCGAGCACCTTTTTGGCCCAGCAGTCGGGGCCGCGCTGGTGGGTGATGCCGTGGATTCCTCCGCCCCAAGCGCCCATGTCGTCACGGACGACGTAGACCTCGGGCGAGAGCCGCTCGACGGTCGATGGCACGGCCGCCGCCCGCGAGCCCAGAGCAAGGGACCACAGAAGGAACGGCGCGGACAGAAGAGCGTGTTTCACGATCGCGGTCTCCGGGGAATGCCCGACAATCGGCACCGAATGCGGGTTGGCGGGCGGGAAATCCACATGCGCAGCGGGCGGGGGCGCAAAATTGCCCACCCGAAAGATAGCGTAACCGTGGCACGCGCGGCGAGCAAGCCGGCCGGCCGTTCGAACGGGCAGGAAGAACGGCTTGGGCTCTGCCGCCCGGGCGTCGGGAATCAGAACGAACTTTAGAACCAAATTGTCGGCGGGAAAATCGCACGGTGCGTTGAATCAGCCATCAACCTTCGCTAGCATGGGTGAAGTTGCCGCAGGGCGAGTATCCGCGCGGCGTCCAGAGCGAAGGTGGACTTGGCACGGAAAGTGTCGGTTGAACTTGCTTGCGGCTTCACCGTGGGAGCGGATTGTCGATCTGACGCACGTGTTTTTCTTTCCCGGAGGAGACCTTGCAATGAAGCGGATTGTTTTCCACAGCGCAGATTATGCGATTGCCATCGCGCTGCTTGCGACCGTTGGCGGCGCCCCCGTTTGGGCGGCCGGGCCGCAGTCATTGCTGAAGGTCGGCTTTGCGGAGCGCGACATCACGCCGGACATCGGTATGGAACAACCCGGTGGGTATAGCAAGGTTTTTCATAGGGCCTTTCACGACCCGTGCAAAGTCCGGGCGTCGGTTTTCGATGACGGCACACGCCGCGTGGCCTTGGTGGGCATCGACGCCGAGTCTATTCGCCGGCCCTTGGTAGAAGCCGTCCGTAAAGTGGTCCACGATGCCTGCGGTATTGCCCCCGAGGCGATTCTCATCGGCGCGTCCCATTCGCACTCGTCCGGCCCGATCAGCGCGATACCGGGAGAGTATGACCACGGCTCGCCGCTGGTGAAGTCGCTGGCTTACGAGCAATCGACGAGTGCCGACCCCAAGTATTGGCGGCGCGTTGAGAAGCAACTCGTCGCGGCGATCTGCGCGGCCGACCGGGTGCGGGCGGAAGCCTCCTGTGGCGTCGGCAAGGGAATCGAGGACAAGGTGGCCTTCAACCGCCGCTTCCGCATGAAGAACGGGTTGACGTTTACCCATCCCGGCCAACTCAACCCCGACATCGTTGAGCCCGCCGCGCCGATCGATCCGGACGTGGGCGTGCTGGCCGCCTGGAATCGCCAGGGGAAGTGCACCGGCTGCCTCGTAAACTACGCCTGCCACGGCACCTGCAACCCCGGCGGCATTTCCGCCAACTGGATCTATTACATGGAACAGACGATTCGAGGTGCCATGGGCAAGGACTGCGTGGTCGTCTTTTTGCAAGGCGCCTGCGGCGACATCACGCAAGTGAACAACCTGGACCCCAACGTCTTTCCCGGCCCGGAAGATTGGTGCCGACTGGTCGGCGGACGCATCGGCGCCGAAGCGGTCAAGGTGCTGCTGACGGCGGCCCGCGGGCCCCTGGGCCCCGTCGACGTCCGGCGCGAGGTGCTGAACATCCGACGCCGCGTGCCGAGCCCCGAGCACGTGAAGAAGGCTCTCGAGCTCGTCCAGCAGCCGCCCGCGAAAGTCGGTCCTGTCGAGTGGGCGTTCGCCAAGGAGACCGTGCTGTTGGATGCGAGGCTGGCCAAGGAACCGGTGGCCCCGGTGGAAGTCGAGGCGATTCAGGTTGGGCCAGTGGTGTTCGTCAGCAATCCGGCCGAGTACTTCGTGCAACTGGGATTGGAGATCAAGGCCAAGAGTCCATTCCCGTTCACCTTCCCCGTGGAATTGGCCAACGATTGCGTGGGTTATGTGCCCACGGAAGAAGCCTTCGGCCCGCATGGCGGCGGTTACGAAACTCGTCTGACTGCTTTCAGCAATTTGGAAATCACGGCCGGGACGAAGATCGCAGAAGCCGGTCTGAGACTCGCCCGCCAGATGAAGCCTGGCCTCGTCCCCGCGCCTGCCAAGGCCCCGGCGTTCCGGGGGAAGCCCTGGGGTTACGGAGACGTCCCGCCCGAGAAAGACTGACACCGGACCATGAAAACCATCGCGAAAGTGCTCTCCGTCTGCGTTTTGGCCATGGCGGGCACGGTTGTGGCCCGCGCGTCCGAGTCGGCGGAGCAACTGGTTTGGCGCGCCGGTACGCCCTGGAGGAAAATCACCCCCCGAACCCTTTTGGCACATCGACCACCATCAGTCCCGGCAAACGTATGGCTGAGATGAGACGCGTTGAAAAAGCACCCATTAAGCGGGGCGATCAATGCCGGACTCAGGCTATCGCCAAGTCGAGCGCCATCACTTCCACGGCCCGTCCGGAACGCATCATGATGATAAGACGGTTGAGGCCGTCAGCGGGCAGTTGTACCGGTACGCTCCAGCCGCGGGCCGTCTCGCGCGCCGCCAACATGGACGGATCGCGATTCGGATACGGTTCGGAGAGATCGTCGATCGGCGAAAGCTCCTTGCCGTTGAAGCGAGCCGT
>Ga0181529_10008049_pt1 | contig 10357 bp, 8 predicted proteins | sample PEATcosm2014_Bin_36_FD_119763 | JGI IMG/M metagenome (GOLD analysis project Ga0181529, IMG submission 119763) | Peatland microbial communities from MTU Mesocosm Facility, Houghton, MI, USA - PEATcosm2014_Bin10_30_metaG | ecosystem: Environmental > Terrestrial > Soil > Wetlands > Peat | place... | reverse complement strand
GAGCCAGCGATAGAGCAATCCGGCGGCGGACTCGTCGGGCGAGCGGGCGTCCATCCGGGCGTCCGGTTGGGCGCGCGGAGGCCAGGCGATCGCGGCGAGCAGCAGCGGCGTGCACTGAAACAGCCCGAGCGCCCAATGCGATTGGCGCAGCCAGCCCAGCGTGATAGGGACGACCGGCAGCAGGAGAAGCGGCGCCGCGCGCGCCGGCTTTCCGCCCAGTCCGAGGCAGACCGCCCATCCGGCGGCGAGCAGGGTTACGGCGGCGATCGAGATGCGGCTCTTCCAATCCGTATCGTAGCCGAAGAGCAGGGTCAGCGCGCGAACGGACATCAGCGGCTGGCCGATCAGGTGACCGGTGTCTGTCGAGTGCCGGATGTTCTCGGCGATGACGAGGTGCGGACCGAGCGTCAGGCCGAAGAGCAGGCGGTTCGCGAGGAGCCAGACCAGGAGCGGCGGAACGAATCCGATCGTCATGCCGACCACGGCCTTCCGGCCGGACGGGCTTCGAACGATCAGGGCCGAGGTAAGAAGAAGCGAGACGAACATCAGGCCGCACAGCTCATGGAAGAACAGGCCGGCGCCGAGCAGGGCGCCGGCGGCGACGGAAGCGGTCCGCCGGCCGGTCTGAAGCGCGATAAGCAGCAGCAGGGTCGACGCCGCGCAGACCAGCATGTGGACGGTGTGATCCCAGAAGATGGCGGAGTAGATCGGCAGAGGCGTCGCCAGGGCGAGCACGGCGACGACGAGGAGGCGGGAGCGCAGCCCGAGCCGGCGCGCCAGCAGGTAGACCGTCCCCAGCGTGAGGACACCTGCGAGCGCGGGCAGAGCCGTGAGCGCGTAGAACCCGCCAAGGCGGTAGACGACCGCGGAGATGAGCGGGAAGAGCGGCGGAAAGGCCGTGCAGAAGCCGCGCGGCAGCCGCAGCATGTACCCGTCCACCAGATGCTGCGAAGTGAGCAGGCCGAGCGGGTGGAACAGGCCCGTGGGATCGACGTCCGCGTTGCGGTAAGGCAGAAATATCAGGCTTCCGCCGTGTAGCCAGTTTTGCATCATCGCCCAGCGCGCGCCCATGTCGGAGCACCAGAACTCGTGGAAGCTGCTCAGGTATATGCCGAGCGCCGCGTAGAGCGCGAACGCCGCGAGCAGGCTGGCGCAGACGAACCGGGCCTCCCGCACGCCCCGGCCATCACCCTTCCCGACCTGAGGATCCAGCGTCCGCTCTTCGACCTGCATCCCGGACCTCCGCCTTAGGCGCGCACGCACGAGTCCCGTGCGACGGCTCGCGAGCCGTTGCACTTGCCTACTTAGTTTACCGGAAGACGGCATCCTGCGCCGCTCGTGAAATTCGCGCGGCGGCCGGGCCCCGGTCGGCGCAGGCATCGCAGGATTCTGCCCGGCCGAGCGGAAACAGGCCCTTACGATACGACTTCGATGAAGGATGCTCCATGTCAGACAAACCGACACGTCGTTCCGTTTTGAAAGCCGGGCTCGGCGCAGCGGTTGCGCCGGCCGTCGGCGCCGCGCAGACCGGGCCGGCGAGCGCCGCCCCTCGCGAAACGGGCGCCTATGCGGCCGGGCGAATGGAGGCCGGGCGGCCGAAGCTCGCCGTTATCCTCACATCTTACGGCCACCTGAGTCACGGCGTCTGCTACTGCACGAAGTTCCTGGAGGGAAAGCAGTTCGACGATCACTTCGAGCCTCCTCGCTGCGACGTCGTGGCGATGCACCTTATGGAGATCGCGAAGGACGACGTGGGCGTGGAGACGGCGAAGCGGCACAACGTGCCGATGTTCCCTACTGTCGCGACGGCGCTATGCCGCGGGGGCGATACGCTGGCAGTGGACGGCGTGGCGATCGTGGGAGAGCACGGAGACTATCCGCTAAACGCGAAGGGCCAGCAGCTCTATCCGCGCCGCGAGATATTCGACCAGGTGATCGGCGTCTTCCGACAGTCCCGGCGTGTCGTTCCGATCTTCAACGACAAGCACATGAGCTGGAACTGGAGCTGGGCAAAGTACATGTGGCGCACCATCCAGCAGATGAAGATTCCCTGGATGGCGGGCAGCAGCCTTCCCTACGCGAAGTTCGAGCCGCTCGCCCCGCTCCCGGACGGCGCAAAGCTGGATCACGTGGTGGCCGTGGGCTACGGAGGGCTGGAGTCTTACGGATTCCACTCGATCGAGACGGGCCAGCGGATCGTGGAGTGCCGCGCAGGAGGCGAGACGGGCGTGCGCAGCGTTCAGACGCTCTCCGGCCGGGACGTGTGGGAGGCGCAGAGTGCGGGCCGCTGGCCGAGAGACATCGCGGAGGCGGCCCTCGGCTCGCTGAAGCGCGCGAAGGGCCGGCCGCAGGAGTATACGGACCAGGTCTTCGCTTTCGACATCCTCTATCGCGACGGCCAGCGCCTGACGGTGCTGATGCCGAACGGCTACTCCGAGGAGTTCGCGTTCGCGTACCGCGTTTCGGGCAGGCGGGAGATCGTCTCGGCCTCCTACTGGCTGGATCCCGTTCCGCGCCTGAAGCACTTTTCGGCGACGGTTCGCGCGCTGGAGGAGATGTACCTGTCGGGCCGGCCGAGCTTCCCGGGCGAGCGCACCTATCTCACGACGGGGATTCTGGCCTGCGGCGTCGAGAGCCACTATCGCGGCGGGGTCAGGCTGGAGACGCCCGACCTGAACATCGCGTACCGTCCCGCCGCCACTCCGCCGGAGTGGAAGGAGGTAATGCGGTGAGCAGGGCGAGATGCTCAGAACTCTTCGGTCTCTCCTTCGGGCCGTATCTCCTGGGCGACCAGATCTTTCCACACATCGAGCACTTCAGGTGACGCACCTGTGGCCCGGAGCCGATCGCCTACCGGGCCGAGCTCTTGTTTGAGGTCGGGAAAAGCCAATAAGAGCATTGCGACGTCGCGCCAATCGGTTCCGGACTTCGGCTGTCCACGCCGCTGGTAAAGGGCTGAGACCTTCAGCGCAACGAGGTCCGCGGGCGCAATCACCAATACATCGGCGACCCTCTCCGCCGCCGGTAGAGCCTCGACGCTTCGCACGTCTACGAGATGGCGATTGCCCGACTTGCGGACCTGAAACACGCGGTATCCCCGTCCATCTGCCACACGCCGGACGCGAGTCGCGATGTGGAACCGATCGCTCAGGTATACCCGCAGCTCCTCGGCAAGTTCTTCGGCGTTGGTCGCCAGGACATCCACGTCCTCGGTCATGCGCGCTTCGTTCACGTACGCATTGACGGCCTGCGCGCCGAACATGACCACGTCGTGGCGGCCACGCAGGAACTCAAACACGGCGTTGTGGACGGCGGCAATCGGCAGGTCCTCACGCATCATGAACTCCCGAAAGGTCAGAACGTCGGCGCTAAACATGCGTGCTTCACCATTATAAGTATCCCACAAAGCGATCGGCCGCGTCGAGGCTATCCTCGCCGATGTACGCCGCGGTCTCCCCGCCGTCAACGCGCGCGTCGTCGTGAACGACGATCCGGAGTCTCACCCGCGCTCCCGCTTCCTCACGGCCCGATCACGGGCCGCGCTCTTCAGGCGCTCGACGTCCGCCGGCGTCCACTCGCTCGCAGGCGATTCCATTCCGCTACGCAGCATCTCCTCCAACCCGATCCACTTTAACATAAACCCGCCAATTCTTGTTAACGATCCACGCCCTGAATCGGCGGAGCCGGAGGGGCATCCGGCCGGCGCGCTCGCTGTCGTGGCCAGAGTCGGGCGCGCTCCGGCAGTTCTCAGCTCTTAGCCTCCGCGCGCCTCGATGGCGTCGATCTCGCGTATGAGCCGGCTCGCCTCGTCGGCGGTTATGCGGCCGTTCTGCACCATCTGAAGGATGCGCCTGCGCGCCTCGTGTTCCGCTTCGGTCGTCTCCTCGCTCGCCGCCGCCGACGTATCCGGACGGCCGTCGATGATGGAGCGCGCTCTCTTCTTGATATCCTTTACCTTGCGCCGTACGATGACTTTCGTCCCTGCCACGATATCCTGCCCGGCGCTGCGCAGCGACTCCTTGGCGGCAACTTTCAGGACCTGGATCAGCATGGGAAACAGGCTGGCCGGCACCTGGACCACGGTGTGCGTGCCGTCCGGCCTCTGCAGCTTGAACTCGACGGTGGGCTGCTTCTGCTCATCCTCCTGCGCGGCCTCTGCCTTCGTCTCGGCCGGCTTCTCTTCGAGCGCCGCGATGGCGGCCAGGAGCCGCGTGGCCTCGGCGGGCCGGAGGGTCCCCTCGGCCACCAGCGTCAGTATCCGCTCTTTCTCCGCTTCGTTCATTCTCTATGCCTCGCGCACCAGTGTATCGCCGGACCTCGTTTGCACGTTGAGCGTACCGGCGCCGGTGCCGATCTGGCCGGTCCAGATCGTCTGCGTCGCCACCACGTTCTGGGCATCCAGATCGCAGCGGAGCTCGCCGGACGTCGTCGTGAGCGAGACCCGCACGTTGCTGCTCGAAGGCAGCGCTATGGTCACGTCGCCCGAGAGCGTGCCGGCGTTCATCGTGCCGGAGAACGGCTCTCGCAGCGAGATGCTCACGTCGCCGCTCACGGTCTGCGCCTGGAGTCTTGTGGCGGATATGCCGGTTGCAGTCACGTCGCCGGAGACCACCTTCAGCGCGATGTTGCCCTGCGCGTCCGTCAGCACGGCGTCTCCGCTCACCGATTCGACGTTGATATCCAGCGGCGCCAGGGTTCCGACGTGTGTCGCGGTGACGTCTCCGGAGACGGATATGCACTCGACGTGCCCGCCCTCGACGCTCTCGACGGTGACGTCGCCGCTCGTCGCGTTGGCGAAGAGGCCGCGGCGGATCTCTCGCGCGTGGATCTCGCCGCTCAGGCTGGCTACGGTCGCCTGACCCTCGATCCGCTCCAGGGTGAGCTCGCCGCCGGCCGTTTCGGCGCGCACGTCGGCGGCGACGTCCCGGATCCGGATGTTGCCGGAGGTCGTGGCGGCCTCGGCGCGCGCTCGCAGGTCGGAGATGTGGATCTCGCCGAATCTGGCGCTCGCGCGCACGGCCACCGCGCGCGGCAGCGAGACCTCTATGTCCACCGTGCCGTCTCGATAACCCTCCGGGGCGTCTACCTTGACGTCAAGTCGCGAATCGGTGCCGTGGATATTCACGTCCATGCGCTGCGCGAGGGCTTTCAGATCCTCCGCGCGGCCGGCCCAGACGTGCTTGCGGACTCGCACCGTGGCAATGTCCACGTCTGCGCCGGCCAGGTGGACGTCACCCAGCGGATTCTCGATCGTCACGATGGCGCTCGGGTCGAGATGGTGTTCGGACTCGTGGGCCTCGCGGTGCTCGGGCAGGGCGCCGGGATTGAGCGGGCGCGTGTCGGGACCGTCGGACCAGGCGCGGACGCGCTCGTTGAGAGTCGTCGTCCCGTGCGTCACGGCGCGGGAGGCGCTGCGGATACGGGACTGCACCTGGCGGATAATCTTGTCGGGCTGAAACTGCGAGACCGTCTTGAAGAGGGAGTCGCCGAATTCGGAGATGTCGATCCTGTTCGGTTTGGGAGACTTCGGCGCTTTGTCCGTGCCGGAGCCGCTCTCATCGGGCTTCGCGTCCGTCCTGGGCGGAGTTGCGCCCTTAGGCTCGCCCCTGAGGGCCGATATCAGGTCTTCGGCCTCCTGAGCCGAGATCTTGCCGTCCTGCAGCATCTGCAGAACGCGCATCACGTCGTCCATAGGTTGCCTCCTTTCCTACTCCTGCCTCAGCGCGCGGGCGGCCTCTTCGGCGCCGATCTCGCCGCTCGAAAGCGCGTTCAAAATGGAGCGTCTGCGCTCCTCTTCAGCTTGTTGTGCATCCGCGCCGGCTGCGGCGTCGGCAGCGAAGCCGAGCGCGGAGAGCAGCGCCGCGAAGCGGTTGCGCACCGTGGGATAGGAGAGATCCAGCTCCTTCTGCACGGCGCTCAGGTTGCCCTCGCAGCGCAAGAACAGCTCGAGGAAGGCGTAATGCTCGGCGGGCAGCGAGCAGAACCGGCATCGATCGAACCGCGCGCCGATGCGGGCGCGGCACCGCGAGCAGGTGAGCTCGGATACTTCGAGAGCCGATTCACACACCGGACACAGGGCTAGCTGCCTGGCCATAGCGATTGGAGCCTCCTGCAGAACCATACGCTCTACCATCAATATTTGGCACAAGTTTCGGCGAATCTGTTGCTAAATTCGAAACTTTGTTTGCGAACTTTTCAACATTGACGGTCCGCCGCCGGTTTGTGCCACAATAGTTGGAACCGGCGCGCCGACGGGGAGGGCCTTGTTGCCGATCCCCGAGAGGCGGCTGACGGAGATAATCAAGAAGGAGACCGACGCATGACAGTTCGGAACCGTGTCGTGGCGCTTCTGCTCGCATTCGCTATCGTTTTGAGCATCGCCGGCCCAGGACTCTCCGGCCCGGCTATTGCTCAGCAGCCGCCTCCCGTGCACCGCAAGAAGAACTTCATTCAGAGGCACCCGACCCTCACCGGGGTAGCGGCCGGCGTGACGGCATACAAAGTTGCCAAGAAGACCGGCCAGAACCGCAAGATGCACGGCAAGAAGCTCAACTTCGCCCAGCGCCATCCGGTGCTGACGGGCGTCGCAGCAGGCGCGGCCGCGCGCCATTACGCGAAGAAGTCCGCCAAAAAGGTGGATCAAGAGAACCGCCGGAAGTAGGATTGGCGAGCGACGAGTAGTTAGCGGAAAGCGCTGCGGCGCAGGTCGCTCACCGCTAACTACTCGTCTTCCCCGGGAGATTGTCCGTGCCCCGTTTCTCAGTTGGCGCAGCTTGGGCGGCCATCCTGACGCTCTCCGCTGCCGTCTTCGCTCCCGCGCTATGCGCGCCTCCGGCCTCCGCTCCGCTTAAGTCCGGCGACGTGATCGCGCGCGTGGAGGGGATGCCCATAACGCGGCGCGAGCTAACCTACTACTGGATGCAGACTCGCCCGGAGACGGTGGCGCCGCTCGTCGGCGCGCCTATTCTGGAGCAGTGGAAGGCCGACAGAGGCGCAGCGCCCCTCTACGCGCTTTCGCCGGCCGCCGTCTATCGCGCTCTCTACGCCGACCCATCCAGAGTCGCGCCGGTGCTCTCCAGCCTCATCACCAATCGGCTTGCGGGCATCGTCGCCAGGCGCCGCGGCGTCGTCGTAACGGATGCCGAAGTGAAGGCGCGCGCCCACGCGATGTTCGACGCGTTCCGCAAACAGAACCACATCTCGCAGACCGACAACGAGATCATGCGCGAGTTCCGGGTTCCGCGCGACATCTTCTACGAGGACGTGCGATTCAAGGAGCAGACCGACCGGATGACGGGCGCCTTCGTCTCCGCCGAGCTTGCGGCGCGAAACGGGCATCAGGTGGCGCTCTCGGATTGGCTGGAGGTTCGCCGGCTCTTCGTCGACGTAAAGCCGAGCACGGATTTCCTCGAATCGGAGAGGCGGTTTGCGGAGGGGCGCAAGACGCTGGACGGGCTGATCCAGGAGATCCGGGCCGGCAAGCCGATGGAGCAGGCGGCGAAGGAGCTCGCATCGAGCGGCTCGGAGAAGCAGGTCGGGCTGCTGCCGGTCTGCCTGCGCGGCGCCTGCCCTCCGATGGTCGAGCAGGGAATCGCCGGCCTCAAGCCTGGAGAGCTAAGCGCTCCCGTTCGCGGCCGCACCGGCTGGTACATCTTCCGCATCGAGCGCGCCGGCGATCGGATACCGGTATCGGAGCGCAAGGCTGCCTGGCAGGCGCTCATCGAGTCGCGCCGGCAGGCCTTTCTCGAAGACCTGCTTCAGCACTCCCACATCACCTCGACCATACCGCTGTCGCCCTCAAACCGGTGACCGGAGGGCCCGAGGAGGGCCTGCATCTCCTTCAACGCGGCTCTCCCCCGTTGTCCTGTGCGGTTCAAAAATCCTGCGGAATCTCCCGGGGAACTTGCTGGTTTGGCACAAATCTTGCAAGAGGACATGCCAGCCGTTGTGCCCGCTTAATCACCGCAGGGGCCCCGATGCCGCTTTTCAAAGGCGAGCCGTGTCTATCCACGCGCGCGACCATTCCGGGCGATCCGCCGCACCCGCAACGCCCGACCGGACATAACTCGTTAACGACGCCCACGCCGTGAAGGCGCGGGCGCGGTCTGGCTGGATTCCCACCCGTAGTCAGCTCCAGCGCCCCCTCCTCACGTGCCCGTCGAACACGCACACCAGAGCGCCAATGATAACGGTCTTGCCCTACATGCGGATCGTCAGGTCCCGGGCCCGTTCGAAAGCGGAGACCGGCGGCCGCGCCTCACGCCGTCTTTCGGCAAACCGGCGTTGCCGCCACGTGCGGGCGCGCGAGCCGATGTCTGAATAACGTATGGAGATACTGTGAAATGAAGGTCGTTCCGAATCGCCCACGATCCCGCTGCCGGCCGCGCGCACGGCTGCGCGCCGCCGCCCTCGTCGCTATTTCGCTCGCCCTTCTCGCGCCGCGTGCCTATGCGGGCAACGTCACCTGGACCCTGGCAGGAGCAGGCGATTGGGACACGGCGGCCAACTGGTCCTCCAACCCGAACCTGCCGGGCACAACCGACAACGTGACGAACAACACCTCCTACACCATTACGCACAGCACGGGCAACGACACCATCGCGAGCCTCACAACGAACGGCGAGCTGGACCTCACCGGCGGAAACCTGACGGTCAACGGCGCCCTCCAGGCGAACAACGAGCTCTATCTCGGCGGCGGCGAGCTTTCCGGCGCCGCCGTTTCGTTGGGAACCACCGGCTCGCTGGTCTTCGCAAACAGCGCCAACAACAACCTGAACGGCGTCACGCTGCCGGGTTCCCTCAATCTGACTGCGCCCGCGTACGATCAGGGCGGGTGGGCGCACCTGACCGGAGGAACGACGCTGGGATCGAACCCGACGATTACCCTCGGCGGCGGAAGCCTCCTATCCTTCGACAACTCCACATCCGAAACGCTCGCCGGGGCAACGATATACCTCGAGTCCGGGCAATATACCACGTCGTCCTTCGCTGTCTGCATCGAAGGCGGCGAGACGCTCACGCTCGGCCCTACCACCACCGTTACCGTAAACTGGCACGGCTCCATCGGAGGCGCCTACTACACGCCCGGAAACTCCACGCTCGTCAACAACGGCGCGATGACGGTCGGGGAATCCATAGACCTCGGAAACGGTGAGGGAACAGGAGGCGCCATTACAAACATGGTTAACGGCGCCGGAGCGACGATAAGCACGGGCCTGGAAGGCAGCATCACGATCAACCCGGTCAACTTCACCAACAGCGGCAGCATATCGGCATCCAGCGCCGGCAGCATCACCATCGCGCCGACCAACCCCTGGGTGGCCGGAGGAACCATCAAGGCGACCGGCGGCGACATGGACCATGGGAACTCGTTGGTTACCCTCGGCGGGACCTTCACCATACCGGCGAGCGCGCCGGCCGTGTTCAGCACCAGCTCCTACTATGCCTGGATCGGACTGACCGGCACGATGGACCTGACTGGCGACGTTCCGGGCTCGGCGACCAGCTTCGACCCGACCGCCGGCGGAACGGACAATTTCGAGATCGCCGGCGGCGAGATCAACGGTGGCGGGGTCGGCACGGTAAAGCACTCATTCAGCCTTGTCTTCTCGAACAACTCCGACAACGGCCAAGACAACGTTCTGAACGGCGTGGCGCTCGACAGCGGCCTCGATCTCGCGCTTCAGGCTTACCCGAACGACGGCGGCTGGGCTCACCTGACGGGCGGAACGACGTTGGGGACTAACCCGACGATAGTGCTCGGCAATTACAGCGCACTCGACTTCGACAACTCCAGAACCGACACGCTCGCCGGCGCTACGATCAACATCCAGCAGGGGGTGGAGGGCCAGGCCGACGAGATAGATATCGATGGCGGCGAGACGCTCGTTCTCGGCCCAAGCACGGTCCTTACCGCCAGCGGCACGGGGTCGCCAACCTACATCGCCGGCTCCAATTACACGCCCGGAACGTCCACGCTCGTGAATAACGGTACGATCGCCGTCACAAACGGCGCCGGGTTGGGCATAGGGGGCGGCACCATTAATCCGGGTTCACCCCTTACAAACCTTACCAACGGCGCGGGAGCCCTCATGAGCGCCTCCGGTACGGGAACAATTGCCGGATCGACTTACGTGTCGGAACTCGGCGTCTATTCTACCAACTTCACCAACATGGGCGAGATCCTGGCCGTAAACGGCGGCAAGGTCTACATCAATCCGACCAACCCCTTCGTCAACCAGGGCACGGTCGACGCCGAGGCCGGCAGCACGATCACTCTCTTTAGCTACAGCCAGTCCGCCGGGCGGCTCATCGCAAACGGAACGGTCGCCCAATCCAGCGGGACAATCAACATCTC
>Ga0181529_10008048_pt1 | contig 10357 bp, 6 predicted proteins | sample PEATcosm2014_Bin_36_FD_119763 | JGI IMG/M metagenome (GOLD analysis project Ga0181529, IMG submission 119763) | Peatland microbial communities from MTU Mesocosm Facility, Houghton, MI, USA - PEATcosm2014_Bin10_30_metaG | ecosystem: Environmental > Terrestrial > Soil > Wetlands > Peat | place... | reverse complement strand
CATCACTCACAGATTGATAATCTGTGCTACGGAAACCAAAACATCACTCACAGATTGATAATCCGTGCTACGGAGATCAAAGCATCACTCACAGATTGATAATCTGTGCTACGGAAACCAAAACATCACTCACAGATTGATAATCCGTGCTACGGAGATCAAAGCATCACTCACAGATTGATAATCCGTGCTACGAAAATCAAAGCATCACTCACAGATTGATAATCTGTGATACGGAAATAAAAATATGACGCACAGATTGATAATCCGTGCTACGGAAACCAAAACATCACTCACAGATTGATAATCTGTGCTACGGAGATCAAAGCATCACTCACAGATTGATAATCCGTGCTACGGAAACCAAAACATCACTCACAGATTGATAATCTGTGCTACGGAAATCAAAGCATCACTCACAGATTGATAATCCGTGCTACGGAAATAAAAATATGACGCACAGATTGATAATCTGTGATACGGAAATAAAAATATGACGCACAGATTGATAATCTGTGATACGGAAACCAAAACATCACTCACAGATTGATAATCTGTGATACGAAGCTGTCCTGCATTTTCTGCTTAAAAAGACATATTTTAATCATTAGGGGGTGCTGCCAAACTGTTTAATTAAACATTTAAGTAAATGTTTCGATAATATTTTTAAGTCGAACGGGTTTTAAAATAATTTTAAAAATTCAGTAATTAAGCAGCTAATTTTAGCACTGGTCTGGTTAATGCATTTTGCGGTTTCCGGCAGGAAATTATATAAACGGGTGTATTAAAGGAGGGTCTTTTATGTGCTTTACTAAAACAGTCCAAGTTAATAAAAAATTATGTAAAGACTGTCATAGGTGTATAAATGTATGCCCGGTAAAATCATGTAATGTTGACATGGAAGGCCATGTTGAAATCAATAAATATTTATGTACGGGATGCGGTGAATGTGTATCTGTTTGCCCTTCACACGCCCGCAAAGTTGTTGATGATTTTAATTTATTACTTGATTCTTTTAAAAGGAGAGAACAAATTATTGCCGTGGTAGCTCCGGCAATTGAAGCAATATTCCCCGAAACCTGTCTGAATTTCTATGGCTGGCTTAAATCTAAAGGAGTGGCCGCAATATTTGATGCAAACTTCGGCGCTGAACTGGATATTAAAAGTTATATGGATTATATAAAAAGGAACGACCTCAAGACGGTTATTTCACAGCCAAGTCCTGCTATCATTTCATTTATACAATTATATCATTCCGATCTTTTTCCCGATCTTGCACCTACTGATAACCCTGTATCGCATACAATAAAAACTATAAAGAAACATTTTACCGAATACAAAAATTATAAAATATTAGTAATATCTCTTTCTTTTGTGAAAAAAAGAGAATTAGATAAAGATGGTATCGGTGATTTTAATTTAACAATAAATCAATTCACGGAATATTTTGAAAAGAAAAATATAGAAATTTCACTTTATCCGGAGGTTGATTTAGACGGAAACGAAGCCGAAATGGAAATCGTACCAGCGGCTATGGCAATGTAATTTATCAATAAACTTTAAAATGCATCCTTCCGATCGTCCGCTAACGGACAGAACTGTCCGTTGATGTACAATCAATTCAATTCTTTATTTTTTATATATAAATTTAACTTGATTTATTTTGTAATTTCTTCTTATTTGAATGAATAATAAGCAGTGATAATTAATTCCGGATAAATCCGGGTAAAGGAGAGAAAAATGAAACATCTATTGAGGTTTCGGAAAAGCTTATTTTTTTTGTTATGCATGTCCTTCCTTCCGCTTCTTTTCATTCATCCGCAGGTAAATAAACTAGATAAAAACGATCTTGAAGAAACAATGCGCAATCCGTGGAAAGCGGACAGGTCCGTATTTATAACTGATTGGCTTGTGCTTGGTGCAATACCTATAAACTCAATAAACGAGCTCGATAAAGATTTTTTTGCAGATAAAAACGGGGAGGAAAATATCCGTCCCACGGAGGGAGATAGTGTAAATATTTCCGGAAAAGAATTTAAATGGACAAAGCTAAACGGCGTTGACAAGATAGATCTTTTAAAATTCTGCCAGGGCGGCAGGACGGAAGATGCGGTGGCATATGCCTACTCCAAAATAATCCGGAAAGAAGCGGGTAGAGTTTATTTTTACCTCGGCAGTGATGACGGTGTTAAAGTCTGGCTAAATGGAAAATTAATACACAGAATACCCGGCTTAAGAATGCTGCAGATGGATGAAGATGCATTCGTCGGGGACATGGCAGCCGGTGAGAATCATTTATTATTAAAAATCGGGCAGGGCAAAGGAGGCTGGGGCTACGTTGTAAGAATGATGGAAAACCGGAACCTGTTTAATACCATTACAGGCAATATAGAATTCACGCTAACTGATATTGACTCTTTAACAAAAACACTCAGGGTAGTTTCCGAAGAGAGCATTGATCAGAGTTTATTTAAACAGGCTGTAAATATGGAAGTTTATACAAGCGGCGGGAAAACAGTTACTGAAAAAACATTTGACTGCTCGCAGCCTGTAATCCTGAATTATAAGAACTGGGAGGACGGCCCCTACGAGTTCAGGTTTACATATAAAGATATCAAAGGAACTAAGCAGGTAAAATATCTTTCCTGGTATAAGGGTGATATTTTAACTGAAGCGAATAAAATAGTAAACAGCGCACCTGACAAAAACATCAGGACCCCGGAAGCATCATTGCACAGAATGCTTGCGGATATGATCTTGGATAAACTTGGAAATAATTTAAAGAATCCGGATTCTGCAAATTATCAGGGATTAATTTCTCCCATAATGGAATTTGAGGAGACTCAGTCCGGTCAGCAAATCAGGCCGGGCGGTTTTATAAGATTAACGTATATTGATGAAATAGATAATACTCCTCAATTTTGTAAATGTTATTTGCCCATAAATTATGATCCCTCGAAAAAATGGCCTATGGTTATTTTCCTCCACGGCGCTATTCAAAATATACCCGAATATTATAAAATTTGGGAAGCCGACAAGAGGCATGAAGACCCGGCCGACCTGGAAAATGTTATTTATATTGAACCACATGGCCGCGGTAATACATCCTACAGGGGAATCGGGGACAGGGATGTATTAAAATGCATAGAACTGGCAAAGCAAAAGCTTAATATTGATGATGACAGAGTTTATTTAATGGGAATGTCCATGGGCGGATTCGGCACCTGGAATGTTGCAACACGCCATCCCGGACTTTTCGCTGCTATAGCGACTATATACGGGGGCGATGACTACCATGTTAATTTTTCGAAAGAACAGCTTGCTGCAATGAGCGACAGGCAATTATATCTTGACGACAAGTTCAGTACAACTTCGCAAATGGAATCGTTGTTAAATATTCCTATCCTGGTTACTCACGGCGATCAGGATCAAACAGTGGATGTTAATCTTTCGCGGTATATAGTCAGAATGCTGCAAAGATGGGACTACAACGTCAGGTATCATGAAGTCCCCGGGAAGGGGCACGAGTCTTTGGGGCTGTATGATCAAATAGTTTCATGGCTGCTTCAATATAAAAGGGACGATTCGCCCAAAAATGTTCGTATTCGTGCTGCCGATTTAAGAACCGCATCAGCTTACTGGGTAAAAGTAAACCACAGGATAATTCCGGATCAATTTATAATTGTTGATGCGGAAGTATTGGCAGGCAATAACGTGCGTATTGATTCAAAAAATGCCGAGGAGATAGAGCTATCACTTCCCGGTAAATTAGTTGATTACAATAAACCCGTTAAAATAGTTTGGAACGGGGAAATTATTGAGCAGGAAAATACCGCACAGGGGAAAATTATATTAAAAAATAAAGAAGTTGTATACGGCTCTTTAAATAAAAATCCCCAGATTGCCGGGCCTATAGCGGATTATCAAAATACGCCGTTCATGATTGTTGCAGGTACAATTTCAAAAGATTCTACCATGAAAAAATTGATCTTACAAAAAGCAGAGATGATTGTAAACAACTGGAAATACGGCCAGAAATATGAACCGCGATTTAAAAAAGATGTTGAAGTGACGGATTCGGACATGATAAATTATACGCTGTTTTTATTAGGAGGAGCAGGGGATAATTCAGTGACGGCGAAAATCTTTGGAAAAATTCCCTTTCAAATCGATTCTAACGGCATAACTATAGATGGTAAGTTGTTTAAAGCAAAAAATGCCGTTCTTCAGGCAATATATCCAAACCCGTTAAACCCTGAAAGATATGTTGCGGTTGCGGCTGCAAATTCAGGTACGGGATTTTATTTCTTCAATCCCTATAATAGCGAGTTGAACGATTATGATTTCTTTATTTCAGACGGTAAAATTCCAAATTATTCTGCCGGTGCAAAGGATGAAAAAATATTAATTGCATCCGGATTCTTTGACAACAATTGGAAAATGAATAAATCATTTTATAACGAAGGCAGCGAAGAATTACGTTCTAAATGTGCAAATATGTATGTAAATGATGACCTGTCTACGAAAATTTCAGGTGTAACGGAACTGCCGGAAGAATTACTAAAATCTTATGCGGGGATTTATCAATCCGATATGGGATTTAAGATTAAAATTGTGCTGGAAAACGGGAAACTGAGAGCTTCGCAGGTGCCCGGTAACCTGTCGTTTGAGTTATCTGCAGTAAGTGAGAGCGAATTTTACCTGAAGGAAATAAATTTGTCAATTGGATTTAAAAAAGGAAATCCGGCAAATGATTATTCAATGGTAATTTATGAGATGGGAAACGAATATTCATTAAGTAAGGTGAAATAAATATTTTTAATAACGCTGCTAATATGCCGCTGCTGTGCAGCTTTAATAATTCCGGATGGTTGATGTTTGGAGCAGCACTATTTCGCCCCTAACGGGGCTCAGGAGAAGGTTTGTATGGGGGAATGTTTTGCTACAAGCATTTCGCCCCGAAGAATCGGGATTTGGATATCGTTAATTCAGGATTGTGAAATAATTTTGGAAATAATTATCAAAGCTGCTTTTAAGTTAGGGTTTGTTCAACAATATAAAAGGAATTACAGGTCTGTAATATTTAAACCCAGAAGCTTACAAGTACACATTTTATACAAGTTCATGGTTTTATGGGAGCCTTCCAACATTACAATTTTTCAATGTACGAATAAAGATAATTGCAGAGGATATCCAAATAAAATCGCTTCGACCCACACCTGCACCTCCCGATTAGGAATCGGGACTGCCGCCGTTGGCCACCGCCTTGGCGGGGTGAGCCACCGCCTTCTGCGGGGCTAGCAGGCTGAGAATAACCACATTTGCAGCATGCTGAATGTGAAGCACAGATTGATAATCTGTGTTACGGAGATCAAAACATGACGCAGAGGTTGGTAATATGAGATATGGAAATGAAAATGTGAAGCACAGATTTGATAATCTGTGCTACGGAAATGAAAATGTGACGCACAGATTTGATAATCTGTGCTACGGAAAAAAGAACATGACGCACAGATTTGATAATCTGTGCTACGGAAAAGTAAAAAAGTTATTTGAGTAAAATTAATTTTTTTGTTTCGAAAAAACTACCCGACTGCATCCGGTAGTAATATACGCCGCTTGGCAGATTACTCCCGTAAAATAGTACAGAATAATTTCCCGCAGCTTTCTCTTCATTAACCAGGGTTCTGATCTTTCTACCGATAATATCATAAACTTTTATTGTAACTAAACCTGATTTAGAAATAGCATAATTTATTGTTGTTGACGGGTTAAACGGATTGGGATAATTCTGTTGTAGTGAATAACTTTTTGGTAAGTTATTCTGATTGGGTGTTACACCGGTAATCAATTCCGAAAGCGGCCTCATCCAAAGGCCGTCTTCTGTCCCGGCAAAGATATTCGTGCCGGAAATGACAAGAGATAGTATATAAGTGTTCGTCAGGCCGGTATTGACCGCAGTCCAGCCTGAGCCGTTATTTGTTGAGAGATAGACTCCACTGCCATTTGTCCCGGCAAAGATATTCGTGCTCCCTGTCCCTGTGGGCAAAGCGGCAAAAGACAGGATAGGAGAGTTCGCCAGGCCGGAATCGATTTCAGTCCAGCTTGAGCCGTTATTTGTTGATAAAAAAACGCCGTTATACCAGGTTCCTGCAAAGAGATTTGTGCCGGTTGTTTCCGTGGAAGAAACGGCAAGAGACTGAACAACAACGTCCGTCAAGCCGGTATTTACTGTAGTCCAGCTTAAGCCGTTGTCAGTTGAAAGATACATACCGCCGCCGTCTGTTCCTGCAAAGAGATTTGTACCGGCTGTCCCTGAAGGAATAACGGCTAGTGAAGTAACATAAGACGGCCTGGTCAAGCCGGTATTAAGCCAGGCCCAGCTCGAGCCGCTGTTTGTTGAAAGAAAGACGCTGCTTCCTGCTGTCCCGGCAAAGATATTTGTATCGCCTGTCCCCGAATAGGCTATGGCAAAAGAAGTGACATCACTGTTAGTCAAGCCGGAATTTATCACAGTCCAGCTTGAGCCGCTGTTTGTTGAAAGAAAGACGCTGCTTCCTGCTGTCCCGGCAAAGATATTTGTATCGCCTGTCCCCGAATAGGTTATGGCAAAAGAAGTGACATCACTGTTAGTCAAGCCGGAATTTATCACAGTCCAGCTTGAGCCGTTATTTGTTGAGATATAAACACCGCCGCCATTTGTTCCGGCAAAGAGATTCTTGCCCGAGACGGCGAAGCAATTAATATTTGTGTAAGGTTCAGCTGTTTGTATCCACTGTGCATTTAATGCGACTATAAAAAATAAGACGATAAGAAAAAGTAACTTTTTGTACATTGAACATCCATAGATTTTTTTTGCCAGTATAACGTTTGTTGTGTGGCGAATGTGACGCACAGATTTGATAATCTGTGCTACGGAAATAAAACATGACGCACAGATTTGATAATCTGTGCTACGGAAATAAAACATGACGCACAGATTGATAATCCGTGCTACGGAAAATAAAACATGACGCACAGATTGATAATCTGTGATACGGAAAATAAAACATGACGCACAGATTGATAATCTGTGATACGGAAATGAAAATGTGACGCACAGATTTGATAATCTGTGCTACGGAAAATAAAACATGACGCACAGATTGATAATCTGTGCTACGGAAATGAAAACTTGACGCAGAGGTTGGTAATCTGAGATATGGAAATGAAAATGTGAAGCACAGATTTGATAATCTGTGCTACGGAAAAAAGAACATGACTCACAGATTGATAATTTGTGATACGGAAATGAAAATGTGAAGCACAGATTTGATAATCTGTGCTACGGAAAAAAGAATTTGACGCACAGATTGATAATTTGTGATACGGAAATGAAAATGTGACGCACAGATTTGATAATTTGTGGGACGGAAATGAAAGCATGACGCACAGATTGATAATATGTGGGACGGAAATTTCATTCCGGGATTCAGGAGAAGGATTGTTGGGGAGATTGTTTTGTTATAAATATTTGGTCACGCCGGCATGGCTACTGCGCGGGACTTAAAACAAAAAATCATGTAACATTGCGGTTACATCGGCTGCTGGTAATGTGATCAGGATTAATAACTTAATGTTCATTTTGTTATCACTTTAATTATTATCAAGTTATTTATAATCGGACTTCCTAAATAGTAGATACTAAATAACCGTTTTATTTTCATTTATTAATATTTTATCATTTATTATTTCAAACAAATCAAATCCTATTCCTAACCCAAAACCGATAACAGCGGCATATTGTGATATGCGGAGTAATGCCCAAATAATTCCCGAAATACCATGGACAAATACAAGGAATGTTATAAACACCGCAAAAATATTACATAAACCTAAAATTGCCGGGAGAATAAAACTTCTGAGCAGAAGAGGTGTGTATGAATATTTGTCAATAAATATTTTATAAAAAAGAACTGAAATGAACAGGCTGAGCATGAATATAAAATCAACTATTAGTGAAGTTACATGAAGTGATTTTCCGCGAAAAACCAGTTCCAGAATAAACAGCGCAATTGCAGTCAATATCTGCTCTTTAGCTTTGAAGTATTTTAAAACACTAAAAAAGACTGCGCCGTAAAAACCAAATGCGGTAATCATAAATATGTTGTAATGAAATGCAAATATGCTCGTGCCGTATATTAGAAGGCCGAGCATTATGCAAACTGCATAACCGGATAATGCAGTCAGCAAAAAATTTCTAATTTTAGTACTCATTTTATTCTCCCGCTTATTGAATTATAATAATTTATTTTATCATTATTATTTGCCAGTAACTTTACCGGCGATAATAAAAACTTTATATTATGATTGTGACAATGTTAAAATAGCTACAACCTAAAATTTTTATTCGCGTTATTTTAATTCCGGTTCGTTTTCATGAGTGTCCAGCCCTGAACATAGATAAACCGGTATAATAATAGTGTCTGATCTTAATGCCGTTATAATTTAATAATTATTTGGCCATGAACAAAGGTAAATACGGGAAATATGCATCATGCCCGATCCGGTGCATGTTTGTAATATTGGATTAATAATTTATATTTCCATTCATTCAATCAAACATTATCAGAGGAAGAATATATTTGAAAAATATTCAGGCGTCCCGCTCTTCCGGAGAATTACCGCTGAAAAACAAATATTTTCCACCTGGTAAGAAATTATTAACCGGATTTATCCCACTCTGTATTCTTGTTCAATCCCTTTTAATTTTAAATTCCTGTGGAACAAAAAACTCCACTATACCGGTTGAGCCTGTACTTCAATCAAGGGGACAGCTTATAAGCAGTACTCTTCTGGGAATTAATTCGGCACAAAGTTTACAACAGTTGGTAAATTCTTCAACATTATCGCTTCCAGCAAATTTAAAAATTCAATATGATGTGAGTGCTTATAAAATAGAATATTACACACTTGACCCGAACGGCAATTTAGTGATTGCATCCGGTTGTTTATGCGTTCCGGGCGGAATAAATAATCTGCCTTTGTTAAGTTTCCATCATGGTACCGTAACCGAAAGATCGGATGTGGCTTCCCAGAATCCTTTAAGCCTGGATACATTTGAAGGAGTTTTAGGAGCTTCCCTCGGATATTTTTCTTTACAGCCGGATTATCTCGGATTTGGTTCCTCCACAATACTTCATCCCTATCATAATGCCAAATCATCGGCAGATGTTGTGATAGACTTTATAAGAGCCTGCAGGGCATTTGCAAATACAAAAAATATCACTTTAAACGGCCAGGTCTTTCTATACGGTTATTCGGAAGGCGGATTTGTTACACTTGCAGCTCAAAAAGAAATTGAACAGAATTACAGCCAGGAGATTAAAATCACTGCTTCTGCGCCAATGGCAGGCGCCTACGATCTGCTTTTAACAGCACGCACTATCCTTCAGGATAATATATACGGCAGCCCCACAAATATTGCGTTTCTTTTGCTTTCTTATAATAATATTTACGGTTGGAATAAATTGAATGATATTTTTAGTCCATCCTATGCGGAAAATATACCTCAGTTATTTAATGGATTATATACCTCGTCTCAAATTGATGCCATATTACCCGATACCGTCAATAAACTGCTTAGACAAACTTTTATTGATTCACTTTTGCAAAACAAAGAACCGGAAATAAGTAATGCATTTTTAGATAACAGCCTACTGGACTGGATTCCTGCTGTTCCGATTGAATTTTACCAGGGTGACTCCGATGAACTAGTCCCTTATCAGAATTCAGTGGAAGCGGCAAACGTATTCCAGTCGCGTGGATGCAATGTAAAGCTTATTACTATCACCGGGGGCAATCATGAAAGCTCTGCAATTCCAAGTGTAATTGGAGCTTTTACGTGGTTCCAGACATACGGATTGGCACGAGTTTCTTTGAAATAGCACGAATAATTTCATATTAAAAAATTAGTGAAACAAATCTTTTTGTTCCTTCAATATACTCAGAATATAAAATGCCGAAAAAATTATTGTTCTCTTTCTAATTTGTTTTCAGGGGACAAGATTAATGCGGCATTGTGAACAAATTGGGTTATTAAATGTCATTTGAAAGTCATTACGTAATTCAGTCGGGGGATTGCGGAAATCAAAACATCACTCACAGATTGATAATCTGTGCTACGGGAACCAAAACATGACTCACAGATTGATAATCTGTGCTACGGGAACCAAAACATGACGCACAGATTGATAATCTGTGATACGGGAACCAAAATATGACGCACAGATTGATAATCTGTGATACGGGAACCAAAACATGACGCACAGATTGATAATCTGTGCTACGGGAACCAAAACATGACGCACAGATTGAT
>Ga0181529_10008046_pt1 | contig 10360 bp, 11 predicted proteins | sample PEATcosm2014_Bin_36_FD_119763 | JGI IMG/M metagenome (GOLD analysis project Ga0181529, IMG submission 119763) | Peatland microbial communities from MTU Mesocosm Facility, Houghton, MI, USA - PEATcosm2014_Bin10_30_metaG | ecosystem: Environmental > Terrestrial > Soil > Wetlands > Peat | place... | reverse complement strand
TCGATGAACAACACGCCGCCGTGGTCGCGGATGCGATGGCACCAGCCTGACAGGCGGACGGTCTTCCCGTCCTCGGCGAGCCCCAAGGCGCCGCAGGTGTGGGTGCGGTAGCGATGCATGTGCGTGCTTCTTTCCTGACGCCCGGACACGACGCAACGCGCCGGCGCGCGCTCTGGCGGCCGGAATCGAGCGCCGGGCTCGGCGGTTCAATCCAATCGCGGACGGCTCTAGCGGAAAACGCGCGGCGGGAAAAGCGCTCCGCCGCAGGCTAAACGAGAGAGCAAGGCCATGTTAAGGCTCCGTCGCTCGCCAAGAGGAGCAAGAAATGTTCGCGCCCGCCCTGATCGAACGCGCTGCGGCGCTGCTGACGCTGTGCCGCGACCGCGGACTGAAGCTCGCGACAGCCGAATCGTGCACCGGCGGCCTCGTCGCCGGGCTGCTGACCGAGATTCCTGGCTCTTCGGCGGTCGTCGAGCGGGGTTTCGTCGTCTATTCCAACCTCGCCAAGCAGGAGATGCTTGGCGTTCCCGAGGCGACTCTTGCACAATGGGGCGCGGTCAGCGCCGCAACGGCGCGCGCCATGGCGGCAGGCGCCCTCGCCCATTCGGCCGCCGATCTCGCCGTGGCCATCACCGGCGTCGCCGGCCCGGACGGCGGCACGACGGAGAAGCCGGTCGGCCTCGTCCATTTCGCCTCAGCCCGCCGCGGCGAAGAGCCGAACGGCCTGGAGCGGCGCTTCGGTCCGCTTTCGCGCGGCGCGATCCGGTTCGCTGCGATCGAGACGGCGCTGGAGATGCTGGAAGCGGCGACGCGTCACGCCGGCGCGCGACCGTAGATTTCGTCCGCCCGCGCCTCAAAGGCGGCGGAGAACTTGCGGAACGCGGCGTCGAACATCGAGCCCATCAGGGCGGCGAGCAGACGACTGCGGAACTCGTAGGCGATGAAGAACTCGACCGTCGAGCCGCCGCCCTCCGCCGCATCGCGAAAGCTCCAAATGTTCTCCAGTTGGCTGAACGGCCCATCGACGTACTCGACCCGGATCCTCAGACCCGCGGGATCGAGCTCGACGCGGCTGGTGAACGTCTCGCGGATCGCCTTGTAGCCGATCTCCATGTCGGCGATCAGCGTCTCAAGTCCCCTCGCGCCCAGCTCGCGCCGGCGCACCTTCAGGCCGCGGCACAGCGGCACGAATTCGGGGTAGCGTTCGACGTCTGCGACGAGCGCAAACATCTCGGCGGCCGAGTGACGCACCCGCCGCTGGCTGCGGAAGGCCGGCACGATTCCCTAGCCCATCCAATAGGCGAAGGCGTCGACGACGATGAAGATCGCCGCCGCGAGCGCGGTCGTCCAGACCGCGACGCGCAACAGCCGGGGGGAGATTGGCGCGCCGCGATCGACGCCGGCGGGCGTCTCCGTCTCCTGCGCTGCGGCGCCCGAGCGTGCGGCGAGCGGCAGCACAACGAACAGCGAGATCCACCAAATGGTGAAGAACGCCGCGACAGCGAGCGGCGCCGGCATCAGCAGGCGTTCCGGCGGCGCGCGGCGGCCATCCTACTTCGGCGCGTCCGGTGGCGGCGAGGCCGGCGCCGCCGGGGCTGCGGGCGCGGCCGGTTGGGCGGGCGCGCCGCCGCCACTCTGGTTCTGCATCTGCTTGAGCTGATCGAGCAGGCTCGCCGGCGCCGTCGTGGGCGCGGTCGTCGGCGCGCCTGAAGTCGAGGCCGGGAGGTTATTGATCAGCGAGCGCGGCGCGCGGCCCCAGCTGGCCAGGATCGACATCGCAATCGCGGTGACGAAGAACAGCGTCCCGAGAATCGCCGTCGCCCGCGACAAGGCGTTGGCCTGGCCGCGGCCGGTCATGAAGCCGCCGCCGCCGCCCGTCCCCAGCACGCCGCCCTCTGAGCGCTGCAGCAGCACTGCGGCGACAAGGGCGATCACCACCAGCAGGTGAATGACGATCAGCACGGTTTGCATGAAGACGATCCTTGGCGGCCGCTGAGGTGGCCGGGGCGAAAAACTGGCGCGCTCGTAGCACGCCGCCGGCGGCGCGTCCACGCCGTCGGCGGCTTTGAGGTCCCTACCCCGGTCAGACGTAAGTCGCGGCGATCGCCATGAAATCGACGGCTTTCAAGCTCGCCCCGCCGACCAGCGCGCCATCGACGTTGGCCAAGCCGAGCAGTTCCTTGGCGTTGGACGGCTTGACCGAGCCGCCATAGAGAATGCGCAGCTTCGCGCCCGCCGCGCCGTAGACCTCGCCAAGCAGCTTGCGGATCGCCGCATGCACCTCGGCGACGTCTCCCGGCGTCGGCGTCAGGCCGGTGCCGATGGCCCAGACCGGCTCATAGGCGACCACCACCGTCTCCGGCGCGCCGCCGGGGGGCAGCGAGCCGCGAACCTGGGTGCTGACCACTTCGATCGCCTTGCCGGCCTCGCGCTCGGCGCGGGTCTCGCCGACGCAAACGATCGCGGTCAGGCCCGATTTCAACGCCGCTTCGGCTTTGGCCTTCACGGCGGCGTCGGTCTCGCCGTGATACTGCCGGCGCTCGGAATGGCCGACGATCACATACTGGGCGCCAGCGTCCTTGATCATCGGCGCAGCAATGTCGCCGGTGAAGGCGCCACTGTCTTTGGCGTGGCAGTCCTGCGCGCCGAGCGACACCTTTCCGCCCTTTAGCGCCCATGCCGCCTGCGCCAGCAGGGTCGCTGGCGGGCAGACGGCGAGTTCGGCGGCGCCCGCCTTGCCCGCGTCGACCGCCTCGCGCATCGCCTTGAGCTCCGCGAGGGAAGCCGTCAGGCCGTTCATCTTCCAGTTGCCCGCTACGAGGGGGCGCACGCCAGGGGTCATGGTTCGCCTTTCAACAACGTCATTTGAAGCTGGGGCGGGGCGGATTAACACCCCCGCCGGTCCTATGCAAAGCCTGTCGAGGGCGGTAAGTAGGCCCTCGAAGGCCGCAGGCACAATGGCCGCGGGCGGTCGATCGCGGTTTGAGGAACGTCAAGATCCATGCTCGACGGGATGCGCAAGATTTCGCAACATTGGATCGGCCGCGCCATTTTGTCGGTGCTGTTCGGCCTTTTGATCGTCAGCTTTGTCATCTGGGGCGTCGGCGACATGTTCCGCGGCTTCGTCCCGGACAAAGTCGCGGAGGTTGGCGGCCAATCGATCTCGACGCAGCAGTACCAGAATTCGCTGCAGACGGTGATGTTCCGCATCCAGAGCCGCACGCACCGCAACCTCACCAGCGCGCAGGCGCACGAGCTCGGCATTGATCGCCAGGTGCTAGGAAACCTGATCGCCGACGCGGCCCTCGATGTGCGGGCTACGTCGCTCGGGATGGCGATTTCCGAAGCGTCGATCGTCGCCGCGGTGCGCTCCGACCCCGGCTTTCAAGATGGCTCCGGTCAGTTCAATCCCGCCGCCTTCGATCAGGCCCTGCGCGATTCCGGTCTGACGGAACGCGGTTTCTTCGCCGCCCAGAGCCGGGCCTACATGCGCCAGCAGATCGAGACGCCGTTGATCGACGGCCTCGTCGCGCCGAAGGCGCTCGTCGACCTGCTTGCCCGCGTCGAGGCGCAGACCCGCGCGATCGACTACGTTGCACTGCCGCCGAGCGCGGCGGGAGACATTCCCGCCCCCGCCGACGACGTTCTCAAGGCCTATTTCGACGACCGCAAGGATCAGTATCGAGCGCCGGAATACCGCTCGCTCGAAGTCCTGCTGGTCGATCCGAGCACGCTCGCCAATCCAGCCGACGTATCCGACGACGACGCCAAAGCCGACTACGACAAAGTTCGCGACGCGCGCTTCGTCACGCCGGAGAAGCGCAAGCTGCAGCAGATCGTCTCCCCCGACCAGGCCTCGGCCGACGACGCCGAGGCGAAGATCAAGGCGGGCGCGACCTTCGACGACATCGTCACGGCGCGCAACCTCAAGCCTGCCGACGTCGATCTCGGCGAAGTCGCCAAGGCGGCGATGTTCGACCAGACGATCGCCGACGCGGCGTTCGCGCTGCCTCAGGACGGCGTCAGCGAAGTCGTCAAGGGCCAGTTCGGTCCAGCGATCGTCCGCGTCGTCAGCGTCGCGCCGGGCGTCACGAAGACCTTTGACGAGGTCAAGGACACGCTGAAGAAAGAGATCGCGGCTGACCGCGTCGCCGGCCAGGTGCAGAGCGTGCATGACAAGATCGAGGACGCGCGCGTTTCGGGCAAGACGCTCGCCGAGGCGGCCAAGAGCGTCGGCCTCGACGCGCGCGCGATCGCTGCGGTCGACGCCCAGGGCCGGGACGAGAAAGGCGCCGCGCTCGACCTGCCCGACCAGGCCGAGCTGCTCGCCGCCGCTTACGCGTCCGATGTCGGCGTCGACGACGCGCCGCTGCAAACCAACAATCACGGCTGGGTGTGGTTCGATGTGATGAAGGTCGCCCCGGCGCGCGACCGCACCTTCGACGAGGTCAAGGACCAGGTCGAGAAGCAATGGCGCGCCGAGGCGGTCGCCAAAGCGCTGTCCGCCAAGGCCGACGACATGGTCAAGCAGATCGAGGGCGGCGCAACGCTGGCGAGTCTCGCCCAGGGCGTCGGGCTCGAAGCGAAGTCTGCTGTCGATCTGCGTCGCGGCGGCGGCCCCGCGCTCGCGCCGAGCCTCGTCAACGCCGTCTTCACCGTTCCGGCGGGCGGGGCCGGTTCGGCGGCGACGCCGGACGGCCGGGTCGTTTTCAAGGTGACCGCCGACACGACGCCGCCGACCAAGTTCGACGATCCCGCGGTCAAGACCATCGCCAGCCAACTGACCGAGGGACTGCAGAACAGCGTCGTCGCGCAATTCATCGGCGCGCTCGAAACCGAACTCGGCGTGAAGATCCACCAGAACGTCTTGCAATCGGCGGCGGGCAGCTGAGACCGGCGCGATGACGATGTTGAGCCCGACTGACTACGACGACTTCGCGCGCCGCTACGTCGCCGGGCGCGCGGGCGTCGTCGCGACGACGCTGGTCGCCGATCTCGAGACGCCGGTTTCGGCCTATCTCAAACTCGCCGCTAACCGCGCCGGCGCCATGTTCCTGCTCGAGTCGGTCGAGGGCGGCGCGCAGCGCGGCCGCTATTCGATGATCGGCCTCGACCCCGACGTCGTTTGGCGCTCGACCGGCGAAGGCGCCGAGATCAACCATCGCGCGCTGTTCGAGCCGGAGGCTTTCGTCCCCTGCCCCGGCAAACCTATCGACGCGTTGCGGGCGCTGCTCGCCGAATCGCGCATCGACCTGCCGCCCGGCCTGCCGCCGATGTCGGCGGGCGTGTTCGGCTATCTCGGCTACGATATGGTGCGGCACATGGAGCGGCTGCCGCCGGCCAAACCCGATCCGATCGGCGTTCCCGAAGCGCTGCTTGTCCGCCCGACCGTGATGGTCGTCTTCGACACGGCGCGCGATGAGATGGCGGTCGTGACGCCGGTCAGGCCCGCCGCCGGCGTCGCCGCGCGCGCCGCCTACGAAAGCGCGCAGGCGCGGCTCGACGCCGTCGTCGCGGCGCTCGAAGCGCCGCTCGACCACAAGCCGCCAGAGGTCGACCCGGCGCTGCTGGCGGCTCCCGCCGCCTCCAATACCAGCGAAGCCGAATATCGGGCGATGGTCGCCAAGGCGAAGGACTACATCGTCGCCGGCGACGCGTTCCAGGTCGTGCTGTCGCAGCGCTTCACCAGCCGTTTCGAACTGCCCGCCTTCTCGCTCTACCGGGCGCTTCGGCGCGTCAATCCGTCGCCCTACCTTTCCTTCCTCGATTTCGGCGGCTTCCAGATCGTCGTCTCGAGCCCCGAGATTCTCGTCCGCGTGCGCGGCGGCAAGGTCTGCATCCGACCGATCGCCGGCACGCGCCGGCGCGGCGCGACCGAGGGCGAGGACGAAGCGCTCGCGCGTGAGCTGCTCGCTGACCCCAAGGAGCGCGCCGAGCATCTGATGCTGCTCGACCTCGGTCGCAACGACGTCGGCCGCGTCGCCAAGATCGGCTCAGTCAAGGTCACCGATAGCTTCTTCGTCGAACGTTACAGTCACGTCATGCATATCGTCTCGAATGTCGAAGGCGATCTGCGCGACGACCTCGACCTGGTCGCAGCCCTGTCGGCGGGCTTCCCCGCCGGCACCGTCTCAGGGGCGCCGAAGGTGCGGGCGATGGAAATCATCGACGAGCTGGAAAAGGACAAGCGCGGCATCTACGCCGGCTGCATCGGCTACTTCGGCGCCGGCGGCGAAATGGACACCTGCATCGTGCTGCGCGCCTCTGTGGTCAAAGACGGCAAGATGCACGTGCAGGCCGGCGCCGGCGTCGTCTACGATTCCGTCCCGGCGAGCGAGCACGCCGAATGCGTCAACAAGGCGCAGGCGTTGTTCCGCGCCGCCGAAGAGGCGGTGCGTTTCGCCACCAGGGCGAAGCGAGGGCAATAGCGGACGGTGAACCATTGGCGCGCGGAACGGCGCGGCCGATCCGCCCGGACGTCGCGCCGGGCGGGGCGGCGCGAGGAATACGGGGGACCTCGTGAGCATCGGCGTCGACGAACTTCTGGGCTATGCGGCGGGCGGCTTCGGCATCTACGCGTTCCGCGCCAAGACGATGATTCCGCTGCGCATCGCCGCGACCTGCGGCTGCGCCTTGGGCCTCGCCTACGGCGCGACGGCGACGGACAACGCAGCCCTTGTCGCAGCGGCGGCGGCGTGTTTCGCGACGAGCAACCGGTAGCGAGAAGACACCTCGCCTAAGCGGAAGAAGGCCCATCGGCGCGGGTCGCGGCGATCGTCGCGCCGGCGTGCTTGAGTCACTTGAGCGCCCGCGCGGCGCCGTTGCGGCCGGCGACCGCATCGGACAGCACGGTTAGGCGAAAGCCGCGCGCAAGAGCGTCGCGCGCCGCCGCGCCACTTGGCGAAGCAGGGCGCGCCGTCGATCGCGACGCGCTCGTCCGACCGCGCGCCCTCGCTTCCCGCCTGAGCGGCGAAGCGACGGAAGAGGTTGGTCCACTCGCCGCGCCGGAACGCGTCGCCGATCGCAATCACCGCGTCGCCGCGCGCCTTGGCGACGGCGGCGACGCAGTTGGCGGCGGCGACGGCCGGCTCACGCTGGTCGGCGTCGACCGGCATACGGCCGTCGTCGCGCAGGAAGTCGCGCTGAAAATCGATCAGCAGCAGTGCGCGCTTCGTCCCGGTCGCCGTCGCCTCACCCCTCACCTTATCGGCGGCGCATATTGCAGCCCGCCCTGGGTCCACAGCGCGTTGAGGCCGCGGCGGATCTTGATCGGCGAGCCCATGCCGATGTTGCGCTCAAAGCTTTCGCCGTAGTTCCCAACTGCCTTGATGATGCGGTAGGCCCAGTCGTTGGTCAGTCCGAGTCCGGCGCCGAAATCGCCCTCGACGCCGAGCAGGCGACGGATCGAAGGATTGTCGGACTTCAGCATCTGATCGACGTTGGCCTGCGTCACGCCGAGCTCTTCGGCGTTCAGCATCGCGTAGTGGGTCCATTGCACGATCTGGAACCATTGCACGTCGTCCTTGCGCACCGACGGCCCGAGCGGCTCCTTGGAGATGATCTCGGGCAGCACGACGTGATCGTCGGGCGCGGACATTTTCAGCCGCTCGGCGTAAAGGCCGGAAGCGTCCGTGGTGTAAGCGTCGCAGCGGCCGGTGTCATAGGCCTTGGTCGCCTCGTCGTCGGTCGAGAAGACGACAGGCTCGAACTTGATGTTGTGGGCGCGGAAGAAGTCGGCGAGGTTGAGCTCAGTTGTCGTGCCCTGCTGCACGCAGACCGAGGCGCCGTCGAGCTTGAGCGCCGAGTCGACGCCGAGCTTCTTGCGCACCATGAAGCCCTGGCCGTCGTAATAGTTGACGCCGGTGAAGAACATGCCGCCGGTCTCGCGCGACAGCGTCCAGGTCGTGTTGCGGATTAGCACGTCGATCTGGCCCGAAGCGAGGATCGTCGGCCGATCCTTGGCGTTGATCGGCAGGTATTTGACCTTGTCGGGGTCGTTGAAGATCGCCGCGGCGATGGCGCGACACGCGTCGACGTCGAACCCCTTGTATTTGCCCTGATCGTCGGGCTGGCCAAAGCCCGCGAGGCTGGGGTTGGCGCCGCAGATCAACTCGCCGCGCGTCTTGACCTGATCGAGCGTGCCAGCGGTCGCGGCGCCAACGGCCGAGAGCGCAAGAGCGGCGGAAAGAAGCGTCGCGATCGTTCGCATGCGTAAGCCTCCTGTCAGTGAGGGAGTGCGAGCATCGCGGCGAAGCCCACCCGAAGTCAATCGTCGCGCTTCGCGCACGCCGCGAAAGCTGCTAGGTTTGGTCCGTCGCGTTCCCGCCGCCAGGCTGTTTCGATGCGTATTCGCAAGCTTCTCCCGCCCCTCTTCGTCATCGCCGCGGCGTCGCCGGCCCTGGCCGCGCCTGCGACGTCGGACGGCGCGCGGCAATTGGAGCAAAGCTACGCCGACTATCTGACCCACGCCGTGATCGACAAGGGCGTGGTCTCGGTGACGCCGGACGGCGACGATTATGTCGTCGCCTGGGATCTCGAGAAGGGGATCGCGCTGCTCGGCGCCGATCCGGGCGCGCTGAAGGCGGCGCGCTTCTCCTACCGACTGACGCCGACCGGCGACGGCGCGTGGCGACTCGCCGCCGACGGGTTTCCCACCCTCTCGATCGACGCGCCGACCGACGCCGGTCGGATGACGGGAACGTTCGAATTGCGCGGATTTGCCCTGCAAGGCGCCTACGATCCGGCGCAGACCGAATTCCTGCTCGCCAAGCTCGGCGTCGACGTCGCGCACGCGAAGTTCAAGGTGGTCGATGCGCAACAGACGGCCGACACCGACGCCGCCGAGACGGGCGTCATCGGCGAGACGCGCGCCAAGTTGGCCGCTGACGGCGCCGGCGTCGACGTCGCCTCCGTGCACTCGATCGCTTCGCTGACCGAGACCATTGTCGGCGCCGCAGCCGACGGTTCGGGGCCGACGGCGTTGACCTACTCAGTCGGCGGGGGCGTCGGCGAAGCGACGCTGACCGGCTTGCGCGCGAAAGAGATCGCGGAATGCTGGAAATACGTGGTTGCGCACGGCGACGAGGCGCCGATCCCGCACGAATTCGACGACAGGCTGCGCGCGGCGTTGCCGCTGTGGATGAATTTGAAGCTGGCCGGCAAGCTCAGCGACATCGTGATGAAGGCGCCGTTCGGCCAGGCGAAGGCGAAGTCGGTCGCCGAGACGATCGCCCTTAGCGGTCTGACCGCGCCGGCGACGGCCGAATTTGGCGTCCAGGTCGGCGGCGTGACGGTCGACTCGTCGCAGGCGCCGCCTTGGGTTGCGAAGCTGACGCCGGCTTCGCTGGATTTCGACCTGAAGTTCAGCGGCGGCGGGGTCGACCGCGCGGCTCAGATCGCCCTCGACGATCCGTCTTTCACCGCCACCGGCGAGTTGTCGGTCGAGGCGCAAGAGAAGATCGACGCGGCGCTGTTCGGCGGCGACCCCAAGCTGACGCTTGCGCCGGGGCGGCTGTCGACTCCGACGCTCGATCTCACTTACGAAGGCGAGGCCTCCGCGGTCGGCGGCGCGCCGCGCGGCCGCCTTCTCGTCAGCGCCGACGGGCTCGACAAAGCGCTCGCCCTGTTGCAAGAGATCGCCGGCGCTGATCCGGAGGCCGAAGCGGCGATCCTCAGCCTGACTTACGCCAAAGGCCTGGCGAAAATCGGCCCAGACGGCCGACTGACATGGACGATCGAGTTCACGGGCGGCGAGGTTACGGTCAACGGTTCGCCGTTGCCGATGGGAAAGTGAAGCCGGTCGCGCACGCGCCATGAAAAGTCTCAGTCCGGAAACGAAAGCCCGCCTGCGCAGCCGCTCGCGCCTCGTCCATCTCGGACGCGACGGCGAAGCGTCGCGAGGCTTCGTCAACGTCCCGCCTTACCGTGGTTCGACGGTGCTGTTTCCCGATGTCGCGACCTTGTCGACCGAGAACCAGCGCTACACCTACGGAACGCACGGCACGCCGACGACCGACGCGCTGTGCGAGGCCTGGACCGCGCTCGCCGGCGCGGCGGGAACGGCGCTCGTGCCGACCGGCATGGCGGCGATCGCGCTGGCGCTGTTGAGCGCGGTCGGAGCCGGCGACCATCTGCTGATGACCGATTCCGCTTACCAGCCGGCGCGCCGATTTTGCGACGGCATGCTCAAACGCATGGGCGTCGAGACGACCTACTACGACCCGCGTCTCGGCGCGGGCGTCGCGTCGCTGTTCCGCCCCAACACCAAGGCGGTGTTCGTCGAGTCGCCCGGTTCGCAATCGCTCGAGGTGCAGGACATTCCGGCCATCGCCGAAGTCGCGCATGCGCGCGGCGCCTGCGT
>Ga0181529_10008041_pt1 | contig 10366 bp, 7 predicted proteins | sample PEATcosm2014_Bin_36_FD_119763 | JGI IMG/M metagenome (GOLD analysis project Ga0181529, IMG submission 119763) | Peatland microbial communities from MTU Mesocosm Facility, Houghton, MI, USA - PEATcosm2014_Bin10_30_metaG | ecosystem: Environmental > Terrestrial > Soil > Wetlands > Peat | place... | reverse complement strand
CCTTATGGACCCGTCTTTTTCCACGACGGCACGGATAAGCGTTGCTGGTGCATGCACGTCAAACGGCACTGTCATCAGCAGCATACCGCCCGGACGGAGGCAACGATGGAACTCCGCCAGGGCACGGCGATAATCAGGCACGTGTTCCAGTACATCGAATGTTCCGATGCAATCGAATGACGCGTCCTGAAAGGTCAAGCAGGTTGCGTCCTCGTGGCGAATGCCAGCCGCGTTCATCATGCCTCTTGGTGTGCCGTCGCGGAGGAACTCGCTACCGACCGTATTCGGAAAAAGCCGTGCTACGGCCGGGAACAGGAGTGTGATTTGCTCGGTCAGGTAGATCGCATCGGCGGGGCGGGCGATCGTCTTGAGGAAGCCGAAGGCAGCACGCATACGATTGTTAAGGCCGCACTCTTGACAGACCAAACGCTCGCGCCAATTCGGCACCGGCTTTCCGTTCCACATGGCGTACGAGTATTGGTAATCTACCTTGAACGTCATGCGCATATTGCACACAACGCAATGCCCACGTACCCCAAATTGTTCTTTTTCCTGAATAAGAGATGATTCTATATCGAATATTCGAGCCTGTTCTAAAGAATTTTGTTCGCATAATTTTAAAAAGTCCTGGTGGCTGGCACAGTCGATCGTCGGCGGGACGCCAGAGACATCTTCGTGGGAGTGGGTCAGCCGTCGCACGTAGGTTTCGAGTCGATTCGCCAGGATCATCAGCTTCTTTTTGGGCGTTGGATTCAGCATCGGATCGGGCCATCTCCCAATGTGTGGTCGCCAAAGTGAAGGCAAAAGTCCATTTTGCCGGCCCGGTTCGCGGCGGCGGACTTGCGGTATCCAGGACCGAATTCACCGGCACGGCGGAAAGCTATCTCAAGGCGGTGGCATTGCACTCTTCGCCTAACCGGTAGCGCGTGGGCCGGCAGAGACTCAATCAGGTTGCCACCTCCCCGGCAAGCGGCGGCTCTCCCGCCAGCGCCGCCAGCAGTGCCGCGCGCATCGTCTCGCGCGAGAAATGCCGCTCCGCATAGGCCACCTGCGCAGCGGCCTGCGCCTGCCAGGCGGCATCGTCGGCCAGCAGACGCAGAACGGCATCGGCCTGGGCGTCGGCGTCGTCATGCACCGGAGCGATAGCGGCGAGTCCGGGCAGCCCCTGCGCGCCCACCGTGGTGGTCACCAGTGGTAGGCCGGCGTGCAGGGCCTCCACCACCTTGCCTTTCACCCCGGCACCGAAACGCAGCGGCGCTACCGCAACCCGGGCGCTGGCGTACCAATCGGCCAGTTCGGCATCGCTGATCTGTCCGGTCACCACCACCTGCGGCCCCGCCAGGGCGTGCACCGCGGCGGGCGGCGATGATCCGGCCACGACGAACCGGGCGTGCGGCCGTTGCGCCAGGATACGCGGCAGCACCGATTGTACGAACCAGCAGGCAGCGTCGACATTGGGAGGGTGCCTGAAGCCGCCGACGAACAGCATGGTTTCCCCCGTGGTCGGCAGCCGGGGAGGCGGGAAACTGTCGAAGGCATACGGCGGCAGGGCGCGCGCATCCACGCCCGGTTCCAGGCGCTGCACCTCCGCCGCTTCTTCGGGCGAGGGATAGAGCACCACGTCCACCGCCCGCCAGACACGGCGCTCGGCTGCTTCCATGCGCGCCGCGATCTCCAGCATGTCGCGGTTCCCGCTCAACTCCGCTTCCTGGCGGAAGCGGGCATAATGCATGTCGTGGCCGTAATAGCTCAGCCTGGCGTCGCTATGGCGCAGCACCGCCGGCAGCAGGGTTCCGGCGATACGCGGACGCATCAGCATGACATGGTCCAGCCGCGGGCCATGCGCCGCCAGCCACTCCTCCAGATCGCCGCCGAAGCGATGATCGACGACAGAAATTCCGAGAGCCTCCAGGCTTCGGGCATAGGGGCCGGCATCGGCGCGGTCGAACGGCCAGAACGTGACGGACCAGCCTTCCGCCCGTAGTAGCGAGAGAATCCCCAACAAGGTTCGCGCCCCGGCGAAGTGGTCGGGAAGCGGGACGCCCTGGTCGACCACCAGGATGGTACGTCCCTGCGGGCCGGAGGGGGCTGGCAAGGGCAGCATCGCGGGGGCCGGACCGTCCTGCGGGAAGGAGGGTGCCTGCAATTCTTGCGCCTGTGCTGCCGCGGCGACCCGGCGCGCCCGCAGGCGGCCGGTCAGCTCCCCCGTGCCGGCCCAGACCAGCAACCGCAGCGCCCGGCGCGCCAGCAGGGCCGGGCCGGGATGGCGCCGCATGAACCGCCGCAGCGGTGCGGTGATCCACCAGCTATTGCTGTTGCGCAGCGCCGCCCGCTCGTGGTCCGCTTCCAGCAGACGCAGACGGGTGTGGCGCAGTTGCAGGCGGAGTCGGGACAGCTCCAGCGCCATCGCTTCCGCTGTCTGCTCGGCGTTGCCGTGGGGGAGAAAGTGTTTCTGCATGCGGTTCCCGGTGGCTGATTACGACCCATTAGATACTCGTCGCCCCCGCGACGGGTATCTATGGCATCTCCGTCCGGCCTGCGCCATCGCTGCCGCGACAGCCGGGGTTGTGCGCCGATCCGTTCCCCATCGGCCGGTGCGCCAGACGCCACAGCAGGTGCCGGTGCAGGAATGGTTCTAATTTGGCGTAGCGTGGATGGAACTCCCTCGCGTAGCTGAAGTGCATCACGATATTGATGTAGAGCAACGCTTTCAGCACCGGCAGCCCCAGAGGAATCCGCTGGCGGAACAGCAGGTCCAGGCTCATCGGCAGCAGCGGCAGGACACGCTCCAGCCACCAGCGGGCGTTCCGGCGTATCATCGCCATGTAGGCCTGATGGGGCGTTTCGTTGCGGACCATCAGGATTTCGGCGACCTCCGCATGCCTGCCGTACAGCAATGACCCAGCCATCAGCGCCCAGTCATAGCCGATGAGGAAGTCGCCCGTGGGGAACGCCATTTGCAGCGGACGGGTGCGGTGCAAGCCATACTGGCGGGCATTGTCGGTCGGGTCGGACAGATAGGCGGCGAGGTTGGTCACGATGTCGGCCTGCAACGGATAGGTGCCGGAAGCGAGCCGCGAACTGCCGTCGGGCCGCACGAACCGGACCTGCGAGACACAGGTCACCAGGCCTGGATCACTCTCCAGCTCGGCCAGCATCCGTTCCACATAGGTCGGCTCGAGATAATCATCGCCGGCAAGCCACATGAAATAGGGCGTTTGCGCCTGCTGCAGCAGGAAGCGGAAATTGCCGGTCGGCCCGAGATTCTGCGCCTGGCGGATGCAGGTGAAATTCGCATGGGAAGCGGCGAGGTCTTTGGCGATCTCCCAGGATGCATCCGTGGAGGTGTCGTCCGATACATGGATCAGGCATTCCCCATGTGTCTGGCGAAGGACGCTGTCGATCGCACGGCGCAGCGTTGCCGCGTTGTTGTAGACAGGCATGCCGACAGTTACCTGGATTGCCAAAAAACCTCCGTTCCCCGCCGGGCGGCGCGCGGTTGTGCAGAGCCGGCCGTGTATAATGGTGCTCCCGATCTCGGAACAACCTGTTTCCGGTCCCGATGGTCCGGCATACCAGCCGCCCCGCGACTCTCTCGCACAACAGCGCGGATGCATTGCCGGCGGTTTACATGGTATGCGGCGCTGGCCGGATCGGCGCGCCGCATTGCGGCCCCGCATAAGCCCGCGACGACCCGCTCCACTGGAAGATGCATGAACCTCCGTCGTTCGATCATCTTGTCGGCTCTTGGGCAATATGGGCGGCAGGTCATCATGTTCGGCGCCAGCGTCGTGGTGGCACGCCTGCTTACGCCGGCGGAAATGGGCGTGTTCGCTGTCTCGATGGGCGTGATCGGGTTGCTGGGGGCACTGCGGACGATGGGCATCCCGGCGTATTTCGTCTCCCTGCCGACGATCTCGACCGAGGATCTGCGCTTGTATGCCGGGCTTAGCTGGCTCCTGGGTCTCGGCTTCGCCGCCTTGCTGGTGGCGATAAGCTGGTGGGCCAGCGCATTCTATGCAAACCCGCAAGTCGGCACTTCGCTGCGCATTCTGGCGGTGGCACAGGGCCTCAGCCCGATCGGCGTGGTCCCGGGCTTGCTGCTGATGCGCGAGATGCGCTTCGGTGCCATGCTGTGGGTCGGCTTAGCGGCCGGCGCGATCCAGGCGGTGACGGTCATCTCGCTCGCCGCCACCGGCTCGGGTCCGCTCAGCTTGGCCTGGGCGCAGGTGGCAAGCAACCTGACCTCGTCTTTCGGCACTATGCTGTGTGTCCCGGCCTTGGTCGGTCTGCGGCCCTCCCTGCGCGGCTGGCGCCGCCCCATCGGCTTCGGCGGTTGGCTGACCGCGACCTCCATCTCGAGCAACGTCGGCATGCAGGCGGCCGAACTGATCACCGGCCGCGTCCTGGGCCTGGCCAGCACGGCGCTGTACTCGCGCGCCCTTGGCCTCGCCAACCTCATTCAGACACTGTTCTATGCCACCGCCACCCAGCCGGCCCTGCCCGCCTTCGTCCAGGCCGAGCGGGAGGAAACGGGTGGCATGGGGCGGGTCTATCTGCGCTTCGTCGCCGTCATCACCGGGCTGAGCTGGCCCGCCTATGCCGCGCTGGCGATCTGGGCCGAGCCGATAACGGTGCTGCTGTATGGCGATCAGTGGCGGCCGGCGGCCGCCTTGGTGCCGATGATCTGCCTCGCCAGCATCCTGATTTTCGCGGCCATGCCCTACCATGAGGTACTGGTCGCACGACAGCGCGTGCGGCTGTTTTTCCTATGCGAGACCGGGTTACTGCTGAACTGGCTGGCACTGCTGCTGGTGGCGACGCGCCTGGGGTTGCAGGCGGTGGCCTGGGCCTATGTGGCGAACAGCCTGATCGCTCTCATCGTCTACATCGCCGCCATGCGCCGCGCCATCGGCCTGCGCCTGCGCGACCTCGCCGCTGTGTGGTGGCGCAGCGGGGTTCCGGCGCTCGTCGTGGCGGCGGTGGCGGCGCTGGTGCGTTTGAGCCCGATCGCCACCGCCTGGCCGCTACCGCTCGTCCTGGTCCTGACCGGCTGCCTTGGCGGCCTCGCCTGGTTCGCCGCCATCTGGCTGGTGCGCCACGAATTCCGCGACCATGCCGTCGAGTTGCTGCGCTGGGGCTGGGCCAAGCTGCAGTCCGCCAGGCTGTAGCGGCCGCGGCTATATCAGCCTGAATACCCTGCGCACGAATGCGGGATGTGCCTTCAGCGCGTCGGCGAGGCGGCGCGGCATGCGCCGCTGCGGGTCATAGGGCCCCCAGACCCCGCGCAGCCCGTCCCACAATCCGGCCAGCGCCGCGTCGAGTTGCGGCCCGTGCTCGCGCAAGCGCTCCAGCAGCCCGGCGACCCGGTTCGCCGCATAGAGGCGCGAGCGGAGCCAGCTCCCCTTGCTGTGCTTGTTCCACACCAGCAGCTCGTTGCGGGTCATCAGGTAATACACATGCGGCGCCGGCACGGGCGGCTTGGACCGATGCAGCACCCGGCTGGCGAAATCGATACGGTTGGCGAAGCCGGCCGCCAGGCTGCGCAGCGAGTAGTCGATGTCCTCGTGGTAGGCGAACAGTCGGTCGTCCAGTTCGCCGATGCGCTCGATCAGCGTGCGGCGGATCAGCATCGCCGTGCCGAAGATCAGGAATCGGTCCGCCAGCCGCGCCTGCCAGTCGCGCCCGACCTCGCGGTCGATCGTGTCGATGAACAGACCATGGTGGAAATCTTTGATGGCGCCCGCGAACTGGTAGATTTCCGGATTCTCCTCCTGGCAGATCAGCGGGCTGACTATCCCCAGGCGCGGATCACTGGTGGCCAGCCCGACCAGGGAGGGCAGCACATCCGGCGTCACCACGGCGTCGTTGTTGAGCAGCCACACGAAATCAGCGCCATCGGCGATGGCGCGGCGGATCGCGGCGTTGTTGCCGCCGGTGTAGCCAAGGTTGGTCGGGCTCTCCAACATCGTCGCCGAGGCCGCAAGCCCAGCCAGTTCCGCGCGGGTGCGCGCCGAGGCCCCATTGTCGAACACATACAGGCGCTGGTTCGGATACGCGGTCATTACCGCGGATTCCACGCAGCGCCTGGTGGCCTCGCTGTCGTTCCAGTTCAGGATCAGCGTCGCCACCAGCGGCGGGCGTGCGGCCACACTCATGAGCCTGGGTTCCTGGCCTGCTTCGATCTGGCGGGGACGGCAGGACCGGCCAGCAGGATGGCGACGTGCCTCACGTATCCTTCAGCACGCCGGCGAACACCCGGTCCATCCGGTCCCAGGCGAAGTCGCCCAGCAGCCGCTCCAGCCGCCCGGCGGTGCGCGAGAGGTTCACATAGTGGCGGAAGCGCGACAGCGGGCTGCGCACGTGCACGCGCGGCTGTTCCGGGTCGTATTCCCAAGGGTGGGTGTAGAACACGCCCGCCTTCGCTTCCGTCCGGTTGAACCGGCGCAGCCCCAGTCGGAACACCGGGTACGGCAGCACGCGGAACCAGCCGCCGCCGGAGCAGGGAAAATTGCGGCCCAGCACCCGCAGCGCGGTCATCGGAATCTCCCATAACGGCCCCGCTTCGGGCCGATAGGGGAAGCGCGGCGCGTCCGGCGTGCCGTAGAGGTCGTGCTTCACCGGATACACGCTCGAACTGTAGCGGTAGCCCTGCTCGGCCAGGATGGCGAAGGCCCAGGGCGTGCGGGCGTTCAGCGAGAAGGTGGGGGCACGATAGCCCATTACCGCCACGCCGCCGGCATCCTCCAGCAGCTTCCTGGTGCGCCCGACATTGGCGCGGAACGCCTCCGGCCCCAGCGTGTCCACCCGCTCGTGGCCATAACCGTGGCTGGCCAGTTCGTGCCCGCCGGCGACGATGCGTGCGATCAGCGCGGGATGGCGCTCGGCCACCCAGCCCAAAGTGAAGAAGGTGGCATGCACGCCGGCCCCGTCGAAGGCCGCGAGCAGCCGTTCGGTGTTGACTTCCACCCGTCGCGGCATGTCCTCCCAGGCCGCGCGCGGCACCGAGGCGGCCAGCGCCTGGACCTGGAAATAGTCCTCCACATCGACGGTCAGGGCATTCACGAGGGTCGGGGGCGTCATGACTCCCCGGCCCCGCCGAGCACATCCATCAGCCGCTGGAACACCCGTTTTTGCCGCGTCACCTGCGCCTCCAGCGCCTCGACGCGGTGCAGCAGATCCCCCGGGGTACTGGCCGCCGCCGCGACGGGTGCCGCCGGCAGCCCTTCCAGGTCCTCGGCCAGTTCCTCGGCGGTATGCAGCACCATCGCAGCGCTGATCGTGCCGGCCCGCTCCAGCGCGCCGTACAACAGCACCCGCCCGCACAGGCGGTTGATCCGGCGCGGAATGCCGCCGGTATGGTCGTAGACGGCGGTAAAGGCGGCGTCCTCCCAGTGCGGGTTGCCGCGCCAGCCCACGGTGGTCAGCCGGTGCTCGATATAGGCGCGCGTTTCAGCGGGGCTGAGCGGACCGAGATGGTACGAGGCCAGCACGCGCTGGCGCAGTTGGTCGAGGTCGGGGGTGGCCAGCAGGCGGCGGAACTGCGGCTGGCCCATCAGGATGGTCTGCAGCGAGGCCCGCCCGTTCTCGGTGATGTTGGAGAGCATGCGCAGCTCCTCCAGCGCCGCCGGGGTCAGGTTCTGCACTTCGTCGACGATCAGCAGGCAACGCCGTCCGGCCAGGCGGTGGTCGCGCAGCGCCTCCTCGAAGCGCAGCAGCAGCGCCGACTTGCTGGCCTGAGCCGCATCCACGCCGAACCCGCTGAGCGCCAGGCGAAACAGGTCGTCGCCCGAGACCTGGGTGGTGTTGACGTGCGCCACCGCATAGGTGTCGCGGTCGAGCTGCGACAGCAGCCGCTCGATCAGCGTGGTCTTGCCCGCGCCCACCTCGCCGGTGACGATGATGAAGCCTTCACCCTGGGCCAGTCCGAAGGTCAGATGCGCGATCGCCCGGCTGTGTCCGCGGCTGCCATAGAAGAAACGGGGATCCGGGGTGAGCTGAAAGGGCGACCCGGTGAAGTTGTAGTGGCGTTCGTACATGGTTGGGTGTGCCGGACCGGATGCTCAGAATGTCTTGCGGGCGCCGATGATGATCAGGTTGGTGGGCAGTGCCGGGATGGTGCCGGCCAAACCGGCATAGGTTTGGCGGGTCCAGCTGTATTGCGCGTAGGCGCTTATGGTCCGTGAGACCGCATAGTTGAGGTTCAGGCTGAACACCAACGTATCGGAATTCTTGCCGCCGTTTGCCGGGGCGTATTGGTTGGTGCCCCACAGCACGAAGGCGGAGGCGTTCAGGTCCGGCCACAGGCTGCGCTGCCAGGACAGCGTGCCGTACCAGCCCGTGGAGTTCAGGCTGCTGGCGTTGGTGGCGGAGGAGGCGGCGAGCTGGTGGCTTTGCTGGTAGCTGAAGGTCACCGCCATTGCATCGCGATCGCGCAGCGTGGTCACCGTGACCGAGGTGTCGGTCACCCGCTCCAGGTTGTTCTGCACGCCGTAGAAGCCATTGTTAATTTGCAACGGAGTGCCGTTGCTGGCCACCGGGTTGCCCGCCGCGTCCAGGGTGGACCCGTTCATCCCGTTGAGCACTTGTTCCAGGCCGCTGGTGATCCCTTCCGAATAGCGCGCGAACACGCGGGTGCGGGCGGTCAGGGCATAGCTGGCATCGACCTGGGCCGACTCCACGCCTTCCTGGCGGCCGTAGTTCACCGTGATGGAGCTGTCCGGGTTGGGTATCCAGTGCGCGCCGACACTCCATCGCGGGCCGGAATAGTTGAAGGGCGGCGTGCCGGCATAGTGAATGTCGTCGTAGCCGAACGAGGTCAGGGCGGTGAGGCTGCGGGTGACGAGGTAGCCGAGATTGACCACGGCAGAGTCTTGGCGGGCGTTGCTCAACACCCCGCTGCCGGTGTCCTGGCTTGCCGAGAGCTGCAGGCCGGCAGTGGTGCGGCCGAACGCCGGCCCCGAGGAGAGCGAGAAATATTCCTGCTCCTCGGTGAGGTTCTGTCCGGGCACGGCCACAATGGGCGCGGGCTGGCCGGACGACAGGCTGCTGGCCAGGCCGTTCTGCGAGACATGCGACAGCGTTGCGCCCAACTCGGCGTTGCCGAGATCGCCGAACGACTGGCGCAGATAGGGGTGCGCCGAGAAGCTCAGGGTCTGAGTCTCGTCCTGGCTGGCCACTGCGGCCGTGCCGCCCGGTCCGTAGCCGCCGTAGGTGGGCTGCACGGCCGCGAAGCCGCGCAGGTCGAGGAACAGATGCTCCGGCCACACGGTGATCTTGCTGGCGGCGTTGAGGTCCTGGTTGATCCGGCCCCGGCTGCCGTTGCTGTAATACTCCAGCGCGGGGGCGTAGCTGATGGTGGTGGCGGTGCGCTCGGTCTGGCCGTTGATCAGCACCGAGGGAAGGAGCGCGGTGACGAAGGTGCTCTTGCCCGTGCCGTCCGCCTCCAGCAGGTGATCGGTCCAGCGTTCCTCGGCCCCGAGTGCCGGCGTGATCGTCCAGCCCGGGGTAGCGGGGGCGTTGGCGCCGGTGTTCAGCAGCCCCTCGAGCTGTTGGCGCAGAGCGCCGACCTGCACCGTGGTGCCGGTGTCCGGGAGCAATTGGGCCTTGGCCGATGGGACGAACGGCGGGGCGGCGAGCAGCAGGGACGCGGCGGCCGCCAGCCCGGCGCACAGCCCCCGGGTCGAAGAGCCCGGGGGTCCGTGTCGCCCGGCCCGGGGCACTGTTCGCCACGGCCTGAACCGGTTGCAGGCCTGGGAGCGTCGCGAGGGCCAGCACCGAATCAGGGTTTGGAACCGTAATAATAGTAGGCGCCGAAGGTATAGCTGTTGGTCAGCCGGACCTTGTTCAGCACCAGGGTGATGTTCGGGCAGGCGCGCAGCAGTTCGAGCGAGGATTCCAGTTCGCTGCGCTGTGTCCGCTCGGCCTCCACCACCATGATCACCTGGTCCACCAGGGCGGCCAGCGTGCTTGGATCGCTGGTGGACAGGCAGGGGGCGCAGTCCAGGATGATGTAGTGGTGGGCGAAGCGGCGGCGCAGCCGCTCGATCGTCGCGCTGACCGGCCGGCTCACCCCCGGCTCGGAGGCGGTGACGTCGCGCGAGCCGATCGGCAGATAGGACAGGCCGCCGATGGCGGTGCGCACCAGCGTGTCCTCGATCCGCAGCGTCGGGTTGGCGACCAGGTTGTACAGCCCAGGTGCGTCGGTCAGGCTCATCGTCGCGCTGAGCGACTTGGGCTTGGCGTCCATGTCCACCAGCAGCACCTCGCCCAGCCCGTTCTGGGCGATGCTGGCGGCGACGTTGAGCGCGGTGAAGCTCTTGCCCTCGCCCGGTTTGGCGCTGGTGACCATCAGCAGGTTGCTGGG
>Ga0181529_10008040_pt1 | contig 10366 bp, 8 predicted proteins | sample PEATcosm2014_Bin_36_FD_119763 | JGI IMG/M metagenome (GOLD analysis project Ga0181529, IMG submission 119763) | Peatland microbial communities from MTU Mesocosm Facility, Houghton, MI, USA - PEATcosm2014_Bin10_30_metaG | ecosystem: Environmental > Terrestrial > Soil > Wetlands > Peat | place... | reverse complement strand
TCGCCGGCCGTGCTCGCGGCCTGCTCGTAGAGGGGAGCGGTCTGTCCCAGCAGGGCATCGCCGCCCAACTCATACAAATGCTCGGTCAGCTGGAGGTTCTTGGGATCGAGTTCGAGAGCGTGCTGAAGGGCGGCGCGCGCGGCAGAGGCGTCGCCGCGCAAGCGGCTCTTGGCCGCGGCATGAATCAGTGCCGTGACCGCGTGGCTGCGGGCCACGCCGGCGGCCAGAGGGTAGTCGGCATTGGAAGGATCGAGTGCGGCCGCCTGCTCATAGCCCCGCATCGCCTCTTCAAAGCGCTCGGCCACGAAGAGCTTGCTCGAGGCAAGAAAGAGCTTGGCGGCGCGCCGGCGATCGCTGCCGCGCGGCGGTTTGGCGTCTTTGGCTGGAGCAGCGGGCTGCGGCGCGGCCTGACTGGCTGGCGCGGGCTGCGCCGGCGTTTGGGCTTGCGCGAGGCTGACGGCCATGGCCAGCAGCAATGCGACCGAGGCCCGCGCCGCTCGGAAGGCCGTCATGGGGCGTTGCGGTTTCACTGCGCGGCCTGTGTGAGCCTGAGCAGATCGGCCAGGGATGTGGCGCAGACATCGGGCCGGTACTCAAGCAGAGCGTCGAAGCTCGAGTTGCCGGTGGCGACGGCGATGACGGAAAGTGAGTTGGCGCGGGCCGCCTCGATGTCGCGCGGCGTGTCGCCGACGACGCAGATGCGCGCCTTGTCGCCGGCCAGTTCGCGGGCCTTGCGCGCGGCGTGGCCAATCAATTCCGAGCGGACGGGAAAGCGGTCGCTGAAGCCGCCGAAGCGGAACCATTCGCGCAGCCCGGCCTCTTCGATCTTGATCCAGCCGATCATCTCCAGGTTGCCGGTGCCGACTCCGAGCAGGGCGCCGCGCTTGGCCAGGTGGTCAAGTGTGTCTTCCACTCCGGGCATGAGCAGCAGTTTCATCACCTTTCGCTGCTCGGCGACCGTTTGGCGTATGGCATCGAGAATGGCCTCAAGCTGCGGCTCAAAGACCTCGGCCGGAATGCCCGCCTGACGGCAGGCTTCGCGCAGAATGGCCGTATCGGTGCTGCCCTGGACCGGGACGCCCTCTAGCGTGACCTCGAAGCCCGTAACCCGGCGAATGCTGGGGACGAAGGAGTTCATGTGGATGCGGCCAATGTCGCGCAAGAGCGTGCCGTCGATATCGAAGAGATAGGCGTCCTGCCCATCCCAGACAAAGCCGGGTGCGATCTGGATGCGGGCTTCGTTGGTTTGTGAAGTTGTCTGCATGATGGTGAGCGGCGCCGTCAGCCCTGGCGGTAGTTCTGGCGCACGGCGCTGAAGACAGGACGCACGCTGCGAACCGGACGCTTGAGGCCGGCGCGCACCTCGGCCAGATTCAGGCCCAGTTCCGCCATGGCGCGGCTGAGCGTGTTGCGGTGCATGCCCAACTCTTCGGCCGCCTTACACTGGTTGCCCCGATGCGCCACCAAGACTTCGCGCAGATACTGCCTTTTGAATTCGCGCACGGCGTCATCGTAGCCAATGCCGCTGGAGTGCATTTGCGTCACCAGGCTGTCCAGTTCTCGTCTCACGTCCACCTCTTGCTCTTTATTAGCTTGCCATAATCATGCGGTTAGCGCTCTGCGGAAAATCACACGCCACCATGGCCGGGATGCAACCATCTGGGAGAATCCTGTTCCAGAATCCTGAGCCCCTCCCGCACGCGCTCGGCCAGTTCGTGCGGGCTCATGTGCGTGCTGAGATGACAGGCCCCGAAAAACAACCGCGGCAGCCTCGCCTCCGTGAGCCAATGGGCCTGGGGAAAAAAGGCGACAGCCACCAAAATGCACAGGGTGACCAGTAACGTCCCCTGCAAAAAACCAAAGGCCCCGCCGGCGAGCTTGTCCAGGCAACCCAGCCCCATCTGGTGCAAGGTTCTTGCCAGAATGGAGCCAACCAAATTAGCGACTCCCATGACTGCCAGCGCGATCAGGAGAAATCCGACGGCGTCGGCCACCGCCTCGACGCGCACCATAGGAAGGAACAGCGCCGCCACGCGATCGTAGTTCCAAGCCGCCAGCACGAGACCCACAAAGAGGCCGCCGAGCGAGCAGACGGAGCGGAAGAACCCCTGCGACAGACCTCCGAATACCGACAGCAGCAGGAGGATCACAATGGCCCAATCAATCCATGTCATGCCGCGCTCCTGCCGGGCTGAAGAGTCCGGGTTCTACAAACTGAGATCCCGCTGGGTCAAGCGGCGGAAAGCCTCAAGATACTTGGCCTGGGTGCGCTCGACCACCTCGTCGGGAAGACCGGGCGCGGGCGCCTGCTTGTTCCAGTGGATTTGTTCAAGATAATCGCGCACGAACTGTTTGTCGAACGAAGGCTGCGCACCGCCGGGCTTCCACAACGAACCTTCCCAAAAGCGCGAGGAGTCCGGAGTGAGGACCTCATCGGCAAGGATAATCCCATCCGCGGTTCTGCCAAACTCGAATTTTGTGTCGGCGAGGATCAATCCGCGGGACTCGGCATGGTCCGCGGCCTTCTTGTAGATGGCCAGTGAGAGGCGTTTCAACTCGGCCGCATCGGCCGCGCCGATGGCCGCCTCAGTGGCGGCAAAGCTGATGTTCTCGTCGTGGGTTCCGGCCTCGCCCTTGGTGGAGGGAGTGTAGAGCGGCTCGGGCAGGCGCGAGCCGTCGAGAAGACCGCCGGGAAGCGGAATGCCGCAAACGGTCTTGCTGGCCCGGTACTCCTTCCAGCCCGAACCGGTGAGGTAGCCGCGCGCCACGCACTCGACAGGAAACATCTTCGCCCGCTTGACCAGCATGGAGCGGCCTTCCAACTGGTCCGCGTAGGGCTGCAAGGAAGCGGGAAACTCGGCGACGTCGGCCGTAATCAGGTGGTTGGGCACCAGAGTGGACAACAGCTCGAACCAGAAGAGCGAAATCTGGGTGAGAATTTTGCCTTTGCCCGGAATGCCGGTCGCGAGCACGTGATCGAAGGCCGAAATACGGTCCGTGGCGACCAGCAGAAGCGCGTCGTCTACGGCATAAAGATCGCGCACCTTGCCCCGGCCAAGCAGGGGCGTTTCGCCCAGATTCGTCGTCAAGAGAGCTGTCATTGGAAGGCATTACCTCGGAGGGAACTGAATCTCCGATTTTCGTGCGTGCGCCGGGGTTTGTCAATGTGCCGGGACGCGTATAAATGGGCTGCCGAGGGCGGCGCCGAAGGCTCGGAGAGGCAGAATTGACCGGCTCTGCCCGGTTCTTGAATGTTACATACCCCTGTGACGGCCGTCACGGAATGCTCTTCTGGCATGGGAGACACTCCAGAAGTCAACATGGTTCGGAGAGCGCGTAAGAACACTCTCTTAGAGCCGGGCGACACGAGGCAGCAGTGGAAAGGGGAAGCCGCGGCTAGCTTCGTTTGTGCAGGGATCACCAGTAGCCGCGTGCTACCGACCTCCAGTGCCGGCTACTGGTCCCCGTCTCAGACTTGTGATAAGCAAGCGCCTCCGAGGAGAAGATATCCTTCGGGGGCGATTTTTTGCCTCCAAGCAGCACCATGAACAATGCCGAAGCGTGGGCAATCTCCGGCCGGACGGTCGTCCGTCCGCAACCCGGAAATCTTGGATTCCCAAAGTTGGGATTGCTCGACGAGTGCATTCGCGATTTACCACTCGTCGCGATTGTCGTAGCGGGTCAACTGGCAACCATCACTTGCCCAACAAGCCGGTGGTACATCGAGAACAGGCAATCCGCATTCCTCCGGCTCCTGATGCCAGCGCCTCAACCGGGACGGCTCGCGCTCCTGCGCAGGTTGCGGTGCGAGCCGTAATCGCCAGGCTAATGAGTCATTGCTTGAGGAAGCCTATTTTTTAAAATCATGCACCCAGCTGCGATACGCGGCTCCTGGGGAAATATAGATCAGCGCACGTGCCAGGGTTCAGAGATCAGGGAGCAGCAATCAGGGATCGCAAAATTTATACTTGACACCGGCAGAAAATCCACTACCATATGGTTGTGGATAAGTTGGGTACAACATTTGCGGCTCTGTCTGATCCCACTCGTAGGGCGATGATCGAACGACTCTCCCATGGACCCACCTCTGTGCATGGATTGACGGAACCGTTTGCGCTCTCGCAGCAGATGATTTCAAAACATATTGCCTGCCTGGTTCGGGCGCGGATTGTGATCAAGTCGAAGCGTGGACGCGAGAGTGTGTGCACGCTTCGGCCGGAGGCGATAAAGACCGTCGGTGACTGGGCGATTAGCTATCGTCGATTCTGGGAAGAGAGTTTCGACAAGCTGGACGTGGTTGTGAATCAAATGAAAAAAAACGGAGGTCAGAGATGACACAAAACACGGTGAACGAGACAGAGCGGATGGTCGTCACAAGAGTTTTTGATGCCCCACGCGAATTGGTTTGGAAGGCGTGGACAGACCCGAAATATGTGATGCAGTGGTGGGGGCCGAAGGGCTTTACTGCGCCGGTTTGCGAGATCGATTTTCGCGTGGGAGGCAAATTCCTCTGCTGCATGAAGACGCCGGATGGGCAGGAGTTCTGGAATGCTGGCGAATACCACGAGATTGTTCTGCACGAGAAGATCGTTTCCTCCATGTACTTCTCCGACTCGAAGGGAAACAAGGTTGAGCCTGCGCACTATGGAATAGAACATGAGGCCATAGAGGATGCGCACGACGTGACCCTCTTTGAGGATCTCGGGAACGGCCAGACGAAACTCACCTTCATTGGAAATGAACCCATGGAGAGCGCAAAGAATAGCGGGCAACTGGAGGGCTGGAACCAGATACTCGATAAAATTGCCGCGGTTGTTGCGGGGCTAGCGCAGGCGGAATAGGAAGTTGAAGTTTTGAAGATCGTCCTGCGCGAGATACGGCCAAGGGTGGCGGGAGGCGGCTTATCGGCCTTCCCGTCACTTGGCCGAATAGTTGCCTGTCCGGATAAGTGACCCTTGGCTCAACTGACGCCAACGGCCCGATGTACTCATCGAGCCTTGCTTTGCTCATTTTTCAGAGTAGCGGGCGGATGGTCGCCGGTCGGGCGCATCGTCTCGGGATCGCACTCGCCGTTGGCCGCCAGCGCAGGCTGCCGGTCCCGCCTTTATCCCCTTTTGAATGTTTCACAAACGCATCGATGCGCCGCAACCCCTTGGAGGAAACTTCTCCGCTCGCAAAAAAATCGTGGGAATTTTGTAAATCCCTTGCAGATCATTACCATCCGATGGCGCAAAATGGTTGTAGAAATCGCGCCAAACCACCCGGCCGAAGACCCGTGGCGAACGTCCTGGGTTTAGGTCTTTTCGAGCCTGTTGTCCGTGCCGGCTAGCAAGCAGCCCTGAATCGTCCTCTAACCTGTTTGGAATGAAGAATCTGCGGATAACTCCTTTGTTATGAAGATTTTGCGGCGACGCTCTCCTCGTAAGCTCATGAAAATAGGGAATTTATTTACAGAGTCCGGGTGGGGGAGGGGTAAATATACGCATCAGGTGTGTCGCTGGGCGCAAGGTCCCCATGTCCCGCCTTGGGACATGGGAAAGCAGCCACGCCGGTCCTATGCCGTGGCGCGCTGCTGCTCGTGGCTGCCCAGGCGCAAGCTGACAACACGGGAGACGCCGGGCTCCTGCATGGTGACGCCGTAGATGATGTCGGCGGAGTGCATCATGCGCTTGGAGTGGGTGACGAGCAGGAACTGCGTCTCCTTGCTGAGGGAGTGGAGCAGATCGGCGAGGCGGCTGACGTTGGTTTCGTCCAGCGCCGCGTCCACTTCGTCGAGGACGCAGAAGGGACTGGGCTGGAACTGGAAGATGCCGACCAGCAGGGCGAGCGCGGTCAGAGCTTTTTCGCCGCCTGAAAGCAGCAGCACATTCTGCAGCTTTTTGCCCGGCGGCGAAGCCACGATCTCCAAACCGCTCTCGGCCTGGTTTTCAACGTCGGTGAGGCGCAGGAAGGCCTGGCCGCCGTGGAAGAGCCGGGTAAAGACCTGGGCGAAGTTCTCGTTGATCTTGGCAAAGGCCTCGTCGAATTTGGAACGCGAAATCTGGTCGATCTCCTTAATCGTCTCCTGGGTATTTTCGATCGACTCCATCAGATCGCGGCGCTGCGTATCAAGGAAGCCGTGGCGGCCCGCCGTTTCCTTGTACTCATCGAGGGCCATCATGTTCACCGGGCCCATCTGCTCGATGCGCTGGCGGAGGGTGCGGCAGGTCTCTTCTTCCGCGGCCAGTTCGTCGCCGCCCAGGTGGAGAATCTCCGCGTCGGCGCGCAGGACGGCGGCCTCGGCGTTCACCTCGGTCAGGCAGCTTCCTTCCACGTGCTCCAGGTCGGAGCGCAGTTTGGCCACCTCGCTGGAGCGGTTGGCGCGATCGTCGCGCAACTGGTCCAGCGAAGCGCGGGCGGTCTTCAACTGCGTTTCGATTTCCGCTAATTGCTGGCGCAGGCTCTGGGCCTGGCCGGCAAGGGTCTGCGCCAGGGCCAGCGCCTCGGCGCGGACGGCCGCCAACTCACCCTCCTGCGCGGCCAGCTTGGCGCTCTCGCTGATGCGCTGCTCGCGCTCCGCGGCCGCTGCGGCCCGCTGCTGCTCGATGACGAGCACGCGGCGCTCCAGATCGGCATGGAGCCGGTCGATGCGCTGGAAGGCAGCTTCGGCGCCGCGCCGCCGCTCCTCCAGGCCGGCCAGCTCTGCGGTGACCTGGGCTGCTTCCTGCTGCAGGCCTTCGCGCTTCTGGCGCAGCATGGCCAACTGGGCTTGCAACTCATCGAGGCCGGCTTCGGCCTGCGCGTGTTCGGTCTCCAGGCGCGCAGTCTCCTCGCGCTTCTGGGCAATATGGCTTCCTTTGGCTTCGCGCGCTTCCTTGTTGCGGGCGGCCTGGGACGTCCACTCCTGCAGCCGGCGCTCGACGCGCTGGGTCTCGCCCTCCATCTGCTTGAGCGCCGCGCCCTGGTCTGCGGTGTCGCGCTCGGCCAGGCGCCGCTCTTCGCTGCGCGCCTCCAGTTGCGCCGCCAGCTCTTCGATGGTCCGGGTGAGCGCCGCTGCTTCAGCTTCAGCCTGCGCCACGCCGGTCTCCAGCTTTGCCAAGCGGTTCAGCGTCTCGCGCAACTCGCGCTTGAGGGCCAGGGGACCCGCGCTGGCAGGCTTGCCCCCGGTCACCGTAGCGTTGTGGAAGCACTCGCCTCCCGCGGTGAGGAAATAAGCGTAGGTGTGCAGGGCAGCCAGCCTCTGCGCTTCGCCGGAGTCCTCGACCAGGTAGCCGTGCTTGAGCTTGGGCAGAATCGTCTCCAACGACCGCCCAAAGCCGTTCAGGACACGGATCGAATCTTTGAGCGGGGTCACACCGGCGCCGTCGATCGGGTCTTCGCCTTCCTCAAAAAGGGCGGCTTGCTCCGCCGGGTGGATGAGGAAAGTGGCCCGGCCATCTACGCCGGACTTGAGCAGACGGACGCCCTCCTCGGCAGCCCCCCAGCTTTCGACCACAACATAATTCAGCTCCTCGCGCAGGAACTCGTCTACCACGTCCTCGTAAGTGCCGGTAACCTCAATGAAGTCGGCTAGCGTGCCAACGGGCGACCTGCCTGCGCCGAGCGCGCCGGGCTTCAACAGCCGGCGGACCGTGTCGGAGGAATAGCTGTGGTCGCGAATCAGCGATTCCAGCGAGTCGCGCCGTCCTACCATGGTGGCCTGTTCGCTGCGCAACTGGTTGGCGCGCGTCCGTTGCGCGTTCTCCTCGGCCCGGCGCGCCTGCAGCGACTCGCGCAGCGACACAATCTCGCCCTCCAGACGCTTGAGCGCGCCGGAAGCGGACTCGAAGCGCAGCCTGGCCTGACCGCTTTCGACGCCCAGGGTTTCCAACTCGTTGCGCGCCTGGTCCATCTCGGCTTCAAGCCGCTCGGCCTCGCGCTCCAGGGCCGCCAGGCTCTCTTCGCCCTGGGCTGTGTGGTTGCGGGCATTGGAGGACAGGGTGAGCAGGTGCATGGCATGGCGGCGTCCGCTCTCCAACTGCCGCTCCGCGGCGAAGACCTCTTCGGCCGCCGTGCGCGCTTCTTGCTGGTGCGCCTCAACCTTCTGGCGAAACGCCTTGGCCTCGCCAGCCGCAGTCTCAAGAAACAAGTGCTGCTGCGCCCGCTCCTCGGCGATGCCGCCCAACTGCGTGCGGGTTGCCTCCAGTTCCGCGCCGGAGGCGGCGATCCGCGCCTCCAGTTCGCCTACGCGCTCGGTGTTGCTGCGCTCCCGCGCCGTGGCCCGCTCCAACTCGAGGGCCGCTTCGTTGGCGCGGTTTTGCGCCTCTTTGCCCTCGCGGTCCAGCTCGTAGCCGCGCTCGGTGAGCGCATGCTGGCTGGCTTCCATCGCGCCGATCTCCGCGGCCGAGCCGTTGATCTGCTCTGACAGGGCTTTAATCTCCTGCTCAAGACGGGCCTGCTCCGCATCCATGAGGGCCATGCGGCTGGCCAGCACGACGCGCAGCCGGCCGCGCAACTCGTCGCGCACCGCTGCAAAGCGTTCCGCCTTAGAGGCCTGCCGTTTGAGGCTGTTCATCTGGCGCGTGACTTCCTCAAAGATGTCGTCCACGCGGGCCAGATTCTGCTTGGCGCTTTCCAGACGCAACTCGGCGAGGCGCTTCTTGTTTTTGAAGCGTGTAATTCCAGCGGCCTCTTCGATAATGGCGCGGCGGTCATGCGGCTTGGAGCTGAGCAACTGGCCGATGCGCTCCTGGCCGATGATGGCGTAGCTCTCCGGCCCCAGGCCGGTGCCCATGAAAATGTCCTGGATGTCGCGCAGGCGGCAGAGCTTGCCGTTGAGCAGATACTCGCTTTCGCCGGTGCGGAAGAGGCGGCGGGTAATGACGATTTCACCCTTCTGCGGCGTGCGCTGGAACTTGCGGCGGCGAATCTTGAGCAGTACGGCCTGCGGACCCACCCCCGCGGATCCCTGCGGCGGGGCGGACGCTTCTTCGGCATCCTCATCGAGCGCTTGGCCGGGCTGCTCGTTGGCGATGATTTCTTCGGCCTCATTGGCGCGCTGGCGGCGCACTTCGTCCTCGTCCCAGTCGGTGGGACCGTCGTGGTCGACCACCACCTCCGGCTCAACGGGAACCGGGCCTTCGTAGGCTTCGGGATCGACCATGGTCAACGTCACTTCGGCCATGCCGAGAGGCTTGCGGTCGCGGGTTCCGGCAAAGATGACGTCCTGCATGTGCGTGCCGCGCAAGGTTTTAGCGCTCTGCTCGCCCAGCACCCAGCTCACCCCGTCGAGGATGTTCGACTTGCCGCACCCGTTCGGTCCCACCACCACGGCAATGCCCGTTCCCGCCACGGTCAATTCCGTGCGGTCGCAAAAGCTTTTAAAACCGAGGATGTGGATCTTCTTTAGTTTCAGCATTCTCACTCCGAGTCGATGGGCTATGGGCGATTCCGTATGGGGTCGCGGCGGCAACTTGCCCGCGCCGCGCGGGAAGGGGAGAATATTGCTCCCCGATTACAGACTCTAAGGAGCCAGACGGGCAGGGTCAACGGCGGAAAAGGGGGTTTTTGTGGATAAGGGAGGCCGGAATTCGAGTTCCTGGAGAATCCGCAAAAAACAGTGCAGCGAGCAGGGAACAGTTGAAAGCCTGGAAATGACAGTTTACAGGTCTCCCTCTTTGAGGCAAAAAACCTTCAGGTCCAGGTTTGAGGGTAACAGTCAAAGTGCATGAAGCGGGTTTTGCACGCAAACAGCGCATATGCGTTGGATATTGGCTGGCATTCGGACTGCTCCGGCTTGAATTCCGGTCGTTTGAGTCAGAGGTCAGAGATCAAAGAGGCGCGTGGTTGGCGGGAGATCCCGGGTCCGAGAATCCGAAACTGGAATGCCCAGCGGCAGATTCGAGGTTTCAATAGCGATACCCGTGACCACGGGCGCCGGCCTGCTGAGAGCTGGACCATCGGCCCATGTGCAAGACATTCTTGCTCTTAGATAGGCATCCAATTCTCGTCGCAATCGCGAAGTGTTCGTTGGCTAAGTTAGTTATAAATGAGCATTTTTGAACAGACTGCCCGATTTTTCTCGCGCTACGTTGGCAAAGTCACGTCGTGTCGGCATTCCCCGTTGGGCCGGCAAAACGATGAGCGTTGGACACCTTGCCACCACAGCTGACGAGAGGGTACAAATGCGCAATTTCAGGATTGGATTCATGTGCTTCCTGGCGACTCTGCTGGTCGCCCTTGCGGCCGGCTGCGGCCAAGAAACGGTAAGCATCCCAGGCGTGGTATCAGTAACTCCGGCTCAAGGCGCTACCGGTGTCGTCATCAACACGACCGTCACCGCAACATTCAGCGTGGCGATGAACCCAAGCACGATTACCACCTCGACCTTTACATTGGCGGGCCCAGG
>Ga0181529_10008039_pt1 | contig 10367 bp, 5 predicted proteins | sample PEATcosm2014_Bin_36_FD_119763 | JGI IMG/M metagenome (GOLD analysis project Ga0181529, IMG submission 119763) | Peatland microbial communities from MTU Mesocosm Facility, Houghton, MI, USA - PEATcosm2014_Bin10_30_metaG | ecosystem: Environmental > Terrestrial > Soil > Wetlands > Peat | place... | reverse complement strand
GCCGGCAATCAATGCCGGCCAGATGGCGGCCAAGAGACGTCGCAGACGGCAGCGATCTCCTCGTGAGGACGAATTCTCGCCGGATCAGGACACCACTGGCAAAAGATAGTGGGTCGAGCAGGCTCGCCCACTACAAAATGATTCGCTGCGGTCATGGCGCCGGCACGTTGTAGATCTCGATCATGGCGATTCCGGTCGTGGAGTCCCCGCTGCTCACCTTGGCGCTGTAGCCGGCGATTCCGGTGGAACCGGTCGGAAGGGTCACAACCATGGCGCAATCGGCCGAGCCGGGCGCAAGGAGATCGGAGCCGGTGGCGGAGCCGATGATCGAGGCGGTCGCGGGTTGGATACCCGCCGAGACCGGGGAATTGCCGAAGACAATGGCGTTGCCCCACCCGGCATTGGTCGCGATCACATTGCTGTTTGCATCATACAAGGTCAGCACGGGCTTCGCCAGGGTCTGGCCGCTGACCAGAGGCGCCAGGCCCGGGCCGATCGCCACGATGAGCACGGTTTGGGAGCCTGTGCCGCCAATATAAAATCCGCCCAAGAGCGATTGATTCAGGCTGTCCACTCCGACGAGGGCCCGGGTCGCGATTCCGGTCAGGTGCGAGGCGGGCGAGCCGGTATAGGAGTCGGCGTCGTAGATCGTGGCCAGCGCGATTCCGGGCGAATTGTTCAGGGTGTCGATTTGCGCCGTGTAACCGATGTTGGGACCGGCTGGAACGCTCGTGTATATCGCCGTGTCGGTGGAACTGGGCTGGGTGAAATAGGGGCTCAGATAAACGGTCGCAATGGCATTGGCCAAGATCTGGACGCCGCGCCAGGCGGAATTGGTGTCGAGCGTGCTCCCGGAGGCGTTCAGCAAAGTCAGTCTTGGGGCTGTGAGGGTCAGGCCGCTCAACGACGGGCTTTCCACCCCCAGACCCGGGCCTATGCCGCACACCACGATATTCTTCGTGCCCGATCCGTCGCCGGTGTAGAATCCCGACACGATATTCTGATCCTGGCCGGTGCCCAGATAGGCCCGCGAGGAGATGGCGTACAAGTGCGAGTTGACGGCGACCGTCACGGCCGCCGCGTTCGACGTCACGGAGCTTGAACCGTTGGAGACGACAACCGCGTAGCTCCCCATCTGGGTCGTGCCGATGTTCGGGAGAGTGAGCGTGGAATTGGTGGCGCCTGAAACATCAACCCCGTTGAGCTGCCACTGGTAGCCCGAGGCGCCCGTCGCAGCGACGCTCAGGGTCGGGCTCGCTCCGGCTTTGACGGATTGAGCGACGGGCTGGGCCGTGATGGAAGGAAGATTTTGCGATGCGCTGCCCTGGCGCTGGGGGCCGGCGAGCAACATAGGCCAGGGCGAGCTGGAGGCATAGGAGCCGATATCGAAGGCGTAGAGCTTGTGGTCGTAGCTTCCGAAATAGAGGTTGGTTCCGAAGATGACGGGCGAAGAGCGCACCCATCCGGCCGTCGCGAACGTTCGGTTGAGCGAACCGTCCGGGTTGATCGCGTACACATTGTTGTCGTAGCACCCGACATAGATAACCCCGTTGCAATCGACCGCGGGGGAGCTTGCGCGCACCTCGCTTCCGAGCGGATAGCTCCACTGGAGCGCCCCGGTCGAGGTGTTGAGGGCATAGAGGTGGCGATCGTAGCTGCCGAAGGTGACGAGCCCGCCGCTCCCCAAAGCCGGCGAAGAACTGATGCTGTTGCCAACGGTATGTTCCCATCGGAGGCCTCCGGATTGCGTCACAGAATAGAAACTTCCCCCCAAGGTTCCAAAATAAAGGTTGCCGCTGCCGTCGATTGCAGGGGCGGTGTAGATCGCCGCATCGGCCGTGAAGCTCCATTTCAGGGTTCCGCTTGGACTGATTGCATAAAAGACGCCGTTGTCCGCGCCGATGTACACCGTCCCGTCCGATCCGACCGAGGGCGGCGCATAGGAGAGGCCCGGCACGGCATAGGTCCATCGGACGGTCTGATTGGTCGTATTGACGGCATATAGATTTCCGTCCTGGGCCTTGACGTAGAGCGTGTCGTCCATGGCCGATAACGATCCGAGGGCGGCAGCTCCGTTCACGATCGCATTCGCCGGAAGACTCATGCTCCATTTGAGCCCGCCGCTCGAGTTGAATGCGCAGATCGGTCCCCCGTTCGAAGAGGCGGCATAGACGGTGCCGTCGCCCGCGATCGCGGCCGCGCTCGTGTCGAATGCGTAGCTCGTGGAACTCGGGGTGTAGACCCATCGCGTCGAGCCGTTGGAATTGAACGCGTAAAAGCTTCCGTCGTCGCTTCCGACATACACGGCGCCGTCTGTCCCGACGGCCGGAGCGCAGGTGATGCTGTCCTGCGTGACCGCCTGCCAGAGCGAATCGGCGATCGTGAGCGTGAACTGCCCGGAGGACAGGCCGGTGCTGCTGTCGGTGTTACCGTCGACCGTGATCTCGTAGGTGGTCCCCGCGGTCGCCTGGATCGTGCATAAACAGATGCTGGCGGGGATATTGTCCGAGGAAACGATCGGGCCGCCCGCGACCGCCGCTCCGGGAACGAGCGTCAATGCGCTAACGCTCGATCCCGTGTAGACGGCCAGAAGCGGGTCAAAATCGTAGCTGAATGCGGCTACCTGAAACTGGCCTGTCTTGGGCGCCGTCCAGGAGTACCAGACCGAATGGCCTCCGGCGTATCCGAGGATTTTCGGCTCGCCGCTCTCCCGTGAGGCGAACCGGGTGGTGGAAGTGATTCCGGTGCTTGTTCCCGCCAGCGCGGTCGCGAGGGCGAACGTGTCGTTGTTGTAGTTCAACAATAGGATCGTCAGGCCGCTCGCGCCGTTCTGCCCGTCCACCGTCAACTGGTAGGTCGTCCCCGCCTGGGCGGTGAAGGTCACACTGGAGGCTCCCGCTCCGGCCGTGGAATTGGCTGCGACCGGGACAAGCGATCCGAGCGAGGCGCCCGTGTAGACGCCGACCAGGGTCGCGTAGCTGCTGCCCGTCGTGGCCAGGGTCACCGATCCGCTCGCGGGCGCCGTCCACTGCCACCACAGGGAGGCGCCTCCGGCATTGCCCATGATAACGGGCTCGCCCGACTCCCGCGTAGCGCCGACATTCGAGGAGCGGACCGACAGGCACGATCCGGACAACTGGGCGCGGGAGGCGAAGGCATCGTTGAATGGCGTATTGTCGCCCTGGGCGGAGGCCAGGGCCGCCGCCAGATCCAGGCGCCCTCCGGTCTGCACGCGGCCGTTGAAATTGGAATCCGGATCGACGTGGCGCAGAAGACGGTTGATGAGCTGGCGGGGTGTGTCGCCCGGGAACTGGGCCTTCAAAAGCGCAACCGATCCGGTCACGAAAGGCGTCGCCATCGAAGTGCCGGACAGGATCTGCGTCGCCGTGTCGCTCGTGTTGTAGGTGGACAGGATCTCGTATCCCGGGGCGCCCAGATCGACATTCCCGGAGCCGTAGCTGCTGAAGAAGATGACATCGTCGCGATTGTCGGAGGCGGCCACGGCGACGATGTTGTTGAGGGCATAGCTCGCCGGATAGGAGGGCGTCAGGCTGTTGTCCTCGGCCTGGTTGCCGGCGGCGAACACGAAGATGATTCCGGATGCGTCCAACGCTTGAAGGGCGGAGTACTCGCTCGAATCGTAGGCGTTGCTGCCGAAGCTCCCGTTCACGATTTGCGCGCCGTGGGCCAGCGCGAACTCGAGGCAGGTTATCTCCGCCTCCGTTGTTCCTTCCCCGCTCGCATTCAAAAATTTGAGCGGCATGAGCTGCACGGACCAGGCGACCCCGCTGACGTCGATGCCGTTGTTGCCGATGGCTCCTATGATTCCTGCCACATGCGTGCCGTGGCCGTTGTTGTCGGATGGGTTGCCGCTGTTGGCGCTTCCGGAATTGACGGTTGCGTTGATTCCGTGGAGCGCGTTCACGTACTGGAACGTGTAGGGAGTGCCGTCGTACGTCGCACCGACAGACCCGTTTGGCGACGGGTTTGTCCAAAGATTCCCCGCGAGGTCCTGGTGGGTCAGGCGCACTCCCGTGTCCAAGGTGCACACAACCACGTTGGGGGCGTCGTAGCGCGTGTTCATCCATGCCGACACGGCATGGATATCGGCGCCCGGAATGCCGGGCCCGTCCACGTTTGGATTGGAACCCGTGTTGTTCAAACCCCACTGGCTAGAATAATTCGTATCGTTGGGAGGACCGCTCGCTTTCGCGTACGCGTGCTTGATGTAATCGCGGTCGACGAACTCATAGCGCCCGGTCGCGCTCAAACGGGCGATCGCGGCAGCGGGCGTGTCGCCAGGCTTCAGCGTGAACACCCGCAGTCCGCCAAACAGGTCGAACTTGCGTTTGACGGCCCACCCTTCGTTGGCCTCCTCGGAATCCACCGTCGCCAGCCGCTCATGGCGGGGTTTGGCGAGCACGGCGCCGTCAAGCCAGCCCTGAGCAAGTTCCTTGGCCGTGAACGATGGGCTGTCCGCTGCTTGGCCGCAGGCGGCGATCGCCGATGCAATCATCGCCAGGGCAATCAGGAGGCGTTGGAACATGGATTTTTTAGCCTGTGGCACCACGATACGTCGCGACAAGCCAGGAATCGCACATTCGAATGCGCGAATCCGCGGCGAAGGGCGTTGCGGCCGCAAACGGGTTTCATGACCTTCAAATTCGCGGCAGGGTTCCACTCTGGGCCGGTCTTCCGGACCGGCCCAGTCCCTCGGATTTCACGGCGGGTCAGGAAGCCGCCAGCCAGTCCCGCAAGTCCGCGTCCGATTCCAGGCGTCGTCCGCCGCGGTAGTCTGCGGAGAGGAGCGCGTCATAGGCTGGCTCCGCAAATCGGCGGCAGTGAAGCAGGACCCGAGCCCGCTGACCCGGAGCGCGAACCAGCCGTCCGAGCGCCTGATTCACCTTTTGCATGCCCGGAATCCGGTACACGCGCTCGACGGCCGCCTCACGCCCGAGCCCGGCCAGCGCTTGCAGCCGAGCCCGCTGCACCGAATTCACCTCCGGCAGGGCAGGCCCCACGACCATTGCGTGCGTCACGCGCCCGCCCAGCAGGTCGATGCTCTCCGAGAATCCGGAACCGAGGACAAGAAAGATGGCGTCCGAATCGTCGAGCGAGGCTTCCACCCAGGCTGTCTGCGCGGAAAGGGCCGCCTGCCTGGGCTGGAGAGCGGCACGGAGCGAAGGCCAGGAACTGGACATTTCCCGGCCGACCGCCTCGGCATAGGCGTAGCTTGGAAAAAATACAGCGATGGTGGAGGAGGCGCTTCGGCACAGGGCAGCCACCGTGGATGCCGTGACGTCGTAGTACCGGGCGCGGTGCTGGAAGGTCGTATCGACTCGGACGTCACTTGCGACGTCGTAGGCGCCCGCGCGCCAGGGTGTTGCGGCACGAACGCCGGAGAGCGGCGCACCGCAGGCCGCGCCAAAGCAGTCCCACGGACCCGGAGTCGCGCTTGCAAGAACGACTCCTCCGAACTCCCGCAGGCTTGTCCCGATCGCCTCGGCTGCGTCCAGGCAGGTGAGCGTCAATTGGCCGCGCCGCGGGCTCCACCAAAGAAGCGGCAGACGCGTCTGGTCCAATTGCTGGGCGATTTGCGGGAATTTCCACAGCCGCTCGGCCGCCCTGGGGCCCAGGGCCGCGTAATCGAGAGGGTGGGATTCTGTCGTCTCCGCGAAACGAATCAAGAGCTCGCGCGCTTCCTCCTCGATATCCGGAGCGACGGCGGAACCCGGTTCGAGTTCCTCGAGAAAACGAGCCCACGCTCCGGCGATGGCTGCCAGCGGCGCCTGGGCCCCGATCGATTCGAGCGAGTCCCTCAGGGAAAACGCATCCGCGGCCGCAAAGTCGTGGGAGTACACCCCCGCGACGCGACCCGGAAGATTGTGCGCCTCGTCGATGAGCAGAAGGGTGCGCTGCGGTTGGAACCCAGGCTGGTCGTAGAAGAGTCCGCGGCTCGACGGGGAAAAGACGTAGTTGTAGTCGCCCACCCAGACGTCGTGGAAGGCGAGCGAAGATCGCGTGATCTCGTAGGGGCATATTTGCGCCGCATGGCCCGCGAGGCGAAGCGACTCGATGTCCCGCGCCTGGTTTTCGAACAGGTGGAACCGGGATAACCCGCTTTGCGGCCAGCGCCCGGCCGCCCCCGCAAGAAAGGAACAGGCGTCGCGCACGCAATGATAGACGGAGTTGACGCAATGCTCGGCCTTGTTGCGGACATGCCAGGTCGCCACCGGAGTGGAGTTGCACGGCTGGTCCGGGCCGGGTTCGCTCGCGGTCATCGATTCCAGGGTCCGGGCGACTTGCAGTTGTCCCGTCGATTTTCCCGTCAAGTAGACGATCCGCTCAAAACGCCCCGACCGGAGTTCCCCGAGCGCCACTTCGAGAAGGACGCCTGTCTTCCCGAAGCCCGTCGGGGCTTCGAACAGGATGGCGGAAGCCCGCGTGGCGAGGGCGGTGCGCAAATCGCCGACCACCGTCTCCTGACCTTCCCTCGGAACGGAAAAGGGGGCTCGAAAACGCAGGGCGAGCCGCCGTTGCCGGGCTTGCAGCCTCAGGTCGAGAAATTCGCCAACGCGGCCTAGCTGCGCCCGGAGCGCCGCCTCGTCCCGGGGAACGAGCCGGACCGTTTGGGTGATTCCGCTGGAGATCTCGACAAAGACAAGTTCTCCTACGGGCCGATGCGATCCGCGGCCCGGTTCGCCCCGGCCCTCCGTGGGTCGTGCGGCGGCCCCGGACTCAAAACCGCCGTGCAACGCGAGCAGCAGCGAGTAAGCGGCAAGCTGGATGAAATATCCGGGAAACTCGGCCCGCAAGTCCGCCTCGTCGGAGGGCAGCGGGCGGGAGACCGTCTTGATTTCCCGAATGAGGGTCCCTTCGGGAGCGCGGACCAACTGGTCGATGCGGCCCGAGAGGGCAATCACCCAGCCGCGCTCGGCGACTTCCCCTTCCACGGGGCGCTCGAATTCGGCGTCCGGGTGGAGGCCGAGCGCTTCGGCGCGCAGGCTTTGGTGCCATTGCGTCCCGAGCTGCGCCCTCCAAACGCCCGAGGCGCCGTCGCCGCCGTCTCGCGGTCCGAGGGAGAATTCGGCGAGCTCGCCGACCCCCATCCGGACTCGGCGCGTGTCCAGGTCGAATGTCATCGGCTCACTCCAGGAGGATTTCCGTGCGGCTGCGCAGGTAGTCTTCGAGAAGCCGCCGAAGCCGCAGCGTTTCCTCCGAAGACGCCGTCTGCTCCGCCAGCGGGCGGTTGAGAATTCCCGCGGCCAGTTCCCGATCGGCCGGAGTCAGGGCGGGAAACCACTCCTGTTTCACGGGATAGCCCTCGTCCCGGGCAAAACAGTACAGGCATTTGAAAGCGACGATTTCGGGCCTGTCCGATTCCTCGAAGGCGGACAGGCCGGCCCGAAGGAGGGCCGTCACCGGGGCGCGGCTTTCGGGCGCCACGGGATTTCGTGCGATAAGGCCCGCAAGGGCGGATGCGCCCTGGAGGGCGGCGTAGCTGCGGCCGATCGCAACGCGGCGTTTGGCGATGCGCGATTCGCGAACAAACCAAGTGCGTCCCAGATTCGAACTCTCGAGGGTCAGCAAAGCCTCGTCGAAAAGGTCCAGCAGAACCTGCGATGCGGATGCCTTCTTGGAAACCCTCTGCATCCCCTGCAGCAGGCCGTGTTCGGGCGCGAACAGGGTCAGGGACTGCCAACCGTCCGCCGCGGTCGGCCGCCTGGCCAGAATAAAGGCCTCCGTCTGAAGCGTGAGTGCCGGCATCGGCTATCCGGCGCAGCCGTAACCATGCAGTTCGCGAGTCGAGATTGCACAAGATGCTGAAACGGATCGGGCTGAGGCGACCCGAGGCATACCCGAAGGTATGTCGAGCGGGCGCCGCAAGCTCGAGGCGTCCGGCAGATTGGGCAAGATCGATTTGATGAACTGCATAGTTACGGCTTAGCCAAGACTGCGGGGGACGGGCTGCCCAAGGGCTCGCGCAGGGTCGTCGGGCGTCCAGGGCGGAATGAATGCCCCTCCGGAAATGAGCATCTTCATCCCGTCGCCGACCGACATTTCCAATTCGATCACCTCGCTGGCGGGAAGCATGATCATGTAGCCGCCGGTCGGATTTGGAGTCGTGGGAACGTAGACCGTCCACACCGAACGGCCCGTCTTTGCCTGGGCTTCGCCCTGGTTTTTCGTCGTCAGAAAAGCGAGAGTCCAGGCCCCCTTCCGGGGAAACTCGACGAGCACGACCTTGTTGTAGGTGTTCCTGCCCTGCGTGCCGAAGGTGTCGATGACCTGCTTGACGGAGTTGTAGACGGCGCTGACCCCCGGTATGCTCTGGATCAGGCGCTCTCCCGTATTGAGAAAGACCTTGCCGAAAACGGCCCTGGAAACGTAGCCCAGAAGAGTGACGAGAGCGACGACGACAAGGGTCGCAAGAATATCCCAGACCACATCGAGGCTGGTGCGGTTGCGAATGGACTCGGGCAGGTAAAAGAAGAAAACCGGGCGGAAAGGCCCGCCGACAAGATCGATGATTTGCCGGAAGGCCCAGAGCGTGACGACCAGCGGGGCGAGAAGGACGGCGCCCGAAAAAAACGCATTTCGGATCTTAACCAGTCGCGAGGACGGAGGGGCGGTCATGATCCACCACCCATAATGCCGCAGGAGCCCGAGGTCAAAGCGTGCTTTGCCGCCCAAACTTTGGCATCGCCCCGGCGTCCCGAAGCAGGCGCATCGCCCGCTTTTCGGCCCGCCGCATCGCCCGTTTTTGCGCCGGCTTCCGGTCGTCGTGTCCGGCCAGGTGCAGCCAGCCGTGGACGAGGTAAAGCGTCAGCTCCTCCGAGAAATCACCGCTTGCTCTTCTAGCGAACCGCGCTGCCGCCTGCGCCGAGATGCAGATTTCGCCTGCGGTACCAAGCGCCGGATTTCCGGGAAAGGTGATCACGTCGGTTTCCGCCGGGTCCGACAGAAACCGGCCGTGGATCTGCGCAAGCGCGCAAGGGGTCAGAAAAACGACCGAGATCTCGCCGCGGTTGCCCAGGACCGACTTGCATGTCGCCAGCCTCGGGAGCCCCTCCCCGTCGAGAAGCCGCAGCGCGCGGGTGATTGCGCGGCGATCGAATCGCAAGCCCGCATCGAGGGAGCGGACCGCGATCGGACGGCGTATCGGCGAACTTGCCATCAGGCCCCGGAGGAAGGCGAGCGCCCGCCGGGCTTTTCCCCGCCCGGATCCGCCTCCACCGTGTAGGCAACCCGCGAATGAAGCACGTTGAGCAGGGTAAAGGTGAAGCTGTTCTTCACCTTGGCGATGTCTTCCAAGGTGAGAGGCGCCTCGTTGAGCTGCCCCTGGGCGATCCGGTCGTTCACGATGCCCTCGATCAGTTGCCCGAGCTGTTCCGCCGTGGCGGAACGCATCGCGCGCGAGGCCGCCTCGACTCCGTCGGCCAGCGATATGACCGCGCTCTCGCGGAACTGGGGCCGGGGTCCGTCATAGCGGAACAGGGCTTCGTCGATCGGCGGCGATTCCGCAGCCTGCCCCTCGCCCGCGCGGGCGCCGCCCGCATGGCGGGAGCGGTAGGCCATGGCCCGCTCGTAAAAATAGCGGACATGCGTCGTTCCGTGGTGCTGGCGGATCACATCGATGACGGCCCTGGGAAGAGGGTGCTTGAGGCCGAGTTCCACCCCGTGGTCCACGTGCTGCTTGATGATCCTGGCCGAGACGACGGGATCGAGAGCGTCGTGCGGGTTGACGCGGTCCCGCTGGTTTTCCGTGAAGTAAGCGGGGTTGACCGATTTTCCGATGTCGTGGAACAAGGCGCAGACGCGGGCCAGCAGCGGGTTGGCTCCGATCGCATTGCATGCGTTTTCCGAGAGCTGGGCCACCATGAGGGAATGGTGGTAGGTGCCGGGGGCCTCCATCTGCATCCGCCGAAGCAGCGGATGGTTGTAGTCGGTCAACTCCAAAAGCGTGATGTCGGTCGTGCGCTTGAAAAGAGCTTCCAGTATGGGAAGCAGGCCTACGACGGCGATGCCCGTGAGAAGACCCGTCAGCAAGCCGGCGCCCATTTCCCGGAAGATCGTGCCGAAGGGCGTCTGATGGACGATTCCGATCAGGCCTGCGAATGCGGCCACCGTCAGCCCTCCGGCGCCTCCCGCGCGCACGACGCGACCGCGGCGCCGCGCATCGCGGCAGACGAAAATCGCCACCATCGAGGCAAGGAAAGTGAGGACAAGCAGGTCGACCCGATTGCCGTAGATCACCCCCGTGAAGATCGAGATCAGCAGGGCCATGAATATCCCCGATCCGGCGTCGATCAGGATAGCCACGATCAAGGGCGCGAGCGCCGTCGGCGCGACATAGGGCAGGGTGG
>Ga0181529_10008038_pt1 | contig 10368 bp, 10 predicted proteins | sample PEATcosm2014_Bin_36_FD_119763 | JGI IMG/M metagenome (GOLD analysis project Ga0181529, IMG submission 119763) | Peatland microbial communities from MTU Mesocosm Facility, Houghton, MI, USA - PEATcosm2014_Bin10_30_metaG | ecosystem: Environmental > Terrestrial > Soil > Wetlands > Peat | place... | reverse complement strand
TCGCGATGCCATGCACATCGTGATGGCCGACCTGTGCTGGACCGGGGGGCTGACCGAGGGCCGCAAGATCGCGGCATTGGCCGACACCTACCATCGCCCCTTCGCGCCGCACGACTGCACCGGGCCGGTCGGCTTCGTGGCCTCGGTCCACACCTCGTTCAGCCAGCCCAACACCCTGATCCAGGAATCGGTCCGCGCATTTTATACAGGTTGGTACAAGGAGTTAATTACCGTGGTTCCGACGATCAAGGACGGCTACCTCTATCCTATGGAGGGTCCGGGCCTGGGCACCGAGCTGTCGCCGGCGGTGTTCGAGCGGCCCGACCTGACGGTTCGCCGGTCGGTGGCCTGAAGCGATGACAAGCAAACTGTTCGACCTTACCGGTCGTACGGCGCTCGCCACCGGGGCGTCGCGTGGCCTGGGCCGTGCCATGGCGGAAGGATTTGCCGAGGCGGGTGCCGCGATCGTGCTGAACGACGTGCACGCCGCCCGTCTCGCCACCGCCGTGGCCGAGATGCGCGAGGCCGGCCATCAGGTGCATGAGGCCCTGTTCGATGTCACCGACGAAGCCGCTGTCGTCGCCGCTTTCGAACGCCTCGACCAGCAGGGAATCGCCATCGATATCCTGCTGAACAATGCCGGCATCCAGTTCCGCCGTTCGATGATCCAGTTGGATACGACGGATTGGCGCCGCGTGATCGAGACCAACCTGACCAGCGCCTTCGTCGTCGGGCGCGAGGCGGCGAAACGGATGATCCCGCGCGGACGCGGCAAAATCATCAACATCGGCTCGCTGATGAGCAACCTCGCGCGGGCGACCGTCGCGCCCTACACGGTGGCAAAGGGCGGCATCAAGATGCTCACCCGCTCGATGACCGCCGAGTGGGCCGCGCACGGCATCCAGGCCAACGCCATTGGTCCAGGCTACATGTTGACGGATATGAACGAGGCGCTGGTGAACGACCCGGCGTTCAACGCCTGGGTGGTCGGGCGGACGCCCGCGCGTCGTTGGGGGGATCCGAAGGAGCTGGTCGGCACCGCCGTGTTCCTGGCATCGCCGGCGTCGGACTACGTGAACGGTCAGATCATCTACGTCGACGGCGGAATGACCGCGGTGCTCTAGATATTTGCCGGAGAGCGTGCGTTCCGCCCCAGGCGGTCACGCTCCAGTAGCCGAAGCCCGACTCACGATGGTCAGGATCGATGCCGTAAAGGCTACCACCACCTGACGGGCTTCGGCTCCTTCACTGGCACTTTCCGCACGCCGTTCTTCGAGCCCAGCGGCCGGCCGAGCTTGCGCGGCAGGGTCTGCGCCGGGTCGGGAAGGGTCGCGGCGGTTCGGGCAACCTGACGGCGAACACGGTATTCCCGGCCGTCCAGCGCCTTCTGGAATGCCTGCTCGGCTTCGGCACGAGCCTGTCGCTCCGCGGTCAGTTCCGTCTTCAGCCGCTCGACCTCGGCGCGAAGATGATTGGCCGTTTCGACGGCTTCGTCACGGGCGAGGTCGGCATGACCGATCTTGGTCTGAAGCTCATGAACCGTTGCCTGCGCCTCGGTCAGGGCCCGCTCGGAGCGTTGGCGCGCCGCATGTTCGGCGTCGAGCGCGTTTTCCGCGATGGCGAGTCGGTTGACCGGCGGCGCACCGGACGATGCCGCCCCATCGCTACCCTGGTCCCGTCGGCCAACCAGCACCACCGGCACTTCACCGTCGCGAACGAAACGGCGGGTTTGCTGGTGGCGGTCGGCGAGTCGGGACGAATACTGTGGTGACGACGTCGTGGCCCGGTGTTCCAGACCAAGAGTGCGCCGCATCTGCGCTTCTTCCTGGCGCATGTCTTCCTGGCGCATGTCAGGCATCAACGCGGAATTGGGCGGATCGAAAGAAGATGGCATCGGAGTCCCTGGAGCGCGTCAGAGGCACGTTGGCGTGCTCGGTCAAAAATGAAACAGGTATGACGCCCCGACGGTGCAGAATCGTGCATCGCGATTCATTCCGAACCCTTCACAGAGCGTCGCTTGTTATATACTCCCAGGAACGGAAGGTTTCAAGGCAGTTGTTCCGTCCGCTCGCCTGCATGTTCGTACCTTTACGATCATGACGGAACGTTCATCCTTCGCTCGCCGCGCTCATCGCAACAGCAGGTGTACAGCCGAAAACGTGGATACTTTCTTGACGGATTATTACTGCAAAAGATACCATGTCCCCTTGTTTTCCGCGCAATATTGCGTTTAACGCGGCATCAGGCGGCTGAACGGAATTCGATCCGGACCGGCCGGAATCCGGTCGGCTCGTCGTCGCCGACAGGCGCGACTCGGCCAGCCACGCCGAGCGGATCGCGTGGCATTTGCAATGCAGCCACCATCTGGGTGCGTCTCATCCACCGGGCAACCTGTCAGACAAAAAACAGCCTTCAGGCGATTCTACATGCCAAGAGCGCGTCGGTAGACGTCCAGCAGCGTTTCCTGTTCCTCGACTTCCGCAGGCTCCTTGCGGCGAATGCTGATCAACTGGCGGATCACTTTGGCATCGAAGCCCGCGCTCTTGGCCTCGGCATAGATATCCTTGATGTCGCCGGAGAGCGCGCGGCGCTCCTCCTCCAGGCGCTCGATGCGCTCGACGATGCTGCGCAGCCGGTCGGCGGCGATGTTGCCCCACTGGGCATTGTCAGCCCCGGCTTCCTTACCGGTGGCATCCTTCGTGTCGGCGGCTGGATTGGCCATGGGCCATGCGACTCCTCAAACGGGCGGCGGGCTTACCGATCCGGCCGATCACGGTCAATGGCCGGGGTCGATCCGGGCGAACGCGGCCTTCTGTTCGGCGGTCGCCTCCTTCTGGTACCTGGCCTGCCATTCCTTGTAAGGCATGCCATAGACGATCTCGCGCGCGTCCGGGTCGGACAGCGTCAGCCCGCGCTCGGCGGCGGCTTCGCGGTACCATCGGCTGAGGCAATTGCGGCAGAAACCGGCGAGGTTCATCATGTCGATGTTCTGCACGTCGGTGCGCTCACGCAGGTGCTGCACGAGCCGGCGGAAGGTAGCCGCCTCCAGTTCGGTGCGGGTCTGCGAATCGAATTCGGGTGTCGGCATGTCCGGATCCTCCTTTATGCACAGGCCCCCACATGGCGTCGGCGGCGCAGGTTCGTCATACTCCGGTGCAATACCGTATCCGAAGGAAACAGCACATGGCGTGGAATGATGGGCAGGCCCGGGCAGCCCTGAAGCAGGTGTTCGAGGCTTCGATCGCCGCGGCGGATCCCAGGCGCGTGCTCGCCCCCTATCTGCCGGCGCGCCCGCGCGGGCGCATCGTCGTGGTGGGTGGCGGCAAGTCCGCCGCCGTCATGGCCGCCGCGGTGGAAGACGCCTGGCCCGACGCCGAGCTGAGCGGGGTGGTGGTCACCCGCTACGGCCATGCCGTGCCGACCCGCCATATCGCGGTGGTCGAGTCGTCCCATCCGGTGCCCGACGCCAACGGCGAGGCGGGCGCGCGGCGCGTGCTGGAAGCCGTGCGCGGGCTCGGCCCCAACGACCTGGTGCTGGCGCTGATGTCGGGCGGCGCTTCCGCCCTGATGGCGCTGCCGGCGCCGGGCCTGACGCTGGCCGACAAGCAGGCGGTGAACCGCGCCCTGCTCGCCAGCGGGGCGACGATTTCCGAGATGAACTGCGTGCGCAAGCACCTGTCCGCCATCAAGGGCGGGCGGCTGGCCGCGGCGGCGGCGCCGGCGCGGGTGGTCACGCTGGCCATCAGCGACGTGCCGGGCGACGATCCCGCCGTGATCGGCAGCGGCCCCACCGTGCCCGACCCGACCACCTTCGCCATGGCGCGGGCCCTGCTTGCCCGCTACCGCATCACGCCCTCGCCGGCGGTCGCCGCACGGCTGGCGCAGGATGCCGACGAGACGCCCAAGCCGGGCAGCCTGCCGAACAGCGAACTGCACCTGATCGCCACCCCGGCGATGGCGCTCGCGGCGGCGGCGAAGACGGCGCGCGGCCTCGGCCTGACGCCGCTCATTCTGGGCGACGCGCTGGAGGGCGAAAGCCGCGAGATGGGCACGGTGATGGCCGGCATCGCCCGCTCGATCACGACCCACGGGCTGCCGCTGGCCGCCCCGGCGCTGCTGCTGTCGGGCGGCGAGACCACGGTGACGATCGGCCAGGGTCCGGCCGGGCGCGGCGGACGCAACACCGAATTCCTGCTTGGCCTGGCGGTCGCGCTGGCCGGCACCCCCGGCGTCTGGGCGGCGGCCGGCGACACCGACGGCATCGACGGCACCGATGACGCGGCTGGCGCCATCGTCACGCCGGATACACTGGCGCGTGCCCGTGCCGCCGGGCTAGACCCGCGCGCGGTGCTGGACGGCCACGACAGCTACAGCCTGTTCGACGCCATCGGCGACCTCATCCGCACCGGCCCGACGCTGACCAATGTGAACGACATCCGCGCCGTGCTGGTCGCCTGATTCCCACCCGCCAAGGAGATCCGATGCCCCCTCGCAGCAAGGTCCGCCGTCGCCGTCGCACCAAGATCATCGCGACGCTTGGCCCCGCCACGTCGTCGGCCGATGTGCTGGCACGCCTGTTCCTGGCCGGGGCGGACGTGTTCCGGCTGAACTTCTCGCATGGCTCCCACGAGGACCACGCCGCCCGCATCGCCATGATCCGCGCTCTTGAGCACCGCTTCGATCGCCCGATCGGCATCCTGGCGGACGTCCAGGGACCGAAGCTGCGCGTGGGTCGGTTCAGCGCGGGTCGGGTGGTGTTGCAGACCGGGCAGCCCTTCCAGCTCGACCTCAACGCCACCCCCGGCGACACCACACGCGTCAACCTGCCGCACCCCGAAATCATCGAGGCCGCGGCGGTCGGCGCCACGCTGCTGCTGGACGACGGCAAACTGCGGCTGCGCGTGCTGCGCAAGCGCGGCGACGCGCTGGAAACCCAGGTGATGGTGGGTGGCCCGCTATCGGACCACAAGGGCGTCAACGTGCCCGACGTGGTCCTGCCGATCCCGGCGTTGACCGACAAGGACCGCGTGGACCTTGCCTTCGCGCTCGACCACGGGGTCGATTTCATCGGCCTGTCCTTCGTGCAGCGGCCGGAGGACGTGGCCGAGGCGAAGGCGATCGTCGACGGCCGCGCCTGGATCATGGTCAAAATGGAGAAGCCACAGGCGCTGGACAACCTCGACGAGATCATCCGGCTGTCGGACGCGGTGATGGTGGCGCGCGGCGATCTCGGCGTGGAACTGCCGCCCGAGGAGGTGCCGTTGGCGCAGAAGCGTATCGTGCGGGCGGCGCGCCAGGCCGGCAAGCCGGTGGTGGTGGCCACCCAGATGCTGGAGAGCATGATCTCTGCGCCGGCGCCGACCCGTGCCGAGGCGTCGGACGTGGCCACCGCGGTGTTCGACGGGGCGGACGCGGTGATGCTGTCGGGCGAGACCGCGGTCGGGCAGTTCCCCTACGAGGCAGTGAACATGATGGACCGCATCGTGGCGCGGGTGGAGCAGGACTCGGGCTGGCGGGAAATGATCGACGCATCGCGGCCAGAGCCGGAGCACTCGGTCGCGGATGCCATCGCCGCGGCGGCGCAGCAGGTGGCGCACACGATCGGCGCGGCGACGATCTGCGCCTTCACCGCCTCCGGCAGCACGGCACTGAGGGCGGCCCGCGAACGCCCGGAGGCGCCGGTGCTGTGCCTGACGCCAGCCGCCGCCACGGCCCGCCGCCTCGCGGTGGTGTGGGGCGTGCACGCGGTGGTTTCACCGGATGTGCATTCGATGGGCGAGACGATCGTGCGGGCGACCAAGTTGGCGCAGCAGGAAGGCTTCGCGCCGAGCGGCAGCGACGTGGTGGTGATCGCCGGCATCCCGTTCGGCGAGCCCGGCACCACCAACGCCCTGCAGGTCGCGCGCGTTAAGTAGCTAGCCCTCCGGAGGGGCCTGTTCGTCCGCGGGGACGGCGGCGGCGTCGGACGGCTCCGGCTCGCCGGCGTCCAGCGCCGTCTTGCGGCGGGCGACCGCCTCCTCCTTCTCGCGCCGCTTGGCGTCCTGCTTGGCCTGCTTGGCCCGGGTGCGCTCGGCACGCTGCTGATTGTAGTTCGGCTTGAATGCCATGGAATCCTTCCCGCCGGGCAGGCGCTATCCGTCCCGGTTGTGCAATGAGATACCCCGCGCCGCGATACGAGGCACGGCCGGAGCAGGGTGTTCCCACGCCTGCGCCCCGCTGTCCACCGCCACGATACAGGAATTCGTCGCCGCGACACACGGGCAAAGGGAAAATGGCACAGCGAGACGAAGAGACGGAGAGAAGGATTCCTGGCGCGAAGCGCCCGACTCTTAACTTCTCCCCGTCTCTCCGTCTCCCTGTGCAATCTTCTTACGCGGGGCCGTATACTCCTTGGCCGCCGCGCGTTCGCGGGCGAGCAGCGCCTGCTTGCGCGGAATGCCCCAGCGATAGCCGGTCAGCGCGCCGTCCGCCCCCACCGCGCGATGGCAGGGCACGGCCAGCGACACCGGGTTGACCGCGCAGCACCGCGCCACCGCCCGTACCGCCGCCGGCACCCCGGCCATGGCGGCGAGTTCGGAATAGCTGCGCGTCTCGCCCGGTGGAATGCGGCGCAGCGCCGCCCACACCCGAAGCTGGAAAACGGTGCCGCGCAGGTCGAGCGGCAACGCGAGCGCCACCTTCGGCTCCTCGAGAAAATCGAGCACCGCCCGCAGCGTACCGGCCAACCCGTTATCGTCGGCGACCACGCTGGCGCGCGGGAAACGGCGGCGCAGGTCGCCCATCAGCGCGTCGTCGGGTTCGGCGAAGCCGAGGAAGCACACGCCGGTGGCGGTCGCGCCGACCAGCAGGCGGCCGAACGGACAATCGGCGAAGGCGGTGCGGATGGTCTCCCCGGTGCCACCGCGGCGCAGCGTGCCCGGGGTCATGCCGAGCAGCCGCCCGGTGTCCTCGTAGACCCGCGACTCGGAGCCGAATCCGGCCCCCGCCACCGCGTCAGCGACCCGGGCGCCGCTTTGCAGGGCCGCCTGCAACCGCCGGGCGCGCACGCCTTCGGCGTAGCTGCGCGGCGTAAGGCCGGTATGCTCCTTGAACATGCGCAGGAAATGGAAGCGCGAGTAGCCGGATCGCGCCGCCAGGCGGTCGAGCGAGGGGATGGTTTCCTCCGCCTCGATGAAGGCGCTGGCGTCGCGCACGACCTCGCGGGCCAGGGCGGCGCGCTCGCCGCGCGGGTCGCAGCGGCGGCAGGCGCGAAAGCCCGCGGCCTCGGCGGCGGGGACGTCGGCGAAAAAGCGCACGTTCTTGCGATTGGGCCGCGGACTGGGGCACCCCGGGCGGCAATAGATGCCCATGGTGACAACGGCATAGAGGAAATCCGGCGCCGGCTCGCGGCGACAGACCAGGTCCCAGCGGGTGTCGTCGATGGTGCTCATGCCGATAAGATGGGACAATCCGTCTGGCACTGCCATCCGCCGCTTGCGCCGACTACAGGGCGGGTGCTCGCAGTGCCGAATGTCTTCATGCCCGAAAGGGGTTCGCATGCGCCGTTTCTGGATCGCCCTCGCCGCCACCGCCCTGCTGGCCGCGTGTTCTTCCGATGATACCGCCGGCACCGCGGGTGCCTCAGGCACGGCCGGTGGCCCGGTGGGCGGCTATGGCACCACCGGGGTTGGCAGTTCGCCGCTTGGCGGTCCGGGTGGCTCGGGCACGAGCATGCTGGCTCCGGGCGTGCCGGACCGCGTTCTGTTCGACACCGACCGTTCGCAGTTGACCCCGGACGCGCGCGGCACGCTGGACCTTCAGGCCGGCTGGCTGCGGCAGAACCCGCGCGTCGCGGTGGAAGTCGCCGGCAACACCGACGAGCGCGGCACCGAGGAGTACAACCTGGCGCTCGGCCAGCGGCGGGCGAACGCGGCGCGCGACTACCTGGTGTCGAAAGGCACCCAGGGCAGCCGGATCAGCACCATCAGCTACGGCAAGGACCGCCCGACGGCCCTGGGCTCCACGCCGGACGCCTGGACCCAGAACCGCAACGCCATCACCAGCGCGCAGCACTGAGGCAAGGTAAGCAAGGCTGGGGTCTCCGCCCTGGCCTTGCTTATCCCTGCCCGGCCAGCGGCCGCCAATCGCGGAAGAACGCGGTGCCGATCTCGCCGGCCAGCAGGATCAGGTCGCGTTGCACGCCGTCGAGGAACTGGTGCAGTCCGTCCTCGATGATCGCCTCGATCGGCCGGCCCAGGAGGCCGCCGCGCAGTTCCTCCACCCGTTCCAGGGCCGCCGCCGTGCCGCGCAGCCCCCAGCGGCCGCGCAGCCGGCCCAGGATCCACTCGATCTGTTCGACGCACAGCGCCACGCTGCGCGGGAAATGCGCGTTGGTGAGCAGGAAACCCACCACGTCGGACGGCGTGAAGCCGGGCGGCGCCACCCGGCGGAAGGCGTGATAGCCGGCGGCGGCCCGCAGCACCCCACCCCATTGCGTCAGTTCGGCCACCCGCCGCTCCTCGCCGCTGCCGCTCGGCACCAGCAGGTGGTAGCGGATGTCGACCAGCCGCGTGGTCTGGTCGGCGCGCTCGATCAGCCGGCCGAGCTGGTAGAACAGCCAACCCTGGTCGCGGAACAGCGTGCCCTCGGTGATGCCGGTATGCGCCTGCACTCCTTCCTTGATGCGCACGCACAGCCGGCTGAGCCGGTCGCCATGCAGCTCGTGCTCCACGATCGCCGTCATGTCGCGATGGAACACGTTGAGCTGCATCCACATTTCGGTGGAGATCAGCGGGCGCAGCGTGCGCGCGTTGGTCCGCGCCGATTCCAGCGAGGCCGGAACCGAGGTTGGGTTGTCCCTGTCGAGCAGATAGAAACGCTTCACCGCCTCGGCCGTGGGCGGCACGCCGCGCGCCGCGAAGCCGTCCTCGTCGGCGTTGATGCGCACCAGCGCGAACCAGCTCACCCCCTCGCGGCCCGGGCTTTCGAAGGTCTGCGTGACGTCGACCAGGCGCGCCATGTTCTCGACGCGTTCCAGGTAGCGGGCCATCCAGAACAGGCCCTCGGCGTAGCGCGCCAGCAGCGGCAGGTCGCGGTTCATGGCGCACCTCCGCCGATGGGGCCGTCGTCGGCGAGCACCCAGGTATCCTTCGAGCCGCCGCCCTGCGAGGAGTTCACCACCAGGCTGCCCTCCTTCAGCGCCACCCGGCTCAACCCGCCCGGCAGCACCCAGGTGTCGCGGCCCGTCACCGCATAGGGACGCAGATCGAGGTGGCGCGGACGGATGCCGTCCAGGGTCAGCGTTGGCGCCACCGACAGCGACACCACGGGCTGGCTGATCCAGTTGCCCGGGTCGGCCAGCAGCGCGGCGCGTGCCGCCTCGATCTGCGCGCGGGTGGCGCGGGGGCCGATGGTGATGCCGTAGCCGCCGGATTCGCCGACCGGTTTGACCACCAGCTCGTCCAGGTGGTCCAGGGTGAAGGCCAGCCCCTCGTGCTCGCGGCAGATGTGGGTCTCGACATTGGCCAGGATGGGGTCCTCGCCGAGATAGAAGCGGATGATGCGCGGCATGTAGGCATAGACCGCCTTGTCGTCGGCGACCCCGGTGCCGACCGCGTTGGCCAGCGCCACGTTGCCGCGGCGCCAGGCGCCGATCAGCCCGGGCACGCCGAGCAGGCTGTCCGGACGGAACACCGTGGGATCGAGGAAGTCGTCGCCGATGCGCCGGTAGATGGTGTGCACGGGCCGGCGTCCGCCGGTGGTGCTCATCCACACCTTGTCGTCCTCGACGAACAGGTCGGCGCCCTCGACCAGCGGGACGCCCATCTCGCGGGCGAGGAAGACGTGTTCGAAGTAGGCCGAGTTGTAGATGCCCGGGCTGAGCAGCACGACCTGCGGATGATCGACCCCCTCCGGCGCGATTTCGGTCATCGCCGACAGCAGGTGCAGCCCATAATCGTCCACCGGGCGCAGCCGCATGCCCGCCATCAGGTCGGGGAAGGTGCGCGACATCAGGTGGCGGTTCTCGACCACGTAGGACACGCCCGAGGGCGTGCGGGCATTGTCCTCCAGCACCAGGAACCGGCCCTCGGCGTCGCGCACGATATCGGTGCCGCAGATGTGCACGTAGGTGCCGAAGCGGACCGGGAATTCCTCCATCTCGGGCCGGTAGTTCGGGTTGCCGAACACCAGGTCGGCCGGGATCACGCCTTCGCGCACGATCCGCCGGTCGTGGTAGATGTCGTACAGGAAGGCGTTCAGTGCCGCCACGCGCTGCTTCACCCCGGCCTCCAGCACGCGCCACTCGGCCGCCGTCAGGATGCGCGGGATGCAGTCGAACGGCAGGATGCGGTCGATCGCGGTGGCATCGGAATAGACGGTGAAGGTGAT
>Ga0181529_10008036_pt1 | contig 10368 bp, 9 predicted proteins | sample PEATcosm2014_Bin_36_FD_119763 | JGI IMG/M metagenome (GOLD analysis project Ga0181529, IMG submission 119763) | Peatland microbial communities from MTU Mesocosm Facility, Houghton, MI, USA - PEATcosm2014_Bin10_30_metaG | ecosystem: Environmental > Terrestrial > Soil > Wetlands > Peat | place... | reverse complement strand
TCCCCCTGGCACCGCATGGAGCCCGGCAAGACGCTCCTCCGACAGGCGCTCTCCCTCATTGCCGCCCATCCGGCCCTGGCAACCCGATGAGGCCGATGTATTCGTGGTGTCCAAATTTCACGGAGGTACGTGCCTTCGTGAAATTTGGGCACCGCTAAGATTTCGCTTTCCTCGGGAAGCCTTCCCGATTTGCCTTTCCCTCCACCCAAGCCATGCGCCTACTTCCTGTCGCCTACCTGTTTGCCGCAGCCATCTCTCTTCGACCTGCCCTTCACGCCCAGCGCGAGAAGTTCCCATTCGACGATCTCGTGTTTATCGAAAAGACTTGGCCCACTGCGCAAAAGACGAACACGGGCATTCGTTATGTCATAACGCAGCCCGGCCAGGGACAGCCTCCGAAACCAGGCGACATAGTCCACGTTCTCTACCAGGGAACGCTGCTCAACGGAACCGAGTTCGACAGGAATTTTGACAAGCAGCATCCGTTCACGTTTCGGCTGGGCCGCGGGGTCGTGATCGTCGGCTGGGACCAGGTCCTCCAGCTGATGAAGCCTGGCGAGAAGCGCCTCGTCGTCATTCCCCCGGAGCTTGCCTATGGCTCGCAGGGGGACCCGCCCAAGATTCCGCGGGACGCCTCGCTTATCTTCACGATCGAACTTCTGAGCGTCGACCGGGAACAGTAGGCCTCAGTGCGCGACGTGCGTCGCGCTGAATTTCTGGTTGAATTCCGCGATCGCCTGGGCGCGAGCGGCTTCCGGCGCCAGCCCCTGCGAGACGAGCTCGGCCGAACGCTTGTCCACCCAGCGCTGCTTGAAGTCCGTTTCGGAGTCGGTCGCGACTTTGGAGCTTTCCTTTGGCGGCTTGGGCGTCGTGGTGGCGGCCGGCTGATGCCCAAGGAATGGGATATGCGAGATCGAAAGGAGCGAGCAGCCGGAGCAAAGCCCTATGGCGAGTGCGGTGGCAAAAACGGTGAGAAGGCGCTTCATGGTGGCGTTACGGAGACAATCGTGGCGGCAACAAGGTCCGGCGGCGAGTGAAACTTTTTTGCCCGCTTCTTCCCGCTCCGGCCGGGGCCGTCTCAGGGGCGCGCCTGCAGCGCGTCCCGTATCGCACGGACAAGAGCCGGCTCGGTCGCGACCCCGATTATCCCGTTCACGACGAACTGTATTCCGACGCAAACAAGCAGAAATCCCATGAGCTTGGTAAGCGCGTTCATCCCGTTCGCCCCGATTGCGACGACAATCCGGGTGGACAGCCGCAGGGCCGCGTAGCTGATAACCGCCACAGCGAGAATCCCCAGGATGATCGCCGCATAGTCGAGCCACGCCCGCGCGAGGGAAGTGAACCCCACCGTGACGGCGATGGACCCGGGCCCGCTCAGCATGGGCATCGCAAGGGGCGTGAAGGAAATGTCCGGCTTGGCGCGCGCGGCCGGGGTCGCATGCTCGCTGTGCCCGGCTTGTTCCGGCCCGAGCAACATCCGCCAGCCGATCCCAACGACCAGCATTCCCCCGGCGATCCGCAGGCCCGGGATCGAGATCCCAAATGCGTTCATGATGAAGGTCCCGAACACAAGCGCTCCGACCAGAATTGCCACCATGTAGAAACACGCCCGGCGCAGCTGCTCGAGCCTCCTCTCCTGCGAATCGCCCTCGGTGATCGCCAGAAACGTGGGCGTCGCCGCCAGCGGATTGATGACGGGCAGCAGTCCGACAACTGTGCCGAGGATCAATTCCCAGAAATGAGAAACATTGTACACGTTCACTGACACGCAGATGCGCGACGGCAAGGTGCAGCGCCGCAACGTCCTGGGCAAGACCAATTCGTGCGCACGAATTACCAATTCGTGCGGAGTTTTTGTCAGCGGCTCCAGATAGCATGCCAAGGTGATGAAAAGCGCTGCCCCCGAAGGCGTTCCAAGCACCGGTCATCGGCCCGTCGAGCTGACGCGGCAGGACGAAGGCTCGCTGCTCGATCTACTGCAGGATCTCGAACAACGGCATGGGTTTGTGCCCCGCGACATCTCCGAGGAGATAACGCGCGTTGTCGAAGTGAAGCTCGAGCGGCTCCGTCGCATCCAGAGCAAGCTCGAATCGACCACCCGTCGCGACGTGCAGCAGCATGCCGAGCGCTGGCGCAACGAGGAGGGCAACCTCATCATGGTTCTGCACGCCATCCAGAATCAGTACGGCTACGTTCCGCGCGAGGTGGCGATGGAGCTGTCGCGCGAACTCGGCGTGAAGCTTGCGCGCATTTACGAGGTCATCACCTTCTACCATTACTTCAAACTGCAGCCGCCGGGCGCGCACAACATCACGGTGTGCAACGGCACCGCTTGCTACCTGAAGGGTTCGACCGAGCTGCTCAACGAGACTCGAACGCAGCTGGGCATCGCCGAGGGCCAGACCACGACGGACCGCCAGTTCCATTTCGAGGTCGTGCGCTGCATCGGCTGCTGCGGCATGGCGCCCGCCATGGTCGTGGATGGAAAGACCTGCGGCCACGTGAAATCTTCGGATATCGCCGGCTACATCGCCACAATCAAGGCGCAGAAGGGAGCGACGAAGTGATGAAACTTACACGCCAGGATCTAGAAGCCATTGCCGCTCAGCCTGATGTGGATCCACCGGAGTGGATTCGCGTGCAACTCGACACGGGCGGAATCGCCGCCGGCGCCGAGAGCGCCTTCTCGGCTCTGGCGAATGCGCGCAACGAGCGCCATCTGTCCTTTTCGCTGCTGCGGGCGGGCTCGATCGGCTATTCGTTCGCGGATCCCGTGGTCGAGGTGCAGTCGGCGGGAATGCCGCGCGTCCACTACGGGCAGGTTTCGCCCGAGGTCGCCGAGGCGATACTCGATCAGCATGTGGTCGGCCGCAAGCTGCTCGACGATCACGTTATCGCGACGCGGGCGCGCTCTCTGGAAATTGGAGCGCCTGTGACCCACGTGCTCGTGTGCGACACGGGCGAAGGGGCCGGGAGCAAGACGGAGTTCTTCCAGTTTTCGTTCAATGAGGAGCTCAAGCGACGCGGGCTCTCGGATCGCGTGCAGGTGGCGCGCGCTTTGGACATCGGAATCTACGACGAAGGCGCGGTCGTGCAGCTTTTGCCTTCCGCCGTGACCTACGCCAATGTTCTTGCCCCCGACGTCGCCCGCATCGTCGCCGAGTCGATCGAGAACGGCCGCGTGCTCGACGATCTTCTCTGGAAGACGCCGGACAAGCAGGTGCGCGTCGCGCTCCGCCACTGCGGCAACGTCGATCCGGGCCGGATCGACGACTATATTCGCCGCGTCGGCGGCTACCAGGGCCTGCGCCGGGCGCTGTTCGATCTGACGCCGGAACAGGTGATCGCAGAAATGAAGACGAGCGCGCTGCGCGGCCGCGGAGGCGCCGGTTTTCCGACCTGGATGAAGTGGCAGCTTACGCGCGCTCAGCCCGCGCCGCAGCGCTACGTGATTTGCAACGGAGACGAGGGCGACCCGGGCGCCTTCATGGACCGCAGCGTGCTCGAAAGCGATCCGCACGCCGTCCTGGAGGGCATGCTGATCGCGGGCTACGCGATGGGCGCTTCGAAGGGCTATTTTTACATTCGAGCCGAGTACCCGAAGGCGGTCGAGCGAATCGAGCGGGCAATCCAGGAGGCCCGCGAACACGGCCTTCTCGGCGAACAGATTCTCGGCAGCGACTTTTCGTTCGAAGCGAAGATCCGGCTCGGCGCTGGCGCGTTCGTCTGCGGCGAGGAGACGGCGCTCATCGCGTCGATCGAGGGCAGGCGCGGCAGCCCGAGCCCCCGGCCGCCCTATCCGTCCGTGCGCGGACTCTGGGGCATGCCGACTGCGATCAACAACGTCGAGACGCTCGCCTGCGTGTCGGCCATCCTTGAGAAGGGCGGCGAGAGGTTCTCGAGCTTTGGCACGGCGACTTCCAAGGGAACGAAGGTGTTCGCTGTCACGGGCAAGGTTCGCAACGCCCAGTTGGTCGAGGTTCCGATGGGGACGACCCTTCGTGAAATCATCTACGACATCTGCGGCGGAGTCCTCGACGAGAGGGACATCAAGGCCGTCCAAACCGGGGGACCGTCGGGCGGCGTGATTCCGGTGCAGCACCTCGACACGCCGGTCAGCTACGAAACCCTGCAACAGCTCGGATCGATCATGGGTTCGGGCGGGATGCTCGTGATGGACAAGACCGACTCGATGGTCGAGGTCGCGAAGTTCTACCTGAAGTTCTGTGTCGACGAATCCTGCGGCAAGTGCGCTCCGTGCCGGATCGGCGGCTACCAGCTGCTGCAAATCCTCGACCGGATCTCCCGCGGCCGCGGCAGCGCCGAAGACTTGGTCCAGATCAAGCGCATCTGCCTCGCCATGCAGCGCGCCTCGCTCTGCGGACTGGGTCAGACGGCGTCGAACCCGGTTCTGTCCACGCTGCGATACTTTGGCGAGGAGTACCAGGCGTTCATCGAGGGCGGACCGAGCTATGCCCGGAAGATGAGCCGCGCGGCGGCCGGCGGAGCCGGCGCGGCGGCGGCTCCGCCCAGGGCCGCGGCAGCTCCCGCGGCGCAGCCAAGCAGCGGAGGGGCCGAATTATGATCACCGCACGCATCAACCAGATTGAAGTGCAAGTGCCCGAAGGCACGAGCATCCTCGACGGCGCGCGGCGCGTGCAGGTCAAGATCCCGACCCTGTGCAAGCACAAGGACCTCGCCGCGACGGCCGCGTGCGGCATCTGCATCGTCCGCAACAAGGGCGGCAACAAGCTGATCCGCGCATGCTGCACGCCGCTGGAAAACGGGATGGAAATCACGACGCACGACCACGAGATCGTCGACGTCCGCCGGTCCACGCTCGAACTCATCCTGTCGAACCACCCGCAGGCCTGCCTGACGTGCGGCCGCAACGGCGAGTGCGAGCTCCAGTCGCTCGCCGCCGATTTCAACGTCCCGATGGAGACCATCAAGCGCTACGTGAAGGACGTGGCGCCCGACCGGTCCACGGGCTCGATCATCCTCGAGTTCCAGAAGTGCATCAAGTGCGGCCGCTGCATCCAGGTCTGCCAGGAGGTGCAGAATGTCTGGGCCCTGTCGTTCCTCGACCGCGGGATCAACACCCGCATGGCGCCCGCGGGCGACATCACCCTCGCCGAATCCCCCTGCGTGAAGTGCGGCCAGTGCTCCGCGCACTGCCCGACCGGCGCCATCGTCGAAAACGACGAGACTCCCCTCGTCTGGGAGGCGCTGCACGACCCGAACAAGGTCTGCGTCGTGCAGATCGCCCCGTCCGTGCGCGTGACCGTGGGGGAGGCCTTCGGGCTGCCGCCCGGCACGAACCTGACGAAGAAGCTCTACGCCGGGCTCCGGCGGCTCGGATTCACGGCGGTTTTCGACACGAACTTCTCCGCGGACCTGACCATCGTCGAGGAGGCGAGCGAGTTCATCGAAAGATTCGTCCACAAGCGCGGCCCCCTGCCGCTGATCACGTCCTGCTGCCCCTCTTGGACGGATTTCATGGAGAAGAACCACTACGATTTCATCGACAACTTCTCCACCGCAAAGTCGCCGCAGCAGATGCTGGGCGTCCTCGCGAAGACCTACTACGCGCAAAAGCTCGGTATCGATCCGGCGAAGATGTTCGTCGTGTCGATCATGCCGTGCACGGCGAAGAAGTACGAGCTGTCGCGCACGGACGAGATGTACGCATCGGGCTTCAAGGATGTCGATGTGGCGCTCACCACGCGCGAGCTCGCGCGGATGCTGAAACAGTCGGGCATCGAGTTCCTCGCGCTCGACGACGGCAAGCCCGACTCGATCCTGGGCGACTACACCGGCGCGGGCACGATCTTCGGCGCGACGGGCGGCGTCATGGAGGCGGCGCTGCGGACGGCCTATTTCTACGCCACGGGCAAAAAGCTCGACAAGATCGAGCTCGACTCGGTTCGCGGTCTGCAGGGAGTGAAGGAGGCGACGATCATGGTCGCGGGGTCGCCCGTGCGCGTGGCCGTCGCCCACGGCCTCGCCAACGTGGAGCAGGTTCTCAACAGCGTTCGAGCCGCCTGGAAGGCGGGCCAGGAATCTCCGTATCACTTTATCGAGGTGATGGCGTGTCCCGGCGGATGCATCGGCGGCGGCGGACAGCCTTACGGGGTTGACAACGAGCGCCGGAAGCTTCGCATTGCCGGGCTTTACCAGGATGACCGCGAATCCGAGATCCGATGCTCGCATGAAAACCCGGAGGTTGTCCGCGTCTACTCGGATTTCCTCGGCAAGCCGCTCGGAGCCCGCGCCCACGAATTGCTGCATACGCGCTACACGGCGCGGCCACTCTACAAGCGGTAGGGCGATGAGGCCCTGGCTGGTCCTTGCCGCGCTGCTCCTAAGTTCGGCCGGCGCGGCTGCCGACGGACCGGAGTTGCTGCCGCCGTGGGTGGTCTCGGAGACCCCCCTCGGCCCCGATTCCACGCCGGTGCGGGCGACTTCGCTGCTGACCGACGAAGCGTGGTCGGGCCGGGCGGTGGGAACGCTGTCCGAAGCTTTGAACCAGATCCCCGGCGCAATCCTCCAGGAGAGCTGGGGTGGATTTGAGCCGCCGCGCATTTCAATTCGCGGCTCGGGGATCCAGAGCGCGCCTTCGAGCCGCGGAGTCGAGCTTCTCTTCGACCAGTTTCCGCTCGGTCTGGCCGACGGATCGTTCAACAGTTCGCTGCTCGACCCCCTGCTCAGCGAGCGGATCGAGGTGCAGCGCGGAATCGACGGCTGGCGGGCGTCGCCCGCGGAAGCCGGCGGCGAACTTGATTTCCAACGCGTCCCGACCCTGGAAAACGCGGCGGCGCTGCGCTTCGAGGCCGGTTCGTTCGGCGCGCTGCGCGCCTCGGGCTCGGAATCCCTCGTGCGCGGGGACACGAGCGAGACGTCGGCGCTCTCCGATTCGCAGCAGGACGGATACCGCAATCACAGCGGACAGGCGCGAACGGCGTTCCTGGCTTCGCTCGCGCATTCCTTCGCGGCCGATTCGCATGCCGATTTCGAGGTGTACCACGCCAATTCGCGCTACGACGTCCCCGGGCCCCTGACCTTGGCCGCCGCGATGGAGGCGCCCGGCAGCGTTTCCTCCGCCATCCTGCGCGATCTTCCGGACCGGGCCTCCGAGATCACGCGAGTTTCCGGTTCGTTCGCTTGCGCGACCCCGGACTGGGATTTCGAGGCAGGGGCGTCGTTTGCGCACACGACGGACGACTTTCGCCAGCTCCAGCCCAACGGAGTCACCGAGTCGAGCAGCGACGACGCCGACTTGCGCGCGGCCTTTGCCCGCCGGTTCAACAACGGCACGTCGCCGGACGAGCTCCGCCTCACGGCCACGGTGGACCGCGGCTGGCGCGACCTGCAGCGGCTTCTCAATAATTATGGCCAGACGGGCGCGGAATTTGCGCACGACGGGCTCTTCCCGACGACCGCGGACCTGCAGCTCGAGGACACTTTCACGATCGCCTCGGGCCTGGTCGGAACGGTGGGCGTCGCCCGCACCCAGGCGACCCGCGACATCGAGGACCGCAGCGGCGTCCACGCCTCCACGACGCGGGACCTTTCCTCGGGCTCCACGCTTCCCGCGGCCAGCCTGCGCTGGCGCTTTTCCGGAGAGGACGTCGCCTTTGCCAGCGTATCCGCGACATCGGAGGCCCCGACCTTCGACGACCTGCTCGTGACGACGGGCAGCTACCCCTCGCTTGGAAGCCAGAGCCAGGCGCTCGATGCGCAGCGCACCGTCACAGTCGAGATAGGCGCCCGCGGGCGCACGGGTCCGCTCGCCTGGGACGCTGCGGTTTACCACGGAGCCTGGCAGAACGAGATTTTGAGCCTCGCCGATCAGAACGGCAATCCCCGCGGCTCGGTGAACGCGAGTCCGACGGAGCACGACGGAATCGAGACTTCCTTTCGATGGCTCCTTTTGGAGCGCCGCTCGGTGCGTGTTTCGCTCACCGGCACGGCGGCGTGGACTCATTTTGTCTTCGATGACGACCCGGTCTACGGCACCAACCGTCTTGCGGGGAATCCGCCGCATATCGGCACGGCCGAGTTGCTCGTCGATTCGCCGAACGGGGGGTTCCTGGCCGCGGGCTCGGACTGGACGGCGGGCGCGACGCCGGTAGACCACGCGAACAAGCTCGTCTACGGCGGCCAGGCGCTCTCCCACGTGCGCGGAGGCTGGCGCTTCGCTCCGTACTGGACGCTTTTCGCGGAGGTTCAAAACCTCTTCAACCGCACCACGATTGCAAGCACCGCGGGAGTCCTCGATCTGGCGCGCAATCCCGGGGCAACCGCGCTTTTCCTGCCCGCTCCGGGGCGTGCCTTTGTCGCCGGAGTCCAATGGAAGCGCTAGCTCCCGTTGGGAACGGGCGGCGCTCGTCGCGACTGTTTCGATAGATACCATCTTTTCCGCCATGCTCGGCGCCATCGGCACCACCCTCTGCTTCGCTCTCACCCCCATTTTTGCGAATCGCTCGGCCGGCCGGCTCGGAAGCATTCCGGCCAATTTCTGGCGCCTGGCCGTCGCGGCGATGGCGCTCGGGATCTGGGCGTTTTTTTTCGGGAGCGGCATCCATACAAGAGCCATGATCTGGTTTTTCACGGGGGGCGTGGCGGGTTTCGGCGTGGGCGGCGTCTCGATGTTCCTGTCGCTTCCCCGGCTCGGCTCGAGCCTGTCGACCCTCATCGTGCAATGCGTCTCCGCCCTTGTCGCGGCGGCGGTTGAATTCGCGTGGCTCGGCACCGCGCTGACCGGATACCAGATGCTCTGGGCGGCGCTGGCGCTCGCGGGCGTGGCCGTCGGCTTGATGCCCCGAAGCATGGAGCGCGTGTCGCCCGAGAAATTCCGGGCGGGGGTGGGGTGGGCCCTGCTGTCGGCGGCGGGTCAGGGCGCCGGGGCGGTCTTCAGCCGCAAGGCATTCGCGGTGGCGGCCTCGCTGCGCGAGCACGTCGATCCGGGCACCGCCGCGTATCACCGGGCCCTCGGCGGGCTTGCGTTTGGCGGAATCGTGCTGGCTATCGTCGCCTCTTCGGGCCGCGGGAGCGTGTTCCGCGATTGGCGTTCCTGGCCGTGGGTTTTGGCAAACGCCCTCACCGGGCCGATACTCGGAGTGACCTGCTATCAATGGGCGCTTCGCACAACGCCCGCCGGACTCGTGCAGCCGATCGTCGCCATCGCGCCCCTGCTCACGATTCCCTTCGCTATCTGGATCGAGAGCGCGGCCAAGCCGCGGCTCCGATACTACGCGGGCGCCCTGCTCGCGATCGCCGGGGCGACGGGAATCGCGCTCGTGCGCTGACAAACTCGGTTCCTGCGGGGCCTGGCATTTTCGCGTCTGATTTGGAAGCTATCCCGGATGGGAAGATCCCAGTTGCCGCCCGCCGTTGTCCGGCCCATCCTACCCGACCATGAAAGCCGCCCGGCCCGGACGCGCGAAGGCGTGATGGACGAAGACGATAAAGTCATCCTCGGTCTCCGTTTCTTTGTGGGCAGCCTCCCGGGTTTGTTGGATCGCACTTTGCGCGGCGGTCTGATCGTTGTCCCTTCGGCCCCCGTGCTCGCCGATCTTTCGAACGACAGCGCCCACCGCGAAGCCCTCGAAGGAAGCGATCTGGCCATCACCGACAGCGGTTTCTTCGTGATCCTTTGGTTCTTCCTCAAAAGGGAACGGCTTCCCCGGATCTCCGGCCTGCGATACCTTCGCGCTCTTTTGTCGTTTCCCGAGTTCCGCCGCCCCGGCGCGACCTTTTGGGTGATGCCTTCGGCGGGCGATTCCCAGGCAAACCGCGAATGGCTCAACCGCCAAGGCCTGCCCGTCGCCGAAGACGACTGCTATCTGGCGCCCATGTATCCCGTCGGGCGCTTGCGCGACGACGAGCTTCTTGCGCAAATCGAGCGCAAAAGGCCGGCCTTTGTGATCTTGAATATCCGGGGTGGCGTGCAGGAGCGACTCGGGTTCTTCCTGATCTCCAACCTTTCGTACAGACCCGCGATCATTTGCACCGGGGCTGCAATTGCATTCCTATCCGGCCGGCAAGTTCCGATTCCCGTTTGGGCGGATCGCATGATGATCGGCTGGATCCTGCGCTCCCTGCGCTCTCCCATCGGTTTCTTCCCCAAGATCTGGAAAGGGCTGAGGCTCGTCCCCATGGTCCTGCGGGCCGAGGTTCGGAGGCCTTGAAAACGACGTCTTCAGCTTCGTGGGCCGAATCGACCCGACGCCGCTGCGGGCGCGGCCTATCTGCTGTCAGGATTTCAATGACGTTGCGTAAAAAGAATGGTTTTTTGGCCGCGTTCAGACTGCGTCGGCCGGCCTCTTTTCGGCTTCAAGCCAGTTCGATTCGATTGTCCCC
>Ga0181529_10008035_pt1 | contig 10370 bp, 5 predicted proteins | sample PEATcosm2014_Bin_36_FD_119763 | JGI IMG/M metagenome (GOLD analysis project Ga0181529, IMG submission 119763) | Peatland microbial communities from MTU Mesocosm Facility, Houghton, MI, USA - PEATcosm2014_Bin10_30_metaG | ecosystem: Environmental > Terrestrial > Soil > Wetlands > Peat | place... | reverse complement strand
GGTTACACCTTGCGGTTCGGCTACGGTTGCCGTCATCGGCCCCGGTTGGCTCCTTTCATCCAACTAGATTCTGCCCATGCTGGGCACACCCTGCGGCCGAGTGGCACTCGGCCTGCCGACCAGTGGTGCGAAGCCGACCAGGCGGGTTGACAACCCGCCGCAGGTTGAAAACCTGCCCCACAAATTTGGGAACACGGTTCGCCGCCGAAACCTATTGCGCCCCGGCTCCTTCTCTATACGAGTCCAGTATCTTGAGCCCTTTCGACCGGTTCAGCCGCAGCCACAGGTCGTTAAAACGCGGCTCTTCGAGTTGCTGCTTCAGCTCAAAATTGAAGCCCTTCAAGTTACCGTAGTGAGTTTTGGCGCGCTCGAAGGTGGTGACCGTCAACTGGAACGGCCCGGAACTGCTGATGTTCTCGATATCCCGATACCGCCAGGAGCGCGACTCGCTCGGCTTTTCCGACTTGTAGACCACCTCGTCCGGTCCCACCTGGATGGTCCCCTCTTCGCCCCCGAACCGGAGCAAGTGCTTCACCGGGATTACCCAAAGCGCGTTCGCGACCTGGTCCGGAATCACGGCCACGAATCGCTGGTCCAGTCGGTTCTTGAGAACGCCGTACGCCGCCTCGAAGGTCTTGTTCGAAACCAGGTCGAACTCATATTCGCGATCCGCCCCCAGTTTCCACATATTGTCCCGATACGTCAGGACCGTGAGCGACTTGGGAGCGATTTTGAGTTGCTGGATATCCTGGTAGTCCCAGCGCCATGTGTGCGGATGCTTGGGCTTCTTGCCATCCTTATATGCTTCCTCAAACGATACGCCCGCATCGGTAATGGCCAGCGTGCCCAGGTTCCCAGCCTTCCTGATGTGCGGCGGGCGCGAGTGCCCGTGCCAGACTTCGTACCGAAGGTCCAGCGCGAAACTCGCCGGCGCCAGCAGCGCCATACCGATCAGGAACGCGCCAGTTCTTTTTTCAATTCGAAATTCCATTTCCATACCTCGTAAATTGCCGGGTAGACCACTAGTTCCAGAAGAAACGACGTGAAGATGCCGCCGATCATCGGGGCGGCGATGCGCTTCATCACGTCGGCTCCCGTTCCCACCGACCACATAATCGGTATCAGCCCCATGAACATGGTCGCCACGGTCATGAACTTCGGGCGAATTCTCTTCACGGCGCCGTGCATGATTGCCGCTTGAAGGTCCCCAAGACTCCTGAGCTTGCCTTCCGCCCTCGCCTGGTCGTGCGCCAGATCCAGATACAACATCATGAACACGCCGGTTTCGGCATCCACGCCCATGAGTGCGATCAAGCCGACCCACACGCCGACGCTCATGTTATAGCCGAGTAACTGCAGAAACCAGACAGCGCCCACGGCGGAGAACGGCACGGCCAGGATAATGATCAGCGTCTTAGTCATGGATTTCGTGTTGAGATAGAGAAGCATGACGATCAGAAAAATGGTCAGTGGGAGCACCACGATCAGTTTTTCGCGAACACGCTGCATGGCCTCGTACTGGCCGCTCCAGGCGAACGAATACCCGGACGGAAGCTGCACCTTATCGCGCACCACCCGCTTGGCTTCCTCGACATAGCTGCCGATATCGCGGCCGGCGACGTCCACGTACACGTAGCCGTTCAGCATGCCATTTTCATCGCGTAACATCGCCGGACCACTAATAACCTGAATGTCGGCCAGTTGCGCCAGCGGTATCTGGGTCCGGCCGTCCATGGCCGACACCAGCACGCGCTTCAGCGCCTCGGGATCGCTGCGGTAATCCCGCATGTAGCGCACATTGACGGGATATCGTTCGCGGCCTTCGATGGTGGTGGTGACGTTCTCGCCGCCGATGGCGCTCATCACCACGTCGTTGGCCTCTTCGATGCTCAGACCGTAGCGCGCCAGCGCGCCGCGATTCCACTTGAAGTCCAGGAAGTAGCCGCCGCCCGTACGTTCCGAAAAGACGCTTCGAGTGCCCCGTACCTTCGGTAACAGCGCCTCTATCTGCGTGCCGAGATCCTCGATCTTCTTGATGTCGGCGCCGTAAATCTTAATCCCCACGGGCGTGCGGATGCCGGTGGTGAGCATGTCCACGCGCGCTTTGATCGGCATTGTCCAAGCGTTCGAGGCGCCGGGGATCTTGAGCGCCTGGTCCATCTCATCCACCAATTGGTCGGTTGAAATATGGTCCGGCGTGAACCTGCGGAAGATGGCCTTCGCCCACCCGGGCGCCCAGGACGAATACCAGGTATCCACCTTCCGCCACTCGGTCTCCGGTTTGAGAACGATGACCGTCTCCATCATCGATAACGGCGCCGGGTCGGTGGAGGTTTCGGCGCGGCCGGCCTTGCCGAGCACGGTGGAAACTTCCGGGAACCGCTTGATGATGCGGTCCTGCACCTGCATCAACTCCTGGGCCCTAGTAACTGAAATACCGGGAAGCGTCGAGGGCATGTAGAGCAACGATCCCTCATCGAGGGGCGGCATGAATTCCGAACCCAGCCTCTCGAAAACCGGAACGGTGACCACCACCAAAGCCACGGCCCCGGCGATCACGAACCACTTCCATCGCAATGCCAGTTCGCAAACCGGCGCGTATAACTTGATCAGGATTTTGCTGATGGGGTGCGTCTCCTCCGAATGAATGGTACCCACCAGAACCGCATTCGCCGCGCGAGCCAGCCAGCGGGGCCTGAACTCGTAGTTCTTCATGTGGGTGAACAGGAGCCGCATGGCCGGGTCGAGCGTGATGGCCAAGACCGCCGCTATGATCATGGAAAAGGTCTTCGTATAAGCCAGCGGCTTGAACAACCGGCCTTCCTGGGCTTCCAGCGTCAGCACCGGCAGGAAGGCCACTGCGATTACCAATAGCGCGAAGAAACTCGGACCGCCGACCTCTTTGACCGCGTCGATCACCACCCGGTGGTAATCTCGCTTGCGGCCTTCGCGCTCCCATTCCTCGAGCTTCTTGTGGGTCTGCTCGACCACCACAATGGCCGCGTCCACCATGGCCCCAACGGCGATCGCGATTCCCCCCAACGACATGATGTTGGATGTCAGGCCCATCATCTTCATGGGAATGAATGCCACGATCACCGCCACCGGAATGGTGACGATCGGAATGGTGGCGCTGGGGATGTGCCAGAGGAAGATCATGATGACGATGGCCACGATGATCAACTCCTCGGTAAGCGTGCCCTTCAGGTTTTCGATGGAGCGCAGAATCAGTTCGGACCGGTCGTATGCGGTAACTACCTTCACCCCCGGAGGTAACCCGCCCTCGATATCTTTGAGCTTCCGCTTGACTCGCTCGATGACTTGCAGGGAATTCTCTCCCTGCCGCATGATGACAATGCCGGCGACGGTCTCACCCGTCCCATTCCAATCCGCCACGCCGCGGCGGATGTCGGGTCCCAGTGTTACATCGCCTACATCCGAGATGAGGACGGGGACGCCGCCGGCGCTCTTAGCCAGTACGATCTTGCCGATATCGCCGGTGGATTGGGCATAGCCGCGGCCGCGCACCATGTACTCGGCGCCGCTGAACTCCACCAGCCGGCCGCCGACATCGTTGTTGCCGGCGCGCACCGCGGCCATCACCCGACTAATCGGAATATTGAAGGATTGAAGCTTGTTGGGATCGACGTTGACCTGGTACTGCCGCACGAATCCGCCCAGTGGCGCGACTTCGGCTACGCCGGGAACGGATTTCAGATAGTAGCGAAGATACCAGTCCTGATAACCGCGCAGGTCCGCCAGGCTCTGCTTGCCTGTAGTATCGGTGAGGGCATACTCAAACACCCATCCAATGCCGGTAGCGTCCGGTCCAAGCTCGGTTTGGACGCCCTGGGGCAGCCGCGGCAGCACGTTCGAAAGATACTCCAGTGTGCGGGAGCGGGCCCAATAGATATCGGTTCCTTCGTCGAAGATGATATAGACGTAAGAGTACCCGAAGTCCGAGAATCCGCGTACATCTTTTACTTTCGGCGCACCCAGCATGGCGGTGACCAGCGGGTACGTGACCTGGTCCTCCATGATGTCCGGGCTGCGATCCCACCGCGAGTAGACGATCACCTGGGTGTCGCTCATGTCCGGGAGCGCGTCGAGCGGAACCGTCCGCATGGACCATAGCCCGCCCAATACGGCCGCCGCGATCGCGATGAAGACGATCGTCTTGTTGCGGGCCGAAAGTTCAATGATGGCGTCGATCATTACTTTTTGGCACCCATTCCCGGCATGTCGTCCATCGCGTCCGCGTCGGGCTTTCGCGCGGGAGCCTTCGGCTTCTTCGCCGGTGTTACGGGAGGCGCCGGCTTATTGGTCATTCCGGGCATGCCCGCCATTCCGCCCATTCCCGACGCCACGGCTTTCATCTGGCTTTCGGAATCGATCAGAAAGTTACCCGACGTGACAATTCGCTCGCCCGCGCTGAGGCCCGACAAAATCTGGACGCGGTCGCCCTCGCGTTCGCCGGTCTTTACCTGGCGCGGTTCGAAGAAGCCGTTACCGCGGTCGATAAAGACCGTCTTGCGCTCGCCGGCGTTCAGAACCGCATCCGCGGGTACCGTAAGAGCCGACGGAATGTTCACATGAAACTCGACGTCGGCGTACATATCGGGCTTCAACATGAGGCCGGGGTTATTCATATTGAGCCGCACTTTGAGAGTACGAGTCATCGGATCGACCTCCGGCTGCAGATAGTCGATCCGCGCGCTGAAGGTCTTGCCCGGAAGAGCCTGGAGAGATACGCCGGCCGCCTCGCCGACGTGGATATTCGGCGCTTCATACTCGAACACGTCCGCCATAATCCAGACATGGCTCAGATCCACGATTGTGTACAGGTCCGTGTCGGGCATGACCTTCACTTGCGGGAACGCTTTGCGATCCTCAATGTATCCCGTCATAGGCGAGTACACGGTGATGTTCTTGATAGGTTCTCCGGTTTTGAGGACCTGGTCGATCTGCGCTTCGCTGAGATCCCACAACTCCAACCGCCGGCGGGTCGCCTGAAGCAGAGACTCGCTCTGATCGAAACCCGAAGGCAAGGCGCTGTCCCGCATGATGGTCCTGGCTTTGGCGGCGAGTAGTAACTCCCGCTCTGACGCCAACATGTCCGGGCTGTAAATAGTCAGCAGCGGCTGGCCCTTCTGCACCAACTTGCCGGTGAAATCGACGAACACTTTGTCGATCCAGCCTTCCACCTTGGTGTGCACATGGCCGATACGAGTCTCGTCGATCGCCACCCTGCCTACCGCCCGGATGGTCCGGGAGCCGCCGCCGGTTTCCACTTGCTCGTACTTCACGCCTATCAATTGCTGCTTCTCCGGAGTAATTCGGACCGTACCGGCTGCCATCGTGGAAGTATCGTCCGCATGAGCCGGCTCCCGCCCCGCCGCCGGTGCGGAGGCAGCGCCGCCATCGGCATATACAGGTTCGAGCTTCATGCCGCAATCCGGCGCGATCCCGGGCTTATCGGATTTGTATGCCGGATGCATGGGATCCACCCAGTAGAGGATCTTGCGCCCGCCTTTATCGGCGGATGCCGGCGTGCGTCCGTAGATGGCCTTGTAAATGTACCCGCCCGCAAACGCGGCGGCAATCGCCGCCAACAAGCCGATTGTTCGAATGGCTTTCATTTGACTTGCCTCAGTCCGTGAGCGCCTGGCCCGTCGTCTCTTCGAGGCGGCTCAGTGCCAGGGAGTAGTTCAGCGCCTCGTCGTAGTAACTCATCTCGTAATCCAGCAGCATCGTAAAGTTGGAAAGCACCGACAGGAAATCGACACTACCGGTTTCATAAGTGGAGAGAGACGATTCCAATGCCAGATTCCCTTGCGGCACTATAGTCTGCCTGTAAAGTTTCATGAGCTTCGCCGAAGCCTGCGCTATCAGAAAATCGTCCTGGACCCGGTAGCGCAGCGATTGGTCCGTCGCTTCGTAAGTGCGGCGCGCCTGCGACAGATTGCTAATTTGCTCATTTACGCCGGCTCGCTGCTTACGCCAGAAGTAGATCGGGACTTTGAAATCCGCCCGAAGTTCGTACATAGGCGGCATCGACCCCATGTTGTAATAGCCGGCGTTGACGGTGACGTCGGGATAGTAGTCCTTGCGCGCCATGTTGACCGCCAGTTCCGACCGTTCGATCATCTTCTGATCGCGTCCCAGCATAGGCGAATCCTGGCGCGTGGCAGCGAGCAGTTCCTCCAGGGTGGCCGTCAACTCCTTCGGGTTGACATCTTCCGGGCGGCCGACCGGTGTGCCCACCGCACGGTTCAGGATGCTATTGATCTCAGCGCGCCGGCTTCGTTGGTCCTGATCGAGCTTCACCAGCCGCGTTTCCAGGATGCTGGCCTGGGTTTGGGCCTTGAACACGTCCTGCTGGGCGGCGCGACCGACCGAATAGCGGTCTTCGGTCACCTTCAGAAGCTTTTCCAGCAGGTCGCGGTAGCGGACCAGCAGGCCGGCGGCCGCGTAGGTGTATTGCAGGCGAAAGTAAGCCTGCTTCAGCCGGGAGATGACGGCCAATTGCACGGCCTGGTACTGCTGGAATTCGGCCTGCGCTTCCTTGGACGCCATGTCGCCTTTGAGCTTGAGCTTCCCGGGGAACGGCACTTCCTGCGAGACCATCACGCCGACGTTCGCCAGCACCTGGCTGCCAAGTCCGGCGCCCGGCAACGGGTTGCCGACGCTGTTATAGCCCAGCGAGACGGTCGGATCGGGCAAACTGCTCTCCTGCGCGGGCCGCTGCCGGGCCGCTTCATATTTCTTCTGCGCGGTGACAATTTCCGGATTGTTCTTGAGGGCCAGGCCGGTCAACTCGCGCAGGCTCACGGGCAATTCAGGCTCCTGCGCCGCCGCGGAGATGGCCGCAGTTGCCAGGATCAGGATGGCACGGAGTCTCACTTCGTCCTCATTTCGTGTTCTTGGGAATGAGTAAGGCAAGCACCATGCCAGACCTCGTGGCAGGGCTGAATCGACGGAGAATCAGTTGATTAGCCGATTTCGCAAGGTTTGACTCAGTATCGGGCATCCGCCCTGAAGGTGTCCGCTGCCGGAGATGCGCCAGTGTGCCAGCCAATACTGCCGCATCTGAGGCAGTTGGCCGGAGGGTCGGGCTTGAGGCTGGCATCCGGCCTGATGACCCGGAGGGTGCGTCCGCGGGCGTCGTAGTTATAAGTGGTGGGCATGCAGAAGTACACGCAGTTCCGTCTACCCACGTTTTCGCGCCCCTACCTCGGCTGTAAGGTTAGAGCTTTTGTCTCAGACGTCCACAGGTAGAACTCCTGAACAGTGCCCTTCGTCTCCGCATGCGCGCCGTCGAACATCTGCCGCGCTATTGCAACTCCCGGCGTCTCTCCGCCAGCGCTGCCGGTGAAGCCTCGGAGTTCGCCCCGAAAAGAGAGGAGGGAGACGGGGCTGCCGCTCTCGGGCAGGAACCAGATACGAGTCTCCGCATTGTAGGCGTGCTCCTCATTGGATGTTATCGCAAAGATTTCATCCGAACCGCCGAACAGGCTACCTATTTGCACCTCTTCTAAGCCCATCAAGACGTCGTCCGCTCCGTGCAATTTGCCGTCCGGAGCGAAAAAACGAAGGCGCAGTCCGGCTCGGTCGTCGTCATGATCCAAGAAGGCGCTCACAACGACGCGCCAGCCGCGGTGGGTTCGCAGATCGCGGATCGGCGCCTCCGTTTGGGGCACTAAGGGCTGATCTTCGCGAACGTAATGTCCCATAAGCAGGTTCCTAGGAACGTGAGGAGCCTGATCGATATACCGAACGAGGCCATTCTGCACGGCGAGAACGTGGCAGTACGCCCGGCAGACGGCGTCTCGCTGGCCCGGGACGGCGGCGGACCAAGCTACAAGCGCGGGTGAAAGCACTTGAACGAGAATGATAAGAATCGGTCTCATTGGTGAGGAAAGCAGTCTGTGTTGCTGAAAAGCTGTATAAGAGCGCCGTTCCAGTTGTTCCAGGTTGCCTGTCGGTTCTGAGCGCTCTGGTTTATGGCGGTGCCGTCCTTGTTATATCCCAAGCTACCAACGTAGTGCCCCGCGGCGGTATTGCCGTATTGGCTGTAGAGATCCATCAGGATACTAATACCGGCTGCAATGTTCAAATCCGGATCCCCGTTGAACGTCTGGTTTGCCCCATTCGTTCCGATTGCCTGTCCGGAGAGCGGGTGCCACCTGGAATTGATCTGAAACGGTCCGTAGTCTACAGACGTTACCATTCCCTTCGCGTTCTTATTGCCGTAGTTCGTGGGATAAAGCTTGAAGCTCGACTCTCCTTGCCACGTTACCGCGGCCAAAGCAGCGATCGTAGCGGAGTACGAATCGCTTGTGGTCCCCCAAAGACTGCCGTCATCCCAGATCTTCAACGCGTTCTGGTAGGTCAGCCCAGCGAATCCCACCGCCGCCGTTATGGCGTTGCAGTCCGGCCCCGGTTCCGGCTCCGGCCCATCCCCACCTCCTCCTGTCGGACAGCCCGGACTAGCTACCATTGGAACGGCCTCGCTCGACAGCGGGTCGCAGGGATCGGGATCGTCGCACGAGCCGTATTCCGGATCGCAACCCGGACCACCGGGAGTGGGAGTAGGATTCTGGCCCACCATCCCCGTTCGGTCCAATCGGTTCATCGGATCACCATTCACATACGCGTACCGATTCCAACTGCCGGGACTCGAAGGGCTCGCCGCCATCAACCCCGCCGGGTCCACACTCAAAAACCTCCCCGTATCCCCGTAATACCGCTGCCCCGCATAATCCAACCCCGTCCCATCCCTGAAGTACGTCCCGAACTTCTCCCTCCCATCCGCCGTCGCCGTCCGCTCCGCCCCGTACGCCGTGTACACCATCCGATCCCCATTCCCGTTCGCCCGCACGCTCCCCAATCGATCCGTCGCTACCCCCACCCCGTTCGACTGGAGCAACTTCCCCCCAAAGTACCGGTTCACCGTCCCGTTCGGCCCCGTCAGCCGCTGCCCCGACAACGAGTAGAAGTATACCTGCGTTGACCCGGAAGTCGTCACTCCCACCCGCTTCCCCCACGGGTCGTACACCGCCCCGTTCGACGTCATCCGGTTCTCGATATCCCACCCGTACCCCGCCTGCCCCCACTGCGTCACGTTCCCGTTCGCGTCATAGGTCGTCGTTCCGTCTCCGCCCGTCCGCCGATTCGTCGTCGCGTCTACCGTGTAAGTCACCCCGTTCATCGACGTCAGGTTCCCGAACCCGTCGTACGCCATCGACTCATTGTTCCCCAGCGACGACGTCACGCTCACCAGCCGGTTCAACGCATCGTACCCGAACGCCTGCGTGTCCCCGGTCACCCCATCGATGGTCTGCGTCACCCGCCCGTTGTTCGCTCCCGCCACGTAGATGTACTGCATGTCCATCAACGTCGTGGCTTCCAGCGGCTTCGTCGTCGTCATCCGCGTCAACTGTTGTAACGCGTTGTACTGCCGCACTTCCCGGTACCCGCCCCAGTCCAACTCCGATAACTGGCTGTTCTGGTCGTATGTCGCCGTCGCCACCGTCGCGTTGTTCCCGTCCGTCATCCCCACCAGCCGGCTCATCGCGTCGTACTGGTAGTTCAACGTGTCCACTCCCGACATCTGCGTCATCCTGCCCCGATTATCCCACTGGTAATCCGCCTCCGTCGTCCCGTCGTCCTGCACCAGCCGGTGCGCCGTCACCCGTCCCGCCGCGTTATACCCGTACTCGTAACTCCCCGCGCCGAACGACACCGTCGAGAGCCGCCCCCAGGCGTTCGAATCCGGATCGTCGTACCCGTAATCCACGTCCTGTCCCGCCTGTTCGTTGCCGCTCGCGTCATAGTGCCGCACGTGCGTCAACCGCCCGTAGACGTCGTACGCGTACGTCGTCCGCTGCCCCTTCGCGTCCACCCGCTGCGTCACGTGGTGCGCCCCGTCGTAGGTGTACGTCACCGTCCCGTTCTCCGGGTTCGTGGACTGCGTCAGGTCCGACCCCGTCCACTGGAATGTCCGCGTCTGCGTCACCCCGCTCCGCGTCATAGTGACTTGGATCAACTGGTTCGCCGGGTTATACCGGTAGTTGGTGGTCAGCGTGTTATTGCCGTTCGTGGGGTCGGGCTCCGTCACCATCACCAGGTTGTTTTGCGCGTCGTAAGTGAACTTCTTCCACTTCCCGGCCGGGTCGGTCACGGTGGTGACGTTCCCCGCGTAGGAGTAGTGCGTGATGCTGCCATCCGGCTTCCACATCTCGATGGTGCGCCCGCGCGCGTCGTAGACGTAGCTGGTCCACTGCACCGGCGCCCCCGGCGCGTGCGGCAGCGACGTCCGCCACATCTTCCCAATGGGCGAGCAGGCGCACGGCGCGTACTGCGTCTCG
>Ga0181529_10008034_pt1 | contig 10370 bp, 6 predicted proteins | sample PEATcosm2014_Bin_36_FD_119763 | JGI IMG/M metagenome (GOLD analysis project Ga0181529, IMG submission 119763) | Peatland microbial communities from MTU Mesocosm Facility, Houghton, MI, USA - PEATcosm2014_Bin10_30_metaG | ecosystem: Environmental > Terrestrial > Soil > Wetlands > Peat | place... | reverse complement strand
CGCCATTTCGGCGATGCCGCCGGCGTTGTCGGTGACCGGGCCGAAGGCGTCGAGCGCGACGATCATGCCGGCGAGGCCGAGCATCGTCGTCACCGCGATCGCCGTGCCGAACAGGCCGGCGAGCTGGAAGGTGGCGATGATGGCGGCGACGATCACGATCGCCGGCAGCGCCGTCGATTCCAGCGAAACCGCAAGGCCCTGGATGACGTTGGTGCCGTGACCGGTGACCGACGCCTGGGCGATCGAAACCACCGGACGCTTGCCCGAGCCGGTGTAATACTCGGTGATGACGACGATCAGGCCGGTGACAACGAGGCCGATCAGGCCGCAGACGAACAGCGCCCAGCCGGCGACTGTCTGGCCGGCGATCACGCCGATCGAGCCCCAGCCGACGGTGAGCTGGGTGGCGATCGCCAGACCGACGATCGACAGCAGGCCGGTGGCGACGAGGCCCTTATAGAGAGCGCCCATGATCGAGTTGTTGGCGCCGAGCTTGACGAAGAACGTGCCGATGATCGAGGTGATGATGCAGACGCCGCAGATCGCCAGCGGATAGAGCATCGTCGCAGCGAGGTTGTCCTTGCCGGCGAAGAAGATCGAGGCGAGCACCATCGTCGCCACGACCGTCACCGCATAGGTCTCGAACAGGTCGGCGGCCATGCCGGCGCAATCGCCGACGTTGTCGCCGACGTTGTCGGCGATCGTCGCCGGGTTGCGCGGATCGTCCTCGGGAATGCCGGCTTCAACCTTGCCGACGAGGTCGGCGCCGACGTCGGCGCCCTTGGTGAAGATGCCGCCGCCGAGACGGGCGAAGATGGAGATCAGCGAGGCGCCGAAGCCGAGCGCCACGAGCGCGTCGACCACGGTGCGATCGGACACCGCGTAGCCGAGCGGACCGGTGAGCACCCAGTAGTAGACGGAGACGCCGAGCAGCGCGAGGCCGGCCACCAGAAGTCCGGTCACCGAGCCCGCCTTGTAGGCGACGTCGAGGCCGCTGGCGAGCGACTGAGTCGCCGCCTGGGCGGTGCGCACGTTGGCGCGAACCGAGACGTTCATGCCGATGAAGCCGGCCGCGCCGGAGAGGATGGAGCCGATCAGGAAGCCGATCGCCACCGTCCACGACAACAGCAGGCCGAGGATGATGAAAACGACCACGCCGACCGCGGCGATGGTGGCGTACTGGCGCTTCAGATAGGCCTGCGCGCCTTCGCGCACTGCGGCGGAAATTTCCTGCATGCGCGCCGAGCCGCTATCGGCGGCCATCAGCTTCGTGACGGTGTAACCGCCGTAGACAAGCGACAACGCGCCGCAAAGGATAATAAGACCCAAGCCCATGGCGTCCCCCAGGGAACGGAATCGCGGCACGAAGAACCGCCCGCTTCAAACGATGCGGCGTATGCCAGAATCCCAACCCACAAACAATGCGCAGGCTCAAATGCGGCCGATTGTTGCGTTGCGATAAAATGTGGCGAAACTGTCGCTCAATTCGTGGCCAGGCTGACGAAACCGGCGCTCAAGCGGGGTGAGGCGCGCCCGCGGCGGTCCGCGATAATTCGCCGCAGCCCGCGCCCCCCCGTCGACCACGGATGCGACTCACTGCGCGTCGGACTCGGCCAGCCGGTCGGCGAAGAAGGCGATCGTCTTGGCGTAGACCGGCGCGGCGTTCCATTCGAGCAGCGCGGCGAAATTGGGCTCGCCTTCGTGGAAACCCTGGCCGCGCTTCCAACCCTTGTTTTTGAGGAAATTGGCGGTCGAAGCGAGCGCGTCCTCGGAGCTGCCGACCAGATCGGCGACCGCGCCGCCATCGGCGCTGGTGGCGTATTTGAGATAGGTCGAAGGCATGAATTGCGTCTGGCCGATCTCGCCCGCCCAGGCGCCGTGCATCTCCTCCGGCTGCATGTCGCCGCGCGCCACGAGTTTCAGGGCGTCGACGAGTTCTTCGCGGAACTGGTCGGCGCGGCGGCAGTCGTAGGCGAGCGTCGCCAACGCGTTAAAAGTCGGATAATTGCCGACGCCGGCGCCGAACTCGGATTCGAGTCCCCAGATCGCCACCAGCACCGGGCCCGGCACGCCGAAGCGTTTCTCGATCTTCTCCAGCGGCTCGGCGTAGGCGACCAGCATCTGCCGCCCCTTGCGCACGCGATAGGCGGTGACCCGCTTGGCGACGAATTTGTCGAAGTCCTGCCCGAACGAACCCAGGCGCCGATCGTGGGCGACGACGTCAGGATCGTAGGCGACGTTGCTCAGCGCCGAGTCGATGACCGCCGGCGGCAGGCCGTCAATCTCCGCTTCCTGTTTGAAGCCCTCGAGCCAGGCGGAGAAGCCGTCCGGCGTCACGCCGCAGTCGGCGGGCGGCGCGGCCGGCTTTGCGGCGACCGGCGCCGCCGGCGGCGCGGCGGCCGGCGCTGCGACAGGCGAAGCGAATGGGGCGGCGATCGGCTGGGAAGACGGCGCGGCGAGCAAGTTCTGGCCGGCGAGCGCCAACGCCGCGCCCGCTATCGCGGCGCGCGCGAAGGCCCGAAGACCCCGGATGGCGATGTCGGCCTCCTTCTTCATCGGCGAACTCCGGCCTCGTCCAAGCAAACTCTCGGCCAAATCTCGGCCAAAGCCAATGTGGAAGACGTCGCCGCAAAATAATGGCCGAAGCTTGGCGGGCGCCGCGCCAGCCAGGCTCAAGCCCGCGCCGCGCGCGTAGCGGCGGCGAGCGTGTTGACCATCAGCATCGCGACCGTCATCCGGCCGACGCCGCCGGGAACCGGCGTGATCGCGCCGGCGCGCGCCGCGGCTTCGGCATAGGCGACGTCGCCGACGAGCCGCGTCTTACCTTCGCCCCTCTCAGGCGCGGCGACGCGATTGACGCCGACGTCGATGACGATCGCGCCCGGCTTGATCCAATCGCCGCGCACCATCTCCGGTCTGCCGACCGCCGCCACCAGCACGTCGGCGCGGCGCGCAACCGTCGGCAGCTCGCGCGTGCGCGAGTGCGCGATCGTCACCGTGCAATTGCGCGCGAGCAGCAGTTGCGCGATCGGCTTGCCGACGAGATTCGAGCGGCCGACGACGACCGCTTCGAGCCCGTCGAGCTTGCGGCCGAGCGCCTCGCACGCCCTGTCGATCATCGCCATCGCGCCGGCCGGCGTGCAGGGAACGATCGCCCGCGCGATCGCGCCGGTGGCGAGGAGCCCGGCATTGATTGGATGCAGGCCGTCGACGTCCTTTTCCGGCGCGATCGCTTCGACCGCGCGCGCCGGCGACAGGCCGGCGGGCAACGGCAGTTGCACCAGCACGCCGTGGATCGCCGGATCGGCGTTGAGCTTGGCGATCAACGCAAGAAGCTCGGCCTCGGCGGTATCCGCCGGCAGCGTGTGTTGCTCCGAATGGAAGCCGCAGGCCAAAGCCGCCTTGCCCTTGCTCGCGACATAGGACTGACTTGCGGGATCGGCGCCGACCAAAACCACCGCGAGGCCCGGCTTGACGCCGCGCGCTTCGAGCCCCCGTACCCCCTCGGCGACGCGCGCCAGCACGCTTTCGGCGATGCTCTTGCCGTCGAGCACAAAGGCGGAGGAAGCGCTCATCATATCTCCTGCGGCGCAGCCGGTCCGCGCTCATTGCCCTCTCGCGACGCGAATCTCAAGCGGCGAAATAGCGGTACACCGCCCGATGGCGCGCGCGCTCGCCTGGCGCGAGCGAGCGCATCGCCGGCTTCTCGAACAGGTCGCCGGCGAAGCCCTCGGGATCGCTGTAGCCGGTCCACGCCTCGAGGCAGAGGAAGGGCGCGCCGGGACGCGTCCACAGCGCGGCCATGCCGAAGCCGGAGAAATCCATTTCGATCGCCGAGCCGTCGGCCTGTTCAAACCGCAGCGAGCGGCTCGCCGGCTCGAGGAAGCACAACGCGTCGCCGGCAAAGAGGTCGCCGTCAAGAGGCAGCGCTTTGCCGTCGAGCGGAATCGCGCGCTTCTTGACACTGACCAGGCCGCCCGGCGCGATCGCCGGCGCGAGCGCGGGCTCGTCCTTCTCGAACCGGACGAGCGCGCCGGCGCGCTCAGCGCCGGCGAACGGCCAACGGAAGCCGGGATGGAGGCCGCAGGCGTAAGGCGCCGGCGCGTCGCCCGGATTGGCGACCTCGAGCGTGATCTCCAGCGCCGCGCCGGCGAGGCGATACTCGACCGCGAATGCGAATGCGAACGGGTAGAGCGTGCGCGTCCTGGCGTTGTCGCGCAGCGTCAGTCGGGCGAAAGCGCCGCCCGCCGTCTCGACGGCGAAGTCCTCGCCGGAGGCGAAGCCGTGCAGCCGCAGCGGATAGCGCCGCCCGGCGACCCGTGCGCCGTCGCGCGTCCAGCCGACCACCGGATAGAGGATCGGACTGATCTGACCCCAGATCGCCGGATCGCTCGGCCACAGCAATTCGACGCCGCCGACGCTCCAGGCGATCGCTTCCGCGCCGCGGCGCGCGATCGCAAGCCGCGCCTCGCCCGCGGCGAGCGCGATCGCCGCTTCCGTCATGGCGCAAGGCCAGGAATGGCGGCGACGGCGATGAGCGACTCCTTGACGCCGGAGGCGCAAGCGAGGATCGGCGCGCCGCGCCGCAGACCATCGCCGGCGAGGTAGTCGCTGACGTAGCCGCCCGCTTCGCGCACCAGCGCAATTCCCGCCAGACAGTCCCACGCGTTGATGTGATTCTCGACGTAGCCGTCGCGCCGCCCGGACGCGACGTAAGCGAGCGCGAGCGCGCCGGAGCCGCCGCGCGTCACCGCCGCGCCGGCGCGCACGACCCGACCCAGCAGGCCGAGAAACGCGTCGGCGCTCGAGCGCATGTTCCAGCCGACCTCGACGCCCGCCGTCTTGAGATCGGCGGTGGAGGAAGCGCGAATCGCCGCGCCGTTCAACGTCGCCCCGCCGCCGCGGCGGGCGGCGAACAATTCGTCGACCATCGGATCGTAGATCACGCCGACCTCGACCTGGCGGTCGAGCACGGCGGCGATCGAGATGCAGAAATGCGGCGCGCCGCGAGCGAAATTCGCCGTGCCGTCGATTGGATCGACCACCCAGATCGGCGCGCCAGGCTTGCCGACCCGCCCCTCGCCCTCCTCGCCGATGAAGCCGTCTTCAGGAAAGGCCGCACGCAGCCGCGTGGCGATGAAGCGTTCGACTTCGCCGTCGACCTCGGTCAGATAGTCCTGCGGCCCCTTGAAGCCGACGGTGAAGGAGGAGCGGTCGAGAAAGCGGCGCTTGGCGATCTGGCCGGCTTCGCGCGCCAGCGCTGAGGCGGCGAGCAAACGATGGACAAAGGCGGACGCTTCGACGGTCAAATTTTCGCTCCCGATTTCAAAAGTGGCTGAACGAACCGCGCCCGAACTTGAACGCGCGCCCCTCGCGATCGACGAAGCGCGGCGTCGCGACGCCGGCCGCCGCTTCGCCGATCAGCGTGACGGCGACGCCGGCCTCGGCGGCGGCGGCCTCGAACGCGGCGGCCGAGGACGCAGGCGTCGCGACGATGAGCTCGTAATCGTCGCCGCCGCTGGCGGCGACGGGAAACAGGCTCGGATCGGCGCCGATCGCCGCGCTGGCGGCGGGCGACAACGGCAGCCGGGTCATCTCGACCGTCGCGGTCACGCCGCTGACCCTCAGCATCTTGGTCAGGTCGCCGACGAAGCCGTCGGAGATGTCCATCCCGGCGCTGGCGAAGCGCGCGACCGCGGACGCCAGAGCGAGCCGCGGCTGCGGCAGGAGGTAACGCTCGAGCAATTGCTCGCGGTCGGCCGCGCTGATCGTCGGCCCCTTCCCGAGCCGCAGGCGCAGGCCGAGCGCGGCGTCGCCGATCGTGCCGGTGACGTAAATCCGGTCGCCGGGGCGGACGCCGCCGCGCGCGGCGAAGCGGTCCGGCTCGACCGCGCCGATCGCGGTGATCGCCAGCGTCAATGGACCCGGCGTCCTGACGGTGTCGCCGCCGACAAGCGGACAGCGATAGGCCGCCGCGTCGTCGCCGAGCCCCGCGGCGAAGGCGGCGAGCCAGTCCGTCGTCCAGTCGTCGGGCAGCGCCAGATTGAGCGCGAAGCCGACCGGCTCGGCGCCCTTTGCGGCGAGGTCGGAGAGATTGACCCTCAGCGCCTTGCGCGCGATCGCGTCGGGCGGATCGTCGGCGAAGAAATGGACGCCGGCGACCAGCGCGTCGGTGGTGACGACGAGATCGCGCCCCGGCGGCGGCTTCAGCAGCGCGGCGTCGTCCTTCAGCCCGAGCCCCGCCGGGCCCGCGAGCGGCGCGAAAAATCGAGCGATCAGTTCGTCTTCACCGGGGCGGTTGTCCATGCGATCCGACTTAAACCAAAACGCTTCGGCTGTCGCGGCCCGCTCGCCGCCCCGGCTGCGCCCTCGCACGAAGTTGCATCCTTTCCGTCCGCCCCCTAAACCACGGGCGCGACTGGCCAAGGAGCCAAAGGTGACCGACGCGTTCAACCCCCGATCCGATTTCCTGCGCGCGCTGATCGAGCGCGGCTATGTCCACCAATGCTCGGACTTCGCCGGCCTCGACGCGAAAGCGCTGAGCGGATCGCTGGTCGCCTATATCGGCTTCGACTGCACCGCGCCGTCACTCCACGTCGGCTCGCTGCTGCAGATCATGATGCTGCGCTGGCTGCAGCAGACCGGCGGCAAGCCGCTGGCGCTGATGGGCGGCGGGACGACCATGGTCGGCGATCCGTCGGGCAAGGACGAATCGCGCAAGCTGCTGAGCGTCGAGCAGATCGCGGCCAACAAGGCCGGCATCCGCAAGGTCTTCGATCGCTTCATCGCGTTCGGCGACGGTAAGACCGACGCCACGATGCCCGACAACGCCGAATGGCTGGCGACGCTCAACTACATCGAATTCCTGCGCGACGTCGGCCGCTACTTCTCGGTCAACCGCATGCTGGCGATGGATTCGGTGAAGCTCCGGCTCGGCCGCGAGCACGAGCTTTCGTTCCTCGAGTTCAATTACATGTGCCTGCAGGCTTACGACTTCGTCGAGCTCAACCGCCGCTACGGCTGCGCGCTGCAGATGGGCGGCTCCGACCAATGGGGCAATATCGTCACCGGCCTCGACCTCGGCCGCCGGATGGGAACCGAGCAGCTCTACGCGCTGACTTCGCCGCTCGTCACCACCGCTTCCGGCGCCAAGATGGGCAAGACCGCCGCCGGCGCCGTCTGGCTCGACGCTTCGATGCTCGCCCCCTACGACTACTGGCAGTTCTGGCGCAACAGCGAGGACGGCGACGTCGCCCGCTTCCTCAAGCTGTTCACTCTGTTGCCGCTCGACGAGATCGCGCGTCTCGAGGCGCTCGGCGGGGCGGAAATCAACGAGGCGAAGAAAGTCCTCGCCAACGAGGCGACCGCACTGCTGCACGGGCGCGAGGCGGCCGAAGCGGCGGCGGCGACCGCGCGACAGACCTTCGAAGAAGGCGCGCTCGCCGAGTCGTTGCCGACCGTCGACGTCGCGGCGGCGGAATTCGATGCCGGCCTTGGCGCGCTCACCGCATTCGTGCGCGCCGGCCTCGTCGGTTCGACCGGCGAGGCGCGTCGCCAGATTCGCAGCGGCGCGCTCAAGATCAACGACGTCGCGCTCGACGACGAACGCGCGGTGATCGGCCGCGACGCGCTGCAGGCTTCCGGCGTGGTCAAGCTGTCGCTCGGCCGCAAGAAGCACGTGCTGTTGCGCGCCGTCTGAACCGGCCGCCTAGCGAATCGACCCGACGCCGCGGCTCTGGCCGAGCGCGTCCTCGGGCGTGGTTGCCGCCGGGGTGGTGCCATCGACCGCCCCGAACACTTTGCGCAGGAATCCCGGCGTCATCGCCGACAGCGGATTGACGTAGAGCGTCGGTCCGCTGGCCGGGCCGACGATGCGATAATTGACGCCGAAGAGCCCCTCGTGTCGTCCGCCGCCGAGCAACGAACCAAAGACGGGAATGTGAGTGACGAGGCTGTTGACCTGATAGGCCGGCACATAGGTGCCGTTGAGATCGACGTGATCGTGGGCGAAGTCGAGATAGCCTTCGGTGGTCAGGCCGACGCTTTTGTTGAAGATCAGCGCCTCGCGCAACGCCAGGCGCCCGGGCGTGCGGGTGAAGGTGGCCGACAACTTGTCGAAGCGCACTGCGCTCGAGTCGAGCGCCGGTCCTACCGCGACGCCGGCTTCGCCCGGCGCCTGCCCCGCCGCCGCGAGTTGGCGCAGCGCCGGCTCGTCGCGCAGCACGAAATCGGCGATGTTGGCGACGCCCTCCCCGCCCTCGGCGTTCTGTTGCAGCGTCAGGTCGAGCGTGCCGCCTTCCATGCGGGGGTAGATGTCGAGAAAGCGCGCCAGCGCGCCGGCGTCGGTGACGTGCGCGCGCAACACGCCTTGGTCGTCCTGCTGCGCCGACAACGCTCCTTCGCCGATAAGCGCCTTGGCCTCCATCGCCCGCATTGCGCCGCGCCAGACTCCGCTCATTTCGAGGTCCTTGAGCGGCTGGCCGTTGGCGCCGACGACGGTGGCGATCTTGACGTCGACGTCGATGTCCTTGCCGGCGCCGGGCGGCCCGCCCGCGCCGAGGAAGCCTTTGATCAGCGCGCGCGCGTCGAGCGTCGCGCCGCGCACCGTCGCTTTCAGCGCGTTGGGCGAGTCTTGGACGTCGACGCGCAATTCGTCGGCGGCGGACAGGCGCAGTTGGGTGAGCTTCCCCGAGACGAGCGCGCCGTCGGAAGCGAATTCGGCCGAGCCGCGCATGGCGACGCCGCCGGCGTCGACGACAATCGACGACACGGCGACGTCGCCGTCAGCCTCCGGCTTGAGACTGAAAGTCGCTTTGCCCGGCTTGCCCGCCGGCTTCAGCGGACCCGTCTGCGGGCTGTCGATCGAAGCGCGGGTGAGATCGATCTCGATCTCGGCGCCTGATTTCGACAGCGGCGCTTTCAATCGGACCGGCGTCGGCCCGCTCAGCAACGTGGCGACGGGAAGGCCGAGCCTGACGCGGGCGGGACCGTCGAGAACCAGCGCGAGCACGACCGCGCCCTCGTCGGTCGCGCCCTTGGTCGCGTCGATCGTCACCGGAACGCCGTAGATCTGGCCTTGGCCGGTGATCTTCAAGGCGCCTTGGTGGGCGTCGACGGCAAGCGCGCCCTGCTCCAGTCGCTCGTTGGCGAGGAAACGATCGACGCGCAGGTTGGCGAGCGCTCCGTTGGCGCGGAACTGCTGATCCTCCGGCCGCACGCTCTTGCCGAGCTTGAGGTCGATCGCCAGATCGCCCTCGAATTGTCCTTTGACCAGAGCGGGATCGAGGGTGAAGCCAGCGTAGTGCTTGAGCGCGTCGCGGCCGAGCAGGTCGACGAGCGCGTCGGCGCCGCCCTGCAGATGGGCGCCCGCCTTCGCCGGCACGACCTCGGCGGGGGAAGTGTCAGGGACTTGATAGACGATATCGGTCGCCTGGACACGCCGGGTCGGCGAGAGCTCGACCACGCCGGTCTTGGCGCTGGCCGAAAACATGCGGCCGGTGATGCGCGCGCTGGCGTCGGCGGCCGTGAGCGGCGGCAGGCCGGGCATCATGTCGACGACGACGTCGCGCGCCGTCATCTCGCCGAGCACGCTGTCGGCCGGCACCGCCTGCTTGTGCGCGGCGAGATCGAAGGCGGCCGCGTCCCAGTCGACCTTCATCGAGGCGGAAACAAGCTGGCCGCCATGGATGTTCTGGATGCACCAGGCGCGCGCGTCGGCGTTGATGAAGCTCGGCCACAGCCGCAACAAATCGACGACCGCGCTCGGCCCGATTTGCAAGTCGATCTTGAGCGTGGCGCCGCCGGGAACCGTCGCCGTTTCGGCGGTCGCCGAGCCGTTGACGGTCGGGCCGCGCACCGCCAGACGGTCCAGCGCCAGCCGCCCCTGGCCGGCGTAATAATGGGCGTCGAACGTCGCCTGCTGGATTGTGATCGGCCTTTCGCCCGGGCGCTCCGGCGCGAACACCGTGTCGCCGGACTCGAAATGGCTGATCCAGGCCGGCTGCGAGCGCGTCGGCGGCGACGCCCAACCGGCCGCGTAGACGTGGGTCCCGCCCGAAAGAAGCTGCAGATTGTCGAAACGATAGCGACGCGCCGCCGGGTCCCAGGCCATGTCGCCGGTCGCTTCGTCGATGAAGAACGGCTCGTGGTCGGGGTCGTCGAGCTTGAAATATCCGGCGCCCAAGGTGAAGCGGCCCTGCATCGCCTCGATCGCCGAATTGGCGCCGAGCTTCGCTTCGAGGCGCAGCGAGATCGGCATGTCGGCCTCGAACGGCGGCCGGTTGGCGTTGAACAGCCGAATGTCGTCGAAGTCGAGATCGTGCGCCGTCAGCGACACCATCCGCTCCGGGCCGCCGCGCGCCTGCGCTTCG
>Ga0181529_10008033_pt1 | contig 10372 bp, 5 predicted proteins | sample PEATcosm2014_Bin_36_FD_119763 | JGI IMG/M metagenome (GOLD analysis project Ga0181529, IMG submission 119763) | Peatland microbial communities from MTU Mesocosm Facility, Houghton, MI, USA - PEATcosm2014_Bin10_30_metaG | ecosystem: Environmental > Terrestrial > Soil > Wetlands > Peat | place... | reverse complement strand
TACGCAAGGAGATGACACAGCACCCCGAACTTCTCAAGGAATTCGAGACAAGAATCACGGATGCTCAACTTGTACGCGCCGCCGCCGCTTGAGAAAATGTAGAAACTCCAGATGTGGGGCAGGTTGAAAACCTGCCCCACATAAGACCGCGTCGGCGCCTAATGTGTCAACGCCTGAATCGCCAGCACAATTCCCAGCCCCAAGACCGACGCGACGATCTTCATCGCCGTCCACGATTTGAGCGTCTGCGCCACGGTCATTCCGAAGTACTGATTCACCAGCCAGAATCCCGAGTCGCTGACGTGCGAGAATCCCGAACCGCCGCAACACAGCGCCAACATAATCATGTTGGGACTATACCCCGGAATTCCCTTGACGATGGGCGCCACGATGCCCGCCGCGGTGATGATCGCCACCGTCGCCGAACCTTGCGCTACTCGCATCGCCGCGGCGATCACCCAAGCCACGATGAGCGGCGAAATCGCCGACGTCATCAGTAACTGGCCGGCATACTGCCCGACGCCCGAATCGACAATCACCTGCTTGAAGGCGCCGCCTCCGCCCATGATGCACAGCAGTGCGCCCATGGGCGCCAACGATTGCGCCGCCATCTTCGACGCCTGGTCGCGCGTCACGCCGCGCCGGATGCCGAACCAGTAGATCGCCACCAGGGCGGTGATGGTGAGCGCCGTGAACGGATGCCCGATGAAGGTCGCCACGCCGCCGTGCGGCAGTTTGAGCAGGTTGGCCAGGGTGGCTCCGAAGATCAGCAGCACCGGCAATACCAGCAGCAGAACGATCACCGGTAGCGAAGGCGCCGGGCCGGCCGACTGCTCCGTTTGCGGCGCCGCTTCGGAAATATCCGGCACCGGAATGTACATGCGCTTCGACAGCCAGCCGCCGTAAAAAACGCCGCCAACTATGACCATAGGCACGGCCACGCCGATGCCGTAGAGGATCGACAGGCCCAGGTCGGCGCCCAGCAGTTGAGCGGCGGCGGCCGGCGCCGGGTGCGGCGCCACCATGGAATGCGTCACGGTCAGCGCGGCAGCCATGGGCAGTCCGTAATACAGCGGCGACCGCTTGGTCCGGCGCGCCAGGTTCCACACGAGCGGCGCCAGAATGACGAACCCGACCTCGAAGAACAGTGGCAGGCCCACCAGGAAGGCTGCGATCATGATGGCCCACGCGGCGCGCTCGTTGCCGAATTGGCGTAGCAGCCAGTCGGCCAGCACGCGTCCGCCCCCGGAGTGCTCCAGGAAGCGGCCGATCATAGCGCCCAGCCCCACTACCACTGCGATGAATCCCAGCGCTTCGCCGAATCCGCCCTGGATGGATTTCAGCACCTTGCCCGGCGGCATGCCGGCGCCCAGGCCGAGCGCCATACTGGAGAGCATCAGGGCCAAAAATGCGTGCAGCTTCACCACCAGGATCAGGGCCAGCAGCAGCGCAATCGCCGCCGCAGTTATGAGGATCAGGTAGGGTCCGTTCGCGGGCATAGGGTATCTGCATTGTACTGGGTCGCGCGGTTGTGCGGTTCTGTCCGCGAATTCCCGCAAACGGACAGCTCCGGCTTCGGCGTGCGGACCAACGCCCTTTGCGGCGCGCGATAGCGGCGTCTGCCGTGCTGGCATTCGAATTGCAAACCTGTAACTCTGAAATAGACGCCATGCGAACCTTCTACCAGGATCTGCGCTTCGGTTTCCGGCTGCTGCTGGGCAGCCCGGGGTTCACCATCGTGGCGATTCTCACGCTGGCCCTGGGCATCGCCGCCAATACTACGGTCTTCAGTTGGGTCGATGGCGTCCTGCTGCACCCTTTCGGCGGGGCCGCCGATAGCGGCCGCCTGGCGGTCCTCGAAATGATCACGCCCGGTGCGCCCAACGGCGCCACGCAGACTTCCTACGTAGACTATCTGGACTACCGCCGGAATCTGAAATCGCTGGGCGGCATCGCGGTTCATCGCGAAGATGTGGTGACGCTGGGCGACACCGCCGCCGCCCAGCCGGTGTGGGGCGAACTGGTTTCGGGGAATTACTTCGCGGTGCTCGGCCTCAAGCCCGTGTTGGGACGCGTTTTCCGTCCCGATGAAGATGGCGACACGCCCGGTGCATACCCTGTAGCAGTGATCAGCCACCGCCTCTGGCAAGGCCGCTTTCACGGCGACCGGCGCGCCATCGGAAAGACCCTGCGTGTGAATCAGCGCGAGTTGACCGTGGTGGGCGTCGCCCCGCCCGAGTTCCCCGGCACCATGCCCGGGCTGGCTTTCGACGTCTGGATTCCGGTCACCATGGGAGCGGAACTGGGGATGGTTAGCGAAGCCGCGCTACGCGAACGCGGCACCCGGGCTCTGTATGCGCTGGTCCGTTTGCAGCCCGGCGTCTCGGTCGCGCAAGCCCGCGCCGAAGCGTCGGTTTTCTCCCACGCTTTGGAACGGGCGAATCCCAAGACCAACCGCGGCGTGAGCGCCACCATCCTCCCCTTGTGGCAAATTCATTCGGGAGCCCCGCAATTGTTGTCGCAGCCGTTACGCATCCTCATGGCGATCTCGGTGCTGGTGCTGCTCATCGGCTGCGCCAACGTCGCCAACCTGCTGCTGGCGCGTTCCGTCGCGCGCCGCAAGGAGCTCAGCATTCGCCTGGCGCTGGGCGCGGGCGGCGCGCGCTTGAGCCGGCAATTGTTGGCCGAGACCCTCATCTTGGGCGGCGCCGCAACCCTGGTCTCGTTGCTGCTGGCCTCCTGGATGGCGGAACTGCTTCCCGCGCTGGTGCCCAAAATCGGCGCCCCAGTGCAGTTCGGATTCAACTTGAGCTGGCGCGTGCTGGCCTTCAGCATCCTGGCGTGCGGCGTAGTCACTTTGGTGTCGGGTGTGGCGCCCGCGTGGTTCTGGCTCCGCTCCGATCCCAACGAGGCGCTCAAAGAAGGCGGACGCGGCGGCAGCGCCGGCGCGCATTCGCACCGCGCGCGCGCCATACTGGTGGTCTCCGAAGTGGCGCTGGCCACGCTGGCCGTCGTCGGGGCCGGTCTGTTCCTGCGCAGTTTTCAAAACGCACGTGCCATCGATCCCGGTTTCGACCGCCAGAACCTGGTGTTGACGCGATTCTACATGGCCGGCGCGGCCTACTCTCCCTCGCAGTTGCAACAGTTCTGTTGGCGGCTGCGCGACCGTCTGCAGGCCGCTCCCGAAGTGGCCGGCGCCACCTATGCGGATAACGCGCCTCTCGGAGCCAACGCCGGTCCCTACACCTCCGTGCGCGTGGACGGCTATCAGCCCGCCCCGGACGAATCCATGAACATCAACCGCTACCTGGTTGCGCCCGCGTACTTCAGCACGCTGCGCATCCCGCTGATCGAGGGCCGCGAGTTCACCGAGGCCGATGACGCCGGCTCCCCGCCGGTAGCCATCGTGAACCGAACCTTCGCCCAGCGATACTTCGGCGGGGCCAGCCCGCTGGGCCGCAAGATCCGCTTCTTCGGCAAGTGGGCGACGGTGGTCGGCATGGCTAGGGATAGCAAATATTTCGACATCGCCGAAGCTCCCCGGCCGCACTTCTACGCCGCATACCAACAGTACGACGAGAGCGCCCAACAGCTCTATTTCTTCGTACGGGCGGCTGGCAACCCGCTCCCCGCGATGAGCGGATTCCGCCGCCACGCGATGGCGGTAGACCCCAACGCCGCGGCTTTCGACGTGATGCCGATGGTCGAGTGGACCAACATCACGCTCCTGCCGCAAATCGTCGCGGCCAGCCTGCTGTCGGCCCTGGGCGGCATCTCGCTGCTTCTGGCGGCGGTAGGCTTATACAGCGTGATGGCGTACTCCGTGTCGCAGAACACGCGCGAGATCGGCATCCGCATGGCATTGGGCGCGCAACCCCGCGATATCCTGACCGGCGTGCTGCGGCGCGGAGTGGTGCTGACTCTGGCCGGTCTGCTCTCTGGCGCCGCCGCCGCATTGCTGGTCACGCGCTTCATAGGCAGCCTGTTGATCCATGTGAGCGCCGCCGACCCCGCGACGTTCGCCGGCGCCATTCTGTTCCTGGCGTCGGTAGCGCTGCTGGCGTGCTACCTGCCGGCACGCCGCGCCACCCACGTGGACCCGATGGTGGCGCTGCGCAGCGAGTGAAAAGACGGTTCGCGCCGCCGATGTGGGGCAGGATGGTATCCTGCGGCCGAGTGTTACTCGGCCCGGTCGGCATTTGCATGCTGGTCGGCAGGCCGAGTGCCACTCGGCCGCAGCTTGCCAACCTGCCCCACGACATTGTCGCGGCATAGCAACAAGCTGACAGGTAATGATACTTAGCTACTGAATCGCTTCGCGCCCTACCGCCAGATTCACCTGCGCGGCGCTGGCCAGATAGGCCCCCACCAGATTGAGATACGCGACATAAGTGGCCCGATAGTCTCGCTGCGAATCGAGATAGTCCAGCAGCGCGGCCTGGCCGTGCTGATAGGAATACTCGGTGGTGTCGCGCACGCTCCTGGCCATCTCCAGGTACTTCGCCTTATAAGGCTTCAGTAACTCCACCGTGCTCACCAGTGTGACGTAGGCCGAGTCCACGTCGCCATAGACCTGCGCCTCGGTGCTCTCCTTGATCCTCTCCGCGTGTGCGATGTCCAGTTCCGTGCGCAGCCTCTCGCCCTGATTCTTGTCGAAAATCCGCAGCGGAATCTGCACGCCGAATCCGATGTACCCGTCGAGCGGCGGATTGTGCCCGGCATCGAAGGTAAAGGTGGGATCGGTGGAACCATTGGCCACGGCCAGCCGATGATCCGTCCTGGCCTTCTCGATCGCCTGCACGGCGGCCTTCAGATCGGGCCGCGCATCGAGCGCCATGGCGCGAAACTCCTCCAGCGGTGGCAAGCTTTCCGAGAAATCGTACGGCCCGGTCACATCAAAGCGGTCTACCAGGGTCCGGTCGTTGAGTAACTGCAGTAACTGGATCTTGGCGGTGCGCAGATTCACCTGCGCCGTCTGGAAATCGGATTCGTACTGCACCCGCTGCAACTCCAGGCGGTTCAGGTCCACCTGCGCGATATCGCCGACTTTGAAGCGGTCGCGGCTGATGGCCAGTTCCTTGTCGAAGTACTCCAGGTTGTCTTTGGCCAACCGTAGCACGGCCTTTGCCTGCAACGTCCCCACAAACGCGGTGCGCAGACTGAACATCAGCGTGCGTACCAGGTCCGCCTGTTGCGATTCGCCGATGGCGGTGGCTTCCTGGGCGCTCTCGCGGCGCAGTTCGCGCTTGTGTTCGCGCTCATGCAGATAATTCAACGTGATCAGTGGAAACGCGGCGCTCAGCGGCCGGTAGGGCTGAAACGAGAATGGCTGGAACTGGTCCACGCTGAACGAAAAGCCCGGATTGGGACGCAGGTACGCCGTGATTTCGGCGGCTTTGGATTCCTCGATATTGATCTGCCCCGCCCGCAAACTCGGGTTGGCGGCCTGGAACCGGGCCCGCACCTGCGGCCAGTCCATCGCCGCCTGCGTCTGCGCCGGCAGACACTGCGCTAACATCGCTCCCCACAAAAGAACATGCCGCATGCATTGCCTCATACTTGTAACGTATCGCCGTCGCGTGCCACCAGCGCATACAGCACTGGCGAAAGGAAAATGGAAAGCAGCAGCCGCGAAGCCAGCCCGCCCACAATCACGATGGCGAACGGCTTCTGCGAATCGCTGCCGATACCCGTTGACATGGCCGCCGGCAGCAGGCCGAAACAGGCCACCAGCGCCGTCATCATGATAGGACGCAGCCGCAATAGGGATGCCTCCAGCGTCGCCGTCGGAATGTCGTTCCCTTCCAGACGCAGCTTGTTGATGAAGGAGTACAGAATGACGCTGGTCTGCACCGCCACGCCCATCAGCGCCACAAATCCCAGCATCGACGACACGCTGAAATTGGTGTGCGTCAGCCGCAGCGCCAGCAACCCGCCCACCGGTTCCGTCACCAGGACGCTCAGGAAAATAATGACCGGGAATTTGAAGTTCCCATAGAGCACGAATAGGATTGTCAGGATCAGAACGACGGTCAAGGGCAAGATGATTTTCATCTGCGCCTGCGAGGAGAGATACTCTTTGTACTCGCCGCCCCAATCGAACTTATACCCGATGGGCAGTTTGACGGCGTCCTCCACCCTCTTGCGGGCCTCGCCCACGGCGCCGGCCAGGTCGCGGCCCTCCACGCTGAACTGAATGCCGATATAGCGCGAGTTCGATTCGCGATAAATGAACGACGCGCCGCTCTCCACTTTGACGTCGCAGAACTGGCTGAGCGGCAGATACTGTCCGTCGGGTGTGGCGACCAGTAGCGCGCGGATGGCGTTCTCGTCGCTGCGAAACGGCTCCTGCATGCGTACCACCATGTCGAACTGGCGCTCGCCCTGAATCACCTGCGTGGCCGCCTGCCCGCCCATGGCCGTCCCGATCAGCGTGTTGATGTCGCTCACGTTCAATCCGTAGCGCGCCAGTTTGGCCCGGTCGGGAGTAATGATCAGGCTGGGCTGCCCGGTTTCGCGCACCACCGTAATCTCGGTGATGCCCCGCGTCTTGGTGAGGATATCTTTCACCTGCGCGGCTTTTTCGCTCAGCAGGTTCAGATCGGAGCCGAAGATCTTGACCGCCAGCGCGCTCTTGAGCCCGGTTTCGGCTTCGTCCACGGCGTCCTCGGCCGGCTGCGTGTAGTTGAAAATGACGCCCGGGAAGGCCGCCAGTTTCTTCTGCACCGCCTCGATCAGTTGCGGCTTACTGTGGATCTCGCCCTTCCAGGCCGCGTCGTGGTAAGGCTTCAGGCCAACGTAGAATTCGTTGTTGAAGAACCCCGTGGGGTCGGTGCCGTCGTCGGGCCGGCCCAACTCGTTGGCCACCGTGGTGACCTGCGGGAAGCTCATCAGAATGTTGCGGATCTCGGGCGATAACTTGGAGGCCTCCTCGAACGAAATGGTGTACGGCGTGGTGGCGCGCACCCACAGCGCGCCTTCATCCAGGTGAGGCATGAACTCGCCGCCGATGAACGGGATCAACAGCAGCGAGCAGGCGAATACCGCCAGCACCAGCCCTACCGTCACGTAGCGATTGCGCAGGCACCAGCCCAGCATTCGGCCATACACCGCGCGGACCGCTTCATAAGCCCGTATGCGCGGCTCATGCACGTGCTTGCGAAGGAAATAGGCGCACAGAACCGGCAGCACCGTGAGGGCGCATATCAGCGCGCCCAGCAACGCGAACGACATGGTATCGGCCATCGGCTGAAAGAGTCTGCCCGAAGGGCCCGTCAATACGTAGATGGGCAGGTAGCCGGCGATGATCACGGCGATGGCGTAGAAGATCGGCCGCTCCACGTCGTGCGCCGCCTCGCGGATCACGGCGATCAGGTTGTAGTGCTCGTCCTTGCGCGCGGCCAGCTCGCGGAAGATGTTCTCCACCATCACCACCGAGCCGTCCACGATGATGCCGAAATCGATGGCGCCGATCGACAGCAAATTGGCCGGAATGTGCCGCCAGTCCAGGCAGATAAACGAAAACAACAGGGCGAAGGGAATGGTCACCGCGACAATCAGCGCGGTGCGGACACTGAACAGAAATAGCCCCAGAATCACCAGCACCAGCACCATGCCGCGCAGCAGGTTGGCCTCCACGGTTTCGGTGGTTTCGCCGATCAGCCCCTGCCGGTCGTAATACGGCACGATCTTGACGTCCGGAGGGAGCACATGATCGTTGAGCTCCCTGGTCATGTCCTCCACGCGCTTGAGCACCACCTGCGCCTGCTCGCCCACGCGCATCAGAATGACGCCTTCCACGGCTTCATTCTGTTTCATGTAGCCGAACTGCCCCAGGCGCGGCGCATACCCGATCTTCACTTCCGAGAGATCCTTCACGCGCACCGGGATGCCGTTTTTTTCCTGGATGATGATGTTGCCGATATCCTCGGTATTGCGCACCAACCCCAGCCCGCGGATGTAGTAGAACTGGCCGCCCTGCGTGTAGAATCCGCCGCCCGCATTGGCGTTGTTGTTGCCCAGTTGCTGGAAAATCTGCGGCACCGACACGCCATAGGCGAACAGCTTGTTGGGATCGAGCAGTACCTGGTATTGCATGGTGGTGCCGCCAAAGCCCGAATCGTCGGCGACCCCTTGTATCGAGCGGTAGTGGCGTTCCAGCACCCAGTCTTCGATCACCTTGAGATCCTGCGGCGAACGGTCGGGGCTCTGCAGCACGTAGCGGTAGATCAGCCCGCTGGGGCTGTAAAGCGGCGACAGACTGGGCGTCAAACCGGTGGGCATCTGCGCGTTGGCCATGCGCTCGAAAGTCTGCTCCCTGACGAAATACGGGTCCGCGCCGTAATCGAAATTCATGGCGATGAAGGAGAGGCCGTAGAGCGAAATGGAGCGTAGCGAGTCCAGCCGTGGAATGCCGTTCAGCTCGATTTCGAGCGGAATGGTGACCAGCCGCTCCACCTCCTCGGAGGCGTGGCCCGGCCACTGCGTGATCAGTTCCACGTGCGGCGGCGAAAGATCCGGGTAAGCGTCGATGGGCAGCCGCTGAAAGGAGAATGCGCCCCAGACCATCAGGGCCAGCGTCGCCACCACGATGAGAAACGGCTGCTTGAGTGCGAAGGAGACCAGTCTCGATATCATGTGGGGCCCTATTGGATGCTGGTGGCGAACTGCACGAACAGGCTGCCGTCGGCCAGCACGCGGTCGTTCTTCTGCAGGCCGCTGGTGACGGCGATCAGGCCGTCCTGCTGCGTGCCTATCTCGACCGTCCGCTGCGCGAACTTGCCCGGCTGCACTTCCACATACACGATGGGCTCGTTCTTGTCGTCGCGCAGCACCGCCGCCACCGGCACGGCCAACACGTTCGATCGGGTGCTGGTCGAAATCACCGCTTCCACGAACATGTCCTTCTTCAGCAGCCCGTCGATATTGTGCGTCACGATGCGCACCGGCGTGGTGCGTGTGGCCGGGTCCACAAACGCGCCGACGTAATTCACCGTTCCGCGAAAAGTTCGCGCCGACGCCGGATTGGTTTCCTCCACCGGGTCGCCCGTACGCACCAGCGGCAGGTCGCGGTCGAAGATATGGCCTTGCACCCACACCGTGGAAACGTCGCTCAGCATGAAGCACACCGTAGCGCCGGCCTGAATCAGCATTCCGGGATTCACCAACTTCTGCACTACCACGCCGGCGATGGGCGCGCGCACCGCCAACTCCGTGCCGATAGCCGTTCCCTGCCGCTCGGCCTGGTCGATCTCCTGCCGCGTGATGCCGAAAATCCGCAGCGCCTGCAGGCTGGTCTGGACGTCGGTCATGGCGTCGTTGTAGTCGGCCTCGGCGCTCTCCTCGTCCTTGCCGGCAACCGCCCCGCGCGCCAGCAGATCTTTCATGCGGTCCACAATGCGCTTAGCCAGCACTTCCCGGTTGCGCGCCTTGCGGAACGCGGAAATCGCGTTGGCCACGTCGGGGCTCGAAACGTAAAGCAGTGGATCTCCGGCATTCACCTTGGCGCCCGTATCTACCATGATGCGCGTGATCGGCCCATTCACCTGCGTGATGGCCTGCGTGGTATGGTCGGCGTCCCAATCCACCGTGCCGGTGGTGTGGACGGCCACCTGCCAGGTGCGGCTTTCGACCGGCGCCACCTGCAGGTGCGCCATCTGGTCCTGGGGAACCGTGAACAGGGCGGGAGTCGCCGATGGAGCCTCGGCTGCGGCTTGTCCAGTGGCCTTCTCCTCCGCTTTCTTCAAGGCCCCGCAAGCGGATTGCGAAACTCCCAGCGCCAGCAGCACGGCTCCCGGCAGCCACAATTTAGAGTGCCGAAACCGGCCTTCGATGCACGACAGTTGGGTCGGCATAAGGATTACCTCTCTCCATTCCAGACGATTCAACAGATAGACGAATGCGCGTCCAGCGGCGCATGGCGTCGTTGAATCGCGCGATCTAGGACTGGTGAGAAATACTCGGGGGCGCTCTGGAAGTACGGGTGGGGAGGGGAACCTCGCGGATCGCTTGGATCTCCGGAGCGGATTCCAATCGCGCCATGGAAAACACCGGCGTCGGATCGAACGTCACCGGTGCATTCAAAAACGGAATCGGCCCCAAATGGCACAGCGCGCAGCAATGGCCTTGGTGCTGTTCGCCGGCCGAAGCAATCGCGGAAGACTGGGCGGCAACCACTAGGCACAGCAATAGCACCAGAGCTGCGTACCGTATCCCAGTCGCACGTCGGGCCATCTGCGTATCAGTATACTATGTGGGGCAGGTTGGCAACCTGCGGCCGAGTGGCACTCGGCCTGCCGACCAGCATGCAAATGCCGACCAGGCCGAGTACCACTCGGCCGCAGGATACCATCCTGCCCCACAAATTCCGCAG
>Ga0181529_10008029_pt1 | contig 10377 bp, 8 predicted proteins | sample PEATcosm2014_Bin_36_FD_119763 | JGI IMG/M metagenome (GOLD analysis project Ga0181529, IMG submission 119763) | Peatland microbial communities from MTU Mesocosm Facility, Houghton, MI, USA - PEATcosm2014_Bin10_30_metaG | ecosystem: Environmental > Terrestrial > Soil > Wetlands > Peat | place... | reverse complement strand
TTGTAGGTAGCCGTTTGTTGGGCCAGTATCTGCACAAGCTTCACCTTGGGGGGCGGCGCGTTTTGGTCATCGCTCGCGACATCGAGACAGCGTTCACGCTGATGCGGAAATTCAACGCGGAGGCTGGCTGGTACCGCGTGGACAAGGTTCTGACCTTTGACCATCTCGCGTTTCTGCCATCACTGTTGTCCGAGGTGGACACCGTGGCCATTGATGAGTTAATGGAAGATAAGAGCCATCTCGTCAGCATGTCGGCACAAGCCGGGAAGGAAATATTGTTGGTCCCTGCGGTCGGTGAGCTACTTCTGTTCAGTTCGAGAACTCGGCAGATGGACGATCTCCTATTGCTCTCCGTCGCACCCTTAACACTTAGCAGTTCCCAAAAGGCAATCAAGGGCACCATCGATTTGGCGGCCTCGGGACTTATATTCGTGCTGGTCAGTCCGTTGCTCTTGCTGGTGTATTTCGTGATTCGCCTGGATTCGCCGGGGTCTGCTATTTATAAGCAAGAGCGGGTCGGGCAAGGCGGAAAGCTGTTTTATATGTTCAAGTTTCGAACAATGAAATTCGATGCGGAAAAGTATTCCGGCCCGGTGCTCGCTTGCGAGAAGGATCCCCGAATCACGAGAATCGGGCGATTCCTGCGCGCCAGTCGGGTTGACGAGTTGCCCCAACTCCTGAATGTCATTTTGGGAGAGATGAGCTTCGTTGGCCCCAGGCCGGAGCGCCTGTTCTTTGTGGAGCAGTTTACGGCTGAAACACCGGATTACCACCTGCGATTTAATGTGAAACCCGGCATCACAGGGCTTGCCCAGATCTGGGGAAGGTACTCCACGAGGATGGAAGACAAGCTGCGTCTGGACTTGATTTACATGGCGAACTACTCACCGATGCTGGATCTCAAGATCATTATCCAGACGTTGGGGGTGGTGGTCCTTAGAGAAAATGCGGAGGGTATAGTGAAATCTTCTGGAGTCAAATTACCCAGGACTATCCCAGACCACCAGTTGACTCCTTTTAACGACTCGCGACGGTTGGGTAATGCCGATTAGGCTCCCTACGTCTCCCCGAACATCTCACCAATCTTGTATTCAGTGGTGTTCGAGCCGCTCGCCTTCAGCTTGAATCCAGCTCATTATCTTTTCGTGCACGTCGGCCCGGCTCAACAGGTCCCAATGATTCATGCCGTGCCCAATCCACTGTCGTGAAGACGCAAATGATAATGTCATTTCAGGGTATCTGTGCCGCCCCAGTGCGCTATCTACGGACACCATGCCATCCCCGATAAGCCCTCCAGCCTTCTTCCCAAGATTCGCGGCGACGGCATAGCTCAACACAGTTTCCGGCAACGGCAGTGGACGCCGAAGGTCCCCGACATGTCCAAACCTATCCACCCCTTGCCAATCTTCGTCAAGTACATTCCCATAGCGCATGTCGGTGATGCCGGCGCTGCGGACTTTGCCTAAGCGAGCAAACGGCGCCGAGTATGGGCTTACGCCGAGGTAAATGTCGATCAGGTTCCCCACCCTCTCCAGCGGAGCGCCATGATGCGGCGTCCCTAGAAATATCAATTTCTGCACTCGTCGAGGCCAGCGATGGCCAGCAGCCATACCATAGTGGTATGCACTGCGAGTCACCAGGCCTCCCATGCTGTGGGCCAGTATTCCGAATTCTCTTAGCGCCTCCGGCCATTGCTCCAGAAGATTCTCCAGCAGCGCGGCAAACGCGCGCCCGTTGGTGGAAACATGCAAACCACTGTTGTAATGCAGGTGGATTGTCGTATATCCCAATTCACGAGCGAGTGCCGCCTCAAAATTGCCACTCTTCTGTGACCATTGCAGGTCGTTCAAGCACAAGCCATGCACCATCACGAGCAACTTGTCGCGAGCTACTGGACTGGGTGCGAGAAATTGTGCAGAAAGCGCAGCCGCCAGAGCATCTCTTTCGACTATCAATGGCTGGCCATTGCGCCGCAGCTGCATCGTGATCGCCAGTGGGTTTTCGGTCGCCGCTAGATAGTCGCCCACAACTCCGTTCAGAGCCGCTAACCTAGCCTCGCGTTCCGGTGAGCTGGGTTCGTTGAGCATGGGCTCAAATTGATAGAGGACATCATCGGTCGCGTTCCCAACCAAGCTGGTCACGCCACGCACGCTTTCATAAACCAACCCAGAAATCGCACGCATGTGACCTTGCACGGGACTGCCGGCAATCCCCGGAGAGTTCGCGATGGTATTGTGCAGCGCCTCGGTCAGATCGGCGATTCCGATGGTTGCGCCAACCACCAACCGACTAATTCCTGCAAGATCAGAGAGATGAACCTGCATCTTCTTGTTAGACATTTGCAGTTCCGCCCGGAAAGGCAATCGCATTGCCAGAGTTACACTGATATCCCGTGTAAGACCCTATTTCTTGATCCGAGTACGATACTCCGAGTCATGATTGTTCTGCAACCGATGGAACCTACGCGAAGCTGCTCGATCAACTGACTCGCAAAAATCCTTACCGGCAGACGCCGTCCGAACTTCGACAGAACGTGCTGAATTTCGATTCCGACTCGAACGCGCCAGTTGAGACTAAGAAACATTCCCGGCGATGGAAGAAGGTGCGGGAAGAACTGGCTATTCTGGAAGCGAAGCTGTAACAATTGCTGGACACGGTCCCGCAAGCTTTTTGATCGCGATCTGGTTCTCACTAAGAAGACCGGCTTCTAAATTCCGGGATCCGTGCCCCGGCGACTCGTTGACTGACATTCCCGCCGACTGCTCCCAAGAAATTAATCCCCCGTCGAACTCGGCACCCAGAGTCCGAATCCTAAATACAGCGGCGCACGAGCCATTGTCGATGCGCCTGCATCTATAGATCCGTCCTACTTTCTATGCCTTCTCGCATCGAAGACTACGCTCTCATCGGCGATTGTGAAACCGCAGCCCTTGTCGGCCGGCACGGTAGCATCGATTGGCTTTGCTGGCCGACGTTTTCTTCTCCGTCGTGCTTTGCCGCGCTTCTCGGAGATGTCTCAAACGGACGGTGGCTCATTGCTCCCGAGGCAAAGGCGAAATGTACTCGCCGTTATCGCGAACGCAGTCTAATCCTTGAGACTACATTCGAAACTGAAGATGGTTTGGTAACCCTTATCGACTTTATGCCAATTCGAGGCCGGAACTCCGACATAGTGCGTCTGGCACGAGGTGTTCGCGGTCGTGTTTCGATGCACATGGAACTCGTCCTGCGCTTTGACTACGGCCGTTCCGTGCCGTGGGTAACTAGGGTGGAAGACAACGCACTTCGCGCCATCTCCGGCCCTGACATGGTCACGCTGCGCACTCCAGCCGAACTCAAGGGCGAGAATTGGAAAACGGTCAGCAACTTTACCGTCTCTGCAGGAGAGACGGTTCCATTTGTGCTGACCTACGGCGAATCCTACAGACGGCTTCCCCGCGCAATTGACCACGAGCGCGCGCTGCGCGATACCGAGAATTTCTGGACCGAATGGAGCGCGCGCTCGAATTGCAAAGGACGATATAGCGAAATCGTTCACCGCTCACTGATCACGTTGAAGGCACTGACGTATCGTCCAACTGGCGGTATCGTCGCCGCCGCCACTACTTCGCTTCCCGAACACCTTGGTGGTGTGCGCAACTGGGATTACCGCTATTGCTGGTTGCGCGATGCGACCTTTACCTTGCTCGCGCTGATGCACGGCGGCTTCTACGCGGAGGCACGGGCGTGGCGAGACTGGCTCGTGCGTGCCGCAGCGGGTAGTCCCGATCAACTTCAGATCATGTACGGCATTCGCGGAGAGCGGAGTCTGTTCGAGAGGAAAATCAGTTGGCTCCCAGGATATGAGAACTCCAAACCCGTGAGAGTAGGAAACGCTGCATCAGAGCAGTTACAACTTGATGTCTATGGCGAGGTCGCCGATGCGCTGCTGCACGCTCACACCGGAGGAATTCAGGCACGCCAGACGGATATAGATCTGCTGACAGCCCTCACCGAACACCTTGCCACCATCTGGGAGCAACCAGATGAAGGCATATGGGAAGTGCGCGGAGGCAGACAGCAATTTACATACTCGAAGGTGATGGCGTGGGTGGCCTTCGATCGGTCGATCAAAAGTGCCGAACGCTTCGGATTTATGGGACCGCTGCAGAAGTGGCGAGAGATCCGCGACATGATTCACCAGCAAGTCTGCCGCGAAGCGTGGAACGATCAACTCCATAGCTTCACGCGATCCTATAAATCGAAAAGCCTGGACGCATCGTTGTTGTTGCTGCCCTTGGTGGGCTTCCTTCCCCCTTCCGACCCCAGAGTGTTGGGCACACTGGATGCGATACAGAAATTTCTCATGCGTGATGGTCTTCTGCTGCGCTACGAAACGGATTGCGGCGACGATGGTTTGCCTCCCGGCGATGGTGCATTCGTCGCCTGCAGCTTCTGGCTGGTCAACGTCCTGTGTCTCGTTGGACGGACCGATGAAGCCAGTGCCCGATTTGAAGAATTGCTAAAGTTGCGAAACGACGTTGGCCTGCTATCGGAAGAGTACGACCCGCATCTCAAGCGACAAATCGGCAACTTCCCGCAGGCACTCTCTCATATTGCGCTCGTCAACGCCGCTTTCGAGTTCTGCGAGGGGAGTTCCCCGGTGCGACAAAGAGCTGGCTCGTAAGGTGCCCACGTACCCGTGCCGCAGACGGGTTTGGCGTGGACCCGCAGCAGCGACCGAGGAAAAAGAGACGGCCCAGAGCTGACCGCCGTCAAGTTCCGGAAGGCTCGCGACGGTAGGAGAAATGTCAGAGCAGTGATTCGCATTCCTGCCACGGCCGCCGTCTACCAGTGGAGACGTAAAGCAAGCTGCACTTGCCGGGCATTGGTGACAACGGTGGCAATGGTGCCCGCACCAGCCGAGCCGATATTTACATTGGGCAGACCGAAATTTGGGCGGTTCAGTAGGTTGAAGAACTCCAAACGAAACTGCAGCCAGAATCTCTCGTTCATGCGGAACTCTTTATCCACGCCCGAGTCCCAGGTGACGAGTCCTGGTCCGATCAGGATGTTGCGGCCCGCGTTGCCGAATGTGAAAGGTGGCGGATTCACGAAACACCCAACGTCGAACCAATCGTGGATGCTCTGCTTATCGGCTGGCAGATTGCCGTTGCAAATACGGTTGGGGCGCGTGAAGGTTCCGGTGTTGGCGGTCGGGGTCGCGAGGAACACCGAGAACGGTGCGCCTGACTGCGCAGTGACGTGCTAGTCATCTGCCATCCGCCGGCGACGGTCTCTGCCAGCGGCCTGGCATTATGCATGAACTTGCGCCCGTGGCCAACCGGAAGCTCAGCTACCGCACTAAAAGTGAAACGATGGCGGTAGTCGAAGCTGGAGAGGCCATAATTTGCCCGCAGATTGCGAGGATTTTGGATATTGATGCGCGGGTCGCCAGTCGAGGAGTTGCCGCCATTGCCTTCGTCCAGACTTTTGCTCCAGGTATAAGCAGCAAGGAAGGACAATCCGCGGCTGTAGCGTTTCTCCGCCGATAACTGGAGAGCGTCATAGTTTGAGAAGCCACGCGGCTCCCAACCTGAAATGATGCCGAAGGCTGGAAAGGGTTGGCGGGGAGTAGCCGGCCCCGGCCCTGGTATCGCAACATTTTCGTCAATGTTGAGATTCGGGTGATTGCCATGGGTGCCGACGTACGCGGCGCACACAACCATCGAAGAACTCAACTGGTGTTCCGCCGTGAGATGCCACTGCTGCAGGTTGGGCGTCAGATTGGCGAGGGGCTGATACACCACAGTGGGGAGGCTATTCGCGCTCGATGCCGGGGGGATGCCGACGGAGGTTTTCATGCAGGGCACCGTCGAACTGCATGTAACTGTGTACTGTGCCGCGAACGGGAAATTAATGAACAGACGCGTCGAACCGCCCGTACCTTGTTCATTGAAGTAGAACAGCCCATAAGCCGCTCGGATCACGGTTCTGTCACCGACGCGATAGGCGAGGCCGATGCGTGGGCTGAAGTCATGCATTTGCAACCCCAGGATGCTCGAGGAGACGCCGTTTCGGCCGGTCGACACGAGGGCACCGGATTTAAACAGGAAATCGGACTGCCGATTGTGGCGCTCCGATACTGGAGTAAAGAGATCATAGCGCAGGCCCAGGCTGAGGGTGAACCGCGTCGTCGCGTGCCACTGATCTTGCACGAAGGCGCCGTACTCACTGTAACGCTCGTAGGGCGTACCGAGAGGCAATGCCGATTTTCCGGCGCTGTCCGGCAGGCCGAACAGAAAATCCGCGAGTCCGGCGCCGCCGCTTCCTGATGGGCTTGTCGTGTAAATTCTGCTGTAGTCCAGTGCGCCGGACGGACTGGCCAGTTGGAAGAATCCGAATCGATTCTGTATGACGCTGAAGCCGAAACGCAGCAGGTGCGCATCGTGGGTATAGAAAAGGGTGTCGTTGAGTTGCCATGTATTCTGCGGGACAATTTCGGGCAGGCTCCCCGTGTCATAGCCCGATTCCCCTGATATGGTGAACGTGGACATCGCTGAAGCGTTGGGGTTGATCTGCCCCCCGTTATTGGTCCAATCATAATGAGAGTCCCCGTGGGTTGGACAGCTTAACACGACCGCCGCCGGAGCTGTGGGAAAGTGGTAAACGCGAAGCGTTTTCCAAGGCGGCGGTATCGCCGTCTTTTCCATAGCTCGTGACCGCCGCCATGTGCGCGAACTCCTCAGGCGTCCGATAACCGAGCGAGTTGTGCGGACGCCGTTGATTGTAATCCTGCCTCCATTCTTCGATCGTCTGCCTGGCGTCGGCCAGGGTGGTGAACCAGTTGTCGTTGAGACACTCGTCTCTGAAATGCGCGTTGAAGCTTTCAATGTAGGCGTTCTCGATCGGCTTGCCGGGCAGTCCACGCTCGATCTTCAACCGGTCGAGCACCCGGGTGACACGTACGCCTCCGAGACTGGTATCGACTTCAATCGCCGGTGCCTCGCGGGTAAAGTCGTCGGCAATGTTTAGTATGCGGAATCGCCGTCCCGTGGCCAGCGCATCGCTGACGAAATCCATCGACCAGACCTCGTTGACCCCGGTTGGGGCCCGCATTGGCATACGCGGCACTGCGATGCGCTGCTTGCGGCCACGTTTTCGCACCCAGAGCCGCTCCTCGACATACAGCCGGTACACGCGCTTGTGGTTCACTTCGTAGCCATCGCGTTGCAGCAACACATGTAGGCGACGGTAACCTGACAGCTTGAGTTCGGATCAGATTGTCGCGCTCTTCCGCGACCACGACCATAACATCTGGGTAGGGGCCACTGGAGGCGGTCTGGATCGATTTACCTATCGGCAGCTACCGTTTAAAACCTACCGGCACGAAAAATTCAATACCAACAGCCTGGACAGCGATTACACGACCTCTGTATTTGAGGACAGCCGCGGAGAGCTGTGGATCGGGAGCATGAAGGCACTTACCCGCATCGACCGGAAGACGGGACAGTTTACCTCTTACCGCACGACGGGACGGCCTGGTGGTCTTTCCAGTACGTAGGTAATCTCTATCGCGGAGGATCATTCGGGATATCTCTGGTTTGGTACCCTGGGCGGGGGACTCAATCGCTATGACCCGCGCAGCGGACGATTCAAGGTGTACCGTCATAATTCCGCCGATCCTCACAGTTTAAGTTTCGACAATGTTCAGGGCTTATTTGTCGATCATAAAGGTACAGTGTGGGCTGGAACCGAGGACGGGCTCAGCGCGTTCGATCCCACGACAGATGGCTTCCGTGTGTACCGCCCGCAGGAATCGGCCTCGTTCCGCTACCGCGCGATCGCCGAAGATTCACGTGGAGACTTGTGGCTTGGCACCCTGGGTGGCGGCCTGCAACGTCTCGATCCCACCACCGGGCACTTCACTATCTACCGTCAAGGAAGCGGGGGTTTGAGCAGCGGCCAGGTGAACGCCGTTTGTGTCGATCGATCTGACACTGTTTGGGCCGGGACGCAGAACGGGCTGGATCGATTGGATTCCGCAACCGGAAAATTCACCAGCTACGACGAACGCGATGGCCTGCCCGGCATCTCGGTGAACAGTATTCTCGAAGATCAGCGTGGAGATCTCTGGCTGAGCACCAGCAACGGTCTTTCACGATTTAGTCCGCAAACAAAGACCTTCAGCGACTACTACACCTCTGACGGATTATTGGGAAACGAGTTCTACAACTACGCCAACGCATATAAGAGTCCGACGGGAGAGATGTTTTTCAACTCCTACGCCGGTGTGATCTCGTTCTTTCCCGATAAGATCGTGGAGACGCCACGCACACCTCCGGTGGTACTTACTGATTTCATGTTATTCGGCAAGTCGGTTGCAGTGGGGAGCGCATCGCCGCTCAAGCAGTCCATCTCCCTCACCAACTCGATCACTCTCTCGCACACTCAGGACATTTTTTCTTTACAGTTTTCCGCACTAAGTTTTGCTGACCCGGAGCGGAACCGGTATCGCTACAAACTCGAAGGTTTAGAGAAGCAGTGGAACGAGACCGACAGCGATCATCGATCCGCGACATACACGACGCTTCGGCCTGGGGAGTACATTTTTCGGGTGCAGGGCCGCACCAACCGGGGCGCCTGGAGCGAGAACGGGGCGAGCGTGCGCATCCGAGTGCTGCCCCCGTGGTGGCGCACATGGTGGTTCGGCACCGGTTGCGTGCTCCTAGTCTTGTGCTCCCTCTGGGCACTCTACAGGCTCCGGATGTATGAATTTGCAGCTCAATGCAATATCCGCATGGAAGAGCGTACGCGCATCGCACGCGAACTCCATGACACTTTGTTGCAGAGTTTTCAAGGGTTGACGCTGCTCTTTCAAAGCGCGCGCAACCTGCTTCCCGAGCGTCCGGTCGAAGCCGTGCGGGCCCTCGACGATGCTCTCATCCGGGCTGATCAGGCGATAATAGAAGGCCGGGATGCCGTACACGATTTGCGATCGTCGGCAGTTGAAAATAATGACTTGGCCCAGGCGACCACTGCTCTCGGAGAGGAACTTGCCACTTATGGTGGCGCGCGGAATACGACGTTCCGGGTGTTGGTAGAAGGCACGCCACGAAGTCTCGATCCGATCCTTCGAGATGAAATCTACCGCATCGTGCGGGAGGCTTTGCGAAATGCGTTCCACTACGCACAGGCGCTGCGGATCGAAACAGAAATTACCTATGGCGACCCCCTATTCCGGATGCGCATTCGGGATGACGGGAACGGTATTGACCCGAAAGTTCTTGGTCAGGTTAGCCGTACTGGACACTGGGGCTTGCCAGGGATGCACGAGCGCGCCAAAGGCATCGGCGGAGAACTGAATGTCTGGAGTCGGCCTGGAGCCGGCACGGAGGTCGAATTAACGATCCCCGGCTCGATCGCCTACGGAGGATCTCCTGATCGCGCCGGTTTTCGTCTGACGCGCAAGTAGAAGACGGCTCACTTATGAGCATCGCCCCTAACCAAATTCGGATTCTCGCAGTGGACGACCATCCCCTCCTCCGGGAAGGCCTCGCGGCGCTCATCGCTAGTCAATCCGACATGGAACTGGTCGCAGAAGCCTCCGACGGCCGCGAGGCCATCGCGCAGTTCCGAAGGCACCATCCCGATATCACCTTAATGGATCTGCAAATGCCGAACATGGAGGGTATCGATTCGATGCTCACCATTCGCGGCGAATTCCCTCAAGCCCGAATCATTGTGCTTACGACCTACACTGGCGACGTACAAGTTCTGCGCGCGCTCAAAGCCGGTGCCCAGGCTTATCTGTTGAAGAGCCTTTTACGCAAAGAACTTTTGGAGACGATCCGCGCCGTTCACGCCGGACAAAAGCGCATTGCCTCTGAGATCGCCACGCAACTGGCCGAATACGCCGCCGAGGACGCACTGACCTCGCGCGAGATCGACGTTCTGCGCTTAATCGCCACCGGAAATGCGAACAAACAAATCGCTGGTCAGCTCTCGATCACCGAGGAAACCGTCAAGGGACACGTCAAGAACATCCTCTCCAAACTCCGGGCCAATGACCGCACCCACGTGGTCACAATCGGACTGAAGCGCGGGATCATCCAGTTGTAGGCCCCTCGAAAGAGGTGCGTTCCGACCCCGTTTTCGAGTGTTTCGGGCCATGCATGGATTGCGTATGCTCATTCCGTGAGGTACGTCTGCAACGATTATTCTCAACTTTCCCTGACGGTTTGCCCGGCACTGGGCTGCTTCTTTTGCGCCTGGCCCCGGCGCTCACGAAGAATGACCCAGTAGTGTTCGATTGAACTGACCCACGTCGGAAACAGGATTCGTAACAAGCAGAGAAGCAGACACATCATCATCCCACGCCGAAGGCGTGGCTGTTTT
>Ga0181529_10008028_pt1 | contig 10378 bp, 7 predicted proteins | sample PEATcosm2014_Bin_36_FD_119763 | JGI IMG/M metagenome (GOLD analysis project Ga0181529, IMG submission 119763) | Peatland microbial communities from MTU Mesocosm Facility, Houghton, MI, USA - PEATcosm2014_Bin10_30_metaG | ecosystem: Environmental > Terrestrial > Soil > Wetlands > Peat | place... | reverse complement strand
CCTCTTCTGCTCCAGATTCAGGTCCAGATTCAGATTGGCCGCTGCCTGCAGCATCTGAGGCAGGTTCTGATGAATCTCGCTCTGGCGGCTTCCCGGCAACAGCGCAACCCAGTGCTTTGCCGGGTCGAGACCATGCGCGGCGGCGTAATCTTCGCGCGTGATGGCTGGCAGCGGAAGCGCGGCCAGTGGATGCCCGACGAACTCTGCGTCCACGCCGCGCGCTCGATAGAATGCGGCCTCGAAGGGGAAGATCACCATCATGCGGTCAACGAATCGCCGCACCAGGCGCAGCCGTCCGCGCTTCCACGCCCACAACTGCGGGCTGACGAACCACAGCACGGGAACGCCCAGCCGCTTGAAGCGCCGGGCAAGCCGAAAGTTGACCTCGGGAAAGTCGATGAGGATTGCAACATCGGGCCGCGCGCGCTCAATCGACGCCACCAGCTTGCGGTACTGCGAGTAGATGTACGGAGCGTGGCGCACCACCTCGGTGAAACCCATATGCGCCACATCCTCAGCGCGCACGACGCGCTCCAGGCCGACCGCGGCCATCGCCGTGCCGCCTAGCCCGGTGAAAGTCGCGCCGGGCAGACGCGCGCGCAGCTCCGCAATAATCCCCGCGCCGTAGTGGTCGCCCGAGGCCTCGCCAGCGGAGAGAAAGATGCGCGGATTGGAGCGGGTAGCGATGCCTATGAGTTTATCTCTCCCGCGCAGCCCTGCGTCGCCGGGGTACGATAGAGACGTTCGGGAGGCATCTGTGGCGGACCGTGCAAAGCGCTTTCAGGCGGTGCTGAAGAAGGGAAACCGCGCGCTGGGATGGACCATCGCCCGCGTGCCGTTCACCAAACCCCTCGCCGCCGTCTAAGGAAAGGTAAACCCATGCTCAACTGGCTGGTGCTCGGAATCGGAGACATCACCCGCAAACGCGTTTTGCCCGCGGTTCTCGCGCAGCCGCGCAGCCGCCTCTACGCCTTGCTGACGCGCTCGCCCGCCAAGGCTGCGGCCTACCCCGGCGCGCTCGTCTACACCGATCTCAGCGATGCCCTGCGCGATCCTGCGATCGACGCCGTCTACGTCGCTTCGCCAGTCGCGCTGCACGCCGAGCACACCATCGCCAGTCTTCGCTCAGGGAAAAATGTGCTCTGCGAGAAGCCCGTCGCGCTCAACTTTGCCCAGGCCGAATCCATGGCCGAGGCCGCGCGCCAATCGGGTCGGCTGCTGGGCATTGCGTACTACCGCCGCCTCTATCCCAAGCTGCTCCGCGCGCGGCAACTCATCCGTGAGGGTGCCATCGGCCAGCCAGTATTGGTAGAGGCAAACTACCACGGCTGGCTGGAGAGCCCCGACCGTGCCTGGTTGAAGGACCCCGCCATCGCCGGCGGAGGGCCGCTCTACGATGTTGGCTCGCACCGCATCGACGCCTGCAACTTCCTCTTCGGCCGGCCGCTGCGCGCAACCGGCCTGCTCTCGAACGCGCTGCATGAGCTGGCTGTGGAGGACTCGGCCACCGCGCTGATCGAGTACGCGGGCGGCATTCACGCGGTGGTGGATGTGCGCTGGAACTCGCGCATTACGCGCGACCAGTTCCGCGTCATCGGCAGCGAGGGCGAACTCAGCCTCGACCCGCTCAACGGCCCAGCGCTGCGCCTGCTCACGAGCGATGGCAAGTTGACCGAGGAGCAGCTTCCCGCTCACGCCAACGTGCATTACCCCGCCGTCGAGAACTTCGTCGCCGCGGTACTCGACGGCGCGCCGCTGGCCTGCCCCATCGAAGAAGCCATCTGGACCGACTGGGTGACGCAGCAGGTAAAGGACGCACAATAGCGTATCACGGGATACAGTGAAACCGCTCAAGCCCCGAAAGCGAGGTCAATCAGCGTCTTTTCTTCCAGCGCGTGCGCCTTGGCCGAGCCGGTCGCGGGGCTTGCGTTTGCGCTCCGCTTCACGCTGAGCACGGCGCGGTCCCCGCTCATGCGGCGCAGATGCGGCAACACATAAGTCAGCGCGCCCATGTTGGCCGGCTCCTCCTGCACCCACACAATTTCACTGGCGCGTGGATGCTGGTCGAGCGCGGCCTGCATCTCTTCCTCCGGCCACGGGTAGAGTTGCTCGATAAAGATAATTGCGACGGAGCTGTCCTTGCGCTTCTCTCGCTCCATGCGCAGGATGTGGCCAATCTTGCCCGAGCAGACCAGCAGCCGCTGCGGCGCGCGGACCGAGTTGTCGGGAATCACGTTGAGATAATGCGCGGCGGAGAAATCCGCAATCGGCGAAGCCGCGTCCGCATTGCGCAACATGCTCTTCGGCGTAAACACCACCAGCGGCTTGCGCCATCGGCGCATCGCCTGCCGCCGCAGCAGATGGAAGTACTGCGCTGCGGTCGATGGCTGGCAGATCTGGATGTTCTCGCCCGCCGCGAGCTGCAGGTAGCGCTCCACGCGCGCGCTGGAGTGCTCCGGGCCTTGTCCCTCGTAGCCGTGCGGCAGCAGCATCACCAGCCCGGAGAGCAGGTTCCACTTGGCCTCGCCCGCCGCGATGAACTGGTCGATCATAATCTGTGCGCCGTTGGCGAAGTCGCCGAACTGCGCCTCCCACAGCACCAGCGTCTCCGGCGAGTCGCGCGAGTAGCCGTACTCGAAGCCCAGCACCGCGGCCTCCGACAGCATCGAGTTGTACACCTCGAAGCGCGCCTGCTTCGCGCCGAGATGTTGCAGCGGAAAATAGCGCTGCTCGTTCTCAATGTCCACCAGCACGGCGTGGCGCTGGCTGAATGTCCCGCGCCGCGAGTCCTGCCCGCTCAGCCGCACCGGCGTGCCGTCCATCAGCAGCGACGAAAACGCCAGCAGCTCTGCCGCGCCGTAGTCGAAGGGCACTTTGCCCGCGCCCATCTGCACGCGCTGGTCGTAGAGCTTCCGCACCTTGGGATGGATATGAAAGCCCTCGGGCGCGCGCGTCATGCGCTGGCACAGATCGGCGATGCGATCGGGTGCGATGCCGGTGGGGACATCGTACTTGGCGAGCAACGGCCCGCCCTTGTATGGGTCCCAGTAGCTCGGCATCTGCGCCAGCCGCGGCTTTTTGCTGGCAAGGCTCGCGGTCTTCTGGTCGGCGAGAAACTCCTCCTGCACCTGCTTGACCTCGGCGGCAGGATCGACCTGCATCTGTTCGGCGTAGATCTGGTAGAGGCAGGGACGGTTCTTGATCCGCGCGTAGCGCAGCGGCTGCGTAACCGTGGGGTCGTCCACCTCGCTGTGGCCGTGTCGCCGGTAGCCGATGAGGTCCACCAGCAGATCGCAGTGGAAGCGGTGGCGGAACTTCGCCGCAATCGCCGCCACGCGCACCACCGCGTCGGGGTCCTCCGCATTCACATGGAAGATTGGGATGGGCAGCCGCTTGGCCAGGTCGCTCGAGTAGCGCGAGGCGTTTCCCTCCTCGGGCAGCGCGGTAAATCCAAGCAGGTTGTTGACGATCACATGCACCGTCCCGCCCACGTCGTAGCCGTTCAGCGAACCCAGCACAAGGCTCTCGGCGACGATGCCCTGGCCGGCGAACGCCGCATCGCCGTGGATCATGATTGGCAGCACGTGTTGCGCGCCGTCCTCGCCCAGCCGCGTCTGCCGGGCGCGCGCCCGCCCCAGCACCACCGGATCGACCGCCTCCAGATGGCTCGGGTTGGAGACCAGGTGCAGCTCGATCGCGCCGCCGTCCTCGGCCTGGTACTCGCCGGTCGCGCCGATGTGGTACTTTACGTCGCCGCCGCCCAGAACGCTGCGCGGGTCCACGTCCTCGAACTCGGCAAAGATCTCCGACGGCGCGCGCCCGATGATGTTGGTCATCACGTTCAGCCGCCCGCGATGGCTCATCGCAATCAGCGCCCGGGTCACTCCGGACAGATAGCTCACCCGCAACACCTCGTCGAGGAAGGGAATCAGCGCGGTCAGGCCTTCCAGAGAAAATCTCTTGGTGCCCATGTAGCGCGACTGGATCACCTGCTCGAAGATGTCCGCGCGGATCAACTGTGTCAGCACATGCGGCTGGTCGCCGCGCCGCGCCGGCTGCTCCACCTGCTCGGCCAGCCACTGCCGCTGGGCCTGACTTGGGAGGTGCATGAACTCGATGCCAAATGTGCCGCTGTAATACGCGCACGCCTCGTCTGCGATGGGGCCGGTGGGCGTGGCCTCCGGAAATGGCTCCGGCGGAAGATACTGGCCCAGCGGATCGAGCCTCGCCTGCAGGTATCCCCAGCGGCGAAATACATCGAAGACCGCCTCGCGCTGTTCTGAATCGTTCCTTGCGGCGTCTGCCGTGGCTGCGGTTGGTTGAATCTGTGTGCTGCCGCCCATTCCGTCTCCTCTGTCCTCCTTAGATGCTAGACCCTCAAATGCGGACTTGGTGCAGGATGCTGGAGCTGGGATGGTCTCGTATAGTTATTCCATGGACAGGCGTCCCAGAAAGATTAGAACCCGGTTTCTCTCGCTATTGGGTCTATTGACGCTCCTCGTCCTTTTTGCCATTTGCACTGCTCGAGCGCAGACTTCAGCCCCAGGTCAGCCCGTGCCCGGCTCGGCCTCGCAACGGCCATTGCCCGATCTCAATACTCTGATTCAGCAGGCAGAGGCGCAACAGAGGGCGTCGTGGAAGACGCTCCGCCAGTACACCTATCGCTCCATCAACTCGGTGCAGGACCTTGACTCTCATGAGGCCGTCAAGAAGACCAGCACCGTCGAGGCGGAGATTATCTGTGTCACGGTCGCATGTTTCGATAAGGTGCTGGCGCGCGATGGCAAACCGGTCTCAGCCGGCGAGTTGAAGAAAGAGAACGACCGTATCGACGCACGCATCGCGGAGATCAAGCAACGGAACGCGCAGATCGCCGCAGGTCAGCCACCACCCAAAAAGAAGGACTCGGAGAACCTCTCCTTCGCGTACTTCCTCAAGATCGGTTCCCAGATGGGCACGTTCAGCAATATCCGCCGCGTGCAACTAAAGGGCCGCGACACCATCGCCATCGACTACCAGGGCAATCCTCGTGCAAAGTCCCACACCATGCTGGACGGAATCTTCTGCAATCTCTCCGGAACCGTCTGGGTGGACGAACAGGACCACGCGCTGGTGCGCATCGAGGGCCACGTCTTCGAGGATTACAAGGTCGGCGGCGGCCTGCTCGCCGATATCCATAAAGGGGCGACGGTCCAGGCGGAGTGGATCAAGGTCAACGACGAGGTCTGGCTGCCTGCGTCGTTCAGTGGGCGTGGGTCGGCGCGCATCGCGCTCTTCTCCTACCACAGTGCCGCAATCGACGAGCGCGAGTCCGATTACCGCAAGTTTCGCACCAGTTCCACGATTCTTCCCGGTGTCGCCGAGGTTCCCGGCGCCACGACTGGCTCCGCGCCAACCCCATCCCAGCCCTGAGCCTGCTGCCAAATCGCTGTCTTGCCGACTTGCTGCCGTTAAACGACGAAAAGGGACAGCCGCAGCCGTCCCTCCCGCAAATCTCCGTTGTAGCCGTTGACACGGCTAGAGTATGCAGCTAAAGCACTAGAGTCTGTGCAAAAGACTAGAGAGGCTGAACGTCAGACGCCTGCCAGCCCTTGGGCCCCTTGACTACGTTGAACTGCACAGCCTGTCCTTCTTGAAGGCTCTTGAAACCGTTCGAATTAATCGCCGAGTAGTGAACGAACACGTCCTCGCCGTTCTGACGGCTGATGAAGCCAAACCCCTTGGCATCGTTAAACCACTTCACTGTTCCTTGTTCCATGTTATTTCTTTCCTTAGTAGTACAAATGAATTTGCCGCAAGATCCAAATCGGGGATCGACAACATACAATCGTCGCAGAAACCAATCTGTTTCAAACGATGATTGAAGATTAGCACAGATCGCAACAAATTATGCGAGAAAAATCGTAACTATTTTATTTGCAACGCTCCGCAACCGGTTAAGAAATCTCTGCACAAGTCCACGTTTTGAAAGGGACGGGCTTCAGCCCGTCCGTAAGTGCCGCAAAATCACTGGGGCTTTAGCCCCGGAGGGAATGAGAAAGACTTGTGCAGACCTTCCTTAAAGCTCCTGCCAGCAATGACCGCCCCAGTTCCTCTGCCGCACGGAAGACCTCGGTAGAACGCGTCAGGAAACCCGGCAAATCCGCTTCGGGACCGCGTCAGGCCGGCGGCAGATGGCTGCGGACGATCTCCTCCGCCCGTGCCAGCACCTCTTCCAGGCCCATGGCGGTTGAGTCCAGAATAACAGCGTCCACGGCTGGGCGCAGCGGCGATTCGGCACGGTTGCGGTCGCGGCGGTCGCGCTCGCGCATCTCCTCCACAATCGCCTGCTCGGTCGCGAGCTGCTGCTCGGTGGTCTCCGGCGCAGGCTCCTGGCGCGACTCGGTCTGGCGCGCTGTGGTCTGCTCAATGGGAGCGGCCTGGCGGTACCGCCGGTTGCCGCGGACCTCCGGTGCGGCGTCCAGAAATATCTTCACCTCGGCATCGGGAAAGACCGCCGTCCCGATGTCGCGCCCCTCCATCACCACGCCGCCCTTGGCCCCCAGCACTCGCTGCTGCTGGACCATCCACGCGCGAACCTGCGGATGAATGGATACCTTCGACGCCGCCGAGGTGACATCCGCATCGCGAATGCGTTGCGAGACGTCCATGCCGTCCAGCCGGACGCGGTTGCCGTCCAGGTGCGGCTCGAGCTGGATGCGGGTCGCCTCGGCCAGCTCCAGCAACGGGGCTTCCTCGTCGAACGAGAAGTCTCCCTCGATCGCCTTCAGCGCCAGCGCGCGGTACATCGCGCCGGTTTCGATGTTGAGGAAGCCGAAGCGACGCGCCAGATGCGCCGCCAGCGTGCTCTTTCCGGCACCGGCCGGGCCGTCAATGGCAATCACAGGACGGCGCGGGCCGCTGGGTGCTTCGCCGTGCGTGGGAGCAGCAACATCCGTGGGCTTGGGTTGGAGGCGCATCAGTCGGACTCATCCTTTCCGGGTTTGAACTTGCGCGCGGGCGCCCGCTTGCCGAAGGGCTTCTTGTTGCCCGCGAATTTGGCGAAGGTGCTGCTGGGCTTGCCGGGAAACGCCGCGCCCGGCTTGCCGAACGGCTTCTTGCCAGCGAATCCCCCCGGCTTGCCCGATGACCTGCCAAACGGCTTCTTCCCCGCGAATCCGCCCGGCTTGCCCGCAAACTTACGCGGCGCAAAATCGCCAGTGGACTTCCCGGCAAATCCGCTGGCTTTTCCCGCAGACCTGCCAAACGGCTTCTTGCCCGCAAATCCCCCCGGCTTGCCAAATGGCTTGCCTGCAAACTTGCGCGGCGCAAACTCTCCAGCCAGCTTTCCGGCAGGTCCGCCAGCCTCCTCCGCGCGCGCTGGCCGCGAAGGCCGGTCTGAGGAGTAGGGTCGTGTGGGCCGGTCAGAGGAGAACGGACGAGCAGGGCGCTCGCGCGGCGCATCGAACTTCCTGTAGACGCGCTTGCCGCTCTCCGTGCTGAAGCCTCGTTCGCCGCCATCTCTCGGCTTGCCCGCGAATGGTTTACCGGCGAACTTGTCTTTGGAACTAGAATAGGAGCTGGATTTGGAGAATCGCGGCTTGTCGCTGAAGCCCGGTCCGCCCGATGGACGGGGTGCGTAGGAGCCCGGTGCGCGTGGGCTGCCAAACGCAGGCCGCGCCGCCGATCCCTCCCGCTTGCGCCCGAAGGTTCCCGGCTTGCTGAACGTCTTGCGTGGCGGGCGCCCATCGCTCGCCGCGCCGCGCGGCTTGTACTCGCGCGGCTCGCGGGGCTGCACCGGTCGAGCTGCGTCTCCCGCTGCTCCCGCTGCAGCCAGATCGACCTGCGAGCCGTCGAACTCCGCCGGCACCTCAGACGGCCTCGCCGCAGCCGCCAGCCTGCGCCGCTTCTCTTCCTCCCACGGCTTGTCGAAGCCCCCCGTTTTTTTGAAGCCTGCCGTCTTGTCAAATCCAGCGGCGGTCTTGCTGAACGGTCTCCGCTCGCGGTCGGGAGCAGGCCCCGCGCCTGCGCGCGGCTTGAATCCAGCCTTCGCGCTGAATCCCGGCCTTGTGCCGCGTTCATACGGTCCAGGCTTTGCGCCAATGTTCGACGGCTTCGCCTTGGCCAGATACCCAGTCCCGATCTTGCGCGGCTTGGGGATGAACTTCGTAATCCGCGGCGCGCCTTCGACTGCGCCCTCCGCGCCGGTGGCTGCATCCACTTCGACCGCACTCTCGCCCGCAACAACATCTGCCGCTTGCGCTTCACCCTCGACCGCCGCCGCCTCCGGCGCAAGGAACGCCGGCAGCTCTCCCGCGACGTGCAGCATGGTGCGTCCCTCCACCGCCACCGTCTCCAGTTGCCGCGCCGAGAGCAGTGCATGGATCACGTCGCGAATCCGCGAGCGCGAGGCCAGCGGAGACAGAAAGCTCTCAATCTCGTCCTCGCTCGCAACCACCGCCTGGCCCAGGTAGAGCGAGATCAGCGCGGAGAGCGCCGACGGCTGTCCCGCATTCGCTCCCGCCTTGATCTGTTTGGTGAAGCGCGAGCTCGTCAGCTCCCACAGCGTCGCATTCTCTCCTGCCTGGGCCAGCGGAAGCACGCGCAGGTGCGTCCAAAGCTCGCCCAGAGCGCGCAGCACCGCCGCCTCCGTCACCTCTTTGCCAACCTCGGTGGTCAAATCGTATGCAGAGAGCGGCCCGCGCTGCGAGATCGCTTCATGCGTCGCCAGGGCCAGCGGCGACACCTTGAACGCGCCCGATGTCACCGGCGGCTGCTTCCAGGCCTTGTCTCCGCGCAGTGTGAAGACGTACGAGAAAACCGCCGTCGATGCGACAAAGTCCGGCGTATCGCCCGGCGCGCCCGCATGGACCGTCCCCGCGCCCGCGCCCAGCAGGTTCAGCGGCACGGCGAGTCCCTCCGCCACCAGTCGCGCCAGTAGACTGCGTGCTTCCGCGGTCTGTTCGATTGTGGGGATTGGCGTCGGCGCGCCCAGCACCGCCTCCACCAGCGATGGAGCAGGTGCGACGATCTGCGGACGCGGCACAAACAGAACCAGCCCCGCGGTATTGATCCAACTGCGCAGGTTCTCCATCGTCAACAGCGCCTCGCCCTGCTGGTGCCACTGCTTCAGGCGCGTCTCGGCAAGCTGCGCGGCGCTCGGGATCGCTTGGTTTGTGGTTTCGTTGCTGCTTGAATCGCTCGGGGTGGTCAAAATGGTTGTTGCCTTCCTGCTGGGCGGCGCGCTCGTTTTAGTGTAAAGGCGGCGCGGCAGCAATCCTTCGCGCTTGCGTCGGAGAGTTTCTTGGGTTCTGGGCCGAAGTTCAGGCCGGTTGTGGACAATTTTCAAAGAGCGAGTTGCGGATTGTGTCCAATACGATGCAATACGCCGTCATTCTGAGTGAAGCACCACAACAGTTGTCATTCTGAGCGAATCACTACAACAGTTGTCATTCTGAGTGAATCACCACAGAAGTTGTCATTCTGAGCGTAGCGAAGAATCCCCGCATTTTCTTTTGTTCTTGTTCTTGGTGTTTGATAAACCTTCTCTGCTTCCATTCTAAATGCGCTGGAAGGCGCGCTGTATGTCCTTGTGAGAATATCGCAGCGCGATGGGCCTCCCATGCGGACAACTCATTGGATGCTCGGTCTTGGCCAACTCAGCCAGCAGCCATGCAATCTTTGTCGGCTCCAACGGCATATTGATCTTGATCGCCGCATGGCAGGCGATGGAAGCCGCAATCCGCCGCCGCCGCGCCTCGGCGTTCTCCTGCTGCTGTTCCTTCTCCGGCACAGCCAGCACCTCCTCCAGCATCCGCTCCAGCTCACGTCCCTCCAGGCCGACCGGCGCGGCCTTGATCGCAAGCGTCCTCGGCCCAAACGGCTCCGCCTCAAATCCGTTGAGGTCGAGTTCGCGCGCAATCGCCGCAAACGACACCATCTGCGACGGCAGCAGATCCACCAGCAGAGGCATCAACAGCCTCTGCCGCTGCACCTGCTCCACCTCGCGCGCGCGCAGAATCTTCTCGAAGAGAACGCGCTCGTGCGCCACATGCTGGTCGATGATCCACAGCCCCTCGTCGTTTGCCGCCAGAATGAACGAGTCGCGCAACTGCCCCAACGGCTTCAGCGTCGCCAGCGCATTCAGCGTCCCATCCGCACCTGCACCCGCGGCTCCTGTGTAGGCCGCGCCTTCGCCCGCGTTCGCCACGTCCAAATCCGCCGCGCCTTCACTCCCGCACGACGAGCCCATGCCCACTTCCGCCTCGTATCCCACCGCAATGCCCTGGTCGCTGAACGCCAACCGCCCCGCGGATGGCGGCACAATCGGCGTGCGCAGCATAAATGAATCCACATCGTCCGACGACGGCGCGCCCTCCGATTCCTCGACTTCGCGCGG
>Ga0181529_10008025_pt1 | contig 10380 bp, 7 predicted proteins | sample PEATcosm2014_Bin_36_FD_119763 | JGI IMG/M metagenome (GOLD analysis project Ga0181529, IMG submission 119763) | Peatland microbial communities from MTU Mesocosm Facility, Houghton, MI, USA - PEATcosm2014_Bin10_30_metaG | ecosystem: Environmental > Terrestrial > Soil > Wetlands > Peat | place... | reverse complement strand
CTCTGCATGGTCTCCGCCGGAACCGCCTACAAGGGCGCCTTGGGCGTCGACCGCGCGCCCAACCCCTGGAACGACATCGCCCGGGCCGAGGTCCTCATGGTCATCGGCGCCAACGTCGGCGAGTGCGCTCCCATCACCACCGACTACATCTGGCGCGCTCGCGACAAGGGCGCCAAACTCATCGTCGCCGATCCTCGCTTCACGCCTATCGCCCGCAATTCCGATCTCTATCTCCCCGTGCGGCCCGGAACCGACCTGGCGCTGCTTCTCGCCATGCTGCACGTCCTCATTCGCGACGGCCTCACCGACGGCGATTTCATTGCCGCCCACACCACCGGCTTCGAGAAGACCGTCGAATCCGTGGAATCCTGGACTCCGCGCCGCGCCGCCGACGTCTGCGGCGTCGCACCCGACGCCATCGAGCGCGCCGCCCATTGGATCGGCGAATCGCGCCGCGCCATGCTGCTGCATGCCCGCGGCCTGGAGCACCAGTCCAAGGGCGTCGAGAATTGCGAAGCCGTGGTTGCCATCGCCCTGGCCACACGCAACATCGGGCGCGAAGGCGCCGGCCCCATCATGATCACTGGACAGGGCAACGGCCAGGGCGGACGCGAACACGGCCAGAAGTGCGACCAGTTGCCCGGCCAGCGCAGCCTCACCGATCCCGCCGCGCGGCGGCACGTCGCCGGTGTCTGGGGCATCTCGCCTGACGACCTGCCCGGCCCCGGCTACACCGCCGTCGAGATCATGAACGCCATTCATGCGGGCGAAATCAAAGGACTGCTGTCGCTCTGCTTCAATCCCCTGGTCTCGCTGCCCGATGCCAACTTCACCCGCGAAGCCCTGGAGCGCCTGGAGTTCTTCGGCGTCATCGATTTCTTCCTGTCCGAAACCGCCGCCCATGCCGACGTCGTCCTCGCCGGCAGTCTGCAGGAGGAAGAAGAAGGCGTCACCGCCAACGTCGAAGCCCGCGTCATCCACATTCGGAAAGCCGTCGATCCGCCCGGCAACGCACGCACCGATTCCTCCATCCTCTGCGATCTCGCCAGCCGTCTGGGCCGCGGCAAGTACTTCCCGTTCCGCGAGCCGCGCGAGATTTTCGAGGAATTGCGCCGCGCCTCGCAAGGCGGTCTCGCCGATTACTACGGCATCACATATGAAAAGATCGACGCCCAGAAAGGCGTCTTCTGGCCGTGTCCCACGCTCGATCATCCCGGCACGCCCCGCTTATTCGAGGACGGCCGCTTCTTTCATCCCGACGGCAAGGCCCGCTTCATGAGCCTCGCCTGGCGCGACAGCGGCGACCCCGTCGACGCCGAGTTCCCCATCTATCTCACCACTGGCCGCGTCGTCAGCCAGTATCTCTCCGGCACGCAGACCCGCCGCATCGGCGCGCTGGTCGATCAATATCCCGAGCCGAAACTGGAACTCCACCCGCGCCTGGCCGAACAGCACGGCATCTCCACCGGCGATTGGGTCACCATCACGTCGCGCCGCAGCGCCATCACCCTCCAGGCCATGGTGGTGCGCACCATCCGTCCCGACACCGTTTTCATTCCCTACCACTGGCCCGCCGGCCGCAGCGCCAACCGCCTCACTCACCGCACGCTCGACCCGCGCAGCAAGATCCCCGAATACAAAGTCTCCGCCTGCCGCATCCAGAAGTCCGCCGCTCCCGGAGGCCAAACGTAAATGTTCGGCATGGAGTTTTACGTAGACCCTTCGCGCTGCATCGGTTGCCAGTCCTGCCTCAAGGCCTGCGAGGAATGCGACACCCACCGCGGCGTCTCCATGATCAACTTCGATTTCCTCGACCGGCGCGAGACCATCGCTACCGCGGCCTACGTCTGCTGGCACTGCGACAATCCCACCTGCGCCCAGGTCTGCCCCGCCGACGCCATCAAGAAATACGACGACGGCATCGTTGGCTCTTCGCTCAAACCGCGCTGCATCGGCTGCTCCAACTGCGTGCTGGCCTGCCCCTTCGGCATCCCCAAACTGGTTCCGGAATACGAGCAGATGATGAAGTGCGACATGTGCTACGACCGCACTTCCGTTGGCAAGCGGCCCATGTGCGCCACTGTCTGCCCCAGCCAGGCGCTGGCCTACGTCGCGCCCGCGACCATCGCCGATACCCGCCGCGAAAAACCCGTCAACACCTTCTGGTTTGGCAACCAGAAGATCACCACCAAGGTCTATATGATGGCGCCCGCCGATGCCGGCTCAATTGCCATCGATGTCGCCGACTACACCTGGGAGGGAAACCATGAGCTGGTTCCGCAAACCTTCTAGCGCGCCGCTGTGGCGCGAGGAATTCTCGGTGTTCACCGCCGATGAGCGCTACGTCAACCGCCGCCAGTTCACCAAGTTCCTCACGCTGACGAGCTTCGGCATGCTGGTGGGGAATTTGTGGATTCTGGGGCGGTCGCTGCTCCGTCGCGCGCCTTCCTACCCGCGCCTCACAGTGGCCGCGACCGGCGAATTGGCGGTGGGCGGCGTCAAGACGTTCACCTATCCCACGGCGCAGGATCCCTGCATTCTGGTGCGCACCGCCGGCGATACTTGCGTGGCGTACAGCCAGAAATGCACGCATCTCTCCTGCGCCGTCTATTACGAGAAGGCGCAAAACCGGCTGGAATGTCCCTGCCACCAAGGCTTCTTCTCCATCGCCGATGGCTCGGTGCTGCAAGGTCCGCCGCAGCGCGCCCTGCCGCGCGTGGTGCTCGAGCGGCAAGGAGAACAGTGGGTGGCCGTACGCATGGAGGGTGAAACCACATGACCCCTAACCCGCCGCAAAATCGCGGCCTCACGGCCATCGATGGCGCCATGGCGCTGATCGTAATCCTGCTGATCGTGCAGATCTGGCTGCTCTCGGCGACCCTCGAATCCTACCTTGCCGGCCATCGCGAAGCGGCCGTTCCCGGCGCCATCATCTCCGCGATTCTGTTCGCGGCCTGCCTGGCGCTCTACCGCTTCGTCCGCCGCATCGATTCCGACGTTCGCCGGGGTTGAAACTCAAGCCGAGGCTTATCGCCGGCTGCGCAGTTTGCTCATCAACCGCAGGATCTCCAGGTACAGCCACACAAGCGTGACCATTAACCCGAAAGCCGAGTACCATTCCATATACTTCGGTGCGCCCTGCGCCGCGCCCTGCTCGATGAAGCTGAAATCCAGAATCAGGTTCAAGGCGGCGATCACCACCACGAACAGGCTGAAGAGAATGCCGATCAGCCCGCTGCCGAAAATTCCCGGCACCTGCACTCCGAACAGGCCAACCACCATGCTGAGCACGTACACCAGGCAGATCCCGCCGGTGGCGGCAATGATGCCGACAGTGAATTTCGGCGTCGCGCGGACCAGTCCCGAGCGGTACGCCAGCAGCAGGCAGAAGCACGTGCCGAACGTCAGGCCCACCGACGTAATGGCGATGCCCGGGAAGCGCTGCTCCGCGATGGCCGAAAGGCCTCCCAGGAACAGACCTTCCAGCAGCGCGTAGATCGGCGCCGTAATGGGCGACCACTCCCTTTTAAAGCTGGTGACCAGCGCCATGATCAGCCCGCCGAATACGCCGATCATCATGGGAACGGCGACCGTGGACGGGTCCCGCGTGCTCAGATATTGACTCCAGGTCCAGAAAGCCGTCGCCATGGCGCACAACAACAAAATGCCGGTGCGATGAATGGTCCCCTGGACAGTCATCGCCTCGCCGTAGGCAACGTGCATGTTCTCGCTGCGATAAATTGAGTCCCGGAATGCCGGATTCGAACTCTTCATCAGGCTCATGCTCCCATCATATCGTGATACAAATGAGAACCGTGGGAGATCCCGTCATGACCCGTCTTCAGAAGGCTGTACCGTTGGTCGCTCTGCTCTGTCTCTGCCCCCTCGCCCGCCCGCAAACCATGCAGGCGCCCGATATCACCAAGACGCCGACGCTCTACGTCGTCCCTTACGCGCACCTCGACACGCAATGGCGCTGGGAGTTTCCCCAGTCCATCAGCGAGTACCTTCTGAAGACCATGCGCGTCAATTTCGACTACATCGAGAAGTATCCCCACTACGTCTTCAACTGGACCGGCGCCAACCGCTACCGGCTGATGAAAGAGTATTACCCGCAGGATTACGAAAAGATCAAGAAGTACGTGGCCGCCGGACGCTGGTTCCCCGCCGGATCGTCGATGGAGGAAGGCGATGTCAATCTGCCCACCGCCGAAGGCATCATCCGTCAGATCCTCTACGGCAATACCTACTTCCGCAAGGAATTCGGCAAGGCCAGCGCGGAATACATGCTGCCCGATTGCTTCGGCTTTCCGGCCGCGCTGCCGAGCATCCTGGCGCATGCCGGTGTGAAAGGCTTCTCCACGCAGAAACTGAGCGCCGCCTGGCAACCGGCGCCGCGCGTCGGCGGTCCCGATTCCCCCGAGAAAACTCCCGACGGCATTCCGTTCAACGTCGGCATCTGGGAAGGTCCCGACGGCAAAACCATCATCGCGGCCTTAAACCCCGGCAGCTACGGCAGCGACGCGTGGTCCGATCTCAGCCAAGAACCGCCGCCCACGCCCCCCGGTGGACGGGGCGGGGAACAGGATTGGGTAAAACGCATTCAGCTCGACGGCCAGGTGACCGGCGTGTTCGCCGATTATCATTACGTCGGAACCGGCGACACCGGCGGCGCGGCTCGCGAATCCACCGCCAAGTTATTGGAAGCCATCGTCACTCACAGTGAGACCGTATTGCCCGTGCAGGGCGGCCGCGGCGGCCGCGGCCAGAATCCGGCGCCGCCCCCGCAGCCGGGACCTCCCGTAAAGGTGGGCAACGGCCCGGTCCACGTGGTGATCGCCACCGCCGACCAGATGTTCAACGACATCAAGCCCGAGATGACTGGGCGCATGCCGCGGTACAAAGGCGATCTTGAATTGATTAACCATTCCGCCGGTTCTCTCACCTCCGAAGCGATTCACAAACGCTGGATCCGCCGCAATGAGATTCTGGCCGATGCCGCCGAGAAAGCCTCCGTTGCCGCGGACTGGCTGGGCGGCCGGCGCTATCCTTTAGATCGGTTGAACAACGCCTGGACATTAGTGATGGGCGGCCATTTCCACGACACCGGCGCCGGCACGGCCACGCCGCGGTCGTACGAGTTTGCCTGGAATGACGATCTGATCGCGCTCAATCAGTTCGCCGACGTGCTGACCGACGCCGCTGGTTCCGTCGCCTCGGCGATGGATACGCAGGGACCGGGACAAGCGGTGGTGGTCTACAACCCGCTCAACATCGAACGCGAAGATGTAGTGGAGGCCACGGTGGCGCACCCGGCGAATATGGTGACCGGACCGGATGGCAGGTCGGTTGCGAGCCAGGTAGAGGGCAACAAGGTCGTCTTCGTGGCCAAGATGCCGCCGGTGGGCTACGCCGTGTATCACGTGGGACCGGCGGCGGCAGCCTCGACAGGAACTCTCAAAGTCACCGCGCAGTCCCTCGAAAACGAACGCTATCGCGTCTCCATCGATCGCAATGGCGACGTCTCCAGCATCTTCGATAAGTCGGTGGGCAAGGAATTGTTGGCCGCACCGGTTCGCCTGGCGCTCTCCACGGACGCGCCGCGCCAGTGGCCCGCCTGGAATATGGATTGGGACCAGGTGCATGCCGCGCCGCGCGGCTTTGTTGGCGGGCCGGCGAAGGTCCACATCGCCGAAAACGGTCCCGCCCGCGTGGCGGTCGAGATCTCGCGCGACGCCGAAGGCTCGCACTTTGTCACCACCGTCCGCCTGTCGGCGGGCGCTGCCGGCGACCGCGTGGAATTCCTCAATGCCATCGACTGGCGCGGCCTCGCCACCAACGTGAAGGCCACCTTCGCGCTCACCGCTGCCAACGAAAACGCCACTTACAACCAGGAAATCGGCACCATCCAGCGGCCCAACGAGAATGAGCGGCAGTTCGAAGTCGGCACGCACCAGTGGATCGATCTCACCGACAAGAGCGGCGCCTTCGGCGTCACCCTGCTCACCGACTCGAAGAACGGCTCCGACAAACCCGACGACCATACCCTCCGCCTGACATTGCTGCGCACGCCCGGATTTCCGCCGCCTCCGCCCGGCCAGCCGGTGGGCCGCGGCGGCCGCGCGTATAGCGATCAGCTGAACCAGGATTGGGGCCATCACGAATTCGTCTTCGGCATCGCCGGACACAAGGGCGACTGGCGCGCGGCGCAGACCGATTGGACCGGCCATCGTCTGAACGAGCCGCTGCTGGCCTTCGTCAGCCCGAGCCACGCTGGCGCGCTCGGCAAGCAGTTCTCGCTGGTCACGGTCAGCAATCCGAGAGTGCGCATCATGGCGCTCAAGAGAGCGGAACTGAGCGACGAAGTGGTGCTGCGCATGGTGGAACTGGACGGCAAGCCGGCCGACAATGTCCGCGTGAAGTTCGCCGGGCCGATTGCCGCCGCGCGCGAGATCAACGGCCAGGAACTGCCGCTGGGACCGGCCACCGTGGATGGCGGCAGCCTGGCGACGTCGTTCACGGCTTATCAGCCGCGGACGTTCGCGCTGAAGCTGGGTGCAGCATCGTCGAAAGCTACGCCGGTCGAGTCGCAGGCCGTGGCGCTCACCTATGACCTGGCGGTCGCCAGCAACGACGACACGCGGTCGGTGGGCGGGTTCGACGATCGCGGCAACGCCATGCCGGCCGAAATGCTGCCGGAAACGCTGACCATCCACGATGTGACGTTCCATCTGGCGCCGGCCGCGACCGGCAAGGCCAACGCGGTGGTGGCCAAGGGACAGTCGATCGACTTGCCGGCCGGCCGCTTCAATCGAGTCTACGTGCTGGCGGCGGCCGAAGGCGACCAGCCGGCTACCTTCCGCACCGGCGACCAGCAGCGACAGGTGACGGTGCAGAATTGGGGCGGCTTCATCGGCCAGTGGGACACGCGCATCTGGAACATCGACCGCGACTGGGCGGTGTCCGCCGACCACGCTGTCTGGCCGCCGGCCGAGACGCCGGCAGGACGCGGCGGCGGCGGAGCGCGGTCGGAACCGCGCTATCCCGAGGATTACGTCGGGCTGCGCCCCGGCTTCCTCAAACCGGCCACGCTGGCGTGGTACGCGTCGCATCATCACACCGCGGCGGGACTCAACGAGCCCTACCAGTATTCGTACCTCTTTGTGTACGCGCTGGACCTTCCCGCCGGCGCGCACAGGTTGACTCTGCCGGCCAACGAAAAGATTCGCGTGCTGGCGGTATCGGTCGCCGCGCAGAATCCGGCGGTGGCGCCGGCGCACGAACTGTACGATACCTTACCGGAACCGTCCGCCGTGGTGCGGTAGGTTTTTTGAAATGGCCGGCTCCTTTTGCGACAATGGCGTGAGGAGACGACATGAAACGTATCGCGAACGCCCACTGGGCCGGCGGATTGAAAGACGGCAAAGGCAGCCTCACCACGCAGAGCGGCGTGCTCAAGGACACTCAATATTCCTTCAGCACGCGTTTTGAAGAAGGCATCGGCACGAACCCCGAGGAGTTGATTGCCGCGGCGCATGCGGGCTGCTTTACCATGGCGCTCTCCGGCAAACTGGGCGCCGCCGGACTGACGGCGGACGCTCTGGATACGGTGGCCACGGTCACCATGGACAAGACCGACGCCGGTCCGACGATCACGGCCGTTCACCTGGACGTGACCGCGAAAATCCCTGGCGTGACCGCGGAGAAATTTCAAGAAGTGGCTCAGGACGCCAAGAAGGGCTGCCCGGTGTCGCGGGTGCTGAACGCCGCCATCACCATGGACGCGAAGCTGGTTTCGTAGCGCGTTCACAGCGGTTTCACCGCCAGCTTCTCTCCCTTGGCGGTGGGGAATCGCAGCAGATCGCCCGAGAGCGTTTCGGACTTTCGGCCGTCGCGGTAGAGGACGGCCGAGCCGGAGAACGGATTGCGCAGGCAGCACTCGGCGCCGGCTTGCGACGCGATCTCGACCGATTCGATGCGGCCCTGGCGGATTTCGGCGCTGACCAGAAACGCGCCGCGGGCGTAGAGCGAGTAGCGGGCATCCCATTCGGTTGGCCAGGCGGGGAAGAGATGAACTATAGGGTCCTCGCCGGGCTCGGGCGGATGGCTTTGCAGCAGCGCCAGGTGGAGCGCTTCGGCGGCGCGGCCCAGGCGCTCGGCGTCCAATGCCTGCGGACCTTCGCGCAGCGTCATGCGATTGGCCAGCACGCCGCCGTTTTTATACGCGGTGGCGCGCTCGGGCGCGATGGCGCGGATCTGGTTGGGGACGAGAATGCGCACGGCATCGGCGCGCCCGAGCGATGCCGCGGCCATGGGAATCTTGGAGAGCACCGACGCGGGAGTTTGCGGCGTCAGGCCATTGCGGAAGAATTGCGTGAAGGTGGTGTTGGCCACCTGCAGCCGTGCGCGGTCGCGTGACTCGAGGTGGCAGAGGTCGAAGAACCACATGGGCAGGCTGTTGCCGTCGGGCAGTGTGCCACCGGGCTTGACGGCCGGCTTGAGGCCGCGCACGAAGGTCCGCGGACCGGAGTAGTTGTCGGGGACGAGCGCATCCGGCGTGTCGCTCAGCGGCAAGGGCGCGAGGTGATCGAGAAATTCGCGCCAGACGGGGCGGAGGTCGCGGTCGGTATCGAGGATCGTTGCGGCGCGGAGCACGGCGGAGACGACACCGCGCATGGCGGACAGGTCTTCATCGGTATCGCGCGCGCCGTAGACACTTTCGTTGCTGTTGGCCCAGTGGATGTGCCAGAGCCCGCCCGAGTCCTTCTGCACGTTGGGGTGGTGGCGATAGAATTCGGCGGCGGCGCGCAGCATGGGATAGGCGCGGGTGCGGAGCCATTCGCGGTCGAGGGTGAATTCGTAGCGGCGCCAGAACAAGTAGGCGATTTTGGCGGTGCTGCCGAAGATGTGGGTGACGGCGCCATACGGGCCGAAGCCGCGCTCGGCGATCACCCAGCGGCCGTTTTTCCACTCGCCCGATTGAATCCAGTTCCAGCGGCTGGAGTGCGGGTGTTTGGTTTGGGCGTACTCCAGGAAGCGCGGCGAGCGCTGTTCCCAGGGCTTGCGCAGCAGGTAAAGATCGCGCATTTCGGCGGCGACGTCGTCGGGTAGGGTTTCGAGTCCATTGAAATATGTGGTCTCGGGGATGTACATGCCCTGGCTGCCCCACTGCTGGCGGGCGGCGGTGCAGCAGGCATCGAACATGCCGGAATACATGGCGTACATGGGGTCCATGAGTTCCCATCGGCCGGAGGCGGGAAGCGCTTCGTAGTAACAACTCAGGTTGGCGTACCAGTGCTGCGCGCCCCAGGTGCGCAGGTCTCCAGCAGTGTTCCAGAGCATGCCGTTGAACTTGGGCGGAAACTTGCCGCGGGAGCTGGAAGCCATCAGATAGAGGAAGTAGTGGTAGTGCTGCTCGACCAGATCGGCCGCGCCGTCGGCGCTGTGGAGGCTGACGAATCCGCGCGCCCAGAAATCGTGCCACCAATCGGCGGTCTGGCGGACGAGCGAGGCGGGGCCGGCGGATTGGGCGGCGGCGAGCTGAGAGAAGGCGGCCGCGACGACGTCTTCGGAGGGATCGAAGGTGGCGGCGGAAGCGATGAGGACGGCGTACTCGCCGGAGCCGGACGCTGCGGTGATGGCGACTTCGGTTTCATTGCGGATGGCGGCTTGCGATGGCCGGCCCACGACCGCAATGGCGACGGCGGACTTGCAGCAGAATCTGCCTTCGCGAAAGGTCTGTTCGAGGGCGATGCGGCCGTCGCGTACCAGCAAGCGCGAGGCGGCGGTGTGGTTGCGGGTCTCGACGGTGACGATGTGCTCGCGGGCGAAGGTTTCCAGTTGCGCGCCGAAGTACTTGTTGTCGTAGCGGAGCATGCGCAGGGAGACGGTGGCCGCGTCGCGGGGATTGGCCAAAACGGCGATGACGTCGGTGGAGGGAGCGGCGACGACGCGCGCGGAAAGACGAGGAGCGTCGATGGACAGCAGGCCGTCATAGAGGGAAAGTCTCTGCGGGAAGCCGGACTCCGGGAACGTGCCGGGTGGGAACTCGATGTCGACGTAGGCGCAGCCGGAGCAGTAGTCGTTGTGGCGTTCGAAGAAGCTGTTGGTGGTGCAATCGTTGGCGTAGACGTCGGCGCGGTTGATCTGGTAGCGCAGTTGGGACGGGGTGGTCCAGACCAGACTGCCCATGCGGCCATTGCCGATGGGGATGCCTTCTTCGCTGCGCGGGACGGGCCGGGTGTAGGCGAGGTCGGCGCGGGAGATGACGGCGCGGAGATCGAGCGGGGCTTCGGCGGGCTCGGCTACGCCGGCGGCGACGGTAGCGGCCAAGAAGGTGCGACGGGAAAAGTCCATAATTGCCTTTGTTTAACGATATCG
>Ga0181529_10008022_pt1 | contig 10381 bp, 7 predicted proteins | sample PEATcosm2014_Bin_36_FD_119763 | JGI IMG/M metagenome (GOLD analysis project Ga0181529, IMG submission 119763) | Peatland microbial communities from MTU Mesocosm Facility, Houghton, MI, USA - PEATcosm2014_Bin10_30_metaG | ecosystem: Environmental > Terrestrial > Soil > Wetlands > Peat | place... | reverse complement strand
GCGAGCACGGGATTGCCGCTAGAGTCGGTTCCGAGGCTGCCGCTGACCAGTGCCGAGTTCTGGTCGCCAATCTCCCAATAGAACGGCCTGATGGCGGTACATAGAGAGTTGTTTTGGGCGGTGGCGGTTGCCGCGGCGACGCTGCTGGCCGTTGGTTCTGCGTTCGCAGTGGCCGGCGTCAAGTCAGCCGTCGAGGTGGTATCGCCGTTTGCACCGGCGGGTGGCGCCACGGCTGGAGCAGAACTAGCTTGACAACAGCCTGCGATGCTGAAGAAAAGAAGAAATACGGAGCAGACAAAACGAACTGCGACGCTGCGACGGTCCATAGATCCGGCGACTTCCTCCTGGGCAGGTTTTGCTCAGTGAATAAACCCGGCGGCGTGTCAAATGTCGCACCTAGATTTCATTTCCTTTCAAAAGCTCCCAGGTTCGGTCCGGAAGGGGCAATTCCCTGCTGTATTCAACAAGGCTGCCGGCCGAATCGTCGCCCACTGGGAAGATGGGTTTTGCGTGCGGCGATAAGTGCTTTTGTGGACAGTGATATGGTTAATATCGGAAGCCAAGCCGACGTGCCCTCCCCGGACGCTGAGAACTTTCGGGAAGCCTTGGGGTTAACCAAATTATGAAACGGAATCTTGGTTTCTGTCTCGTGGTGACATGTCTCCTTGCCGGCCCGGCTGTGGCCCAGTGCTCCTCGGCTCCGGCGAGCTTGGGTGCGCTGTGCAACCAACTCCAGGGCGATCTGGACAGCTTTAATACCGCGCTCACGGCGGGATGGAATGGTGTCAAGACCCCGGTAGCCTTCGGCACGGAGGTGACCACCGCAGACTGCAATCGCGGGCCGGCGACCCTGCTCGCCCCCGGCACCTTCGCCCAAGTCTTGAGCCAATTGAACGCTTTTGCCCTGGTAGGCGTCCAGTCCGTCACTACCTGTATTGGGTTCCCGCTGCTGTATCAGCCGTTCTACCGATACAATAACGATCCGCAGGATTACTCCCAGGTCGTGGCTTTCTACCAGGCTTTTGTATCGGAAGCCCACAAGCGAGGTTTGAAAGTGGTAATCGAAACATCGGTCCTGTTTCCCAGCATTGCCACCGATCTGCCGCTGACGCAGTATTACTCCACCCTCTCGGAGACCCAAGTAACCGCCGGGCGGGGACAGAACGCGCTGACCATTGCGCAGCAGGTGCAGCCGGACTGGCTGAACCTGGGTTCCGAGCCCGACACGCAGGCGGCGCTGCTGGGGCTATCGGCTGAATACACCCCGCAAGAGTATGCCACCGAAATCGCAACCATCACCAGTCAACTCCGCGCCGCAGGGATTAACGGCAAGCCGCTGATCGGAGCCGGTATCGGTAATTGGCAGACCGACGGAAGTTCGTATCTCCAGGCGCTGCTCGGCGCTGGCACGGATTATATCGACCTGCACATCTACTCGGCCAATCTGGATCTTCTTCCCCTTGCGGCGACCTATCTGGACACTGCGCGCGCCGCAGGCAAGGGCGTGGGCATCTCCGAGGCGTGGCTGAAGAAGGTGACGGACGCTCAGATGGATGGAAGCGAATTTGCCATCATCCAGGCGCTCAGCGGAGATCCCTACGACAACTTCAGTTTCTGGGAGCCGCTCGATTCGGAATTCCTGGACGAGTTGGTCAAACTGGCCTACTGGAAGAACCTTTATTTTCTCTCGCCGTTTTCCGGTGATTGGTTCTTCGCATATCTGGACTACAGCCAGTACGGCAATGCGACCGCCGATCAGCAGACCACCGATTTGAACGCAGCGGCTTCCGCTGCCATGCGCGCTGGACAGTTGAGCGCTGTGGGGCAGTCTTACCGAGCGGCGATTGGGCCGGTGAGCTGGCCGGTCACGGTCTCGGCAGCGAGCGGCACAGCGCCGGTAGCGCCAGGATCGATCGTAAGCATTTACGGCAGTAACCTCGCCTCCATCGGTTCAGCGGCCACGTCCGGACCGCTCCCATTCACGCTGGGCGGCTCTAGCGTCACCGTCACCGACAACACCGGCTTCCAGGCCGAGATGCCGTTGTTTTACGCCGGGCCGCCGCAGATTAATGCACAGATTCCGGGTGGAGTGAATACTGGCCCGGCGATTCTGACGATCACCACGCCGTCGGGTGGAGTCCAAAGCACGGTGATGCTGGCAAGCGTGGCGCCCGGTTTATTCTCCGCAAACGGTGACGGCAAGGGGGCCCCGGCGGCGCAGGTTGTCACCAATCATGCGGACGGCACGCAGACGTTCAGCTATCCTTTCAACTATCCCTGCGCTCCGGGAGCGTGCACCGCGACGCCTATCAGCCTCGGCGGGCCGGGCGATCAATCGGCGCTGGTGCTGTATGGCACCGGCATTCGCAACCGCGCTGCGCTCTCCGATGTTATAGTGCAATTCGGCGACCAGTCACTGCCTGCGGCGTATGCAGGCGCGGCTCCCACGTTTGTCGGCCTCGATCAGGTCAACGTACTGTTGCCAAGCAGTCTGGCCGGAAGCGGGACTGTGAGTCTGAGCATTTCGGCAGCCGGGACGGCTTCGAACGTGTTGATGGTGGCCTTCCAGTAGTTCTCCAACCCAAGGGATGAGCGCCTCGCAGCTCGAATGCGAGGTTCTTCCGAACGACTTTCGATGAGTGGCCTCCCTTTCAAAGCGTCACTCTCTATCGGGCTGTCGCCCGTGACAAGGGGCGCGCAAGCCGTGAGCCCTCCTGGGAGCGGGAGTGCCAACGGCGGTGGCGGAATTGGGGCGAGAGCTGGTTCTTGGAGCGCGTTATTCGCTATCGAAACTGCCCCGTGACGCTCGATGTCACCCACCGAATTCTCCGATGAGGCAAACATTGAGGCCTGAATGGGGATTTTGCACGAATAGTTCTCACCCTCCAACAGGCCCAAAACCGGGTCTTTAGAGCAAATTTCTGCACGGATGCTGCCGGTACCCCTAAGCAGAACTAATTGCCGAACCCATTACTGCCGATAAGGAATTATAGTGTACCGCCTAGCGTGCTACCAGCGAACCAGTAACGCGGCCTTTCTGTGCGCTTTGGCAGGATTGGTCGCTGGCTCCGTGTGGATGAGCGGCTGCACGCGACGGGAGTCCCTGCAGGGGCGCGCGCCGCTCACCAGCGTCGAACAACTGCGCCGGCTCCCCGCACACTTAGACGGCCGAGTGCCAGTTCGCCTGCGCGGGACGATCACCTATGGTTCCGGGTTTGAGCAGTTCTTCTTTCAGGATTCGACTGGCGGCCTCCGCTCGAACAACATAAGCGCCGACATACTGCCTGGGAGCGGCTCGATCGTGGAACTGACGGGAACGGCGACCGAGGGAGGCCCCAACGCCGCCGGGGACTTTGAGCAGATCCGCTCTGACGGTTCGGGTGCGCTGCCGCAGGCCGTGCGCGCCCACCGCCGGAATCTGGTTTCCGGCATGTTCCAGTACCGATTCGTCCAGATCGAAGGGCGCGTGCTGTCTGCTGCAATCGACGGCAGCGGCCGCCTGGTTCTGATGGTGGACTCGGAAGGCCGTCAGCTCAGGGTGTTGGCGCGCGACGACGTGGGCGGGGTCGATTACCGCACCTTTCCGGGAACGGAGATTGACGCGCACGGGGTGCTGGTGGCGAGCACCGACGCGGAAGGCTCCATCGGAGACCTGAGGCTCCTGGCTCAATCCGCAAGGCAAGTCACAGTTCTGGCTCCGGCCAAGCCGGTTGCGGGGAGGCCCGCAGAACGGCCCGGTCTTCCCACGCTGACGACCGCTGCCGAGGTTCATTCCCTTTCGGAAGAGCAGGCTAGAACGGCCTATCCGGTGCGTCTCCGAGCGGTAGTGACGTTCTACAGCCCGACCGGCAACCGGCTCACTGTGCAGGACGACACGGATGGAATTTACGTCGCGGTGGGAACGGCTGCGATCCCGCCGCTCCGAGCCGGCCAATTGGTCGAGATCGAAGGATTCAGCGCTCCGGGCGATTTCGCTCCGGTGGTCACAGCCCCGCGCATCCAAGTCCTTGGGGAGCATGCCATGCCGGAGCCCCTGCGAAAGGACGTCAATCAACTCCTGTCCGAGCCGCCGGACAGCCAATGGGTGGAAGTGAGCGGCATCGTTTGTTCCGTGGAGAGCGCCAACGGAGGGGTGGCGATTGCGATCCACTCGGCCGGTCACCGCCTAGCGTTACAGGTGGCATACGCCGACGGTCTCCCGGACCGGCTGCTTTATTCCCGTGTTCGCGTCCAAGGCGCCATGGCTCCGGCATTCAACCGGGCGCGGCAATTGGTGGCGATGGGGATTCGGGTGCCCGATGCGAGGTTCATTCAGGTGGAGGCGAGCGCCCCGGAAAGGCCGCCTGCGCCGCGCAGCATCGTGCAACTGCGGCAGTTTGCGCCGGGATCGGGAGCGGGTCCGGTATCCCGGATTCGAGGCACGGTGACAATGACTCATCTTACCGGCCCGACCTACATCAGCGATGCGACCGGAAGCGTGGCGATCGAAAACCATTCCGCATCGCGCCTGGACATCGGCGACTTGGTGGAAGCAACCGGCTTCGCGGAGGCCGACGCATTGAGCCCAGTGCTCAAAGACGCCGCGTTGGTCAAAGTGGGACACGCGGCTGCGCCCAAGGTGCCAGCGTCCACCATCATGGAGATTCTCGAGGATCGATGGGATCCGAGGCTGGTGGGCCTGGATGGCTTCCTGGTGGACAGCGCGACAGTCGGAGCGGATCGACGACTGGTGCTGCAGGCTGGAGGAACGTTCTTCAATGCCCGGATGGAGGGCGGCAGCCTGCCCGCGCTGAGGAACGGCAGTTTGGTTCGTGTGATGGGGATCGTTTCCTACGAAGTGCCAGGCGGGCGGTCGCTTCCGCGAGGATTCACGATTCTGCTCCGCTCGGCCGCCGACGTGACGGTGCTGCGCGACGCGCCCTGGTGGACTAGCGAACGGACCTTCCAACTGGTGGGAATCCTGGCCGCGATGGCGCTGGCCGCCTTCGCCTGGGTGGCAATCCTGCGCCGGCGCGTGTCACAGCAGACTGACGCATTGCGGAAAGCGAAGGAAGCCGCGGAAGTCGCGAACCGCGCCAAGAGCGAGTTTGTCGCCAACATGAGCCACGAAATCCGGACGCCTCTGAACGGCATCCTGGGAATGGCCGAAGTCGCCCTCGCCGACGATCTGCCTCCGGCGCAGCGCGAAAGCCTGTGCCTGATCAAGTCTTCGGGCGATTCGCTGTTGACGGTCATCAACGACATCCTGGATTTCTCCAAAATCGAGGCCGGAAAACTGGACATGGAGCGGATCCCCTTCGATCTGCGGTCGGCGTTGGGTGAGGCGCTGAAAGTCCTGGCCCCGCCCGCCTTCGAGAAGGGCCTGGAACTTCTCTGCGACGTAGACGAGGATGTTCCTGAAGTTGTAATGGGAGATCCCACCCGCCTCCGGCAAATCCTGCTGAACCTGAGCGGCAATGCCATCAAGTTCACGGGGAAAGGCGAGGTCGCGGTCCGGGTTAGGACCGAGAGCGCCAGTGAGCAAGAGGCAGTGCTGCGATTCGAGGTGGCCGACACGGGAATTGGGATTCCCGCGAACAGGCAGGTCTCGATTTTCGAGGCCTTCGCGCAGGCTGACGGCAGCACGACCCGAAAATACGGAGGGACAGGATTGGGGCTGACGATTTGCTCCCGGCTAGTGGGATTGATGGGCGGGAGCATCGGAGTATCGAGCGAGCCCGGGCGAGGGAGCCGGTTCTTCTTTACGGTGGCAATGCGCATCGGGGCTGCGCCGGCGGAGCGGGCCAACCTCCTGGGCGTGCGTGTGCTTGCCGCCGGTGGTCACCCGGCCCATTGCGAGATCACCCACAGGATGCTGGCTGCTTTGGGGATGAAGGTCCGGACCGTGTCTACTGCGGTGGGTGCGATGGACGCGCTGAGGCAGGCAGCGTTGGATCTGGAGCCCTACCGCATCCTTATCAGCGACGCCATCCTGCCGGATATGGGCGGTTTCGAATTGGCACAAGCCATCCGGCGCGATCCGGCGATCCCGGCGCCGGCGATGGTCCTGCTGGCTTCCGTCCGGCGCTGCGGCGACGCCGACCGTTGCCGGGAACTCGGGGTGTCCAGTTACCTGAGCAAACCAGTGACCCGGACGGAACTGCGGGACGCGCTGTGCCGAGTGCTGGGAGGGGCGGCAGCCGAGGCGGAACGTCGCACATTGCCCGAGGCAGCTCGCCGCCTGCGAGTGCTCCTCGCCGAGGACAACCCCGTCAACCAGCGCGTCGCCACACGCCTGCTCGAAAAGAAGGGTCACGCCGTTACTCTGGCCGGCAATGGCGTGGCGGCCGTGGCGACCTTCAGGCGAGGGGAATTCGACCTCGTGCTGATGGACGTTCAGATGCCCGAAATGGACGGCCTCGAGGCCACACGGCAAATCCGCGCCGGCGAGAGCGGAGATCGAGTTCCTATCATCGCCTTGACGGCGTACGCGATGAAGAGCGACGAAGAACGCTGCCACCAAGCCGGGATGAACGGCTACTTGAGCAAGCCGATCAGCGCCGCTCGACTGAACGAACTGATCGAGAGGCTGGTCCTTGTCCCGTCGACCCAGAACGCGCCCGAGGCTCGATAGGGCATAGCCTCTTACACTGTGAATGCTCTTGTTGTGCAACTCGTAATGATCTGGATCTACTGTGGTGCGACGTGCCGCACGAGGCTTAGCCTGGATCACAGCGGCAAGTGGATCTGAACAGCCTAGTGAATTATGGCTGCTTGGCTCCCAATTCCTTGCTCGGTGCAGCAACGCCATTGCCCGAAAGGTTCTCCTCGAAGCGCGTCCCTATAATGCGCTCTGCAGGCTGAGCCTTGGTGCTTTCTAGGTAAGCCACAATCTCCGAAACAGCCCGCCAGAGAGAAAGGCCATAGGTCTGTTCGAATGCCTACGCAGATGTCCTGCCGCCGCCCATCAATTCGAAGACACGTCCCATCTTCGGATCTGCGTCGGAGAGCTTCCTTCGGGCGCGCAGATGTTTGACGAAGAACAACCCCGTGCACTCCTTATTGGGTTCCTTTATCGACTTCGCTTCGTCGGTAAGTATGGTCCAGGCGTCCTCCTCTGTTAACGCCATCATAGTCCGGACCTGCGCGGCTCCGGCGACGCGACGGTCCTAGCCGATGTGACCCGAATAGAGCCGATTCATCATGAGGCCGTGGCTTCCGAGAAAATACTGCGGCACCCAATGCCCGCCGAGCGCACGAAAGGCCTGTACGTGCGCCAGTTCGTGAGCGAACGTTCGGACGAGGGGGGCGTCGATCAGGCTCATCCGTGCGGTGAACCTGTTGCCGCTAGCGTAAGCCAGAAAGCCTGGAAATTCATCGTTCATGCGCTCGTCATCGACTCATCGCAGCGTCATGGGTTGTAGCCCTCACTGCCAGCCCAAGCACATCCGTGGTTTGGGCGTAATGCAGGCCCCGACGCGATGCGGACGCAGACGGATTCCCCGTGAGATAATCCGTGGTGCGCTGCTGCTCCTTCGTCGTCGAAGGAGTCCTGAAAGCGCGCCAGAAGATCGGAATTCGTGATGGCCAAGACAGACTTGAAGTCCGTTGACGAGTACATTGCCTCGCAACCCGAGGCCGTGCAGAGCATACTCGGGCGCGTGCGCAGCGCTATCCGCAAGGCCGCACCAGAAGCCCGGGAAATCATCTCGTACAAGATGCCCACATATATGCTGCACGGTTGTCGCTTGCTCTATTTTGCTGCGTGGAAGCAGCACTACTCGATCTACGCCGCCACCGAGCAAGTTGTTGCGGCATTCCGACCCGCGCTTGCCTCGTACGAGGTCGACAAGGGCACGATCCGCTTCCCGCTCTCCGAGCCCGTCCCCGTGAAGTTGATTGGACGAATCACGAGGCTCCGTGCGAAAGAAGTCGCCGGACGCGAGAAGGCGAAGGCGGCCACCGAAAAGAATTTCGGGTCTACGCGCTCACGATCGCGAAAGGTGGGCCGTGGCTGAAAGAAAGCACCGCGTCTCCCGATGCCTGGCCGAAAGAGCCGTTGCTTAGTTCTGTGGTTTCGCCTCAACTCGTGCGGTTGCCCGGCCGCAATGCGACCATGGCCGATTTGGCCTCGTTAATGCAACGGGCTGCGCTCGACTACCCGGTGCTGAATAAGACCGGCGTTTTCCGCAAGGTATGATTTCGACCAGGAGCTCACATTGGATGAGACCGTATTTGGCGGGGCGTTAGGAAAGGGCCCCGACGATTCCGCCAAGCCCAACCTTCTTGCTGCGATTCCGCAGTAGCTCGGCCTGAGATTGGAAGCGAAAAGGGGATCCGTTGAGACGCTGGTCATCGACCACGTCGAGCGTCCCTCGGAGAATTGAGCGACGCATTGCCAAGCCGCGGGATGGCCTCCGTTTCAGTATGAATGGCACCCAGTCGTCGTGCAGCTGCGGAAGAACGCGATGTCAGTTGCGTTACCCCACGTCGCAGCCTCCAACGGCCTCTCTTGCATGCCTTACAAAGCGTCGATGCTCATTTGCGCTGCGCCTCCAGGCGGGCAATGTGGCTAATGGCTCGTCGCCCCGCTGTCATTGCTACTGATGAGGCTTGAGACGTTTACAGGCTCGAAGTCGGATAAAGTGAGACTTGTCAGGCATGAAAGATCGTTATTGTTCCACCGGGCGTCGGGCGTGCCGATCAGCCCACCACTGTCCCCATTGTCGGCCAAAATGATTCCATAGTTTCGGAATCCAGTGATGATGATGGCGGCTTGTGGACTTGTCTCGGCGCAAGAGGGAGTCGCTACTGAGGCTTTCAGACGGTAGATCTCGCCGGCGGCTCCGGACATCGTGCAGCTCGTGGGAGGCGACGATTGCGAGATTTGCGATTCCACGGGAATGGAACTGCCCCCCGTAGCCGTGCAACTGCCGACACCCGCTGTTTGAGTAGCGGGCCAGACCCAGTAATTCAACATGTGGTTCAGCGTGAATCGAATGGGATGCTGTACGGCACCGTTAGGCGCCGTGGGCGTACCAGTCCCGATTACCTCGTCGGCATTGACGAGCAGCGGCGCTACCGGAAGTCCCGCGGCATCGGATGTCCCCTGCCCTTGCGGTGTCAGCGCATTCGAAGATACGTTGGGCCAGAGTGCGTTAGAAGAATCGGTCCAGGGCCCACCTTCGTAAATTCCTTGCCACATTTCGTAAAGCGCCGGATTATTGCCATCGCCTGCCTCGAGGTAGACCAGAACGTGCATGTCTCCACCGCTACTAACTGCGTTGGCGGTGCCTTCCACCGGGGCGTACGGCGGGATCGGACCAGAGGTGAAATAGGACTGATATAGGGTCGTTGTGACCGTAACGTCCGGCTGGTTGTATGGAACTTCAATGGCCGGTATCCCATTCGGAAAGTTAGCATACTGATCACCGAAGAACGGTCTGATCGTTTCCGACAAATAGCCGCTGTACATAGGCGCGGCGGGGGAAGTATCCACGGGCAACCCGGTCGTAGCCGCATCCACACGGTGGTGGAAAATAGAAGTTGACGGGAAGATGTTTGCGAGGAACGCGTTGCTGCCATTGATGGCGAAGCTGATGTTCTGAGTCGCCTGTGCACCTGTCGAGTCGGTAACGACAAGTTCGGGTATGTACGTGCCTTGACCGCCGATCAGGGAGCTGCTGATAACCCCCGTCGTTTCATTGAGAGACAACCCTTCAGGCAATGGAGGATAGTCGGTGACATCCGTGCTTAGCGTATACGTGTAAGGTGGAGTGCCACCGCTGGCGACTATGGTGCAGCCCGCATACGCCGCGCCTTGTGTTCCGCCTGGGCACGACGTGGTTGTTATCGCCAACGGACCACCGGACGTTTTGCTCTTGACTGTGAAGGTCTGCGAGACCGGCGTCGCCGCCGCATAGGTGCTGTTGCCCGCCTGCGTGGCCTCGATCGTGCAGGAGCCGGCGGCGATGAATGTCGCCGTTGTGCCTTTGACCGCGCATATGCTGATTGTGGTCGAGGCGAACGATACAGCCAAGCCGGAACTGACCGCGGCTGAGAGTGCTAGCGGCGTCCCTACCGTCTGCGTCCCAGGATTGCCGAAGGTGATCGTCTGCGGGGCCAGGCTGGCGGCATTCACCGTCAACGTAGCGGAGTTGCTGGTCATGCTGCCGGCTGTGTTGCTGACCGTCACGGTGAACGTCGAGCCGCTGTCCGTGGTTGCCGTCGCCGGTGTGGTGTAACTGCTCGCAGTCGCACCGCTAATCGCCGTGCCGCCCTTCTTCCACTGATAACTCAGCGGCGCAGTGCCGCTCGCCACCACGCTGAACGTCGCCGTCTGGCCTGCCGTCACCGTCACGCTCTGTGGCTGCGTCGTGATGGTGGGCGCTACCGCGGCGGC